>Ga0315268_10007375_pt1 | contig 11568 bp, 9 predicted proteins | sample C1_top_MG_FD_204535 | JGI IMG/M metagenome (GOLD analysis project Ga0315268, IMG submission 204535) | Sediment microbial communities from Yellowstone Lake, YNP, Wyoming, USA - C1_top | ecosystem: Environmental > Aquatic > Freshwater > Lake > Sediment | place: USA: Wyoming | collected 2017-08-01 | reverse complement strand
CGATTAGGCGAATTAATAAATAGAATTTTGAAATTATTTCCAATTTCTAATTTACTAATTTCTTTTTTAAGCGCGGTATCTTTTTCCGGATCGCGGTCTGTGAAAAGAAAGTATTCATTTTCCCGATCCAGCCGCGCCAGATTTTTCACCAGATTGAAAAAATAGGCCTCGTCGCCCGTGCGATTTTTTCCAATGACGCGAATATCAATGCCAATCTTCATGAATTTATGCTTTTTGCGCTAACAATAATTCCCAGTCCCAGCCAAAATATTCCCATAAATAGCCCCGCGTTGAAGAGATTGGGAATCATGAAGGCTAATATTTCTAAAAATATGAAAACATTTATAGTCTTTTCGAAATCGCCCTTTATGATTGGATGGCCGATTATTTTGTTTAGCAGGCAAAGCGGAGAAAGCCTTCGCAGTGAATATATAAATAAATAAATCATTGCGATTGAAAATGCCAGCAAGCCCAAAATTCCACTCCCCGCCCAGGCTTGAAGAAAAATATTGCTTTCATTGAACCCGGCTCCCCGCTCGTCAGTTCCCAGCTTTTGCGTGATCGTTCCAAAGCCTACGCCCCAAAGCGGATTTTGCCGGATGATTTCAAATGACTCCCGATAGATTTGATTACGGGTTTTCACGTTTGGATCTCGCCGAAAAATTTGTGAGACGACTTTCCCTTGCGATCGATAAAAATCGATTTCCTCAAGATTAATAAAGCGGCAATTATATTTTGAAAGATCGCTCGTGTCAGCGATGAATTGAGGCGCCTGGGAATTTGGCTCGCAAGCCACGGTGATCTTCTGCTCACTGGTCGCGGCGGATCGCGCCCGGTCAAAGATATCAAATTTTGAAAGTCCACCGATCCGGATTGCCGCGAGAGAAAGGAAAACGATCAAAGCTAGAATGAGCATTTCTCTAAAGAAACTTCTGAAATCAATAGAATGGATTATTCGAGCCGCGTCTTTTCGCGATCCGGCCAAAATAAGCAGCAGATATAAAACCAGGATAGCGGTTGCTCCGACCCAGGCCGAGCGGGAAAGGGTCAAAATGATCAGTGTCACGTCCAGAAAAACCAAAAAATCCAAGAACCAAAGAATATATTTTTTTGAAATGGATAAGTCGGATCTCGCTCGAATAAAATAAAATATCAGCGTGAGAAAAACGGCCAGCGAAAAACAGAGAAATATTCCTAGCCAATCCGGCTCGGTGAAAGTGGAATTGGTCCGGCCGAACATTATTTCGAATGAATTTTTTCCAAATTTATCGGCCAAAACCTGATAAAATCCATAACCGACTACGATCAAATATGAAACCCCAAAAAAGAACACAGTTTTCATTAAATCGGTTCGAGCTCTGACAAAATTTCGCGCGAGATAATACAGGGCTATGAAGGAAAGCAGTATCAGGCTGTTTTTCAAGCTAATGTTTTTATAGGGAGAGTTTAGTGATGCTAAAAAACTCAACGGAACGAGAGAAAACAAAAACCAGTCAACCCAATTCGGTCTCCGAATTTTGAATTTCAATTTTTTGACAAAATACAGAATCAAAACCGCGACCAGCAAAATTCCTCCCAAAAACTGGTATGGCCGGAGCTGAATAGGTAAAAATCCGCCGGTCAAAATTATATTTTCGAGCGGCACGAAACTTACGAAGAGAAAAAATATCCAGCGCGGGCGATAAAGAGCGATGAGAAGTGTCAAGATTGCGAAGAAAACGAAGTCTCCAACCCCAAGCGGCAATTTGTTTTTATCGGCGAGGAGAACCAAAGCCAATCCCGCGAGTAGGCTAAAAATCCAGAGGATGACCAGTTCCCGCTTGAGTAAATTTTTTATATATGTGAAAAGATTTTGAAAATTAGCCATTGCCTTTTACTGCATAATTATTTCCACGAATTTTTGCCAGCTGAAATTTTTCGCTCTGGCTCTTCCCTTCTCTGAAAGTTTATGTCGAAGACTGTTGTTTCGAATGATTTTCCCCATAACCCGCGCCATCTCTTCCGGCTCATACGGGTTGAAATAAAGCACGGCGTCACCGCACACTTCAGGCAAAGCTGATGATTTGGAAACTGCCGTGGGAGCGCCGCTCGCCATGGCTTCGAGCGCCGGCAACCCAAAACCCTCATAGAGCGACGGCAGAACAAAAAGCTCGGCTTGGCGATAAAGCGCCGGAAGATCGGCTTGCTCGACGAAACCGATGGGCCTCACCACATCTCTGAGTCCGAAGCGTTCAATTTCTTTCTGAATATTCGTAAAAAGCGGGCTGAGCTTTGATTTATCTTCTCCGGCCAGAACCAGCTTCACCTCATCAATGTCATAACGCTCGATCAATTTGCTATAGGCTTCGAGCAGGCCTGAAATGTTTTTCCGAAAATCAAATCCTCCGACATAAAAAATATATCTTCCAAAAATTTCGTATTTTTCGAGAGTCGAATTGTCTCGGTCGTGCCTTTCCTCAACCGAGAAATTCGGATCGACACTTGGATAAGCGACTACTATTTTCTCTTTCAGGATTTTGAGATATTTATGAATATCCCTTTTGGACCATTCGGAAATAGAATATATTTCATCGGCGTCTCGAACAGCTTGGAAAGCCAGAAACGCATAAATTTTTTTTCGCCAGTTATCTAGATATTCCGGAAAAACTTTCCAAATCATATCATGCACAATCATCTTGTGCCGGATTTTTTTTGAAAAAAATGTCGGGCATGGATACGGAGAAAGAAAAATTTCACAGTCGTCTTTTTGGGCGCGCGCAGGCAGCAGGAATTTTTCCCACCAGACTTTTCGCACCAAGTCGTCACGCCGCCAAAGTTTCGGCAAAAAAACGCGTTTGTGAAAATTTTTTGGCAACGCGAGGTCGATGTCTTGCTCTAAATATAAAAAATACTCGTTTTTTCGAGAATGGCCGTGGATCAATTCGTCTATTAGGCCCCGGGTAACCTGCCCGATGCCAGTATCAGGCTTCCTCAAAAAAGAGGCGTTTAGGCCGATTTTCATGACTTCAGAATACGATATTTTGGCTAAAATATCAAGTTTGGGCTGGATTTTTTTCAGTTCTTGTGATATAGTGTGTTCGTAAATAAGTGTAATGAAATAGGCAAAAGCGTATGCGATTAATCGTCAATATACCGGCTTTTAACGAAGAAAAAACACTTGGATCTGTTATTAAAAAAGTCCCTCGCGAAATTGAGGGGTTTGACGAAGTATTGGTCCAGGTTATCGATGACGGTTCGCGTGACGGGACTGCCGAAGTTGCGAAAGTTGCAGGCGCGGAAATTGTTGTGCGTCATCCGAGGAATATGGGAGTTGGCGCCGCCTTCAAAACGGCCGTAGAAACCGCTCTTGCGAACGGAGCAGACGTAATGGTGAATATTGATGCTGACGGCCAATTTCCGGCAGGCGAAATTCCAAAATTCACCGAATTGATTCTGGCGAGCAAAGCTGATATGGTCGTGGCTTCGCGTTTTGGTATCAAATCAGCCAAGAATATGCCTTGGATAAAAAATTTCCTCAATCGATTGGCCGCCAATATCATTGGCAAATTTTTGCGCTACAAGATTGAAGATCTTACTTGCGGATTCCGCGCTTTGAATCGCGAGACTATGCTGAGACTCAATTTGTCTTACCGTTTCACCTATACCCAGGAAACAATCATTGACGCGGTTGCGAAAGGCCTGATTGTCAAGTGGATTCCCGTCGAGGTTACTTATTTTAAAGATCGCGAATCCAAAGTAGTCAAATCAGTGTCGCAGTTTATCGTCCAGTCGTTTATGATTATCCTGCGGACTGTTCGCGATGCCCGACCGCTGATGTTTTTCGGAGTTCCGGGAGTCGTGCTGATAACGATGGCGCTCGCGATCGGCCTCGCCTTTTTAGAATTTTATTTTGTGCATTTCAAGGTCTCGCCTTTCCGGACTTGGCTGATGCTCGCTGGAGTTTTGCTCTTGATCGGGATTCAACTGCTGATTTTTGCGCTCATTGCCGATATGATCAGGTCCAACCGGCGGCTGACCGAGGAGCAGATGTATTTTTTGAAAAAGGAGAAGTATAAAAAATAACTAATCTTCAAAAGTTCTTGATGCGGATTTTATTTATTTCCCGCGCCTACCCGCCGATTGTTGGTGGTCTGGAAAAGCATAATCGCGAATTGGCTCGGCATCTTTCCAAAATTGCCGATACGAAAATTATCGCCAATCGCGGGGGGAAAATATATTTGCCGATATTTCTTCCTTATGTCTCGATAAGGTCTCTTTTTTTAATGCGACGTCATGACGTGCTGCTGCTAGGAGACGGAGTTTTGGCAATTGCTGGCTATTTGGTAAAATTAGTTTACGGTCAAAGAAAAAAAGTGGTCTGCATTTGTCACGGCTTGGATCTGACCTACGCTTTGACACTTTACCGCTGGCTTTGGGTCAGAGTGTTCATTCCCCGCCTTGACCGGCTGGTTGCTGTGGGGAAAGAGACGATTAAAGCCGGCATCTTAGAGAAAATTCCGGAAAATAAATTTGTCTTTATCCCCAATGGCATTAATCCCGATGAGAATTTTAGCGTCCATTCAAAGACTGAACTTGAAAAGATAATCGACGAAAAGTTGGCCGGGAAAAGAGTTATTCTCACCTGCGGACGGCTGGTCAAAAGAAAAGGAGTCGCCTGGTTCATTCGGAACGTGTTGCCAAAACTCGAAGAGAATATAATTTATGTCGTTCTTGGAGACGGACCTGATAAAAAAAATATCTTGGCAGCTATTAGCGCTGCTAAGCTCGAAAAAAAGGTGAGGTTCCTAGGATACCAGCCCGACAGAATAAAGAATATTTTATTGAACACTTGTGATATTTTCGTTCAACCCAATATCAAAGTCCGGGGTGATATGGAAGGGTTTGGAATTTCAGTTATTGAAGCGACAACCTGCAAGTTGCCAGTCGTCGTGGCTAATCTGGAAGGGCTCCGAGACGCGATCCAGGATGGCCGGAACGGTTTCTTGGTAGAAAGTGGCAATGCCGACGCCTGGGCCAACAAAATAAACGAACTGCTCTCAAATGACGAGTTCCGCAAGGATTTTGGAGAAAAAGCCCGGAAGTTTACCATCGAGAACTATAGTTGGGAAAATGTGGCCAAGAGATATTTGCGCGCAATTGGAGAAACAGTCAAATAATATTTTATGTTTATCAGTCTTCTAAAACTTCTTCTAGCTGTTCCTTTTGTTTTGATTTTGCCAGGATTTTTTCTGATGCTGGCTATTTTCGGAACAAAAAATAGCAAAATCTCCTTTTTCGAGAGAGCGGTTTTGATCGTGCCCACGAGCTTACTCGCCGTTGATTTTTTGGTCCTCTTGATGAATCGATTGATGATTCCCATCCGGGGTCCAATTTTGATCAGCGGTATTCTGCTGCTGTGTTTTGCCGGATTCGCGATTTTCTATTTTCGTTTCAAAAAGAAACCAGTCACCCGAGAAGTCCCGGACGAAAAAATTAGCCGAGCATTTGAATTCACGACCTGGCAGGCGGTATTTATCCTAATTTCCTTGTTTCTTGCATTTTTTTTCAAGGTTACTTATTTGTCCGACTCCATTTTGCCCGCAGCGACGGATCTTGGCCACCATATGTATTGGAGTCAAACTATTGTCAATTCGGGCCGGCTGCCGGTTTATGGTGTGCCGGATTTTATCATCGGAGAGCACATAATCTTCGCGGTGATAAATCTCCTTTCGAGAGTAGGCTTGATGACGGCTATGCCGAGTCTCGTTCTGCTTATGATAAATATCGTTGGGATTTTTACGCTGGCCATTTTGGCTGGTCGAATGTTTGAGAGCCGAAAAATCACAACTCTCGCTATTTTTTCGGCCGGCTTGCTTTACACCGTCAGCGCTCCACAGGCTAGGTATGTGAGCGGTGGGGTTGTCGGCAATGTTTTAGGAGACGCTCTCATTCCACTTTGTCTTTATTTTTTTTATCGGGCTCTGGCAGAGCGAGCTAGTCTCTGGGCGGGACTTTTCATTTTCTTTTTTGTCGGTTTGTTATACACGCATCATTTGTCGGCCTTTGTTTTGATTTTTAGTTTGGCAGCGGTTGCGCTGCTTTATCTCGTCCTAAACTATGACCGATTGGGGAAAATTATTCGGGAATGGTTCAAAATATTTTGGCAGCCGTTTCCCGTCGTTATGCTTATTGCCAGTCTTATTTTCCTCGTTTTGGTTTTCACACCTTCCTATTTCAATGGATCGGCAATTGGTCAAGCCACCGGCGAGCCCTCAAAAATCACGCGAGCAGGACTCGATCTTTCTCAAATTGAAAACAATACTGGCAGCGCGCGACTATTTTGGGGCGCTTTGGGATTTCTGCTTTTGCTTTTTGAAATTCGGCGCCGCGATTATAAATATAGCTTCGCCTTGGCTTGGGCGGGAATTCTTTTCGTGATGAGCTGGAAGCCCGGGTGGCTATTTGTGAATATCCCCAGCGATCGGGTCGGCAATTATCTCTTTCTTCCCTTTTCACTTCTGGCGGCCTTTGGATTGGCCGCTTTTCTAGCCAAATTCAGAAAAAACTCAACGAAGTTTCTGGCCACGGTTCTTCTTCTCATATTACTTTTTTTTGTGGTTACCAACGGACTTTCGGACAGCTCTGACGCTCTCAAGACCAAAAACCAATTTCAGCAGATTGTGGAAACCTATCATTCGGCTCAATATCTGGCCGCGACAGTCGATACCCAAAAAGATATCCTTCTCAAGGATCACATCAATATTGCCGCTGACTCCTGGTATAAGCTGTTTTTTATGAAAGATTATAAATATCCCTTGAGCCGTGGATTGTTGTCGCGATATGTCGATACAACGAAATCCCGTGAAACCTGCACGCGCGATATGATCAGCTCGCCGGATTCTGACCAGGCCAGAATGTGTTTTTCGCAAACAGGAGTGAATTATGTTATTGTCAACGCTCAGCTGGAAGGAACTGATTTTGAAAAATCTCCGGAATTTTCCAAAGTCTACGCTTCGAATTATCTTTCAATATTCAAGAGAAATTAGAACTTATGAGCAGCAAAGTCATAATCATCGCAACCCTACTTCTTATTGCCGTGAGCTTCTCGGTTCTTTTCGTAATCGAAACCAAAAACCATAACTATGATTTCGACAAGAGCTGGACGGTAGTATATTTCGACAATCCGCGGAATAGCTCTCTTGAATTCATGATAGAAAATCACCAGGGATCGAAAACAGAATATGCCTACGAAATTTTTGTGAACGACCAGAGTGTTGCGAAGAACAGGGTTGAAATTGCGGCTGGTGCCAAACAAAAAATTGAGCCAATTTTGGATTTGAATAAATATAGAGCCGGCTCAGAAAACGCCAGAGTCGAAATCGATGTGAGTTTAGGGGAAGTGAAATATAAGATATATAAAGACATCAAATGAAAATCTTGCTTCTCACCCGCCCGATTTGTCCGCCGTGGGATGAGGGCTCAAAAGATTTTGCGTATACTTTGGCCAAGCACGCGAGGGAATTTAAGGTGCATCTTTTGACCCATGGAAAAGTGGCGGATTTACCTGAAAACATCGTTCAGCACGATATTTTTTCATCTTCGAGGCTCGACCTAAAGCAAAAGTTTAGGCTATTTAGATTTCTAAAGAAATTCAACGATTTTGATATTGTCCACTCGCTTTTTACGCCAACGAAGATTAATTCGTTTTTTATTAAACGAGCGCTGAAAGGCAAAAATGTAAAGATAGTTCAAACGGTTGCAACCCTGCGAGAAGACTTATATAACGTTGAAGATTTCAGGAAAATTTTGCTTGGAGATCTGATCATCACTTACTCCGACTATGCCAAAGAAAAACTTGAAAAAATCGGATTTGAGAACGTAAAAAGAATTTATCCGGGAATTGATATCAGTCTGTTTTCTCCTGCTTCCAAAAAATCGGAACTTATGAAAAAATTCAAAACAAAAGAAAATGATTTCGTGATAAACTATACTGGTGAATACGTGCGTTTGGGGGATATGGACGATATTGTCTCGGTTTTTTCAGATCTCGCGAAAGAAGATAAGAACTTCAAGCTCCATTTGGCTGTTCGTATAAAGAATCAAGCGGACGCGAATAAAAAAGAAGAGGTAAAGAAAAACTTTCAGGAAGCAGGCTGTCTCGACCAAGTGGCGTTTATTGACGACGGAAGCTATGTGATGGAAGATATTTTCAATTTGTGCGACATTTCCATTTTTCCCGTCCGGACCATGGCTGGAAAATTCGATATTCCCCTAGCCGTCATTGAAGCCATGGCTTGCGGAAAACCAGTGATAGCGAGCAATATTGAAAGGCTCAAGTATTTCTTGAACGATGAAAACAGCATTCTCATAAATCCTGGTGATCGGGAGGGCCTCAAAGCCAAGATATTATTTTTGTATGAAAATCCCGAAGCGCGGCAAGAACTGGGCGAAAAAGGAATGCGTTTCGCCAGGGAGAATTTTGATATAATGAAGGTGGTGAGAGAATATGAGGATGTTTATAAGAAATTATGAATATAAAATCTCTATCAGCGCATAAAAAAATTATTGAACCGGTTGGCGGAATGAGGGTTCCGGTTGTTTTCCACGTTTCTGATGAGTTGATGCCGGGTGATGCGACGGTTCAGGAACTCACGGAAATTGCGAGCGACCCGCATATTTTTCATCATGTCGCGGCTCTTGCAGACGTGCACTCCAAGAAGGGGCGCAAAAATCCGACCGGAACGGCCATCGCGACCAAGCGATATATTTTGCCTCAAACAATGGACACGGCGCCGAATTGCGGAATGCGGCTTCTGAAAACGCCTTTCGGCGCGAATGATTTTGACGAATCTCAAATCGATAAATTATTTGAAGAATTGGTGAGGGCTATTCCCACGGCCGTCTATGTTGGCACGCGAGTCAATTTCGACACGGTGATGGATGTTTGTCGGCGCGGATCAAAAGCCATTCTCGAAAAATATAAAATTGATTCTGATGAAGAAAATCATACCTTCAATCAAGGGAATTTTTTCGACGAAGTCCCGAGTGAAAAAGAAATTTTCGCGTCCATTCCGAAAACATTTTTGCGAATTGCCCAGTTGCGACTCGGCATTTTGGGAGCAGCCGGCAACCACTTTTTGGATCTGATGAAAGTGACAGATATTGCGGACCAGGATCTCGCAGACAAGATGTGCATCAAAAAAGACCAATATTTATTTCTTATGCATACCGGTTCCGGGATGCTTGGCCAATACGCGTCGTATTTTTATACTCCGAAAGAAAAAGAACATCGCAGCCAAAAAATCGTGCTGGAGATGGGACGCCGAGCTTTTTTGAAGCGCTCGAATCCCGCGCACGAGCAATTGAGGCGGGAAATTCCGGCCTGGAAGCACAAAAAAGAATATTATCCGATTGACTCGGAGAGCGAATTGGGACGGATGTATCTGACTGCCCACCGGGCGAGCGCCAATCATGGCTTTGCCAATCGGGCGATCCTTACCAACAATATCCGAAAAGCTGTCCAAAAAGTCTTTGGTCGTCGAGAAGAATTGCCGCTCGTTTATGATATGCCGCATGTTCACGTGCAGGAGGAAGCACATTTCGGCGAAAAAGTTTTTGTTCATCGAAACGGCGCCAGTCGGACTTATGGACCGTCGCGATTCGGGAAAACCGGCGAGCCGATCTTCATCCCCTCTTCGATGGCGACGCCTTTCTATTTGGGAGTCGGCACTGACGAAAATGAATCCACATTTTTTTCAGCGGGTCACGGCACAGGAAAAGCGAAGCACACGCACGGAGAAACGCCGAAAAACCGAGAAGAACTGGTTGAAAAAATGAAGAAGAGTAAGGTGAAACTATTCAACGCGCGCTCGCGGCAAATAATTGATCAAGACAGCTCGCGCTATAAGGACGTGGAAAAAGTCGTTGCTGGAATGGTTGAAAATAAAATCGTAAAAATCGTTGCCAAAATGCAGCCGGTGGCCGTTTTAATGGCGTAAAAATGAAACTTATCACCCTTTCCGGGCTTGATGGTTCGGGAAAATCGACGCAAATAAAACTCCTGAAGAATTATCTGAAATCTCAAGATAAGACTTTTTTCTATTTCCATGTCGTTGAATTTTCAATCGCGAATTTATGTCAAAAGTCAAAGGCCAAAAACCAAAGAAGCGTTACGAAAGCGAATTGGCTTCAAATTCAGTCGCGAAAAATTGCCCTGTGCATTGATATTTTCCGGTTTCGGCAACTGCAAAAAAAACTCAAAGTAGATTATATCATTAGCGACAGGTATTTTTATGACAGCGTGGTGAATATCAATTTCTTATCTGGAAAAAAAAGGAAGCTATGCGCGGAAAAGTTCATTCCCAAACCGGATTGCGCATATTACCTCAAAATATCACCGGAATCGATCATGCAACGCGAGCGAAAGCCGGATCAGGGACTCAATTATTTAGTGACGAAAGAAAAATTATTCGAAAACAAGATCAAAGATTGGGACATGATCGTGGTTGACGCGGACAAATCCAAAGAAGAAATATTTGAAATTATCAAATCAAAATGTCAAAGTTTCTCGTAAAATCTTTTTTTTGGGTCACTCTCTCGGAGATTGTCTATAATCTTTCGGCTTATGTCATTCACGCCGGCATGGGACGGATTTTGGGCCCTGCCGAATATGGACGGTATGGAATTGTCGTGACGCTCACGACCATGATTATTATTCTTGTCGGGAACGGAATTCCGACGGCCATGGCGAAGTATCTGAGTGAAATCTTTGATACTAAGCAGGGCTTGATAAAAGTAATCAAGCGCCAAGCCGCAATTGCCCAGACGATTTTAATCGGGAGCCTAACTGTCATTTTTTTCCTTTTTGTGCCAATCCTCGCCCGAATTCTTGGTGATCCAACCCTGATTCCGCTTTTTAGGATTTCAACGCTCATAATCCCCGCCTTTGCGCTGGCCTCGTTTTATTTTTCCTATTACACCGGTCTTCATCTTTTCAACAAACAAGCGCTTCTTAAAACATCCCGTTCAGCCGCCAGAATCTTGTTCATTTTGGGATTGGCCTTATTTTTGAAATCAAGGGGCCTGGCGCTTGAGGGAGCAATTGTCGGCTATATCCTGGCCCCCCTCTCGATATTTTTTGAGGCTAATCTCCTTGATCCGTTCAGGCGGCTCAAAGCTGAAGGTTTTTTTGACTGGCGAAAGCTGTTGCGTTACGCTTGGCCAATTACGCTTTTCATGCTGGCCTATGAATTTCTCATAACCATAGATCTATATTTGGTGAAAGGGATTTTGCACAACGATTATCTGACCGGCATATACAACGGCGCGATCACGGTTGGCCGAATTCCCTATTATCTTTTTTATTCTCTGACTATTATATTGCTTCCGGCAGTTTCTAAATCGACTTCCAGCAATAATCACGAGGAAACGGAGAAACTGATTAGCCAATCCCTGCGGTTGATGGTGATGTTCTTACTGCCTATTTCGATTTTGATGTCGGTATACGCGGCGCCAATCTTGCAGATATTTTATGGAAAAAAATTTCTTGACGCGGCAGCTCCCATGTCTATTCTGATGACCGGAGTGGCT
>Ga0315268_10007374_pt1 | contig 11568 bp, 10 predicted proteins | sample C1_top_MG_FD_204535 | JGI IMG/M metagenome (GOLD analysis project Ga0315268, IMG submission 204535) | Sediment microbial communities from Yellowstone Lake, YNP, Wyoming, USA - C1_top | ecosystem: Environmental > Aquatic > Freshwater > Lake > Sediment | place: USA: Wyoming | collected 2017-08-01 | reverse complement strand
TCCTTCTCGTTAAGTAATTTACCGGACCTTAACAAGGGTATTATTATCGATGATTTCCAGGTCTTCATTGTCCAATACCGTGGCTTTCAAATCTGTCCCTGGCATTGTTCTGCGTTCGGAGGTTCGGATTTCATAGTATTAAATCGCAGGACGGGAGAATCGTTCGCTGCACCTGACTTGATCATTCATTTGATACGCGAACATGGTTTTTTTGAGGGCTTTCAAAGCCCATATAGAGTCGATCCGGAAAAGGTCATTCGAACGCTTGGAATAACCTAAACCATGGATCGGCAGGCCGGTTGTGGATCTATTTCCAGCCTGAATATTCTTTTCACGTCACTTCCGACAGGGCCCTTTACAGACGCAAACCATTTAGGCTTATAATAAATATGAGAGAAAGTGAGGTACTTTATGGCTGAAAAAACAACCAAACGAAAAATGTCGGACCGCATCCCCGAAGAGGCGCGCGAGCACATCCACGCTGCGCGCGAAGAAATGCGCGAGAGCATCAAGGGTTTCCTGCCGCCGGAATTTATCGAGCATCGCCGCAAGGCTCGCAAGGAAATGCTGCTGGCCTTCCGCAGTGTACTGGATGCCGCCCTCGAGCGCATGGATAAGAAAGATTAACTTTTTGATCTAAAACACAAATTAAACACGAAGGGCACAAAGTACACAAAGGGAACTTGAAGATTTTCCCTGGTGGACTTGGTGTCCTTTGTGTTTAAAACCTTATTTCCAGGGGGAGTGTCCGCGCGAAAGAAAAGCCATCCAGACCAGGGACAAAGCGGCCAATCCCCAGAAAACATAACCAAGCGCAACATCGCCTGCCAGCCGGAGAAACACGCCGCCAAACAGGAATGCCGCAAAGACCAGCGCTCCCGCTACGCGATTGACAGAACCTTCCAGATGGTAAATTTGACGGTTGACCGATGGCATGTTGACATTCAATTCGCCCCGTTCCAGGCGCGCCAAAACCCGGCCGGTCTGCGCGGGTAATGCGATCAACTGCTTGACCAACTCCCCGATCTCATCCAGCCATACTTCCCAATTCGAACCGACCTCGCTCGATACAAGGTTTTGGGCGTAGGGTGAAAGCTGCTCCCAAATATTAAAGTCGGGGTCGAGCCCCGTACACATGCCCGAAAGAATGGCCACCGTCCGCCCGAGCAGCAGCAGATTATGCGGCAGCTGAAAGGGCATTTCATACATCAACTCGCGGAATTGAAGCGCGAAGCGGGCCATCTCGGCATGGTCGATCTTGCGCAGGTCGCTCATGGACATTCCCCAGAATCGCTCGAATAACTGCGTTTCGGCCTCTTCGAGCAGTTTCAGGTCCGCACCCGGGAGCAGAACATCCAACGTCTTGTAGGATTTCACCACGCGGGCGGAATCGCGCATGCCAATACCGATCAATAATTCACGCAGGCCATCCCGCAAGTTTTCAGGCACCTCACCCACCATGCCAAAATCCACGAACGTCAGTCGCCAGCCGGCCTTTTTGCGCCCACGCCCGGCGCCCTTAAGGGTCGCGGCCGGTACGGGTGTGATGAACATATTTCCGGGATGCGGGTCGGCGTGAAAAAAACCGTCTTCAAAGATCTGCTTGAGATACGTATCCAGCAATACCTTCGCCACTTCGGCGCGGTCGATCCCTGCCGCGCTGATGGCATCGTAATCCGTGATCTTGATCGCAAAGACATTTTCCAGGGTCAGGGCGCGGCCGGTGGTGCAGCTCCACACCACGCGCGGCACGTGGACGTGTTTGCGTTCCTTGAAATTTTTACTGAATAACTCGGCGTTCCTCCCTTCGGCCAAATAATCGATCTCGCGGTGGACCGTCCCTGATAATTCCTCGATCAACGCGGGCACGTTGACACGTTTGCTGATCGGTTTATATTTTTGCAGCCAGCCGCCAACCCTGCGCAGCGCTGAAAAGTCGACGTCGATCAATTGCTCGATGAATGGACGCTGGACCTTTACGACCACCTCCCGAAACTCCCCCGCTTCGGGCGCCTCGACCCGCAGCCGGGCCCGGTGGACCTGGCCCAATGAGGCGGCTGCCAGGGGTTCCGGATCGAAGCTTTCGAATTTCTGCTCCAGCGGCATTCCGAATTCGGCTTCCGCCAATTTGCGGATCGCGCCAAAATCCTCGGCGGGGACCTCATCCTGCAGGCCGGCAAGTTCCTCGGTGATCTCGGGCGGAAGAACATCCAGCCGCGCCGAGAGGAACTGCCCCACCTTGATCATGACCCCGCCCATGCGGATGGCCATGGCGCGGAATTGTGCCGCGATCTTTTTGTAACGCGCCGATCGTGTGCGGCGCGTTACGCCGCGCAGACCGATGCGCGGTAATAATAATTCCCAGAAAATAAAACTGGCCGTGGCGCGCGTAAAGAACCACATGATGTAACGATAACGGGCGCGTAACCTGGCTGACTGCATGAAGACCTCCGTGAAAATTCTGTTGAATTGTATCACCGGGAAAAAGTGTAAAATGGGGACATGAATTTCGACAAAGCGGTCGAATCCATCATCCAGGAAGCCATGCAGCGCGGCGATTTCGACAATCTGCCGGGCAGGGGCAAGCCCATCGATCTGACGGCTTATTTCGACACGCCCGAGGATGTCCGCGCAGCGTATGCGCTGCTGAAAAATGCCGGGATGGCTCCGCGCGAAGTGGAACTGCTCAGGGAGATCGCCGAGCTCAAGAAAGTGGAGTCCGCCCTGCTGGAGGAGAAGAAGCGGGCTGAGATCCGCAGGCAGATCGGGCTTAAACAGGTCGAATTCAGCCTGATCATGGAACGGAATCACCGTCGGGGCAGGTAGGGTCCCGATATTAACCAAAAATTAACGCAACCGGCATAGACAAATCCGCATTCACCTGCTATACTACTCTTATTCGGATGTTGACCTTTTCTGCCTTTCGGCAGTTTTGCAAGCAGTATTGCACGCGGTACGTTTAGTCCCCCAGCGAGCAAGTCCGCAGGGGCTTTTTTATACCTGTCAACGACCTTACCCGCCAAAGGCGGTTAACTATATTTTTTTAAAGGATAAAGGAAATACAACAACATGAGTAAGCACGGAAAATTGAAGATCATCCCCCTGGGTGGATTAGGGGAAGTAGGCAAGAACATGACCGCCTATGAGTTCGATCACCAGATATTGGTGGTGGATGCAGGCATCATGTTCCCTAAGAACGACATGATCGGGGTGGATTACATCATCCCCGATTATGAGTATTTGCGTAATCGCGCGGACAAGGTCGTCGGTCTGGTCATCACGCACGGACACGAGGATCACATCGGCGCGATCCATCACTTCCTGAACGATATCTCCGTACCGGTTTATGCCACCCCTTTGACGAAGGGATTGATCGAGGTCAAACTGGCGCGCAACGGGGTGACCGCCAGGGCCGGAATTCACACCATCGAAGCGGGAAAATTCATCGAACTGGGACCGTTCAAGGTGGAATTCTTCCATATCTGCCATTCCATCCCCGACGCGGTCGGGTTGGGCATTACCACGCCTGCCGGCCTGGTCGTGCACATGAGCGACTTTAAATTCGACCACACTCCGGTGGACGGCTGGCCGACCGATTACGGCAAGCTGGCCGAGTTCGCGGCACGCGGCGTCGACCTGCTGCTTTCTGATTCAACCAACGCCGAGCGCCCAGGTTGGACACCTTCAGAAATGATCATCGGCCCGGCCTTCGACAAGGTTTTCTCGGAAGCCAAAGGCCGCATTATCGTGGCAACCTTTGCATCGCTGATCTCACGCGTCCAGCAGGTGGCGGACGCCGCCAGCAAGCTGGGACGCAAGATGGCGCTGGCGGGTCCGAGCATGATCGATAACGTCAAGATCGCCCGCAAATTGGGTTATCTCGACATCCCCGACGAACTATTAATACCGCTGGATGAGGCCCTGCACATGCAGGACCACAAGGTGGTGTTGATGTGTACTGGCTCGCAGGGCGAGCCGTCATCCATTGTTGGGCGTTTATCGGCCGGCACAAACCGGCAGTTCGATCTCAAGACGGGCGATACCGTGGTGCTCTCCTCGCACCCGATCCCCGGCAACGAAGAATCGATAAGCAAGACCATCAACCGCCTGTTACGGCGCGGCGCGATCGTCATCAATGACTCGATCGCACCCATCCATGTCTCGGGCCACGCCAGCCAGGAAGAACTGAAGCTTTTGCTCAACCTCGTACGTCCAAAACACTTTTTGCCGATCCACGGTGAACTGCGCCAGCTCACCCGTCACGGGGACATGGCAAAGATGGTCGGCATCCCGCCTGAGAACGTGATCGTCGTCGAGAACGGACAGGTCGTGGAACTGCAAGGCAACCGGATAAAACTCGGCGAACGCATCCCCGGCCAGTATATATTCGTGGACGGCGATTCGATCGGCGACATCGACTACGACATCATGCGCGAACGCGAGCAGCTGGCGCGCGGCGGCATTTTCCTGATCGACCTGAGCATCGACAAGCTGACCGGCCGCCTGCTCCACGACCCGGAGATCATCACGCGCGGTTTTGTCTCACCGGAGGAAGCCGAGCAATTAATTCCGGAGGCCCGCAAGCGCGTGATGGAGATCGTCAACACGCGCGGACTGGACAACGAAAAGGACATCATCAGCGCAGTCAAGTCCTATTTGCGGCAGGAGACCAACCGCAGGCCAATGGTCTTCGTAACATTGAGCAAGGCATAAAACCAATGACCGTCCCCTTCAAAAGGACGGTCATTTTATTTTGTCCGCGATCCGGCGGTCAACCTTGCCCATGGGATATTCCTGCAGATCCTTCAACTTGACCCATTTCAAGTTCCCGCTCATCACCGACAGATGGATCAATTCGGCCTGAAACACATGCACGGTGACCTTGAAATGAGTATATGCATGCCGGACAATTCCCAGCGCACTCTTCCCGCGAACCCTGAGCCTGTAAGCCGCCTGGATGGCGTGTGCCAGACCTTTCGCAGGGTCGCCGGCCACCTTTCCCACGGGGTCAAGACGCGCATTTGGAAATTCCCACATTCCGCCCAGCAGCCCTCTCGATGGGCGCTTTGCCAGTAATACATATCCCCGTCTGACGATCACCGCCGCGGCATGAACATAATGCGGCGTTGACTTTTTCGGCTTCATCACCGGCCGCTTTTCCTGAATGCCAAGTTCACGCGCCTGGCAAAATTTCGATAAAGGGCAGATCGGACAATGGGGACTCCGGGGCAGGCAGATCGTCGCACCCAGGTCCATCAGAGCCTGGTTGTAGTCGCCCGCCCGACCCTTCGGTAAATGTTCGGCGGCCAGCCCCCATAAGACTCTTTCACCGGCAGGCGAATCCGCCGGCTGGCTGACATTAAAAACGCGTGCAAAGATGCGGCGCAGATTTCCATCCAGGGTTGGCTCGTCGAGGCCGAAAGCCATCGAAGCGATGGCGCCGACCGTATACCGTCCGATGCCGGGGAGGTCCCGCAGCGCATCCAGATCGCGCGGTAATTCACCGTCATGCCGGTCAACCACGATCCCTGCAGCTTTATGTAAATTGCGGGCGCGGGAATAATACCCGAGGCCCTCCCACAGGTTCAAGACATCCTGCTCGGAAGCATCCGCCAGGGTCCTGACTGTTGGGAATCGCCCCATCCATTTTTCAAAATAAGGGATGACCGTTTCGACACGCGTCTGCTGAAGCATGATCTCCGAGACCCACACTGCGTACGGATCAGGATGCCCGCGCCAGGGCAGGTCGCGTTTATTGGCCCGGTACCAGGTCAACAGCGCGGCGCTGAGTCGGTCGGGGTTTTTAACTGCAGGTCGGGACATGTTCCAATGGCCCGCGATCAATTGCAAAGGTCTGTCAGAGGCTGGCTTAAGTAGGCGGAATCCGAACCGGGGAAGAGGATAAGTCGCACATCGATGTAATCTGTCTGCCTGCATCCAAGGAGGATGGCGTCGGCGGCCTGCGGAAAATCGGGGATATCCTTCGACCGAAACAGGGCATCACTGCGCGTCTGGTTCAGGAACAGAAAACCCAGGCGTGGAAAATCACGCGGCATGTAGGACGGCCATGGGTGTGCCGAGGCCAGGCCGGTGTCACGCGTAAAAAAGCGCGGGTACAAAACGCGCCCTACCTGTAATACCGCCTGGGGTTGCGCGGAAAACGCCGCGACCTGCGCCTGGTCCACACCAAGTTTCAAGACGGCTGGCGAGGCTGAAAGTTTGGCGGATAACACATCGGGGGTCGACCCCGCATAACGCGGCGAAGCAATGCTCTCAGCCATCCACGGCACTGCACCAATCAGCGCAAAGACCAGGGCCAGGATAAATCCCTGCACCCATTTATTATTCTTTACAAAGGCCCGGGGGCCCGGATTCCCAGTTGGATGATCGCGAGTCTGAGTGCCTTGCTGGTTTATGTTAACAGGTACAAATACCGGAGTGAGCATCTGTACGGGCAGTGCTCCAAGCAGGAGGGCGGCGCCTGTAAATAATTCGGCCACGCCAATGCCAAAATAAAAGTAGGAAATCCAATCAGCGGGGAAGGCATAACGCCAGCCGGAAAAGCGGCCGATCCCATTCGCCAGGGCATATCCCAACGAGAAGGCCAGTGGGATTAATCCCGCCCAGCGCAGGCGTTTCCAGCATGCGCCAATCCCCAGGGCAATAATAGCCAGATAGAAAATAACGAGCAGGAGGTTATACCAGCTCAGGCTGCCATTCCACTGCATCCAATACAGATTGATCGGAGCCAGCAGCCCATTGTAGGACTGGACCAACGGCAGGGCCAGAATGCCGCTGATCTGCGTGGCGAAAAAATGTGTGGCAATGAACCCGAAGACGAACTTTGGATCCTTCAACGCAAAAGTCAGCAGTATTCCCAGCAGTCCCTTGCCCTGCAGGTCCACGCTTTGCAGGTCGAGATTGCCTGTATATTTATATTGACTGGCGATCACCTGATATTCGAACGGAGCATCGAAGGTGATCTGTCCGCTGATCAAATAATTATGGGTCAACCAGGGCGTGATCGAAATGACAAGACCCAGCAGGAAAAAGGCGGAAAGAAACAGGAATGTGCTTTTATTTTTCCAGCCAAAAACAGGCAAAGCGGCCAGCAGGATGAAAGGCAGGATCAACATGGATTGTGTGCGCAGCAGCATCAATATCCCGAACACGCCGCCCGCGGCCAGGGCGCTTTTCCAATCCCTGCGCTCCAGCCAGCGTAACGCGAACAGGCAGGCCAGGGCCAATAAAAGAAAGGTGGGCAGGTCGACCAGCAGGGTTTTGGTATTGGACACGCGCGCCTGCGAGGAGATCAGCAGGCTTGTCCACTCGCGGAAGATGGCGAATAAGGCAATTATGATACCCGCCATCCGGCTGTGTAATCTTTTACCGAGATAATAAAGGATCACCGGAAACAGCGCCAACACCAGGGTCTGCCCGGCAATGATCAGGTCGTAACGCTCCCCCACCAGCAAGTGCAGGACCGCCAGCAGGACAATAAACAGGGGCCGGGTGGGGATCTGGCCCTGATACGGATAGCCTATCAACAGGCTGTGCGCCATCGAGTCGTAATATCCTGCATCGGAATTCGGGAAGGGTTGAAAGGTTGGCGGGTCCATGGGCGCATAAAAGCTGTTCTGCATCACGCCGACGGGGACATTGAGCCAGAGGATCACAGCCAGGAGCCAGAGCAGGATCGGCAGAATAAGATCCATCGAGCTGGCGCGCGGCGAAAAAGAAAACCAAAGAACGCAAAGGCCGCCGAGGATGGCGAGTCCCAACTGCCAGCCCATGACCGGGACACCCGGCTCACCCCAGTAGGCCTTGTCCGGGACCAGACCGATGCGGGTCAGGGCGACAAATATCAAGACCAAAAGCAGAACGATAAAGGCGATCAGCCCGGCGGTGTAAATTGGCTTGCGTTGGATAAGGTTTCTTGAATGAAATCCGAAGCGCAGAAAAAGGAAAAAGAGGAAGGATTGCAGGCCCAGGACCAAAAGATAAAAGAGCAGGGGGCTGAGGCGTTGATAATAAGGCAGGGAATGCAGAGGGTCGAGATAACGCACAAGGAAGATGGAAACAGCCAGCGTCAGGGAAAGAAGCGCCATGGTTTTAATGAGCGCCGGCCGCACCAGAGAGTCAAGCTGCCGGGGAGGACGAGCGGCAAGGTATGTCCACCCGGCAATAAAGGCCGCTAATACAGCGAACATGGCCAGGCGCGAGATCGAAAAACCGCCGCCTTCGTGCGGGACAAAAGCCAGCGCAAGGAAGGCGGCTCCCGCTTCGAGAGCCGCCGCGATCAGGAATTTCTGCCAGAGAGATCTATGGTCCATAGGGGGTTGCTGCGCCTGCACGGTGACGGAAATGCCTCAGGCATTTACTCAGAACTGAAAGCCGTTGCGGGCAGGCACGATCTTATAGGAAAAATTATTGACGTACGTTAAAAGCCGGTCCTCGAGCGCACCCCAATCCTTCGAGTTGAAGACCTTTCGAGCGGCGGATTCATTATCCGCCAGCAGGCCGACCTGGATCTGGGGATACGACCCAAACACGGTGGCCCATGCATCGATCGGCTGAAAGCCCAGGCGCTGAACGCCCGGCACCCATTCACCGATCACGAACTCAAAATATTCCTGTTCGTGTTCGGACGAAATATCCCAGGTCATGATTATTTTTACAGGCACGTCATTTACTCGCGTTGATAATCCAAAACGACCACATGCGTTTCCTCGGGCAGGCCGCTGCGTGTGATCTTGAGGGACGGCTGGGACTCGGGTTTGGTGAGCCCCATTTCCTTGATGAACTTGTTGAGCGAGTCCAGCGAAAGTTTGGCATCCAGGGTGGCATAGTGCATCGGGACGACGATATTCGGCTCGAGCAGGCTGATGATCTCGGCAGCCTTGGCGGCGTTCAGTCCGCCGCCGCCGCCGACCGGGACAAGAGCCACGTTGACCGAGCCCAGGGCGTCTATTTCGGCCTGTGAGGGAGCCTGCTTAAGATCGCCCAAATGGGCAACCGTTATCCCGTCGTAATCAAACACGTAGATCGTGTTGCGCACCGCTTCCTTGGCCTTCTTCCCCGGGCCGTCCGTCTGGACACCAGTAATGAATACGCCGCCGATCTCGAATTCGCCGGGACCGTCAATGGTATGCGATGCGCCCTTGACCGCATCGCTGTTATTATGCCCGGGCGCATCGTGGCTGACGGTGACAATATCCGCTTTGAGTTTTAGCGGGAAATATCCGATCTCCTTGCTGTCAAAAGGATCCGTCACCACTGTGGCATAGTTGCGTTCAGTGAGACGAAAACAGGAATGTCCGTACCAGGTAATTTCCATGAAAAAGCCTCCGGTGACAATTATAATAGAGAAACTCTTCAAAGGATGAACGGATGCTCAAACTCTGATACCCGGTACACAGATTCGCCAATTTGGAGGCAGCCATGAGTACATTAACGATTGGAGCCACGTCCCTTTTTAAAAGCTTGTTTCCGGAATCGGATTGGACGCGGATGTCCCCTGCAGATTATGAACAGGTCCTTCAAAAACTGGCCAATGGCGGGACGCTCAATTCAAGAGCCGCAGAATTCATGCAGAAGTCCAGGGTAAAACTGGGTTTCCATGAACAATACAAAAGCGGCGCAGGCTGGACCGTACTGCACGATATCACGCTCGCAGCCGATGAAAATCCAACCGATCCCTACACCCTGAGCCTGATCAGCCACGAACTCTTTCATCTGCAGCAATCCTTATTTACGCGGCTTTCCGTATTCGGGGAATTGCTGGCCTGGCAATATCAAAAGCAGGCCTATCACGACCTGACCGGAAAGGAAATCGGGGATCCCGGTGAAGCTTACCCAGGGACGCAGCAATTCTGGGACCAGCTTGGTCAACTTTCGCCAGAGTCGCGCGATGACCTTTTGAAAGGCCAGGCCTTGATGAAAAGTGTGGCCCCCAGCTACCGCTCAGATTGCCTGCCTCTTTATCCGCTGGGCAGGGAATTTTGGTATTTTTTAAAGCAGGGAAGGATCGGGGAGGCGTTCAACGTAATAAAAGATTTGATCACCTGCAAATAATTCTGAGGCCATGGGGGCAGACTCATGGTCAGCCGAATAAAAACCCGGCATCGACCCGGTAACCCGGCGGGCATTGATCAAACGCAGGATATTAACTGCGATAAGGCTGCCTGGTAAGCGCGATCTTTTTGGTCAGCATAAAACCCGGAAAAGTGGCGGCGATATTAAACATCAACCGGCCATATCCAATGCGGTCGCCGACCATGTCCACCAGTCCGTGACTGAGCGCCGGGTTTCGCAGGGCCAGTTCAAACGATATCCCCGGCATCTGATAAAAAAGGACAGTCAATAAATTCGCCAATCGGTGATTGCGGCCGATGCGCCCCTTCACCAATGCCGTGTAACGTTCGGGATGACCCGCCAGGATCGATTCAGCCGCCAACCGTCCGCTTTTGATGGCAAAACGAATTCCCTCGCCTGTGAACGGGTCGACCAACCCGGCTGCATCGCCGGCCAGTAAACATCGCGCAGTTCCGAGCTGTTCGGGCCGGCTGTAGACCGGGAGCGGGTGCCCGCTGCGCCTTTGGGATCGAACCGGGATGCCAAATCGTTCCATCACGCGCTCAAGAACGGTCTGCAATTCCCCCGGCTTTGGTCCCAACCCGCCGATCCCGATCGACAGATGATCGGCCTTCGGAAAGATCCAAAGGTATCCAATCCCGATCTCGCCGAAGATCAAAATCGGGTTGTTCGAAAAGCGTTTCAGGATCTGGTCGGGGGCTGCGGCCTCCATCTCGATCGCACCTGCCATGATCTTCCTTCGCCGCAGACCCAGCGAACGCGCCACGATGGAGTTTGCCCCGTCGGCCGCGATCAAGTGGTCCGCCTCGATCCTCTCCCCCGCAGCTGTTTCAACGATCACCGTTTCGGGGGTTTCCTGTACCGTCCGTACCGCGACACCCTGCCGGATTTCCGCCTGCACATGGCCCAACAAATAAGCGTCGAACTCGTCCCTCATCACCATGCACAAGGATGAACCTTCAACAGGAATTGTGACCACCTTTTCCCCAAAGGCATAGGAAATGGCATTCACTTTTGATCGGATCACAGGTTCGAACGAGAAGGGGAACTGTTCCAGCACACCGGCAGACACTGCACCGCCGCAGGTTTTATAGCGCGGTAAAAACTCCTTCTCGAGCACCAATACCCGCCTCCCTGCCTGCCCGAGAAAAAAGGCGGCTGCAGCCCCTGCAGGACCGCCGCCGACAATGATCACATCATACCTTCGAGACATGCTTCACATCTCCCTGCAGATACCGATAATAGTTGCGACAAAATCATAACACCTTTTCCATCGCCTCCGTGTTGTTAATTGAGAATCCTTCCAATCCTTAAACTTTAGCGGCGAGGAGAAAACTTTATGGGTAATGTAAAAGATGATCGCATTCATTCTTCAACACGCATTGTCGCGGCCGGCGTGATCGTTGTTCTCCTGCTGGCCTTTTTTGCCCTCTACCTCGAACCCGATCACACCGATGTCGATTTCGCCTGGAC
>Ga0315268_10007373_pt1 | contig 11569 bp, 19 predicted proteins | sample C1_top_MG_FD_204535 | JGI IMG/M metagenome (GOLD analysis project Ga0315268, IMG submission 204535) | Sediment microbial communities from Yellowstone Lake, YNP, Wyoming, USA - C1_top | ecosystem: Environmental > Aquatic > Freshwater > Lake > Sediment | place: USA: Wyoming | collected 2017-08-01 | reverse complement strand
TGGCGTGGGCAAGGCACTTGGTGCAAAGCCGGAGAGGTGGAGCTGATGGCTGAAGTAGAGATAAAGGAACCTGAACAAGCGGCCCCGAAGAAGAAGGCCAAGGTAGTGCACACGCTCGGGCAGCGCAAGGTGGCCGTCGCGCGTGCCATCACGAAGGCGGGCACGGGCATAGTAAGGATTAACGGTCGACCGCTCGAGCTGTTCTCGCCGGAGATGGCGCGGATGAAGCTGATGGAACCGCTGATACTGGCGGGCGATTCCGCAAAACTGGTGGACATCGATCTGACGATAAATGGCGGTGGAACGATGGGTCAGGCCGATGCCGGCAGGCAGGCAATGGCCCTCGGGTTGGTGGGATTTGACAGGAAATTGAAATCCATCTTCTTGGGCTATGACAGGACGCTCCTGGTCGCGGACTTCAGAAGGACCGAACCGCACAAACCCAGCCGGTCAAAGGCAGGACCGCGCAGGCACAAGCAGCGCAGCAAGAGGTAAGCTTTAAGAAGGATACAACAGAAGGCAACAGCTATGCTAATTCCAGTGCGATGTATTTCTTGCGGCCGCCCTCTGGGACACCTGTGGGAGACGTTCAAGAAGAGGGTAGCTGAAGGGGAGAACGGAAAGGCCGTCCTGGACAGCCTCGGAGTCAAGAGCTACTGCTGCAGAAGTTTGCTTTTGACCAACGTGGACACGCTGCCACAGATAGCAAAGTTCAAGCGTTGAAACCATGCGGACAACCATCGTTCCGGTCATTCTGGTTTCGCTCATAGCAGCTGGCTGCATCGGCCAAGTGAACGTATCGCCAACCACTTCCATGGCCGCGGCCGGGGACACGGTGTCACTATATTATACGCTGAAGGTGGACGGGCAGGTGGTGGACAGCAACGAAAACAAGCAGGTGCTCACGTTCACGATAGGTTCTGGCCAGGTAATATCCGGCTTTGACAAGGGTGTCACCGGGATGAAGATCGGCGAGGAGAAGACCTTCTCCGTCAGCCCCGAGGAGGGTTATGGAACTTCAGGTCAGCATCCCCTGGCAGGCAAGACGCTCGTCTTTACGGTGCGACTGGTCGACATTAAAAAGGGCTGAAGCGACAATTGCTTGGGCTCGTAGTCTAGTTTGGTAGGATACCAGCTTGGGGACGACCTAAGCTAAAGAGGCGCCGAAATGCTGGCGACCGGTGTTCAAATCACCGCGAGCCCACCACTCATCTGCCGTGCCGGTGCTCGCGGGTTATGAGAGCAGATGTTGTCAGGACTATTGCAGCGCCGACAAGCTGGACGGCCGTAAGAGTTTCTCCGAACACAAGGTAGGCAAACGGCGCGCCGGCCAGCGGACCCAGTGCTCTAAGGGCAGAAACAATCCAGCCCTTCACGTTCTTCAGTGCGACGAACCATAGCGTAAGGCTGATGATGTGGAACAACGTGACGTAAACAAGGAAGTAGAGCCAGCCGGTCGAGGAACCGAAACCGGCGGACGGGAAGAAGATGAAGGCGAACGGCATGAGGAGCGAGCCGCCCAGGAACTGGGTTATCCCGTTGGATGCGCGCGCGCCGAGCCCCTTCGAAAGCCTGGCACTCTTCAGGTAAGTTGAACCGAAGCAGAGCATCGCCAGTATGACCAGGAAGTCGCCCAGTTGTGCTGAACCGAACTCAAGGCGGCCGCCAGTTGAAAGGAGTATCGCACCGGTAAGATGCACAGCGAGCAGGCCCAATGTGCGGGGCTTAGGCCTCTCCTTCAGTATTATCCAGTCGAACAGGAGGACGAAGTAGGGTTCTATCTTGCTGAAGAATATGGCCTTGATGCCGGCGGTAAGGCTGAGGCCGTATGCAAAAAGCAGCTGGCCCAATGTGACCCGCAGAACAGTGACGGTTGCAATGTCCTTAGCATATGCCCTTAGCTGGTGAAGCTTCGGCAGACCCCTGGTGAAGTGGAGCGTTATGAGAAGTACCGAGCCGGCGAGAAGGCCGGTGAACGCTGAAAGCAAAAGCGGGTCGACGAGCTTGCTGGCCTGCGCGAAGTAAATGGTGGCTATGGATGACAGCAAAGGTGAGAGGATCCCGGCTGCGAGCCCCATATCCATGACATCACTTCTTCAGCAGCACCACGCGGCTGGGCCTGCTTTCTCCTGCCAGCTTATAACCGGTCTCTTTGGCGAGGGCTTCGCTGAACTTGAGTATCTCATCATGGCTGGGCATGGACTCGAAGGGCAACCTTGAACGGGATGCGCCTACCGGCATGAACGCCTTCGGCTCTACGAACGTAGGATTGGCCTTTGACACCAGCTTTGCGAAGCCCTGGACGGCATCAAGGTTGAAGTCCTTGGCCAATGTCAGCCTGAGAACGGTCCGTGTCTTCAATGAAGGCAGCAGTTCAAGGGTTTCCAAGAGCTTGTCCCAGCCTGCTGGGGCTATCGGGTGCTGCGTCCGCTCGAAGAACGCCCTGTCCGGGCTGGTCAGCGAGATGTATAGCTGGAAGGGGAACGGATTCAATTGTTCCAGCACATCGGGCCGCATACCGTTGGTTACAAGGAAGGTGGTCATGCCCCGTTTCTGGTACTCGGCTATGAGATTTGAGAGATATGGGTAGAGGGTCGGCTCGCCATCCAGACTTATTGCGGCGTTCGTGGGCTCCATGGCCTCCTTCAAGTGCGCTTCAGAGTGGTCGGTGCCACCCAATCCTACAAGCAGCTTCTTTTGGGCTTCGATCGACTGTTCTGCCACAACCTTGGCGTCGTCCAGCTTTCCTTCTGCCTTGGGCCTGAAGTAGGCGTGGTCGCGCCAGCAGTGAGTGCAGCGTAAATTGCACAAAGGCAGGCAGGGAGTCATCTGCAGGCAGCGGTGGGACTTGATACCATAGAAAAGCTGCTTATAACAGGCCTTCTTCTCGCCGGTCTTGATGGACTGCTTGCACCAATGGCACAACTTCACTGCGGAGTGCATGCCTGGGCCAAAAACGCGGTAATCGGCGTCCTGCAGGCGCTTAAGCTGGGCCTGGGTGAGCATGGACAAAAGCGGCGCGGTGGCCTTTATATAGTCCTGCAGCCCTATCGCCGACATCAGAGGAGGCGATACAATGGAAGCACGCTGTATGAAGGAGAAAAAGAACGTTGAAATCAAGGACGCAAAGGACGTCATAATGAAGAACGGCATGAAGGCCGTGTCCGGCGTCTGCCCGCACTGCGGGACCAAGGTCTTCAGGATAGTCGGAAAGGCCTGATTGGAAACTTTCATTTTCTTGATTCTGTTCATAGTCCGAAGAACGTCTCGGCCTCGCGGACGTCCTTTATTTCCCTGACGTCCAGGCCGATGGTCGAGCCAACGTTTATTGTGCTCCTCTCATAGACAGTCTCGCAATAGGTGTAGCCTGGCTCCGGATGGCAGCGCTCGACGGGATTGACCAGCGTTTCTGTGCCTTCACCAACCGGCACAAGGAAAAGGGAGATTCCGCGGACCTTGGCGGCCTTGGCCTTCTCGGTGACGCCGCCTACGTCGCCTATGCTTCCGTCGGGGTTGATGGTGCCGGTTATAGAGACGCCTTCCTTCAGCTGCTTGCCCTGAAGCGCAGCGATGGTGGCTATTGTGAGCGCTGCGCCGGCCGACGGCCCGCCGACTATGCTGACGTTTGTCGGGACGGTCACCGAATAGATTATGTCAACGCTGCTCGTGTCCCTTCCGGTAAGGTTCTGTGCAACGTAACGGGCGATCTGGATGGACTGCTGCGTATCTGTGATGAACAGGAGCTGGTCGATGTTGGCCAGTACCTTGCCGCTGCCCTCCCTCACATCTACACGCAGGTTGGTCGGTACGCCCTTGCCTTGGTCATCCACGGCAGGAACTATCATGTGGACGCCGCCCGTTTCTGCGGGCAGTTCCGGCGGTTGCTGCACTTCCGGGGAAGGCGCATACTGAAGGCCGACAAGAGCTCCAAGCATGAATGTGGCCAAAACGAGCAGGACAAGCTGGGCATTGTTGAGAGCGCGGTGGCGAGGCATATGCCAATCATCGTCAAAGCTGGATAAAAGCGTTAACGGCAGGAAGCACCTGGGGTTGACGAGCGGAACCCGAGAAGCTTGACCCTCACGACCGCCTCCACGCTGCAACCCCACAAACACGACACCAACAGTTTAGGGTTGCTGCCTTCCGGCCCTGGCCCGGTTCGCTGAAGGAGCCGCTCTGCGGGACAGCGCTTCTCAGTTGGCCGTTCGGACTCCCCGAACTCCAGTCGCCGTCCGCAAGCATCGGCGCGCCATGAAGCCCATTTGCGCTTGATAGGGTAGGGCTAACCCCCCGCCTAGCTCCCTGCCAAACATCAGGAGAGCATGGAAGTTTAAAAGGATAGCTTTATACGCAACCACACCAACTTTTGGGCAGGTGTTGTTTTGCGGATCGGGAACTCCAAACTGCTTTTGGCATCGATACTTCTGGTCGCGATGCTCGCGGCCGTAGCAGGGATAGTGCTGGCGGCGCCAGTTGTCCAGTACGTATCGAACGTGTCAACTGCGACAACTTCGGATTCCACCGTTTTCAACCTGACTTTGACCGGTGTGGCGGAAGATGTGACGACAATACTGGTCAATTACTCCGCGTTCTCCTCGAGCGTGCCGACAGGCATAATCTGCGGTAGCGGATTTGCGCAAGGTGCAACGGCTCCATCAGGTACTGTAAATTGTTCGAACATCACAACACCAACACCGCTCGTCGCGGGGCAGTGGATGAACATAACTTTCATACAGACCGCACCTTCGGCCCCCAACACGACGGTCGGCCAATATGGCATGCCAATCAACATGTCCAATTCAACGGACGGCTGGGCGTCCAGCGCGGCTTACATAAAGGTGAATGACAATGATGCACCTTCGACATACCTGACCTCCCCAGCGAACTCCGCGACATCAGCCGCTAACGTAACTTTCCAATACACCGTCACGGACAACAGCAACGTATACGGGTCCTGCTATGTCTACGGCAACTTCAGTGGCGCGTGGGCAAGGAACCAGACAAACCAGACAGCAATCGGTTCCGGAACAAACAGCATAAACGTGACTTTGACGGGTGGGACCTACATATGGAACGTAAACTGCTCGGATCCGTCCGGCAACAGCGCGTTCAACGCCACAAACCGGACAGTGATAGTGGACGCGACACCGCCAGGAATAACAGCGAGCGGTCCCACAGGGACGCAGACAAGCGCTACGGTGACGCTTACGGCAACAACGAACGAGAGCGCCACGTGCAAGTACGACACGACATACACCACCAACTATTCCGCGATGGCAAGCACATTCTCTTCAACGGGCTCCACTTCACACTCGCAGGCGCTGAGCCTGTCGAACGGCAACTACAACTATTATGTGCTGTGCGCCGACACGGTCAACAACCTGATGACTACAACAACCAACATCAGTTTCACCGTTTCGATAACCACGGCAGGCAGTTCGACCGGAGGAAGCAGTGGCGGCACGACCAGCGAGAAAGAAGCTGTTGAAGACAAGCTGGATGACAAGCCGGACACCTACTCCAAAGGTGTCAAGGAGGGCAACAGCGTTTCATACTATTTCGGCGGCGAGAACCACACCATCAAGGTCGCTGACGTGCGCACTGACAGCGTAATAATCACCATATCGAGCACACCGTTCAATGTCACCGTGGCGACAGGCACGACAAAGCAGGTCGACCTGAACGGTGACGGCGTAAACGACATCGCCATCGGTTTCAAGGGGCTTGTCAACGGCATATACGCCAGCCTTGAGTTCACGAAACTGGCACAGCCTACGACACCACCGCCGAGCGACCAGACGACACCTGGCGGAGAGACTTCGGGCGGGACACAGAATGCAACTTCTGGCGGCCAGCAGAAGCCAGCGGTCAACACGACAACGTCGGTCATCGTGATAATCATCGGTGCAGCCGTGCTCGTAGTGGCATGGTGGTGGCTGCAGGAAAGGCCGGGCCCGTACCAATACAAGCACAAGAAGGATTAAGCACGCAAAGGACTTCTGCTAGGATATATCCTTTCTACGCCCAGGCAGTATCATGGGCGGTTGGAAGCGCTGGGCTATGTGGCTGGCTGGTTCTGTCCTGGTGTTCTCCGGGGCAGCGATAGCCGGTCTGGCTTCAAGTGAAACTCTTCTGTTCGGGCTGGTGGTCTCGTTCATGCTAATACTGATGGGCGGACTGTTCTGGATGGAGATAGGCAATACGAACGAGATTGAGGACAAGCTCAGCCAGTAGCTTACTGCACTTCTGTCTTGAGAACTTCGAATATCCGCAGCGGGTAGAGCTTGTTTACCGTCTGGTGGACGTTCGCCTGCACCTCGCCCTTCATCACGGCTTCAACGAACTGCTCTATCGTCTTGCCCTTCGCGGCCTCCGCTATCAGCTGGCGTATCTGAGCGCGCACTGCCTTGTTCACGGATTCCGTGACGGGGCGGTTGGTGATAGCGATGGACTTGACGCGCATGCTCCCGTCGGCGAACTGCAGGACGTCGTTGGTATCTATCCTGGCTGTGCGCAGCTGGACTATCCTGGCGGTGAAGTCGCGCGTGGTCTCATGGCCGGCATAGACCGTCTTGGCAGAAGAACCGTCCCAGCTGGTAATCTTGAAGTGAAGCATCATGTAGTAGCGGGTCGGGTCGCCAGTAAGTTCGAGCAAGGAAGCCGAAACTACGCGACCGACCAGCGTCGATGGGTCGGCGGCCAGCGCCTCGCCGAGCGACTTGTTGCTGAACAGTGCAGGAGCAGTTATGGCGAACCAGGACTTGCCCTTCAACACCTTGGTTGTGGTTGGCGCCTTCGGTTTGCCGATTTCCTTCTTCGGTGCCTCCTTTTGCTCGTCCTGTTCTTGTGTAGGAACATTTGCTGCGCTCATATCATGCACCCTTCTCCACTATCAGTTTGGCCTGTTCGGCATTGTATGCCCAGCCCGCGGGCAGCCTGCCCGTGCCGGTGTAGTACTTGACCAGGCGGCGTATCTTTGATTCCAAGAGCTCCAAACCGCGCTTGCTGTGGGCGTCGCGCTTGTTAAGACCCATATGAGCATGCAACCTGACGGCCTTCTTGAGAAGGTTGAACAGGTCGTCTGGTATCTTCGGTGCAAGCTGGTTCGAAGCCAGTATCTGGCTTATGGTCTTCTTTGTGACTGCGCGCACCAGAGGGATGCCGTACTGGTCACGCAGGACCATGCCCAACTGTGCAGCCTGCATGCCGTCCTTGGCCAGCTTCACCACCAGCCTTTCTACTTCCTCGGGAGAATAACCTACCCAGACCGCGGGTACCATCGGCCGCTTGCTGCCTGCTTTTCCTCTTTTTCTAGCATAGATTCGTGCGATACATTACCACCTTGACAGATCCGGTCAAGCTTTCGCTCCCCCGGTCTCACTCTCGGGTGCCATAAGTTGCGAGATTATATAAAGGATTATGCTTGCCAGCAGAAGGAGGGAACCGACGGACGCTATATATACCGTATAGCGCACGAAGGTGCCGAGCCCAACGCCTATGGCAATCATGGCTGCACTTGCGAAAAGCAGAAAATAACTCAAGTTTTCAAGGGAAAGCTTGCCGTTTGGCATCAGCCAAGCATTCAGGTTGAAACGCTTGGATGAATGCACGTGGTCGGTGTGGTGTTCGACCGCGCTATGAGTTTCGCCGGCATGTTCGTGTGCCGGATTATGACTTCCGTGTTCTCCTGACGTATCTGCCACGCTGCTCGATGGCCTCCAAGGCTTTTAAAGCTTGGTCGGCGCCTGCAAAAGAAGTCCGATAACCGGCCAAGAAGTTTTGCCACAGCTCGTCAAGGAAATTGAAGTGGGTGCTTCGCAGCGCCTCGTGAAGTACAGCAATATCGGTCCCAAAGTCCTCCATCCTGTCGCTGAAGAAACCCAGGCCAAAGTCGATGAACCACACCTTTTCGTTTCCATGCTCTCCGGAACGGGCCAGCATCATGTTGCTGGTCGTAAGGTCACCATGCACTATTCCGGCCGAGTGGAGCTTGCCTACGGCGACGCCAACAGATTGCGCAACGGTGGCGCGATGCTTGGCGTCCATGCCGGAAAGGGCGTCCTTCAGCTTCTTGCCGTCAATGAACTCCATCACTATCGTTGCAGCTTTCTCATCAACGCTCACGATCTTTGGGGTAGAAACGCCGGCGCGCCTTGCTTCCGACAACAACCTCGCTTCTGTGCGCGTGCGCTCCACTCTCAGCCTTGAATCCAGCTGCGGGACGCGGTAGCCCTTGCTTATGCGATCCTTGACCAGCACGGGCTGGCCATCCATCACGTCCTTGCGCAGCACCGCTTCGGCGCCGCGGGCAATCACTTCCGCCATGTGCAGGTTTATTAAGCGGCCGCCTTAAGCTTTGTCGTGCGGTTCATCTACAACGTCTATCTGATAATAATCGCGGCGCTGTTCGCCCTGCTGCTGCTGTTCAAGGGCCCCGGCGCGACCGATGAGGTGAACGTCGCGCTGACGACCGCAGGAATACTCTATGCAATCTTCGCCGGTTTCTTCCTCAGCAACAACTGGTCCAGATTGGTCGAGCTCAAGGAGAGCGTGGTCGAGGAGACGAGCTTCCTCGAGCTGGCTTACAGGATAACCTCCGGGTTCAAGGACAGGAAGGGGGCGAAGCGCTTGGCGAACGCCATCAAGGAATACATCTACCTGTACACGTACCTGCCTTGGCAGGAGATACACAAGGCCGAGAAACAGTTCAACGCGATATTGCAGGCGATTTTTGACATAAGCGTGCACGGAAACTCGGAAGAGAGCGGCAAGGACGAGATACTGGACGAGATGCGCGATATCCTAAAAGCCAAGGCGGAACAGCGGGTGCTGTCGGTCCCGCAGATAAACATCGGCCATTGGATAATACTCTGGGGGCTTTCGGCCGTCATCATTTTTGCGCTCTTCTTCTCGAATGCCAACCTCGTCTCAACCATAATAGCCATGATGTTCATGCCGCCGGTAATACTTGTGATATTCCTGCTCTACGACCTTGACAATCTCATGTGGGGCCTCGCGGAGATATCGACCGAGCCATATACCCACGTGCTGGAAGTGATGGGAGAGAAGCGGCCCAGGCACCTCCGGCCGGAGGTGTATAAGGCGCCAAAGCACGAGACCACCCGGCTGTTCAGATGGTTCTACAAACGCGAACTCTCTTAAACGGAAGACGCAATTAGCCCTGGTAAAAGGTGTAACCGACGGAGCTGTTGTCCTTCTCTACCTTGTAGAGGGGCACTTCTTCAGGCTGCTCCGAAGGTGGCAACTCACCGAGATCCCATAGGTCCCTGTTTATCTCGACCTGGCGGCGGTTCTCGTACTCGTCCCAGCAGCCGAAGTGGTTCTTTTCATGGAAGTCCACCTCGCGCGGGTTGATGTCGAAAGGCTTGCAAAGGTCGGGAGTGGTCAGGTGTATGCTTGTCCTTGTATCTGTGTAGCCCAGCAGGCCCTGCGACAGCGGCCTTATGTGGACAGAGACCATGTTGCCGCCGACGTACTGCCAGGGACTGTCATCTACAAGGTTGAGCTGGTAGTCGATCGAGTTTTTGACAATGCGCTTTTCAAGATAGCTTTCGGAATGCGAAGAACCCTCTGAACAGTAATCTGAGGCCCCATTACAGGCATGCTCGCACGGCATAGGCTTAATTGTGATGCCAACCTTTTTGAAGGGATGCAAAAGAGGACCCACCTGCTGCTCGGCATACTGCTCTTCCTGATGTTCAACCAGGTTCTTGGCTATCCGTTGGCGATGGGCGCGTTTGCTGCGATAGGAGCATTGCTGCCGGACATCGACCTGAGACCAAGAACGGCCCACAGGAAGGTCTGTCATAACATGTGGTTCCTGGCAATCGTCATCATCTTCGGCTTGAACTTCGGTTGGTTCAATTGGCCGATAGCAACTGCGCTTGCACTGGGTTTCCTGTCGCACATGATAGGCGATTCGTTAACACCGCACGGGGTGTACTGGCTCTGGCCTCTTCCAGCACCGCATTTCAGGGGTTCCATTAGGACGGGCAGCGCCGAGGAATGGGCAGTGGCGCTGGGCATCCTGGTAGCTATAGGCTTCGTGGCAGGGGTCTTACACATATGAGCAGGATGAAGTGGGAGCCGGCGCCGGACGTCGAGCTGAGGATATCAAGGATAGTACCAGGGTTGGACATGCCCTATGTCGATGCACAGAGGGTGAAGTGCATCCGAAGCCACGGCTCCAAGTCAAGGGCAATAGCACGCATATGGGAGTTCCCGAGGGCGTTGCAGGTCGGCCTGAGGATGGAGCCGCACTACGTGATTGAAGTGGTCTCTGAGGAGTTCGACAAGCTCAGCGAGGACGAGAAGACGAAGACGCTGATACACGAGCTGTTGCACATACCGAAGAGCTTCTCGGGTGCGATACAGAAGCACAGAGCAGTCCATTTTGACGGGCGGGGCGGGCACAAGGTGTTCAGGCTGGACAGGGGAATGGTGGACAGGCTGTTCAGGCAGTTGACGGGCTAGGTTCGCTGCACTCCTGCGTCTGGCAGGCATCAAGTTCGTACAAGATGCGCGTCGACGTCTCTATGACGCCGTGGATAGGGCGGATGTCAATCGTCACAGCGTCGAGGAGTCCCCTGTCATCCTCGTATTCCACCTTTGCGAGGACGTCCCATTCGCAATGATCGAGCTTGTACACCTCGTTGACGCCGTGCGTCTTCTTCAGCCTCGTGCAAACTTCATCGATTAGTTCAGCGTCCGGCGCGGTCGATATGAACACGTAAGCCGTTGTCATGGCAACGGACATGCTAGCAAAGCACTTAAAGGCTTATCAGGCCGGCCAGCCAGAGCACGATTAGCAGGACAAGTGCCAGCAAAGCTGCGCCTAGCAGGTGCTTGAATATCCTGAAGGCGATCACGAAAACGGCGATGATACCGAGGGCCGACAGTACGGTTTCGAGCAGTGCCATGGGTATGTTTGAAAAAGGTCATTTATATAGGGTTGGGAACGTTAGTTAGGCAACCGACGCAGACGGACGAACGTGAGGTATTTGGTGCGTTCAAGATTTTAGGGCACCCTCTTCAACGACGCTCTGTTTCTGACGACGGAAATAACAGAAAAAGGAGATGAGGCAAAATGCCTTTTGAAAGAAGGAAATTTGGTGGACGTAGAGAAGGCGGCAGCGGCGGCTTCGGCGGCCGTGGCGGCAGCGGCGGCTTCGGTGGTCGGAGCGGTGGCTTCGGCGGCCGTGGCGGCAGCGGCGGAGGCTGGGGCGAGCGCCGTGGCAGTTTCGGCGGAGACCGCGGTGAACCCAAGCCGGTAAAAGAGGGCGAGGAGTACGACGTTGAGATATCAGAAGTCTCCCAGCGTGGAGACGGGATAGCCCGCGTCAAGAACTTCGTCATCTTCGTGGCCGGTGCGAAGCAGGGCGAGAAGGTGCACATCAAGGTGACCGAAGTCCGCGGCAGACACGCCGTGGGCGAGGTTGTCGGAGCAGGTGGTAGCACCGAGGGCGCTGCTGAAGAGGAGACACCAGCTGAAGAGGCCGAGGAGTCCGAGGCCGAAGGGGCCGAGGGCGCCGCGGCCGGCAGTGAGAAC
>Ga0315268_10007371_pt1 | contig 11572 bp, 7 predicted proteins | sample C1_top_MG_FD_204535 | JGI IMG/M metagenome (GOLD analysis project Ga0315268, IMG submission 204535) | Sediment microbial communities from Yellowstone Lake, YNP, Wyoming, USA - C1_top | ecosystem: Environmental > Aquatic > Freshwater > Lake > Sediment | place: USA: Wyoming | collected 2017-08-01 | reverse complement strand
CCCGCAAGGCCACCTGCTGGTTAGCGTCCAACAGGCCCTAATGGTGACCCGGTTTCCGTCCGTCCTGCAACGCTGCCTGAGTTTTCAGGACGCCCGTCAACTAACCTCATACCCTCGCGCTGCTGGTCGCGCCGGCCCGTCTCGTCAGAGCAAGCGAAGGCGGGAATTGGACGAAGCCCCGACAAGCAGTTGAGAGTTGAAGGTTCAAGAGCAGCGGCAAAGCCCCCTTCGGCGGGAAGATTTCTTTGGCAAACGGCCGGAAACAGGTTAAGCAACGCTCCCATGCGTCTGAAGTTGTGTACGTGGCCGATGCTGCTCCTGCTCGTTTTAGGTGCGACGGGGTGCGGCGGCTTCTTTGCGCGCAGAATGGCCCAGGCGCCGAACACGTATCCCTCGTGGCTGGCTCCGGCAGCACCGGTTGAACTGGCATTCAGCTCGAAGTTCCTCACGAATTTTCCCGCCCACTTCGCCGAGGTTGGTCCGCCGTCGGCCCGATTGTATTATCGCGTTGTCGAGCCGGCCGATTACCATCTGGACATCTCCTCGACCAACTGGCTGGCGCGTGGCCATCCGCATTTCAAGTTCTCCTTCCATGCCGACGTGCCGGGAGGGTCGAACGCCTGGACGCGGACGCCGCGTGGCACCGTGGTGTTGTTGCACGGTTACGGATTGGCCCAGTTCGCAATGTCGCCGTGGGCGCTGCGTCTGGCGCAGGAAGGCTGGCGTTGTGTGCTGGTGGACCTGCGCGGACATGGCAAATCAACGGGCCGGCGAGTTTACTTTGGCACGCAAGAGGCGCGCGACCTTAGTCAACTGCTGGACGCACTGGCGAGCAACGGTCAACTGACGCCACCCGTCGCGGCCGTCGGGGAATCTTACGGTGCGGTGCTGGCTCTGCGCTGGAAGGCGGTCGAACCGCGCGTTGGCTCTGTGGTGGCCATCGCGCCTTACGCGGTATTATCAAATGCGGTTTTGAATATCTGTCACGAGTACGCCGGCTGGTTTCCGCCAACGTTTCTCAAGGCCGGGCTGAAACAACTGCCTACCGTCTTGAATGTCGAACCCAACCAACTCGATACCACGACAGTGCTGGCCCGGAGTCCGGTGGTTGCGCTGTTCGTGGCGGGAGCAGAGGACCGGGTAACGCCGGTAGGCGACGTGCGGAAATTGTACGAGGCAGCCGCGCCGGGAAGCGCGTGGGTCGTGGTGCCCGGGGCTACGCACGAAGCGGTCACATATTATCTCAACGACCTCGTTCCGCCGGTGCTGGCATGGTTGGACGGGAAAAGGTAGCGCCAAATCACGCGCCTGTGGGCGCAGGGGAAGCTTTCCGGCCACCGGACGGATCATCCGGAGTATCCGATGCGGCAACGCTGGTTTGAAAACTTTTCCACAGGCGGAGCGGCAACAGGCCGAGAATGATGAAGCACACCTGGGTAGCGTTGAACAGCATCAACCACCTGAAGGCCGAGTCCATGAAGCCGTAAGAGTGCAGGCCAATGCCGAGCATATTTACGCCGAACCACGAGAACGCCGTGACGATGTTGCCGAAGATGGCCAAGTTCATCAGCCCGCGCTCGCGCACGAGGCCACCCCAGCGCGCGTGCAGGATGAGGGCGTTCCAAATTACGATGAGCAACGCGCCGTTTTCCTTGGGGTCCCAGCCCCAGAACCGTCCCCAGGATTGATCGGCCCAAATACCGCCGAGCACAGTGCCGGTGAAGCTGAACAACGTGGCGAAGCAGACGATGGCATAGACCATCTTGGTGAGTGCGTTGCCAATAGTTAGTTCGCCGGGCCGCGCAGCCGCAGCTTTCGGCAGGACTCCGGCTGCAGCCGCCACAGCCAGAAAGCCTGGAGCCGTTCCGATAACTGCCAACGCAGCAACTTCACTTTTTCCGGCTTTTCTCGCGAGCAGGGGCGTGAAAACTCCCAGAACAATATAAGCCATCGCCAGCGTCCCGGCCACAAATGTGGAGGCGTAACCCAGCGTCACTACGACGACGTGGGTGGCCAGCCAGAAATTCGTGTCGAGCACGGCGCGCATCATTTCCATCGTGTCCCCTCCCAACGCCAGGTTGTGCGCAATCAAGAGCGTGACGAATCCGGCGAAGCCCGCCACCGCACTACCGAGACCCACCTTGTAAATTCGTTCCAGAACGAGTCCCAGCACGCACGCACCCCAGCCGATAAAGATGGCGGACGAGTACAAGTTCGTCACTGGCGGGCGGCCTTCGAGCGCCATGCGAAAGATGAGTCCGAAGGTGTGAACGACAAACGCCAGCGCGATGAGATAAAATGCCGAACGCCGGAGTGATTCGGAGAGGTTCGGCCATGCGCCGAACGTCAACAGCGCGCCGCCGGCGAGAAGCAGGGCGCAGATGTAGATGATCGTCGCGTGTAAAAAGGCCTTCACCTGGTTGAAATAGAATTCCGCCCGACCTTTGGTTGCCTCCTTCGAAAATTTTGGCACCAACCACTCTTTGTAACCCGCCACGGCGCTGTTGAATTCCGCAGCGTCACCCTTTGCGTACGCCGTGGCCATGCGCGAGAGGAAAGAAACCGCCGGGTGAATTTCGTCCGTCTGAATCGAGCCGACCAGACTGGTCCCCACGTTCGACCAGGCGTTCCGATCCTTATCCGGGTCAAGGGGCGGCACCACGAGCGGGTAGGCAAAGTTGGCGAGATGGTCAAACATCCGCACGGAACGGGCGAGTTTATCCAACGCCTCCTTATCGGCTGGCCGGCCGGCTTGTTGCGCACGGAACGCCTCGACTCCGGCGGAGAGCGACGCTTTGTAGTCCGCAACGGTTTTTGCAAAATCCCGCGCGTCTTCCGGTTGAATGCTGTTCTTGAGGCGCTGGTAAAGGATGACAGCGTTGCCAAGCTTCAAGACCTGCTTTTGATAAGTCGTGCGCCGGGCGTCTTCGACCTGGCCGGCTTTGCTGCCCTGGGCGCTGATTTCGTCAAGCTGGGGCTTGATTTCGTTGAACGTGTAATAGCGCAGGCCGGATTTCTCCACGCCCTTTTCGGCGAGCTTGAGTTCGCTGATCAAGTCGGGATGGTGAATCAAAAAAATCGGCCGCGTGTCGGCAAGCTCCGGCTTGAAAAAAACTTCCAGCAGCCACTCGGTGGATTTGAGTTTCTTCGGATGATGCCAGAATTTCCACGACGGCACCTCCTCCAGCGGAACGTCGCCCGTGCTGCGAATTTGTAGCAGCGTGTTGCGCGCGACGGAGTCGAACGGTTGGATGCGCCCGTTGAGCAGCACGGGCAGGCGGCCGAATTCGCGCGCGTGAAACTCGCCGTCCTTCTTCGGCAGCATGACCACGACGACTTCCGCGCCGAATAGCGCGAGAAAAAACCACGGTAAAACTTTGAACAAGAACTTCATGCGATCCTCCGTTTTCTGGCAAAAGCAAACAAGTGGGTCAGAAACTGAACCATCAATCCGGCGGCCACGAGCACGCAGGAAAAATACGGCGTGAGCCAGCTTGGGTTGTGGACGACCTGCAAAATCGTGCCCTTCTCGTCCTCATGGTCCCAGTCCGCCTGATAATAGGTTTCGCCGGCGTAGCGCAGCGGATTGTTCATGTAAATAAGCACTTCGCGGTTCTCCCCGGTGTCGGGCCGTTGCAGGCGCACGCGGCTGGAAAAATTCTTCGGAATTTCCGTGCCCGGATATTTGTCGTACTTGAATTCAACGAGATACATGTGAAACGGCTTATAAATCCGGGCCGGGCGCAATTGCAGTTGATAGGTGCGTCCGTTGTGCGTCAGTTGTTGCGGACGGCTCAGAAAACCGGACACGAGATAAGTTCCCAGCGAGCCTTGCGCCGTGAGCAGTTCCACGATACCCGACGGCATGTCGCGCCGGTCCATCGCGGTTTCGCGCGGCAATTCCCGCCACCAAAAGTCCGCGCCGAATCCAGCGGTGGTTTTCACCTCCTGATAATTCGGGTCGGCTTTCTCGGCGAGCGACGAGTTGCCGTAGAAGGCTTTCACGCGGACGGTGAACGGCAATTCGGAATGGCTGATGTCGCCACGTTTCAACAAACGGTGCTCCGGAATGGCAACGACTTTGTCCGAATCCGCGTCCGTGGTGTCAACCACTGCCAGTTCAAAACTGCGGCCAGCCTCGGAATAATTCGCCGACGAACCCTGGCGGATGTGCATCGAGCTTTCGGTGGACAGGACATCCGTGAGCAACTGGCCGACGAGCAGCAACACGACACCCAGGTGGATCATGGCGATGCCGATTTTTCGTTTGCCCGGTTGATAATAACGGGTGTGGGCCGCGAGCAGGTTGATCAGCAGCAGGCCGCCGATCAGATACCCACCCGGGAAGACAGGGAGCTTCAGGCCGGAACCCTTGGGTTGCCAGAAGATGAAGAAGCTGCGGAAGAATTCATTTTGGGCCTTGTACAGACCGAGGTTCACCTGCGCCAGCGTGCCCCAGAACACCAGCACAAGGCCCAGCGCCAGCAGTACCACCGTCAGCCGCAGGGACGTGAAAATCTTAACCATTCGGCCGAGCATATCAGTATTTCACCGTTTGGACAAACTGGATGAATGAGTCCTTCTGGCTCTCGACTACTTTCGCGTCGCCCATGAGTTTGTAAAACCAGGTCTGTCCGGCCTGCGTCACCATCGCGCCGACGAGCGAGGCGGCTTGGCCGCTGCGCGCGTCCTTGCCGTTTATTTCGACGATGGTGGCTTTGCCGGCGGAAGTCTCAATCGCTTTCACCGTTCCCGCCAGTTCGTCGCCGGAAACTTCATTCAATCCAAGCTGCTTGCGCCACCGATTGACATTTGCCGCGAGACCGCCGCCATCGCCGGCAGAAGTGCTCACGTTGACCGCTGCCTGCGCGCCGCTCTCGCCGCCTCCGATCGTGAACTTCGCCACGAGAAATTGTCCGCCCGGAATTTCCTTCCAGCCCGATGGCGTCTGCCAGTTCGGCTTGCCCTCGCTCGAAATCGCCGGCCCTGCGGGGGTGGGCGGCATTCCGCCAATCGGTGGATGAGATGGCGGCAAGCCCGCCGAAGCTTCTGTTGACGTGAACTGAAACGATTTGAGGAGTTCGATAAATGCGGGCTTTTGCTGCGCGACCAACTGGTCATCGCCAGTCATTTTGAAAAACCACGCTGTTCCCTCCCGATGCTGTATGACTCCCAGAATACGGGTCGGCTCGCCGCTGCTGGCGTTTGTGCCGGCGACATCATGGAGTTCGGCGGGTTGGCCGCCAATCTCAACGCTCTGCGCGGCCTTCTCCAATTCTTCCGCCGTCACGGGCGGCAGTCCAACCTGACCGCGCCAGCGGTTGACATTCGCGGAATCTCCACCCGCCAAGCCGGGCAGGGGAATGACGCTCACGTCCGCCTGTTTGCCGTCTTTGCCTTTGAGGTTGAACGAGGCCACGCGCATTTCGCCGGGCTTGACTTCGCTCCAGCCTTCGGGCGTCTTCCAAGTCAGACCGGATTTCGCCGGCGTTGCCGAAATGTCCGGATGGCCGGCAGGCATGTTCCCGTCCGCGAGCGGGGGCGGAGATTCTTTAGGAGCGCGATAAACCTTGATCTCGTCGCGATCGCAACCGGTCAGTACCAAGGCTGCCAACGAAACCAGCCCCATGAGCCGGCTCAAATATGAAAACGATTTTTTAGAGTGCATGCTTGTTTGGTTCTGGCCGCCGGCTTGGTTCAACTTCGCCGGGATTGCAAGAGTGGTTGAGCCGGTGAGTCAATCGGCGTTGCTTGCTCAACCCACGGCCATGCCGAGGAGGAATTCGATGTTGCTTCGGTTTTTCTTCAGCTTGCCGAGCAGCAACTCCATTGCCTCGACGCACGGCACGCCTGTCAACGCCCGGCGCAGCAGGACGATTTTGCCGAGTTCGTCTGGGTGGTAGAGAAGCTCCTCTTTACGAGTGCCGGAACGTTCGATGTTGATGGACGGGAAAATGCGGCGGTCCACCAAAGCCCGGTCGAGATGAACCTCCATGTTGCCCGTGCCTTTGAACTCTTCAAAGATGACTTCATCCATGCGCGACCCGGTGTCCACCAGCGCGGTGGCGATGATGGAAAGCGAACCGCCCTCCTCGATGTTGCGCGCCGCGCCGAAAAAACGTTTGGGCTTGTGCAGCGCGTTGGCATCCACGCCGCCGGAGAGAATCTTGCCGGAGTGCGGCTGCACCGTGTTGTAGGCGCGGGCCAGGCGCGTGATGGAATCGAGCAGGATGACCACGTCGCGTTTGTGTTCGACCATGCGTTTGGCTTTTTCGATCACCATTTCGGCGACCTGCACATGGCGCTCCGGCGGTTCGTCGAACGTTGAACTGATGACCTCGGCGCCCTTGCACGAGCGTTCCATGTCGGTGACTTCCTCGGGTCGCTCGTCAATCAGCAGGATGAACAGGTAGGCCTCCGGGTTGTTTTTCAAAATCGCGTTCGCCAGCTTCTGCATCAAAACAGTCTTGCCCGTGCGCGGTGGCGCAACGATTAGACCGCGGGAGCCTTTGCCAATCGGGCAAACCAAATCCAGCACCCGGGTGGACAATTCATCGGCGACGGTTTCCAGCAGATACCGCTTGTTGGGGAACAGCGGCGTGAGGTTCTCGAAGAGCGTTTTTTCCTTCGCCTTGTCCGGGTCTTCGCCGTCCACACCTTCGACTTTGAGCAGCGCGAAAAACTTTTCCTTCTCCTTGGGCGGACGAATCTGTCCCGCGATCAGATTTCCGGTCTGCAGATCGAACCGGCGGATCTGCGACGGCGACACGTAAATATCCTCAGGGCAGGGGAGATAATTGAAACTCTGCGCGCGCAGGAAGCCGAAACCTTCGGGCAACACTTCCAGCACGCCTTCGGAGAACAATACGCCGGCGGCTTCGGCGTTCTTTTGCAGGATGTGGAAAATGACCTCATGCTTGCGCATCGTGCCGAAATTTTCCACGCCCAGGTCGCGGGCCATGGCGTTGAGTTCAGTCATGGCCATCGCCTGCAACTTGGCGATGTTGACCGGCGAGGCGGCGATCTGGTCCCTTTGCGCAGTGGAGCGCGTGCGTTTCGGCAGAGGTGACGGCTCGTCCGTTTCCACATCCGGCATCGACGGTTCAGGCTCGACCGGATGTGCCGGCGCAGGCTTTTCGGCTACGACGGTGGTGGTGGTCGGATCAACATCCTCCGCTTCAAAGCCTTGATCGTCGGGGGGAATGAATTTGGGCGCTTTGAACTTGGCTCGTTTTCCAGGGGGTCTTGGCATAAATTAAATTTGTTAGATTAGGTTTTTCTTTAACTGGGCGGGACTACCGCAGGTCGCTGAAGACCAGCCATCCGATGCTTGGACGCCCAACAACTCGAAAAGTTCAAATTGGAATGGTTGTTACGGGCTTGCCGAGAGCTTCGCACCTCAATACGGCAAGGGAAATTTCGCAGTCAATTCGCGCACACGTTGGCGCACTTTGCCCAGCGTGTCAAGATTCTTAATATCCAGCAACACCTCGCTGATCATGTCGGCGATGGCGGCCATTTCCGGCTCGTTCATGCCGCGCGTCGTCACGGCCGGCGTGCCCAACCGGACGCCGCTGGCCTGGAACGGCGAGCGCGTTTCAAACGGAATCGTGTTCTTGTTCACCGTGATGCCCGCGTTGTCGAGCGCGATCTGGCAATCCTTGCCGGTCAAATTCCACGCGCCCACGTCCACGAGCATGAGATGATTGTCCGTGCCGCCGCTGACGAGCCGGTAGCCGTTGCGCCGCATGCCCTCGGCAAGGGCCTTGGCGTTGCGCACGATCTGTTCCTGATAAGTCTTGAACGACGGCTGCAACGCCTCGTGAAAACAAACCGCCTTCGCCGCAATGACGTGCATGAGCGGCCCGCCTTGAATGCCGGGGAAGACCTGCGAATCAATCTCCTTCGCATATTTTTCTCCGCACAATACCAACCCGCCGCGCGGCCCCCGCAACGTCTTGTGCGTCGTCGTCGTAACGAAATCCGCGTGCGGCACCGGGCTGGGATGCAAACCGGTCGCGACGAGTCCCGCAATGTGCGCGATGTCCGCCAGCAACATCGCCCCGACCTCGTGCGCAATCTCGCCCATGCGCTTGAAATCTATGATCCGGGGATAGGCGCTCGCGCCGACCGTGATCATCTTCGGTTTGTGTTCGCGCGCCATTTGCGCGAGCTGGTCGTAATCAATCCGCTCGTCGTCCTTGCGCACGCCGTAGTGAACGATCTCAAAAAACTTGCCGGAGAAGTTCGCCTTGTTGCCATGTGTGAGATGGCCGCCGTGGCTCAAGTCCATCGTGAGCATCTTGTCGCCCGGTTTTAGAAAGGCGAAATAAACCGCCATGTTCGCACCACTGCCGGAGTGCGGCTGGACGTTGGCGTGTTCCGCGCCGAAAAGTTTTTTCGCGCGTTCAATGGCAAGCTGCTCCACGGTGTCCACGTTTTCGCAACCGCCATACCAGCGCTTCTTCGGGTAACCCTCGGCGTATTTGTTCGTCAGCACCGAGCCTTGGGCTTCCATGACCGCCGGGCTGGTGAAATTTTCGCTGGCAATCAACTCGATGTTCTCCTGCTGCCGCAATTGCTCGTGTGCGACGGCATCCGCGATGGCCGCATCCACGCTCCGCAGGCGGAGTTCCGGGGCGGTCGTGTGCGGCTCCATCTTTTGCACGCGGCGTTCGTGGCGTCCGCCTTCGAACTGCGCGCTCAGGAAAACGTCGAGTATCTTCTTCGCCTCGTCGGGCGGCGTGAATTTGCCGGACAGGCAAAGCACGTTGGCATTGTTGTGTTGCCGCGTCAGCGCGGCCGCTTGCGGATCGCAAACCATCGCCGCCCGCACGCCCGGCACTTTGTTGGCAGCGATGCTCATGCCCACGCCTGTCGTGCAAACCAGCAGGCCGTATTCGGCTTTGTGTGACGCCACGCTTTGCGCCACCAACTGCGCGTAGTCCGGATAATCCGTGGGGTCTTTCGAGTGGGCTCCAAAATCCGTGAAGCTCACCCCGCGTTCCTGCAGGTATTTCTTCAGCGCTTCCTTCAAATCGAACCCGCCGTGGTCGGCGCCCAACGCCACGGTCGCAGTCTTGCCCGCCGCGACGGCCTTGGTAATCCGGCTCGTTTCGCTTTGGGCCAGGAAACCCAGGAGCGATGCGATGCCCTGTTCGATTTGATCGCGGCAATTGAGATAGACTTCGTACGAGCCGCCGATCGGGTCGCTGATGTCCTTTTCAAACGGATCGAGGGTCTCGTCGAATTCGCGGAGCAGAAAAGTTTTTTCCGCCGCCGGTGGATACAGCAACGTCACCGTATCCACGTGGCTGTGCGTCATGCCGAAAATGTAATCCGCCTGGCGCACGGCCTCCGCCGTGAGCATGTGGCTGCGTTGTTGGGAAATGTCTATGCCGAGTTCCCGCATCGCCTGCACCGCGAAGGCGCTCGGCGGCTGCCCGTCCACCGCCCCGATGCCCGCCGACAGCACGCGATAATCGTCGCGGCCCGCGCGGGCGTGGCGGAAAAGCCCCTCCGCCATCGGGCTGCGGCAAATGTTGCCTGTGCAAACAAAAAGAATGGTCTTCATTCAGTCGGGAATACGGCTACCACGGCAAGTTTTGGTCGTGAAATGTAAATCGTCAACCTGATTGTATTCGCGGTGGGTGGTGAAATCAAGGCCGCGATTGCCGCACCACGGCCAACCCTTTGAGCAAGTCCACCGCGCGCGCCAGTGCCGGGTCGCGAATCAGTGGCTTCTCCGGTTCGGCGTCACGGGCAAAGGTCGAGTCGGCGTCCAGGCTTAAACCGTCGCGCCGGGCGCGCACCAAATCGGCTTCCGTCGGGCGCGGTCGGCGCGCGGGGCGGTTTGTCCCGTCAAGCTGATTGGTCGCCAATGAACCGGAGGCTGCCGGCAAATTGCTTTTTGCGAGGCGACCATAGGCGTCCTCGAAATACGCGCGCTCCTGGTCCAAGGTGACCGAAACCTCAATGTCCGGCTTGATGCCCTGTGGCGATAACGCCGTGCCGTTGCCCAGTTTCACTGGCGATGTGGCAATGCGCAACCGCTGGCCGCTCTTGAGCGCAAATTCCTGCGAAGTCATCGCGCGCCCGGCTGTCGTTCCGCCGAGGATCAGACCTGCGCCAGTTTCGCGCAACACCGCCGCCAGCGCCTCCGCCGCGCCGCCGGTTTCGCGATTTACCAGCACCGCCGCCGGCAATTTAATGATGTTGTCTTTCTTCTCCGACTTCACCACACCGTTTCCCCAATCGAGCAGCGGCTTTGCGTCGGCCAGAAACAAATTCGCCACGACCGCCGCCGCCGCGTAGTCGTCGCCGCCGGCAAAACGCAAATCCAGCACCACACCCTTGAGCTTGTTCGTGGCGCTCAACTGCTGGACCGCTCCGCCAAACTCACGCGCCAGCCCGGCTTCCACGCGATCCACGCGCACATACGCCACGTCGTTTTCCAGCACCGACGATTTACTCACCAACGCGACGTTCGTCCGTGCTGACATTTCTTCGCCGGCAACAAGCGTCACCTTGCCGCGCAAACTCGTGAACAAACCTTCAACCGCGTCGCGATTCAAGTCCGCGTCCGTCATTCCGGTCAGATGTTGCCGCACCAAATCATAAACTTCTTTGAAATCCGGCGCGGCGTTCGTTTCTGCCGCGCGCGCGAACGGCGTCGCCAGGAACATCACGGCCAACAAGTTGAAACCAAATCGTGTCATGCGGGGGTAAAATGCGCGACCGCTCCGCGAAAGTAAAGCAGCGAGGGAAATCGGTAGTGGTCCAGTTTGCCATTTGGGTGGGGCGAGCGTCCTCGCGAGCCGGCTCGTCAGTAGCCTCGCCCCACCGTTGCTCCGTGCGCGCCGTCGTCGCCATACCAACGAGCGGCGGGCAGAAGACTGCCCGCCCTACCGTTGCCGCACCCTCACGCTCAGGAGACGCAGCACCAAACTTTTTCTGTCGGATTACCGTCCCCGGCGGCGATATACTTCTGAAATGAGCGACACCGACCTGCAATTGCTCGCCTGCTATACCCGTGACCGCGCCGAAGACGCCTTTGCCGAGATCGTCCGCCGTCACCTTGATCTCGTCCATTCCGCCGCGCTCCGGCAGGTCCGCTCACCGCAACTGGCTGAGGAAGTTGCCCAATCCGCCTTCACCGACCTCGCCCGCAACGCTACGAAGCTGATAAATGCCACAGGCGGCACGCCTGTCCTCACCGCGTGGCTCTATCAAGTCACCCGCCGCACGGCCATTGATGTTGTCCGCCGCGAATCCCGCCGCCAGTTGCGCGAACAAATCGCCACGGAGATGAATGTCATGAACGCCACCACCGCAGATTGGACGCATATCGAACCGCTGCTCGACGAAGCCGTGTCCGCACTCGACGAAACCGACCGCGCCGCCGTCCTGCTCCGCTACTTCGAGAACAAATCCCTCCGCGAAGTCGGCGCAACGCTCGGCACGTCCGATGACGCAGCGCAAAAACGCGTGAGCCGCGCCGTCGAACGCCTGCGTGAGTTCTTCGCCAAACGTGGCGTTACCATCGGCGCGAGCGGGCTCGTCGTCGTCATCT
>Ga0315268_10007370_pt1 | contig 11574 bp, 6 predicted proteins | sample C1_top_MG_FD_204535 | JGI IMG/M metagenome (GOLD analysis project Ga0315268, IMG submission 204535) | Sediment microbial communities from Yellowstone Lake, YNP, Wyoming, USA - C1_top | ecosystem: Environmental > Aquatic > Freshwater > Lake > Sediment | place: USA: Wyoming | collected 2017-08-01 | reverse complement strand
GTTGCCGAGGGCCATTTCCCGGGTGAGCTTTGCCATGCGCGGGGCAATCCGCAGTAGGGCGTTCGTGATGTTCCGGGCCGGATCGTCGATGTTTTCCAGGGCTTCCAGAGCCGGCGAGTCGCCATAAGCCGCCGCAAAGAGAGCGTTGCGGATCCTGGCAATCCCCTTCGGATTAATGGCGTTCTTGTCGGTTACATAGTCTCCGATGTTCAGAGATCCTACCATATCCGAAAGGAAGCGGCGACGGAAGTCCAAATTCTCCGCCGAATCAAGAGCAGAGTCAGGCTTGAAAAGGTCCAGAATGTCGCTGTCCATCACCTGACGGGCGTCCGCCTTGGCAATTTCCAAATCTCCCATGGGCGCCACGTCGGAAATATTCATCTTTTTGACGAGCTCGCGGCGTTCGGCGTCGGGTATTTTGTTGGACCGGATCCGGACCAGATAAGGATTCTCCATCCCCTCAACCGCCGCAGGGTCGATCCCGAACTTCTCCGCCTCCTGGATCAGCCGTTCCCGGTATTCCGGGCCCCGGGGATCCCCGCTCTCCGCAAACCGGCGCATGATGATAGCGCGGCCATTCCCGGATTCCACAAACATATCGGGGCCGACGATCACCGGCCCGTGGGCCGTCGCCGGATTATCCACCAGGGGATAATCGTTGTTCCACTTATTTTGAAGTTCCCCAAGACGAGTTTCGTTCGCCATGGTATCACGGTCCCGGGGCTGTAAGAACCCCTGGGGGTAGCTCGGATTTTCCCGAAGGCCCGTGTCGTGGGAGACTTCGGGGGCGTTCATGTCCATCACGGCGTAACGGAAAGGAACCTGAGTCCCGTCCGCGGTTGTTGCCACCCCCTCCTTACCAAGAGCCTTGGCCTCCGTAAAAGCATCCCGGGCCGCACCACCTTTCGGCGCCGCGGTGATCTCAGGCGTCTGGCCGGCGAGTCCAACAGGCGTCGGCGGGGTTGCGATGGCGGGAGTCTCAACGGGAGTTTCCACTTTTTCCGTGGGTGTCACGGCTACCCTCACCGTCCCCCCGCCCCCAGGTAAGGCCGGTGCGCTAGACGTGGGTTCAGGCTCGGGTGTTGGACGCTTGGGTGCCTCTGACACTCCTTCCGCCGGCACCGCGACCCCCGCTCCTGGCTCCGGAGGCGCGGGCTTCTCCGTGATGTAACCGGCAGGGCCTATGGGCGGCGGGGGAGTGTCCGTTACGCTCGGAACTTCCGGCCTACCCGCGGCCCTTTTCTGCTGTTCCGTGGCCTCGGCGGAAAGCTCGGGAAATTCTCGGATAGCAGTTGCAGAATCCCCTTTCTGAAAGAGATCATAAAAAAGCTCGGCCTTTTCTGGCCCACCCGCTTGAGGAGTCAGGGCGCGGATTGCATCGGCTTCGGACTTGCCAGTCACTAGATCTCTGGCCCACCCGAAAATGGCCTCCTGTTTGGGATCCGCAAAGGGCTCGGTCTTTTCAGCCGCAGGGGAGGGAGGAACGGGTTCTCGCCGTCCCCCGAACATATCCAAGGGCTGACGGCCACCCTCGACGCCGGTGATGCTATCCAGAGTTCTTGTCAGGGCGGCGGTTTCCCTCTGGCTCGGTGTCGCCGCAGGAGGAGGCAGACGCTTTTCACCAAAGGTCTCGCCGGTCCCCCACCACCCGCGGGTCATCATCATTATGGCTTTTTGGGACGCAGATGGGTTCAGAGACCTTTCCACTTCCGCCATGTAAGCGTTACGGGCGGCGATCTGCCCGATCTGTTGCCTGAATGAAGGGACATGACTGGCGAAGTACATGTCCATGACATAGCCCATGACTCTTTCGCCAAGGGCTTTTGCGTCGATCTTTTCTCCTGCCAGCCACTTGTGCACGTCCTCGACGGTTTCCGGCAGGGTGGAGAGCTTCCCTTGTGGCAAGGACCGAGTGAGGTCCATGACCGCGAGGCCGGTTGCTACCCGGAGGATCTTGCCAACTCGGTCATCACGCGGAATAATAATCCCTAAAGTCGGATAAAGCGCACCAATTATCGCGTTGCTGGCTCCAGTTTTCAGGAGGTTCAGCCCCATATCGGTAAAATCTTTGCTCTCCATGAATGAAGGAATGATCTTCCCCAGGGTCGTCGCGGTGCCAAGTTCAACGCCACTCTGAATCATGGACTGCGCTATTCCCCGCATCCCCGCAATCGTGGGGGCCATTTTCATGCCAAGTGCGGCTTTGGTCAGGGCAAAGGGCCCCGCAAGCATCCCGCCAACTTCTGCCACGCCACCGGCCGCCGCGCCGAGAAAGGTCTCGGGATGAAGGACTTCCCCCTCTCTCAGCTTCTCGATGTAGTCGGTAAAGCCGAAGGACGCCCCGGACAGGAACCGGCCAGCCACACGTCGTGCTTCTTCCACGCCCTTATCTTCGGCATGGAGATATTCTTCCGGCTTGCCCCTCTCCCGGGAGAGCATTTCCTGGGCTTCAAGGGCTCCACGGGCGGCACGACGAGGCGATTCGGTATCTGGAATGATCGCCTCTTTGATTTTCTGGAACAGCCCCTTTTCTTCTTCTGGTGCGGCCTTAATAACCGCCTCGCTGGTAGGCCGCCCGGGGACAGGTTCGGGAGCCGAAGGTTCAGCTTTGGCCTCGGGCATCAGTCCGTGTTTCTGGAAGATGTCTCTTAAGTCACCCCCCGCCTTTGGAGCTTCCCAGGCCTGTTTATACCCCCCGGTTGCAAAGGCTTCAGCCTTCGCCGGATCCTCGAACGGGATGAATTGCTTGTTCTTGACGGCGTGTTCAAAGGCGGCGTCTATGGGTAGTTCCCGTAGCTGTCCGGACTCATGGACGATGGTAGGATAGACGATGGGCTTCCCGTCCACTTCGGATGACGCCATTTTGTGAGTGGAGTAGCTCCCATCCGGGTTTGACAGGGTGGGGTATTTCTCCTTGTTGACGATCCGATCCACAAAATCCAGCTTCTTGTGCCGGTCCAAGGTCTGCATAACTTCTTCACGGGAGATCCCGGGTGCAGGAGCGGCTTCTTCAGTCGCACCACCAGTAAGTCCGTATTTCTGGAAGATGTCTTGCAGATCCGCCATGCTAACCTCTATTGGACGAATGGATCAGGTGTTACTCCAGCGTAAGGATCTTGCGATATTTTTTTCATCTTCGGCCCCAGGTAATTGAGAACCTCCTTCCAGGCGGCCGGATTGCTCCGCGCCCTTTTGAGGGCTTCCGGCGTCAGGAGGGCCTGCTCATGGGGGGCCAGGTAGGGCCGCAGGGAGGCGATGTTTTGAGGCGTAAACAGAGAATCATAATGCCGCGTGACCAAACTTTCCATGAAATCGTGGCCGGCCTTGGGGCCTTCCACACGGGCAATGTCCCGGGCATGCTGATAAGCTTCGAGCATGAAGGGATCATCCGGCATATCATACTGGAACTTCCCCTTGATCGTCGGATGGGGAACTTGCTTCCCATACCTGTTCTTGAACCCCGTGTCGAATTCATCCATGTTCTTGCGCTCGGTCTCTCCCCGCAGACCCAATTCTTCTTTTTGCCTCGTGACATCAAATAATCTGGCACGTGCAAAACGCTCAGCACTCGCTCCGGGCCCCTCTTTCATGGCCTTGGTTTCCTCCAGGGTCTGCCCGGGGGCACGGTATTCGCCGTAGCGTCCATGAGCCATTTCAACAAGGCGACCACGCTCCTGCTCCGGCGTGGATCCCGCCGGGACCTGTACGGGCTTATTGGCGATGTCAGCGAGGCTTCCTTGGAGACGGGTCCGGTTATAGGCTTGCTGTGCCTGGAGAGGGGTTAGAAACTCCTGCCCACCCGCGGCCGGCGACGCATAGGTGCGTTGTCCTCCCCGTATAACTTCCACGTTGCCGGGAGTGCCGGGTGCTGGTGCACCTGCACCGCCTGCAAATGAACTCGGCTCCCCCAATTCCCTGCCGGCCAGGGCCGCTAGTCCCGCTCGCCGGTCAGCAATTCCACCCGCACGATTGGGATCCGGGCCCCACAAAGTCGGCCTGCCCCCGGTCCTGGAAAGATCAGCTAAATTTGCTTGCTGACCGCGCTCATGAGAGAATTGGCGTTCTTGCGCCTTTTCTTGCACCTTTTCCGTCTGGTCGTAGAAAGCCATTACGCTCCCTCCCGCCCCTCATAAAAAGTGATCGGGGCTATGGCCCACATATCTCCGTATTTCTTCATGTCCTCATCCTTCCATAGTTGCGATTGTTTCGCAACAGAAACATCCTTAAGAATACAAACGCGGTCGCCTACCTGATATTCGGCAAAGTCCGTGGGTCTGGCCATGATTTCTTCTTTCCGCCATTGGACCTTATAAACCGGATAGGGGGTGGTGTCGGTTGGCGGGATTATATCGTTAATAAACCCGCAAGTATAGAAAACGGTGTCCACCCAATTCCCGGACCACAGGAAGGGACTGGAATCCTGGCTCCCCCAGGTGAGGTCGGGCATAATCCGCACCGCCAGGGCCAGGAACTCCCCGGGAATGGGGGCTTTGGCCTGCTCCAAGCCTGACGGATTCCACCGCAACCACCAATGTAAATTCTCCGGTGCCGGCTCACCTTCAAGATTATCAGCCATCCACTTGACGCTATCGGGGACCAGGGCAGTATAATTCAAGAGGACGGCGCCCGGCTCGTAGCCGGTAAAAAACTCATCTGGAACCGGCGGAGTCATACCCCCGGAGCTAGCCTTTTCAGCCAACTGCTTCGTGGAATACTGGCCGACGAATCCCAACATCTCACAGTCATCCAGGGGGAAGCCTCCCAGGAAGTCGATAAAGGCCAGAGGGTTATTCTGCCCTTCTACAGCATCCGGATATTGAAATTCCTGCCCGTATTTGGGAATCTCGAAACGGGCCAGAAAGAGTTTAGGATCTCCCTGCATATCCTTGAACAGCCCCACATTCAGGCGGTCCGCCATTTCCTTCAAGGAGTCGCCGCCCTGTACCATCAGGTCGTCCATCCCCGGCTCACTATCAAAGAGCCACCACGTCGGCTCTAGAAAATTATCATCCTTCTTGGGAATCTCCTGGACCTCACTTACCGGATTTGCTTTCGGCACGGATGTCGGGTAAGAAATTATGCTGTCCCCGCCGCCCGTAATAATCTTCAGCACATGGTCGGGCATGGCCGATTCGTCCACTTCTGGCGTAAGGTTTTCAACAAAGGGCATCTTTAACCGCCGCTAATATGCTCCTGAGAACGGGTAATGCTAGTATGGAGTCTGGTGCTGTTCAGGTAAACAAACTTACGGGCCACATTTTCTGCTTTAATGGCGTTGGTCTGAGCCACTTCTCGGCCGGACGCCAACTGCATCCTGGCCTTTGCTAATCCCTCTTTAGCCTTTGCTAAAGCCATCTGTATTGCTAAGTCCAAAGCAAGGTTGGCCTCGGTCTCAGTCTTTTCCTGTTCAAAAACAACCTTGGCGTCCTGTATTGCCTTGAGTTTCAAATCCTCCGCCGCTTTTTCTGCCGCGGTAAGTGCGGGAAGCATGGCGGCTACTTGGGCGAGCCCGGCGGCCCGGACATCTTCCGTTACGCCCTTTGCCGCCCACAACGCTATATGAGCGGATAACTTGGCGGATATGGCCCCGAACTCAGCCGAAATTTCAGCTTCGCTTGCCGCCAGCTTAATTGCGGATAGCTGTTTGGTCAGAATTTGGGCATGAATCCTGGCAATATCGGCCTCTAAGGTAGCCGCCTCTGCCACCGACATAGCTTTTTCGACATCGGCCTTGATGACCCTGATTTCGGCTTCGCCTGCTTCAATGTCTGACATAAGAGCGCGGACATTGGCCTTGGCGACCTCCACCTGGGCCTTGGCTAAATCGGCCTCCACCTGTGCACGCTCAATGTACTGGTAGTAGATTTTGGCGTTGATTTCATCCAGCTTGAGTCCTTCTTCGGCCACTGATAGTTCAGCCCGGGACCGCTCGACAACCAGTTGCTCTCGCTCCACCTGGGCCGCGTACTCCTTGGCGCCCATAATCAGGGACTTGACCTTGGCCTCGTAAACCCGGGTTGCCAGTTGATATTCCTGAGTAGCAATCTTGATTGCCAACTTCTGCCGCTCCATGGCGACCTTCTCGTCAGCAATCCGCTTGCCCTGGTCAATCTCTGCTTGGTCAATCTCAAAATTCCGGTCCCTTTGAGTTTCCTTAATCTCTAACTGCTCGTCCGCGATGGCTATATAGTTTTCCACAAAATGTCGGCTCAAAGCATCCAGGGCAGTCTGTTGGTCGTCCAGGGGGGCCATAAGCCCACCCCAATCGAAGTTGACCCACACCGATTCGTTGCGCTTCCGGGTTCTTTCCCGAAGATTAATTTTTTCCAGGGTTTCCATTAAGTAACCCCTCCGCCTTTAAATATCTGTCTGATGAGCGTGGAGGTAGTGGACTGCGCCAAGGTCTGAGTAGCACTGGCCGTGATCGCATCAGCGATGTCTGCGCCCCTATTGCCGAGAGTGGTAGCTATTTTGTCCAACTCGGTGCCAAGATAATCTGCTTCTTTCCCGGCAACTTCTTCCTCGGCCACGGCCCTGTTCTGTTCACGCTTCAGTTGAGTTTCCAGCCTTAACTGGACACCAAGCAGATCAAGTTCAACTTTCAGGTTTTCAATTTCACCCGCGATGGAGTTATGGTAATTCGCCAGAAGTAGGTGGGCCGATTGCTTGGCAATTTGATAGGCTGTTTCGGCGGTCACGTAGGCTTGCACAGCCCCCTGATAGCTGACTTCGGCTCCTATGATTGCGGCCTCTGCTGACCCTGCCGCCGCCTTCAAGCCCGCCCGCTCAAAGCCCAACGCCTCCAGAGCTTTGAGTATTGGTAATTCAGCGATGGTAGCCGCGGCCAAATCCAACTCTGCTTGAGCCTTATCCAGATATAGCGGGACCATCCCCTTCTTAATTTCCGCTATTTCCCGCTCCGCCACCAAGACCAACTGGAGTGCCGCGGCCCGCCGGTTCTCTGCGGCCAGGACAAGTTGTTCAGCCGCCAGCACCTTGTAAATGGAGTTGATAATTTCCAGCTTTTTTTCGGCGGTTTCAAGCTGTGCTTCTATCAGAATCCGCTCTGCCGCCATGGTCCGATACTGATCAGAAACCAACTGTCGTTTGTAAACCAGGATGCTCTGCTCGACTTCGGCCTTACCCTGGATGATGGCGATTTGGCGGGACTCAGTTTCGGCGTTCTCCCGATCCACGTCGGAGGCTTCGCGTTCCTCCTTCTCGGCGGCTTCAGCCTGCTCCATTGCCAGGACGTTAAACAATCTTTCCCGATAAAGCTCCAAGGCCAGCTTCGCGATTTTGGTAAAAATCTTCATCGCAAACTCGTCCTGCTCGAAGATTACTTGACGCTGTTCAGCATAGATCTTCCCGTCGGCCGTGATTAATTTCATCTTAACATCCTGGCCGATCTCCAGGAGTGTTCCAAGGGCGTCACCAGAAGGCGCCGGGAAACCCCGGGCGGCATCTTCGGTCAAAACCTTATCAGCCTCACCTTCCAGCTTCCCGGCAAGCTCTGTCGTGGCCTCAGTCCACTTTGCTACGTCAAGGCGGTCTAAAGTCATATTAACCCCATTGATTTTGCCACGCTTCGGGACATGCCCGGGGGAACTGGTTTTCTACACTTCTGGAATATTTTAGGAATATTTTGCGAGCCTTTTTGTAAAAGGTGAAACGGGTGAACGGGTTCGCATTGAAGCCCGTCGGGGCACTCGTTACAAAGAAGGTCGGGGTTAGGACATTCTGTAGGAGTCATAATTTACCTCCTTGATAGAACGAGGGCCACAATCTCGGCCTGAGAAAGTTCGCCAAAGTCAGCTACATCTATCATAAATTCCCGGCCCTGCATATCCCGGCTGATCGGGGCCCGCCCGTCCTCAACTTCAAAGAACCCTTCTTGAGTCCCCACCCTGCCCCCCGTTGCCACCACTCGCACCGTGGCGCCTTCCTCACACTGGCCCAGGCGCAGGGATCGGAGCCTCTTGATCCTGTCTGTGGAAAGGTTGAAAGGCCCGATTCTCACCCCGTCATGGATCTCCACGCCGTCGTCATCCTCTCCCTCAAGGAGATAAAGCCCGTCAGGGCCCGCGGCATAATAGCGGCCCTGGAAGGTCGCGTACGAGTTAAAATTGAAGCCTGTATAGATAGAGGGCTCATGTTCATTCCCGGTCAGAACCCAGGTCTCATAGCCTCCATCGTCGTCCTCATTTTCGGAGACTTCTATTCCACCTTCTCCGGTGACTTGTAAGATAGGGGGATAACTGAAGGACATTATCCCACCGCCCCCCACCTTGAGGGTGACGTCCTGGCCGGCGGGAGGCCCGGGAATTTCAATAATCATGGGCAGAACAAGGGTGGGCAGGACGTCGCCGCCTACGATCACACCGCCAGAACCAATCAGGTCGAGCCCACCTATCGGTTGGACGAGCCACGCCGGGATCGCCCGGAAGTAGCCAACCTTGACCCCGCCAGATCCCACCACCGCGAGCACGCCGGGGGCAGAAGGAGTGATGAGGCTATGACTTGAGATCACCACCCCGCCGGTACCGATGATAGCCAGAGGAGAAGGCGGAGATACAAAGGCCACCACCCCGGCCCCGGATGGAACCACGCCGCCGTCCCCGATCACATCAAGGGTCTTGGCGTATTCCTTAGTGATGAGGCCGTCACCAGCAACCTTGACTCCCCCGTCGCCCACCACATCCAGGGATCCAGGCAGGATCTCCTCCACCACACCGGACCCGCCTACACCAACCCCGCCGGAACCGACAGTAGCATGGGTCCCAGGCGTGATGAAGGTCGGGTTTCCATATCCTTCAACCTTGACTCCCCCGGATCCTGTGACATTTTTGGGCTGGCGGAAAGCATAAATCGCCGCAGGCAAGATACTTACGGGGATATTTGCGGTGTAGGTATGCAGAGTCCCCGCCGTTATGCCGTGCACATAGATGACGACAAAGATATTGGCGGAGGCGATAAACAGGGTGCTGACATAGAGGGCCGCCGGGGTGATGGTCACCGGGATATTGCCCAAATAGGTGTGGCTCGGGACCACCAAAGAAAAGAGAGAAGCCGGGGTTGTTGAAACCGGGATATTCCCCGCGTAAGTATAAATGGTCTGAATATGAGAATATGTTGCCGCCGGGGTAATCGAAACCGGGATGGAGCCGTCGTAATAACGGGTGCGGAGAGTGTCAGCCGCCGGTGTTATGCTGACCGGGATCGCTCCAACATAAATGTGGATAGACTGAGCATATTCCCCTGCCGGAGAGATAGACACGGGGATGGAGGCTCCAAGATAAGTCCACTCCGGGTGTGTGACGGCGGCGGGGGTGATGGTCACCGGGATGGAACCGGTGTAAAATCTTGTTCGGCAGGTCTCCGCGGCGGGAGTTATTGAAACAGAGATGTCGCCGGCGTAGATGTGTTCGGCAGGTTGCTGGAGGGCATATTCGCCGGCGGGAGTGATGGTTACGGGAATCGAACCGTCATAAAAGCGTGTGCGGAAATACACCCCCGCCGGGGCAATACTCACCCCGATACTGCCGGAGTAAACGCGGACCTGGGCGAAAAGGCCAGCCGGAGTGATGCTGACCGGGATGCTGGCCGCGGTGTAAGTAAAAGTGAAGAACTGGTAAAAGGTATAGAGGGCCGCGGGAGTGATGGAAACAGCGATGGACCCCGCGTAGGTAAAGACCATTTTCTGATAGGAGTAAGTCGCCGCGGGGGTGATGGTAACGGCGACGGACCCCGCATACAGAAAGTCACGGGCTATGATAGCGGCCGGGGTAATGCTGACGGAAATCGAGCCGGCGTAGGTCCAGGAAGATGGAGTTTCCAGGATTAGGTAGGGAGCCCCGTCAGCCCAATAATCCACCCCAAGGGTGTTATAAAGCCCCGGTGTAATGAGCGGAACCCCGTCAGCCCAATATTGGAGATTTACAGACATTTAAGCCGCCAAAAGGTCGTCAAAATAGCCTATTGCGCTAGCATTTGCGCTCTGGAAGAACAGGGTAACTTTAATCGTTCCCTGAATAGCCGGGGTGACAGCATGGGAAACCTGAAGATAAGTGTCATTGGTATCAGCCATTGCGACATCGTACTGGTTCATCACATAAGCCCCGGCGGTTCCTGTGACCCATCGGAGGCGCATGAAAGGCAGGGTGGCCGAACCATAGCTGGAGTTCTTACGAAGATAAACCGAGATGGTTTTTTGCACCCCCGCATCACAAGGAATCTCAAAATTAACCGGAAAGGGATAAAGAGATTGATTTAAAGCCACCTTTCCTGCCGGTGAAGCTGTATTAAAAACAGTAGTTTCCCGGGACAAAATGGCCACATACTTTGAGGATTCCCCTAGAAAATAATATTGTCTGTTATCATTAGCCACTCCATTGAGGTTCTGCAAACTTAGCCAACCCCACGGAGTATTAGTCACAGTTAGTAATGTTCCACTTCCAACCATGAGGTTGTAAAATATATTATTCATCCAAGGGGTTGCACTTGCCATAGAAAAAATAGTGCAACCAGCATTATTCTCATCAAAAACGCAATCGTTGAAACGGTTTCTTGTGCAGAGTGAGGTAGATACAGAAAAAGAAGCGTAGCTGGCATAGCCTGTTATCCGCAATCTATTCCATATATTATTATTACAAATGCCATATCCCAATATCATCCCTATGGCGGCATCATCCGCTACTTCCCAATCGTTAAATACACCGTCATTATTTGCCCCCGTATTGCATTTTGCCTTTTCAAAGACAAAGGTGTTTACGGTAGTCCGAACCGATTGGTTCCAGCCATAGGTTGCGGCCCTGAAGGCATAACAATTTGAAAGGGTGCCGTCTGTCATGGGAGCGGAGCCGGAGCCCCCCCAACAATATCCGAAGTTCCTAAATCCCATCCGTGAAACATCGTAAAACTTCTTGGCATTGCTGTAACCAAGGCTTCCAGCCGCCCCCTCCAAGACTGTGAAGCCGTCCTGGGTCAAATCTGAGGGGTTGATGCCGCCCTGAAGGGTAATGTGGGAGGCGGCGGTTCCGTCCCCGGAGGTCGCGGCCCAATCACCAGAAGAACAAGTCGCCGGTGTTAGCTTGTAAATGCTCTTGCCGGCTTCTGCCGTGCCTCGATAGCAACGATAAAGGGTGATGACAGTGGAGGTGATGGCCTTAACCATATAAATGGTAGGGTCAAGAACCCCGCCGCTTGTAAGGCGGATAATGTCATATTGGGCCAGGACGCCGGTAAGGTCGTTGGTAGTGGATAGAGTGAGAGCGGGAAAGGCTCCCGCGGTGACGGTCCCGGCCTGGACGGCTTCCACATTTTTCAAGACATTGATGACATCCGCGGCGGCAAACGTCTTTTTTAGGGTCTTGAAGGCGGAATTAATGGCATCGCCTTGGGCATTAAGGCAGGCTCCGCCGCCTGAAAAAGTAAGGGCTTCCCCGTTGGCGAAGGCAGTTGCGTTGCGGTTATAGAGATAGAGCGTCCCCGATGTGCCCCAGGTGCCGGTGACTTTGATGATTTTGGCGGTAGCCCCACCTTCCCCGGTGACTACTTCTCCGGCCGCCGGTTGAG
>Ga0315268_10007369_pt1 | contig 11576 bp, 10 predicted proteins | sample C1_top_MG_FD_204535 | JGI IMG/M metagenome (GOLD analysis project Ga0315268, IMG submission 204535) | Sediment microbial communities from Yellowstone Lake, YNP, Wyoming, USA - C1_top | ecosystem: Environmental > Aquatic > Freshwater > Lake > Sediment | place: USA: Wyoming | collected 2017-08-01 | reverse complement strand
CGCAGCGCCGTCGGCGCCGCCGACTTTGGCGCCGCCTCCCCGGCGCCCTTCGCCGCCATCAACGCGCTCGCCACCACGGCGCTCACCCTCAGCGGACCGGCCTTCTCCGCCGACGGCTCGCTGTTCTTCTTCGCGCTCGGCTCGTCGCAGCCGTGGCACCAGGCCCGCCGGTCCGGCGCGACCTTCGGCGACGTCACCGCGATGGACGCGGCGGTCAACGACGGCACGCACGTGGTCACGGGGGCCACGGCCGACGGGCTCAACGTCTTCACGTGGGCCGGCTTCGCCACCTTCGTGTTCTACCGGTCGGCGCTCGACCAGCCGCTGAAGCAGATCGGCGGACCCTACGGCGGCTGGTGGGCCCGTCCGGTCGACGGCTGCCAGCGCCTGGTCGCCACCATCTCCCCTGGCGGCTGCAACAACGAGCGCATCGGCGTGCTCACCGCCAAGTGAGCGCGGCCGACAGAGCTCGCCGCGCCGCTGGCGAGTCAGTCCCCGAGTACCTCGAGACGCGCTCCTGACCGCCCGCACGTTCGCCGGCCGAGGTCCGTTGCAGGCCGGCCGTGGCTGGACTATCTCCTCCGCCGGGGGGGGCGGATGGCTCCGGCTGACGACAGCAGCGCGATTGCGGTGACGCCGTGGCGGCACCGACTGCTCGCCCCGTCCCCGGTCCCGCCCGAGGCCCTGGCGTTAAGCATGGCCCTCCTCATCGGAGTGGTCGCGGTCTTCCTGTCACCGCCGTTCTCGTCGCCCGATGAGCAGGCGCACTTCTTCCGCGCCTATCAGATCTCCGAAGGGCACCTGGTGGCCGACTCGATCGATGGCACCGGTGGCGGGGTGTTGCCCTGCAGCGTGTTGCGCGCGCTGTTGGTCGTTGGTCCACCGCCCATCCAGCGTCCATGCTGGCACGCGATGGACTTTCCGCTCGAGCCCGACGCCCGTTGCGCCATCAGGTTCGCCGGCTCGGCGGTCTACTCACCCGTGGCGTACGCGCCTCAGGCGCTGTCCATGGCCGTCCTGCGGCTCGCGGGAGCGACCCCGGCGACCCTGATGATCGGAGGACGCCTCGCGAACCTCATCACCGGCCTCGTCGCCCTGGCGCTCGCCATATACCTGGCTCCCACCCTGAGCTGGGCGCTCATCGCCATGGCCATGACGCCGATGGTGGTGTTCCAGCGGTCGTCGCTGAGCGCCGACGGCCCGGCGTTCGCCGTGGCGCTCGTGTTCGTGGCCCTGTGTGTGCGCACCGCCGTCGACGACGCGACGCGCATCCGCTGGCCACGAGTGCTCGCGCTGGCGCTGCTCGCGGCCGCGCTCGGGCTCATCAAGCCGCCGTACGCGGCGATGAGCGTCCTCGTGCTGCTCGTGCCACCGCACCGCTTCTCGAGCCGGTGGCGGTGGGCTGGCTTCGGTGCGGTGGTGGTCGTGAGCGCCGTCGCCGCCGTCCTCGCGTGGTCACTGCCGATGGCCCGGCTGTTCGAGAGCAGCACGAGCATGCGCGCGCAGCTCGACTTCGTGGCTCACCACCCCCTGCACACCCTCGCGGTCTTCGCCCTCGAGATCACCAGCAACTGGGCCTCGTACCTCCGCCACCTCGTGGGCATCCTGGGGTGGCTCGACGCCGAGATCGGCTGGACCAACGTCGTCGTCCTCGCGCTCGCAGGGCTCGCCCTCGTGGTGAGCACGGAGCTCCGTCTCGGGCTGCGGCAGCGCCTCGTCGCCACGCTCGTGATGCTGGCCACGGCGTATGGCGTAGCGCTGCTTCTCTACCTCGCGTGGAGTGATGTCGGTAGTGACCACCTGAGCGGACTGCAGGGACGCTACTTCATCCCCATCACCTTCGTGCTCCCGGTCGTCGCGGCGCTCGGGCCGCTACCAGCGTGGGTTCGACGGCTCCGCGCGCCCACAGGCCTGGCCTTCATCGCGTACAGCGCCGTCGTGCTGGTGGCCGCCCTGGGCCGGCGTTACTACTCCTGACGGTTCAGGCAGCGGTGGGCAGCCGCATCGACGCGCTGCGGATGGTGTCGACGAGCCCCACCTCCGGCTTGTAGCCGAACGTCTCGCGGAACTTGGCGTCGCTGATGACGCATGGGTACCGGAAGAACTCGAGCAGGTAGGGCGGGAAGCTCACGCGCAGGAGGTCGGAGAAGCGCAAGAAGGCGGCGGCGAGCATGCTCGGCACCGGCACGAGCTGCGCGCCCGTGAGGCGCAGCGCCTCGTGCAGCGGGATCTCGCCGCCCCCGGCGACGTTGAAGACGCCGACGGCGTCGCTGAAGAACGCCATCTCGAGCGCGCGCACCATGTCGCGCTCGTCGAGGAACTGCCACACCGGGCTGAAGCCCACGAGGTACGGCACGCGGGGCTGGCGCAAGAACTTGCTGATGGCGTTCTGGATGCGGCGACCGACCACGTTCGTGGGGCGCAGGACCACCGTCTTCACCTTGCGGTGCTGGTACAGCCAGGTGGTCGCCTGGTTGTCGAGCTGCACGGCGTCGGCGAGCTGCGGAAACGACTGGCCGGCGCGCAGCGGGTCGTCCTCGCTGATGGGGATGTGGTTCGAGGGGTGGGCGCCGTAGATGTGGAAGGTCGACAGCACGAGCAGGCGCTCGACGTCGTACTTGACGCACAGCTCCATGATCTTGGCGCTGCCGATGACGTTGAGGTCGAAGCGCTTGTTGGGCGTCATCTTGAGGTTGCCCACGCGGCCGAGGTGCAGCACGCCCTTGGGCTGGTGACGCCGGAAGATGTCCTCGATGCGGGTCTTGTTGTAGTTGGCCTGGTAGTAGGTGATCTCGGGCAGGATGGGCTCGGGCTCGGGGCGGTAGTCGACCCCGATGATCTCGTGGCCCTGCTCGATGAGCCGCGCGGCGCACAGCTGCGCGAGGGTGCCTGCCATGCCGGTGATGAGGTAGGTCGCCATCTCTGTGAGCCTCTCGAAGGGACGTGCGGGCCCCCGGCTAGAACAACGTCTTGCGTTCCTTGCGGCCGTGGTCGAGCAAGCCTTGCACGGCCTTGCGGACGACCTCGACCTTCTTGTCGATGACCTCGTCCTCATCGTCGAACGGACCGTCGAGGGTGATGGGCTCTCCGAACCAGACGTGAAAGCGCGTGGGCAGCGGCAAGAACGCGAACGGGCCGAGCAAGGGCAAGAACGCCGGTAGCGGAAAGTAGGGCGCCTTGAACAGCTTCGCCAGGGGCTTCAGGTTGGCGAGGCTGATGATCGACTCCTCGGCGCCGACCACGCCCACGGGCACGATGGGCGCGCGCGTCTGCAGCGCCAGGCGCACGAAGCCGCGGCCGAACTGCGCGAGCTGGTAGCGCTTGCTCCACGGCTTGCCCGAGCCCCGCACGCCCTCGGGGAACACGAGGATGGCGTTGTCGGCCTCGAGCAGGTTGCGGCAGTTGATGGGGTCGCCCAGCACCACGCCTGAGCGCGAGAAGGCGACGTTGACCCACGGCAGCGTGGGCACCCAGCGCTCGACCATGGGGCGCACGAGGCGCGGCGGCTGCGCCTCGAGCAGGCACGACGTGGCCACCACCATGGCGTCGAACGGCAACTGGCCCGAGTGGTTGGGCACGATGAGCACGCGCCCCTTGGGTACGTTCTCGATGCCGTGGATGATCGGGCGGAAGTAGCGGTAGACCTGCTTCGCGAGCGAGTAGTAAACGACGGCCGCTTCCTTGTGGAAGCCCCACGGATCGAAGCCGAGCTCGTTGAGGCTGAGCGTCTGCGGCAGGGCCCGGAAGGCGGCCTCGATCTCGGGGTCCACGACGAAGTCGCGCAGCGATCCGAGCAGGTCGTGAAGACGGTTGTCTCTGCGAGAGAGCGCGGTCGTCTCGGTCATCGGTCCTCACCAGGCAATGGGCGCGGCGCCCCCGGAGCCGCATCATAGCGTCCGCGCGCCATACTGGCTATTTCCGGCCGTGGCGAGCGACGACGCTCGCCGCCAAGCCCCCACGCCGACCGGGCTCGACGCCGGCCGGGCAGTCGTGATACCCGGGCGCCCGCAAAGACCGCCGCGCCGGCGAGCCCGACCGTCCCCTACGGGCGGTCGAGGCTGATCGGCATGCGGTCTGCACCATCCCGTCGATCGAACGGCGCGCTCACCCGTCGCGCGCTAAGATGCGTCTCTTCGAGGTACCATGTCGCTGCTGTTCGCACTCCTCCTGACCGCCGCCCCCGCGCCGCTCGCGCCCGTGGCGCCATCGCGCGCCCCGGCGGGGCACGGCCCGGGTGCTGCCAGACGGCCGCCGGCGGCCCGTGAGGCGCCGCGCCGCCTCGGTTCGTCGCCCGAGGCCGTGGCGCGGACGGCGCGTGGGTATGTCGGCACGCCGTACGTGTGGGGCGGCACGAGCCGCACCGGCATGGACTGCTCCGGGCTCGTGCAGACGGTCTTCGCCAGCCATCGTCTGGCCCTGCCGCGCGTCGCGCCCGATCAGGCCAGCCGCGGGTGGGCCGTGAAGCCACGGTTCATCCGCGCCGGTGACCTGCTCTTCTTCACGAACCACCTCGGCAGCGGGCTCATCGAGCACGTGGGCATCGCCGTCGACGGGCAGCACATGGTGCACGCGTCCACGAGCCGCATGGCCGTCGTGCTCGATCGCTTCGACTCGCGCTACTACCAGGAGCACTTCTTGTTCGCGCGGCGCGTGCTGCCGCGGCGTGTGGCGCCCCAGCCGGTGCTCGCGAAGATGCGCCACCCCGAGACGCCGCCGTCACGCCGGCCAGCGCACGCCGCCAAGGGCGGCACGGCCGAGGGCTACTCGGCCCCCAGCACCCGCTCGGCTTCCGACACGCGCAGGTAGCGGGGCGCCACCGCCGCCAGGTCGTCGGCCTCGCCGGCGCGGATGCGTGCGGCGGCGAGCAGCAAGCCCGCGGCGGCGCGCGGCGCGGGCACCGGCGCGGGCGGGCTCGAGCTCAGGGCCGCGATCTCGACGAAGCGGGGCGGCGCGAAGCCCACGAGCCGCAGGGGCGAGCCGCGATGGGGCGCGAGCAGCGCGACGAGCTCGGCCGGCCGACGGGCGGCGTCGTCGATGAGGGCGCGCGGCACGCCGTCGCCGCCGACCTCGTAGAGCGCGCAGAACACGTCGCCGCGGCGGGCGTCGAGCACCGGGGCCACGAGCCCAGGTCCGTGGCCGGCGGCGATGAGCGCGAGGCTGGAGACGCCGTAGACCGGCGTGCGACGCCCGTACGCGAGCCCCTTCACGGTGGCGAGGGCCACGCGCAGGCCCGTGAACGAGCCGGGGCCGAGGCCCACGACGATGCCCGCGAGGTGCGCCGGCGAGCCCCCCGCGGCGGCGATCGCCTCGGCGAGCGTGCCGCCGAGCGAGTCGGAGGGCACCGAGGCCGCGTCGAGGGACCGCTCGACGAGCGCCGTGGCCGTGACCGCGGCGACCGAGCCCACCGTCGCCGACGCGTCGACGGCGAGCAGGCAGCCGCCCGCCTCGGCGGCGAGCGCGCGCAGCGGCGCGGACAGGTCAGGCAGGACGCTCACGCGGCGCCGGTACTATCGGATCGGCAGGGGCGTTGGCTAGAGCGTGGACCGACGCTCAGACCGCGGGACCGGCGAGCTGCCGAGGTGCGGCCGGCGCCGGGGCGAGCGCCGCCTGCCGGCCGTCGAGCCGGAAGAACGACATGGCCTGCCGCAGCTGCTCGGACTGCGAGGCGAGGTCGTCGGCGGTGCCCGACATCTCCTCGGCGGTGCTGGCGTTGCGCTGCACCGCCTGGTCGAGCTGCTGCACGGCCTGGTTGATCTGGGTCGTGCCCGACTGCTGCTCGCCGCACGAGATGGCGATCTTGCGCACGAGCGTGGCGGTCTTTTCGATGTCGGGCACGATGCGGGAGACCATCACACCCGCCCGGTTCGCGACGTCGACGCTCTCCGACGACAGCCGCCCGATCTCGCTGGCCGCCTGCTGGCTGCGCTCGGCGAGCTTCCGGACCTCGGTCGCCACCACCGCGAACCCGCGACCGTGCTCGCCGGCCCGGGCCGACTCGATGGCCGCGTTCAGGGCGAGCAGGTTGGTCTGGTAGGCGATCTCCTCGATGACGGCGATGCGGCTCGTGATCTGCTTCATCGCCTCGACCGTACGGGCCACGGCCTCGCCGCTCTGCCTCGCGTCGCCGGCGGCCTTGGCGGCGATTTCCTCGGTGTCGCGCGCGTCCTTCGCGTTCTCGACCACCGTCGCCGAGAGCTCTTCCACCGATGACGTCACCTGCTGCACGCTCGCCGCCTGCACGGTGGTAGCCTGCGCCAGCGCCTCGGCCGACGCGGCGAGCTGTCGGCTGCCGCTCGCCACGCCTTCGGCGCCGCCCTTCACGCTCGCCACCACCCCTTCGAGCCTGAGGGCCATGCGATGCAGGCCGTCGGCGAGCTCGCCGATCTCGTCGGCTCGCGCGACCTCGAGCTTCACACCGAGGTCGCCGTCGGCGATGGCCTTCACCATCCCGACGCCCTGTGCGATGGGCCCGCCGATCGAGCGGGCGTTGACGTACGCGGCGACGACGCCGGCGAGCAGCGACGCGATGGCGATGACCACCAGGCCCTGGCGCGTGGCGGCCGCGCGCCGGAGCAGCTCCTCGTCGGTGATGACCGCCTGGGCGACCGCCGTGCGCGACTTCTCGAGCAGGCCCTGCATCTTCTCGAGCGCCGGCCGCGTGCGCTGTGAGTAGATGGCGAGCGCCTCGAGCGGCGCCTCGGGGCTCTGGCTCGCGAGCAGCTTGTTGATGTCGACCGCGGTCGTGTGCAGCTCGTCGTGCGGCCGCTCGACCTCGGCCAGCACGGCGGCGAGTCCCGGCAGGCGGGCCTCGGCGGCCTTGCGCTCGGGTCCGTAGTACCACTTGCCAAAGGCGCAGTCGCGCGGGTTGGTCTCGACCCCGAGGTCCTTGATCGCCGAGTCGGTGAGGAACGACCCCGCCTTGGCGTCCCATCGCAGGTGGTCGATGATCCGCTGGCCAATCTCGGCCTTGAGCTCGTGCGCGGCGATGACCCGCTCGGCGTCGGAGATCATGTCGCCGATGCCCACGACCCCGCGGCCGGCGACGAGGAGCGTGAGCGCGAGCATCAGCCCGAAGCTGATACCCATCTTGGTAGCAAGGCGCAGGTCCTTCCAGGCCATGATGGTGCCCCTCCCCGCGAACACGAGGATCCTCGACGTCCCGGCCATACGGCACTTATCCGCGAAGGTGGTAGGGCACTCGGTGCGCGCGTCGGTGCACGCTCGGGCGTGGAGCTACCTCAGCCGAGCACGTACCGTAGAATGTCGTTCTTGAACACGAGCACCATGAGCAGCGCGAGCAGCGCCAGGCCCACGATGTTCGCGAGCTCGCGCGTGCGCAGCGACGGCGGGCGGCGGCGCACCGCCTCGATGCCGAAGAACAGCAGGTGGCCGCCGTCGAGCACCGGCACCGGCAACAGGTTGAGCACGCCGAGGTTCACGCTCACGACCGCCATCACGCGCAGGAAGGTGGCGACGCCGTGCTTGGCGCTCTCCTTGGCGATGACGAAGAGCATGATGGGGCCGCCCATGGTGCTGAACGGGATGCGGCCCTGCACGATCTTGGCGATGCCCGCGCCGATGAGCGTCGTGTCCTCGACCACCTGGCGGCCTGCCTCGTGGATGGCGCCGAAGACGCCCACGTAGCGCTCGAAGGTGTAGGTGCCCATCACGTCGGTGTTGGTGGCGCCAAAGATATACTGGGTGCGCTCGTTCTTGAGCTCGTCCTTGGTGATCTTGGCCTCGAGCGAGAGCGGGCGCTCGATGACCTCGCGGCCGTGCTGGAACGTCAGCACGAACTTGCTGCGGGCGTCGAGGCCGGTGAAGGCCGCCAGGTCGACGTTCCAGATGTTGATCGGGCGCTCGGCCATCTGCCCGTTCTGCTTCTCGATGCGCAGCTTGAGCAGGCGGTCGCCCGGGGCGAGCCCGAGGTGCGCGGCGGGCGTGTTGGGCTCGACCTTGTCGACGAGCACGTCCTGGGTCACGAGGCCCGTGTAGCCGTCGGGGGTGTCGGCGGCGCTCGCGAGCTCGGGCAGGCCTGGCGGCGAGGCGCCTGGGGTCACGGCGACGTCGCGCGTCTTGCCGCCCGACTCCACGCGCAGCAGCACCGGGGCGCCGCTGGCGGTGTTGCCCACGGCCTCGCGGAGCTCGTACCAGGTGGCGACGGGCGTGCCGTTGACGGCGGTGACGAGGTCACCGGTCTTGAGGCCCGCCTTGGCCGCGGGGCTCTCGGGGTCGACGACGGCGAGGTTGGGCTTCACGTACTGTGGCGACACGCCGATGCGGCCGCGCGTCTCGGTCTCCTGAAAGACGTTGGCCTCGTCACGAGCCTCGGGGTGGAGCTCGGTCACGTGCTCGACGCCGCCCCGCGTGTAGACGACGCGCAGCCGCTCGCCGGGGCGGTTGCTGATGACGTCGCGCAGACCGTCGAAGTCGTCGACGTTCTTGCCGTCGATGGCCGTGATGACGTCGCCGGGGCGCAGGCCCGCCTTCCACGCGGGCTCGCCGATGCTGACGATGCCGAGCTTGGTCGAGCCAAACGAGTGCATGCCGGTGAACATGCCGAGGTACACGAGGAACGCGAGCAGGAAGTTGAACGCCGGGCCGGCGAGCACGATGGCGGCGCGGCGCGGCAGCGACTTCGACGAGAAGGCGCGGGGCAGGTCTTCGGGCGGCACGTCGACGCCGGGTACCTCGCCCAGCATCTTGACGAAGCCGCCGAGCGGCAGGGCGCTCACCACGTACTCGGTCTCGCCGCGGGTGAACCCAAAGAGCTTCGGCCCGAAGCCGAGCGAGAACTTGAGCACCTTCACGCCGACGAGCTTGGCGACGAGGAAGTGGCCGAACTCGTGGAAGAACACGAGGGCGCCGAGGAGGAGGATGACCCAAGGGAGGTTCTGAATGACCGACATGATCGAGACCATTATGCCAGCGATGCGGCGGTCGCGTCAGTCCGCGGTGTGTCGCACACCCCCCGACCTGCCGCGGTCGCCGGGGCCCCTCACCTTGATGGTAAGACCGAAAAGCTCAGCCGTCACCCCGGGGTACCCCGGGTCGACGGACCTCAGAGGGCAAGGAGGGCGAAGACGTAGACTCCCGGCGCCACGAACATGACGGCGTCGAAGCGATCGAGCACGCCGCCATGGCCCGGGATGAGGTTGCTCGAATCCTTGGCGCCGACGCTACGTTTGAGCATCGACTCGCTGAGGTCGCCGACGGCGCCGAGGATGGCCGCGATGGCGCCGATGGCCACGAGCTGCCAGGCGACGAGGCCGTTGCCATACCCCGGCTCGATGAGGCCCAGCGCCGGATGCCACGAGATTGGGAGGATCGCCGGCAGCGAGCGGACGAGGAACGCGACGCCGATGGCCGAGGCCAGGCCGCCGATGAAGCCCTCGACGGTCTTGCCGGGGGAGACCTTGGGGTAGAGCTTGTGGCGCCCGAAGAAGCGCCCCGCGAAGTAGGCGCCCGTGTCGGCGCCCCAGGTGCAGAAGAGCGCCATGAGCGCGAGCGCGAGGCCCGCCGGCAGATCGCGCAGCCGCGCGAGGTACGGGATGAGGCTGCCGCCGTACACGGCGCCCACCGCGAGCAGTCCCGCCCGGATCATCGATTGCTGGATGGGGTCGGGCTTGAGCAGGATGGCGGTGAACAGCACGAGCAAGCCGATGGGCAGGCCCACTGCCGCCGCCGTGGGTGACAGCACGCCGAGCGTGCCCGCGGCCACCGAGCCGCCGAGCAGGAACCCGAGCGTCTTGAGGTAGGGCTCGCCCGGCCCGAGCGTGAGCCGGTAGAACTCCCACAGCATGAGCAGGGCGATGGCGAAGCAGGACAAGGTTAGGGGAGCTCGGCCGTACCAGACGAGGACCAGCAACGGTGGCGCGAAGACGAGCGCCGCCAACACCCGCAGTTTCAGCAAGGTCGGGGTCCCTTGTCGATGTCGAGCGCGCCATCGTCGGTAGCGGGCAACTCGCCCAGTATGTAGCCGTCACCGGCGTTGGCCACGGCGGCGAGCGGTTGCTGCTTGGCGGCGCCGCCGAAGCGGCGGTCGCGCTTGGAGTACTCGATCACGGCCTCGAGGAACTGCGCACGGCCGAAGTCGGGCCAGCGCACCTGGGCGAAGTGCAGCTCGGCGTAGGCGATCTGCCAGAGCAGGAAGTTCGACACGCGCAGCTCGCCTGACGTGCGGATGACGAGGTCGGGGTCGGGCAGGAGGGCGGTGTCGAGGCGCGAGCTCACCGCGGCCTCGTCGATGGCGTCGGGGGAGAGGCGCTTCTGCTTGACGTCGTGGGCGAGGCGGCGCACCGCCTCGACGATCTCCTCGCGGCCGCCGTAGTCGATGGCGAGCGTGAGCACCATCGAGCGGTTGTCGGCGGTGTCGTTGATGAGCGAGATCACGGCGTCACGCGTGGCCGCGGGCAGGCGCCCGAGCGAGCCGATGGTGTTGAGCCGGATGTCGTTCTTCATCAGCGTGTCGCGCTCGCGCAGGCAGTAGTCGCGCAAGAGCAACATCAGGCCGGCGACCTCTTCGGGGGGCCGCGCCCAGTTCTGCACCGAGAACGAGTAGAGGGTGAGGTAGGGGATGTCGAGCTCGCGCGCGAAGGTGGTGATGTCGCGCACCACGTCGGCGCCCTTGCGGTGGCCTTCGAGACGGTGCAGCCCGCGCTCGGTCGCCCACCGGCCGTTGCCATCCATGATGATGGCGACGTGGCGGGGGCGCTTGGTTCCGGGAGGTAGGAGGGTCGGCTTCATTCGAGCTCTGGCGTCGAAGTCATCGGCGGGTCGGGCGCGGGCCCCGGGGGCGCGTCAGATCTCGAGGATCTCCTTCTCCTTGGTGGCGATCATCTGATCGATCTTGGCGATGTTGGCGTCGAGCTCGGCCTGGACCTTCTCGAGATCACGCTTGAGGTCGTCTTGCGAGAGCTCCTTGTCCTTCTCGAGCTCCTTGAGCATCTCGTTGGCGTCGCGCCGGTGGTTGCGGAGGGCGATCTTGGCCTCTTCGCCGCGGTGCTTGGCCTGCTTGACGAGGTCCTTGCGGCGCTCTTCGGTGAGGCCGGGCACGGGGAGGCGGATGATGTCGCCGTCGCTCTGTGGCGTGATGCCGACGCCCGCCGACTGGATGGCCTTCTCGATGTCGACGAGCAGCTTCTTGTCGTAGGGCTTGACCGTGATCAGGCGCGCATCGGCGACGTGGACGCTCGCGCACTGGTTGAGCGGCGTGGCGACGCCGTAGTAATCGACCCGCACGTCGTCGAGGATGGCCACGTTGGCGCGACCCGTGCGCAGCTTGCTCAGGTGAACCTTGAGAGCGCTCAGCGTCTCCTGGGTCTGGCTTCTGAGCTCACCGAATACATCGTCCACCATGCTCATGGTGTCGTCTCCTGATGCTTATTTCCGCGCCGCCCGGAGCTCGCCGACCACGGTGCCGACGGGCTCGCCGAGGACGGCGCGGCGGATGTTGCCCTTGTCTCCCAGCTTGAACACCAGAATGGGCAGGGCGTTGTCGCGGCACAAGGTAAAGGCCGTCGCGTCCATTACCTGCAGGTTGCGATTGATGGCCTCGTCATAGCTGAGCTTCTCGT
>Ga0315268_10007368_pt1 | contig 11580 bp, 7 predicted proteins | sample C1_top_MG_FD_204535 | JGI IMG/M metagenome (GOLD analysis project Ga0315268, IMG submission 204535) | Sediment microbial communities from Yellowstone Lake, YNP, Wyoming, USA - C1_top | ecosystem: Environmental > Aquatic > Freshwater > Lake > Sediment | place: USA: Wyoming | collected 2017-08-01 | reverse complement strand
CGACAGTTACCGGGCGACGGGGAGCAAGACGGACCGTTCGGTGGCAGCGGACGTTTCCACGGAATGGGGAAGCCTGAACACAGACGGGGAAGCGAGTGGGAACACGCCGAACGTCCAGGCGCTGCGCGAGGCTGTGGAGGAGCTCGTCAAGCAAATGCCCAAGGAGCTTCAGTAGCTTCGAAGCTCAGATTCTTGCTCGTTACTCTCTCACGCGAGCAGCGAGCGGAAGAGATCACCTGAGTTTGGATTCGTGAGGAACTTCCCTCCGCCCATTACGTGACCATCTTTGTGACAGTGGCGCTCCTTGTCCTCAGCCGGCGAGGTTTCACGCTTCGACGCTCAAGGGAAGTCGTCTTCCTTCTCTCGTCGCACCTATCAGCAGTGGGGACTTAGGCCGATCCCATCAGAAGAATAGCGCCCTCTTTCTTGTTCATCCCTTGATTCAATTCATCGGCGTTCCGTTCTGCCTGCTCCTCTGACTGGAGGCCAAAGGCGGCCTCTTGGTCACACTGGTCCACAGCACGGTCCCAAAGCTGGTTCCTCTGACATTGATTCTGAGCCTAGCCTTTCTTATTATTGAACCCGACTCACCTGCGAACGAGTCAGCCGGTTCGCATTTGTACCTGCCACCGTGATCTTCAGATTTCCAAGAAATGAAAATTTGGACCATTGAGCCGAAGCTCAACTCTGATTGCGCACATCTGATTGGAACCTTTCCTCATGATCGGACGGACCATCTCTCACTACAAGGTACTTGAGAAACTCGGCGAAGGGGGCATGGGTGTTGTCTACAAGGCCCACGACACCAAGCTCGACCGCGTGGTCGCGCTCAAGTTTCTCCCTGCTCACGTTGCTGCAAGCGAGGAGGAGAGGCAACGTTTCATCCATGAAGCCAAAGCCGCATCGGCTCTTGACCATCCGAACATCTGCAACGTGCACGAGATCGATGAAACGCCCGACGGCCAAGTCTTCATCGTCATGGCGATCTATGAGGGTGCGCCGCTTAACAGAAAAATCGAAAAAGGTCCCCTCAAGATCGATGAAGCCGCGGATATCGCTATTCAGGTGGCGGAAGGATTACAGGCTGCTCACGAAAAGGGTATCGTTCACCGGGACGTGAAGAGCAGTAACATCATGGTGACGGGCAAAGGGCGGGCTGTCATCATGGATTTCGGTCTGGCGCACAGCCGTGGAATGTCCAAGCTGACGAAGACGGGCTCGACAATAGGAACCGTGCCCTATATGTCACCAGAACAGGCTCGCGGAGAAAAGGTTGACCATCGCTCAGATATCTGGTCGTTGGGTGTCGTGATCTATGAGATGATCACGGGACGGCTCCCTTTCCAGAGTGCGTATACGGACGCGGTGGTGTATTCCATTCTCAACGAGAATCCCCCGCCCGTCACGTCACTGCGCAGCGGTATACCGATGGCGCTCGAAGCGATCATCAAGAAATGCCTTGAGAAAAATCCAAGCGATCGATACCAGCATGCAGACGAGCTGATCGTCGACGTGCGACGTGTGCGGGGGCAGACCGGCACAGAGATCGTCCTTCCCAAGTCGTCGTCCCGCGCCAGAAATCGCATTTTGACGTACGCAGGAGCGATTGCTGTCCTGGCTGTGGTCGGTCTTCTTGGATGGCCGTTGCTCAAAGGGGAGAGTGACCGGACCACGTCGATTGCCGTCTTGCCGCTCGAGAACCTCTCGGGCAGCGCCGAGCAAGAATATTTTGCTGATGGGATAACAGATGCGCTCATCACTGAACTGGGAGAGATCAACACGCTACGAGTGAGATCGCGGACTTCCGTCATGAGGTATAAGAAAACGGAAAAATCACTCCCGCAGATTGCGCAAGAGCTGAATGCTGATTTGGTGGTTGAGGGTTCTGTCCTGAGGTCGGGGGAGAAAGTGCGGATCACCGCCAAGCTGATTCAAGCCCCCGAAGATCGGCAGGTTTGGGTCAGCAGCTTCGAGCGGAACATCGGCGATTTTCTTTCTCTCCAAAGCGACATCGCGCAAGCCATCACGAGGCAGATCGGCATCAGGCTCAGCGAAGAAGCAAGGGTCCGGTTGGCCAAGCGAAAGGCCGTGAACCCCCAGGCGTTTGATCTCTATCTGAAGGGGGTCTATTCAGGTGACAGCCAATATTTTGAGCAGGCGGTCAAGCTCGATCCGGATTTTGCTCTCGCCTACGCAAAGATTGCGTCCAGTTACTTCTTCAGCGGACTCTTCGGAGACATCCCGCCCCGGGAGGCCTTTCTGAAAATGAAACAGGCGGCTTTGAAGGGACTGGAGAAAGACAATACTCTCGGAGAGGCCCACGGCTATCTGGCTCTGGCCTTGCTCCACTATGATTTGAACTGGACAGAGGCGGAGAAGGAATTCAAGCGCGCGTTTGAGCTCAATCCTAGCCTCGCCATGCTCCACCATCTCTACGCACACTATCTGATGGCCAGGGACAGGAAGGAAGAGTCAATGGCTGAGATCAAACTGGCCTCCGAACTTGATCCCTTTTCGTTGGACCAGAATCAATGCTTCGGCTGGCACTGTTTCTTCACAAAAGACTATACCGGGGCGATAGAGCTTGCCCACAAAGGAGTTCAGGCCGATTCCGGAAACGCATGGGCCCATATCATCTTGGGCTGGGCCTATGAACAGAAATCGATGACAAAAGAAGCGATCCTCGAGTTCAAGACCGCCGTCAACCAGTGGAAAGACAACTCGCTCCCCTTGGCAGGACTTGGTCACGCCTATGGGGTTGTCGGCGAGAAGAAGGAAGCTGAGCAGATTCTGAAGAAACTGCTTGAAATGTCGAAGCGAATCTACGTTCCGGCCTATGATATCGCCGCCGTCTACGTAGGCCTTGGGGAAAAGGATCAGGCCTTTGAATGGCTCAACAAAGCGTACGATGAGCGGTCAGGCTTTTTGGTTTATCTGAAATGCGACCGCCGGCTTGATGGACTGCGGTCCGACTCCCGCTTCCAGGATCTGCTGCACCGGATGAACCTGTAGTAGGCAGTTAGTCGCTGGGGATCCTTTCTCACAGGCTGAAATTCTTCAACCATGCTCCGATCATTCCGTGCCAACCGTTGCTGATTGCCTTTCACTCTGAACGTCGGTAGCTTTATGCCGATGTGTCTACTCGCCAACAAAAGAAGACCACAAGGAACATCCAGATGAGTTCGGCTCGACGAAACGTATGGGTCATTTCCTTGACTTTTCTTGTTGCCTCAGAACCAGCCTATTCCCGGCAAGAAGATCCCTCGAATGGTGAATTCTGGCGGGAGCAGGCTTTGACAAGCATCATTCCTCTCTGGTACGAGCATGCGAGAGACAGCCATTACGGCGCTTTCTACATGAATCTCACCCGCTCGTGGCAGCCAACTCCTCCATGGGATAAGTACCCTGCTATGATAAGCCGCCAGGTGTACGGTTTCTCTGCTGCCTATCTTCTCTCAGGTGACAAAAGATACCTTGAGGTGGCTCGAGAGGGAGTAGATTACCTGTTGAAGCACGCCTGGGATGAGGAGTATGGCGGATGGTTCGGTGTGCTCACCCAAGCGGGCCAACCTCAGGATTCCACAAAGAGTGTAGACCTCCAGCTTTACACTGATGTGGGTCTTGCGATGTACTACTTCGTCACCGGAGATCAGAGAGTCCTCTCCCGCGTGAGGGAGTCCATCGCAATCCGCAGGTCCTTTGCCCATGACAAAGAGTTCGACGGATACTATCAGGTTCTGAACAGAGACTTGAGCGTCAAGGATAGTTCCAAGAGCAAGCATTCGCATTTCGGATGCACAAGCTCTCTTCTGCTCAATCTGTGGATTGCCACTCGGGATCCGGAGATTCTGAACTTCGCGGAGGAGCTGATGCGAATCAGCATCGAGCGGATGACCGACCCTCAAGAGGGGTGGTTGCGCGGATTCCCCACTCGCTTCGATCGAAAATGGAACTTCACGCCGGCGATGTCAGGGGCGAAAGAGGTGATCTCGGCCGGAGCACAGCTTACCGGCGCTTTAGCCTTTCTGCGCCTGTATGAGCTGACGGGAAACGAAATCTATCGGAAGGAGGGTGTGAGCCTTGCGGAACAGATCATGCGCTACGCGTGGGATTCTACGCGGGGAGGGTGGTATGATATCGTTGAGCGAATGCCTCCTCATTCGCTCCAAGGAACACCGACGGTTTCATGGTGGATCCAGTGCTACGGTGATTTTCTTCAGCTTCATCTCTATCACATCACTGGGGAGGACCACTATCTGAGCCAATTCCAGAAGATGGCTCGATTCTGGAACCGCTTTCTCGTCGACAGGGAACTCGGCGGGGTTTTCAGAACCGTTTCGGCTGATGGAGCTCCAATTGACAGCGAGAAAGCAGTAGTGTGGAAGGCTTCCTATCACGAAATGGAACACTCGCTCATCAATTACCTCTACCTTAATCTCTATGTGAATCGCAAACCCGTAGTGCTTCATTTCCTGTTGCGAGACACCAAATCTCAATCCACACATTTTGTTTCCCTCGTCGAGGATCCCTCCGTGCAAGTCGGCTCGGTGACAATCAATGGCAAACCCTGGGCATCTTTCAATGGAACGGAGCGCTCCGTAACGCTTCCTGAAAGCAAAGAAGCAGAACTGGAAGTGACCCTTGTCCCATCCCCACACGTGAGGAAATAGACTCAGTAGCGAAATCTTCAAGCTGGACGCTGTCCGTGCTTGTTCGAGTGATCATGATTTGGCTTCATACACCATGAGGCTGACGTAATGAAGTAACGTGTTCACGGTTCAGATACTTGGTTGCCGGAGGGCTCATCAATGGACCGGTTCTTCGGAAGTGGCTTGTCGGTGAGGTGCCTACGAATCGTTTTTCTCGTCACCGTGTGCACGCCATTGGCGGTCGAGGCACAGGTGCCTGCTGTGGTATTCTCATCAGGACCCGAGCACGCGGTTCTCTTTGTTATCGACGGTCTTTCGTACAAGGTGTGGGATAGGCTTAGGATTCCGACGCTCAGAAGGTTGGCGCGTGAGGGAGCGCTTGTAGAGAGGGATTATCTTCCTCCGCCCGCTGATCCTCGCACGGGGGCATACGCCGAACTGCACAGCTGCTCCATCCCCAATCCGATTCTGATGTCTGGAACCGTATTCATCACGAAGGAGACCGGCTACATCCGCCAGTGCTTCCCGACATCAGAGGCAACGGCGTTCGTGGCGAATACGACCGCCTACACATCGATTGCCGCAGGGTACGAATACTCGTATCAACAAGAAGGAGCCGATGATGAATCGGTGCGGTCGGCGCTCGCGTTCATGAGGACGGGGAGGCCGCGGTTCATGCGTGTGCATCTGCAGAATCCGGGCTCAGCCGGCTTTGAGTGTATGACAACGAAGAAGGATGTTGACTGGCGCTCCGATATCTGGGCGGCGGATTCTCCCTATCGCATTGCGACCGAACGTGCCGATAGTCTCCTCGAAGTCTTCCTTGAGGGTCTCAACAAGCTTGGAGTTCTCGAGAAGACCGTGATCATTGTCCTTGGTGATCACGGCCAGGACGACGGAGGCTGGCATCCACTGCAATCCCCGGATGCTGCCATAACCACGATGGTGCTCTGGGGAGCCGGCATCAAAGGCAACATCAGAGTCCCGTACGCGGAGCACATTGATATCGTGCCGACGATCTGCGCGTTGATGGGTGTCGAACCACCGAAGACGTCGCAAGGGAGAGTGATCGCAGAGACTCTCGCGAGGTTCAACGGCGCCGTTGAGCCGCGAGCCTATCGCATCAAAGAGTTGAATGGGCAGCTCTTTGAATATCAGAAGTCCCTGGCAGAGATCTTGTATGCGCTGGGGCAACTGCCATCGCCGAAGCAAGGATCTTTTCACTATCGTCTCGACGCGATCCGACAAAATTTCTATGACATCTATCGATTCACGGAGTGGCCACGCTTGAGGACGCTCGATAACCTTCTCACGAACAACCAAACTGAGCTTGAGGAGCTTCGTGAACTGCTCAAGGAAGTGAGAGGGGCCCGATGATGGATTTTCCAAGGCTGAAACCCGGCTACGTCCGTGGTGTAAACCAGGAACAGGATGAACAATGATGAGGAAGTTTCTGCGTTGTCGGAAGTTTTCGTTGGCAATTCTCCAGACAGCGTTGCTCGGAATCCCGGTTGCTCGCGCACAATCCATTCGTACAACAGCCGATACCCTTTTCGTGCAAGGTTCAAACTACCAGGTTCAGATCAACCGCGCATCAGGGATGATCTCTGTACGTAATTCAAACCACATACCCTACACCCGCTTTCCACTTTTCGTCCAGCCACTCCCTGCTTTAACTGTCGCTTCATCGCCCGCTCTCTCATGGAGCGTACGTCACGCCGTCGTGGAAATGACTGCCCGGGAGCGCACCTCTCAACAAATACTGGTCAGGGCAAATCTCAAGTTTCAGCGCGATGCCTTTGAGATTCGTTTCGCCATTTTTCCCAAGGTATTTCGTCGAGGCTATGGCGTGAATATTGTGAACGGCAGTTGGCCCTGGGGACTAGGGATAGATACCTCATTTGCACGTAACACGCTCTCTCTGGCGGGACGTTCGTATGAGAAAGGGCTAGGTGCTCATGCATACTCCAACGTCAAACTTTCCTTCCAGAAGCCCGTGGATTTCCGTTGGTTTGAGGCGGTCGTCGGAGTTGATGATGAGGTCGGCGCCAACGGCAGCGTCATGTTTCAAGTGGTAGTTGACGGCAAGAACGTTGCTGGGAGCGGAGTGAGGAGGGGACGCGAACAACCGGTGGTGCTGAAGGCGAGCGTTGAGGGAGCAAAGACCATTGAACTTGTCGTAACCGACGCGAACGACGGCGACGGCAATGATCACGCCGATTGGGCGAATGCGATGTTCATCTCAAACGACGGTGATACGAGCTATGTCAGCGACCTTATTGCAGATTCACAGGAGGGCCTGCGGCTTTTTTCGTTTGGTAACTCTGGTTTTGATACGTCTGGCTGGGTGAAGATGTTTACTCCAGAGCCAGACGTCTACTACTCGAAAACGTCAGCGATGGTTGAGGTGAGGCAGGATATCGACGGACAACGGTTCTTCGCCCCTGCACCCCTCAACCTCTCGTTTCAGACGCAAGCCGGCTGGTTTTCGGTCGGATTGTGTCAACTTCCCGATGCGACCGGCTTGCGTTACCAAGACGGGAGCATCTTCATCGGTTACCCGTGGAGCAAGATGAGGCTTCCAGTAGACCGACTGTACTGGGTTGCCCCTCTGTGCTTCACGTTCAATCAGTCCGAATGGGGCGCAATCAGCGATTACCGAAGGTGCCTTCTCCGAAACAAGTATGTCTTTGACGTGCCTATCGAAAAGAAGCAGATCCCAGCATGGTGGATGCATCCGTTGATCTGCACGTGGAGTGAACAATGCGTCGAGACTGCGGCGCAGGCAAGTCCTCGTTTCACGACCGAGTGGGTCAAGCGATACGTACTCGGTCAGGAGAAAGCACTTGGGATCAAGCGATTTACAGTCATCATTGACGACAAATGGCAGCGACGATACGGTGATCCTCGACCCGATCCGTCTCGTTTCGGCAAGATGCGAGCATTGGTTGACTGGATCCACCATCGAGGACACAAGGTCTTGCTGTGGTGGCGATGCTGGTTCGGGGAGCCCGGATCGCTTCCCGATCAGATGGGACTACTCGACAACGGCTACATCGATGCCACACATCCTCTTTTTGAAACGTACGTCAGGGAGGTGATGCGGGCAACATTGGGCAATGGTCCGGGGGAGTTGGATGCCGACGGCTTCAAAGTCGATTACATTTTCGATGTCCGTAATCCCGCGACCGCCACCTATGCTCGGCCATCGTCCGGCATCGGACTGAGGGAAGTTTACCGCTCCGCGAGCATCTGGTATCGTGAGGCAAAGAGGATCAAAAAGGATTGTCTCATCACATTCAGCGGTCCTGATCCACACTTTTCTATGATTCAGGACATGTCACGGCTCAACGACGCCGGCCGCGACAGTCTTCAGCGCCAGTATCGTGCCCGGGTTTCTGCAATGTCTTCGCCGAACGTTCTCATCGACGGCGATGCAGCCGATATGTTTGCATCCTTGGCGGATTATCATCATACCGTCAGCTCGGCATACGGAGTGCCCTCCCTGTACAACCTTACCTCTTTCTCCGACGGACCCTTCACGGAGGAGATGCACAGAGTTGCAGGAAGAATTCTTCGCCTTGCAGCGATGAAGAAGCCCGGGCGCGCCGTTTTCAAAAGCTTTGGGAATTGGCAGTATGAAAGGAATGGGAAGATCGTCGCGGAGTCGTTCCAGGATGGTGCAGCACTGATAGTCTACCCTGAAGCGCTACGAGCTGAGCTGCTGAGTGTGAAGAACGAGGATCTGGTTGTGCCTCTTCGCGGAACCTCTCTATGGAAGATTCAGAGTGAAGGGGGACGTGATATCGAGTTCAAACTCCTTCCTAACGGTGATGTGTTGATTCCCCACGCGCAGCGCGGAGAACTCTATTTCCTTTCGCTCCGGAAACGAGAGGTGAACTAACCATGGTGAAGCTAGCCACATATCTTTGGATCATGATGAGTTGTCTGGGCTCTGGTCATTATTCCAAGGTCGACGTCCAGCAGGAACAGCGAATACTTGACCTCGAGCCCCGAAAAGGCTGGAATCTGAAGGGAGACGTGACGGTGGATGCGGATGGTCGCATATGCCTCACGGCGGATGGACGCGGCTTCGTCTGGAAATCTGCAACGCTCGATGTTGATACATTCCCGATCATGTTGGCGCGTGCCACCAACTCCCTGCCGCGCGAACGCTGGATGATCGAGGTCGAGAAGAACGATCCACCGACGTTCGAGGAAGGCCAACAGATTATCCTCCTGGACAAGTTTGCCGAGGAGGGCGGATTCATCGTCCCGCTGAAGAAGACGACAGGATGGAGTGGCAACGTCACGTTCACGATCATTATCGGCGTGGAGGGTCACAAGGGCGATCGTATTGTGCTCGATAACCTCGAGGCAGTGAAAATGACGAGCGCCAAACCCGATGCGCCGCAGCTCTCGGATCCTCCGGACGGCGCCGTCGTGAGCAGAGTGGCTGTACATCTCTGCTGGTATCAAGTGACGAATGCTGTCGATTACGAGCTCCAGGTTTCTAAACGCCGGGATTTCCTTGAACATTCGTCCATTATGGTGACGCCACCAGTCCTTGCAGATCGATTGCCCTATCTTCCCACGGACGAGGAACTGCCGGAGCCGGGCCGATGGTTTTGGCGGGTCCGGTCCGTCAATATCGCAGGTCAGTTGAGCGAGTGGTCAAAGACTGGCACGTTTACGGTACGAAAGACTCAGGGCCCGCGAACACCCGTATTGTCGATCGGTTCTGATCATCCCCTCATTCTCCTGTGTAGCGATTACCAACACCTGGTCGAGAATTGGAAATCGCTGCCGGATGATTTGAGGTCCTCTATTGGATTCAGGATTGAAGAGATCTCAAAGGAACAAACGCAGAGAGTGCTTCAGAAAGCACAGGAGCATCAAATCCCGATCTTCTTCCAAGCGTCAGGACCTCATGATTACTACGGGCAGACATCTTCGCGCATAACGCTCTCCGAGATCGAGCGCATCCTCGTCGAGTTTCCGGTGGTGAAAGGGATCTACATTTGCGAACAAGCGTTCCGCGTGTCACCGAGCAACAACCGAATTATGATGGACTACGCTGGACGGTTGATCCAGCTCGCAGCTGAGCACGGAAAGATGGTTCTATGGGCCGATGGACACTGGGGCCGAAATCTCTGGATCGACGTTGGTCTGAACAAGCGTCTTCTGGAGACGATTCGGCAACACCGCCGGTTCTTCGTTCCAATCTGGAAAATGAACGGCTCGCTGACCGCGTATTCAGCTCACGACGCTATCTTCGGGCTCTGGATCAGTAGGTCGGTTGACAACTGGGGGGTTCAACCCGAACGATGGTATTGGTACGAGGCGGGCTTCGGGAAGCTCAACGAGCAGAAGTGGTTCAAAGAAGGCAGGATGGAGGACTTTCCTCCAAGCTTCTACGGTCAGATGGTTCTCTTAGGTCTCTCAAGCGGGGCCGGCGTCTACTCGTTCGAACCAGGTAGCGACATTTGGGACGAGCATGGGAGTCTCTCGAAGATTTCGCGCCAGGTGACGTTCCCGCTCCTCTCGGAGATTATCAGGCACCACTTGATTCCCCGACGAGAGCAGGTTCTTCAAAAAGTTCGCAGCGTCTATGTCGCGAATGCGTCTGACTCTCACTGGGCTCTGGATTATGGTACGATGTATTCCCTCTATGAGAGCACATATGGGATCAAGCATGCCTTTCAGATGATCCCTTCCTCAAGCAGATACTTCTGGCTACCGATCCTTCCAAGATGGACAACACCGAGCGTCTTGAACTCTTTTGCGGTGCGGCTCGATGCGGATAGATCAACCGGTAGTGAAGAAGTGAAGAGGTTGTTGCGGAATCAGTACCTCGCGAGCATCGAGGGAGATGCTTGGACTGTGCAGCTGGATGATGATCTGATCGTTCTGAACAGCTCTGAGAACTGGGATGTGGACCAGACGTTCGGATTCCCGATGAAGGGCAAGCTCAAGAGAATTTCGGGTCGGATCAATGTGAACGGTTACCTCGTCTCACAAGAAACCGAAGACGCGTTGCGTGTGCATCTCAATGGCAGAGCGGGGAAGACGCCGACGCTCGATCTGTGGCTTCCGCAGGAGCCGCAACGGATCGTCATATCGCCGGAGCGCGCACTGACAAAATCCCATTGGGACGTGACTCATCATCGTTTGACGCTTCAGTTCTTACTGACGGGAGAGAGCGTTACTGCTGAGATACGATTCTAGTGGTGCGCGAGAGTGTCAAGATTCTTACCGACGAACGATCACCTCTTCAAGTTTCTTTTGCGCGCCGTGGCGGCTCAGCGTTGGTAGGGGGAGTGGTACCGGTGGCGTGCGGTTCGGACTCGGCCGCCAGATCTGGTGAAGTATCCCCGGCTGACCGAATCAGTTTCCCTAAGGCGGGCAGTCTCAGCGACGAAGAACCTGACCTGAAAACGGCCGGGGTAGGCCGGCGATATCCAGCTATTTTGAGCCAGAAACCCGGAAATTGTATTCTCTTCTTTGCCTCAACGGCTAGTCTTGAACAGCATCGAATGTACGGTATTGTGCCTTTCCCAGATTGTCTATGAGAAACACGGCGACGGGTGTCAAGTCCCCACCCGGTTGACATTCTCAAGAAGTACTGTAATTTCGATTGAAGCACCGTGGCCGCTCGGAGTCTCTGAGTGGCTTTCAGACACTCCATGACCACCTGCCGATGCACTTCAACGAAATCCAGTTGAGGTGAGAGACCTCTAGTTTCGTGACATATCTCGAAAGGGGGTCCTGTGCTCGCAGCGATTTCGAGCAACCGTCGCAACGTCCCTTTCCGAAGCTGTAGGTATAGAGCACCCTCGATCTCTTTTCCACACCCTGCTTCCCGAGCATCGTCGCCGAAAATCTTGACCATGGTCTGACAGTTCAATGACATATCTGCTCACTCGGCTTC
>Ga0315268_10007367_pt1 | contig 11580 bp, 8 predicted proteins | sample C1_top_MG_FD_204535 | JGI IMG/M metagenome (GOLD analysis project Ga0315268, IMG submission 204535) | Sediment microbial communities from Yellowstone Lake, YNP, Wyoming, USA - C1_top | ecosystem: Environmental > Aquatic > Freshwater > Lake > Sediment | place: USA: Wyoming | collected 2017-08-01 | reverse complement strand
TGAAAATGCGCCTTGAAGCCGTATCTAAAGAATGATACTCTCTGTCACGGGTTGGACAGCGTGCCAGTGACCATGTCTAACTGATCGCCTCAACTTGGAGGAAGGAAGAATAATGTCATACGCAAGCCCTCGCCTGATTTTTTGGGAGACGACCGCCGGCTGCAACCTTCGTTGCATCCATTGTCGCCGGATTGATGTTGCCGATACGTTGATGTCGGATGATTTGACCACGCAGGAAGCGCGTAGTTTTGTTGATCAGATTGTTGCGTTTGCCAATCCGATTCTGGTCTTGTCCGGCGGCGAGCCGCTCTTTCGCCCGGATATTTTTGCGATTGCCCGGTATGCCACAGACAAAGGTCTGCGTGTGGCGCTGGCGACGAATGCGACGTTGGTGGATGAGGATGTGGCGCGCAAGATCGCCGAGTCCGGTATTCAACGCGTGAGCATCAGCCTGGACGGATCCGACCCTGCCACGCACGATGCCTTCCGCGCCTTGCCCGGCAGTTTTAATCGAGCGGTGCGCGGCTCGCAGTTGATCAAAGCGGCGGGCGTGGAATTTCAGATCAACACAACCGTGGCGCGTCACAACGTAAAGCAACTGCCGCAGATGGTTGATCTGGCATTAAAGCTGGGTGCGACCGGGTTCCATCCGTTTCTCCTGGTGCCCGTCGGTTGCGGCGTCGAGATTGCCGAGGAGCAGACGATTCAGCCGCAGGAATACGAAGAGGTGCTTAACTGGCTTTACGGCGAAGAGCAAAAGGGCCAGTTGGAAATCAAGGCCACTTGCGCGCCGCACTATTATCGCATCCGGCGGCAGCGCCAGGCCGAACTACGTCGGGCTGGAGTGGATGCGCCGACGGGCGGCGCTCGCCCTGGTCATCCGGCTGGAATGCACTCGTACACCAAAGGCTGCCTGGCCGGCACAGGCGTGTGCTTTGTTTCGCACAAGGGACAGGTCTTTCCGTGCGGCTATCTGCCGCTCGAAGCGGGCAATCTCCGCGAGCAGTCCATGCAAGACATCTGGAACCATTCGCCGCTCTTTCTCAACCTGCGCAACGAAGAGTTGTTGGAAGGCAAGTGCGGCGAGTGCGAGTTCATCAAAGTGTGCAGCGGCTGTCGCGCTCGCGCCTATGGGGTGACTGGCAATTATTTGGCCGAAGAGCCGTTCTGTGTTTACCAACCTCGACAGCATCGAGTGCAAGCTCAGGCGATGTCTATTCAAAGGCCTGATAGGTGAAAATGGAATCGAAACACGTCGTCATCGTCGGAGGCGGGATTGCGGGATTGGCCGCAGCTTACCGGCTGCGCCAAAACTCGCCTGATCTTGCGCTCACGCTGATCGAAAGCGACCACCGGCTCGGCGGCAAAATCGTCACCGAACGCGTAGATGGTTTTGTGATCGAGGGCGGGCCGGATACGTTTCTTTCTTACAAGCCGCGCGGACTGGGGCTGTGCCGCGAGCTGGGTCTTGAAGGCCGCCTGCACGGGACGAACGACAAGATTCGCCGCACGTACGTGATGCGGAATGGAAAACTCTACGAGCTGCCGGAGGGCCTCACCGGCCTGATCCCATCTCGCTTCGGCCCGATGGTCAAGACAGGCTTGATTTCGCCGCTCGGCAAGTTGCGGATGGGACTCGAGTTCTTTGTCCCACCGCGCTCGGCTAATGGCGACGAGACGCTGGCGTCTTTCGTCGAGCGAAGGCTCGGCCATGAGCTGTATGATCGAATGATCGAGCCGTTGATGAGCGGCATCTATGCGGGCGACGGGCAGCAGTTGAGTTTGGCCGCGACCTTTCCGCAGTTGCGAGCCGTCGAGCTCACGCACGGCAGTCTGGTCAAGGGGATGCTGGCAGCCAAACGCAAGCCGGCGCCCAAACCCAACCCCTTGACGGGGACAGGCGGGGCGAAAAAGTGGGCCGCATTCCTCACGCCGACCACGGGCCTGGCAGAAATCGTTGAAGCACTTGAAGCCAGGTTGACCGGCGTAGATATTCGACTTGGCGCCCAGGTGACTTGCATGATGCGCGCAGTTGAAGCCTCGCGCGGCTATGTGGTGATGCTGGATAGCGGCGAGTCACTTGGCGCCGATGCCGTCATTCTTGCCACGCCGGCGTTTGTCACCGCCGAACTGGTTGACGATCTCGATCCTGAAATGGCAACTGCTTTGCGCGGCATCACTTACACTTCGACTGCGACGGTTTCGGTGGCGTATTCGCTGGCCGATATTCCTCGCCCGCTCAATGCGTATGGCTACATCGTTCCGTATGCAGAGGGGCGCGACATTCTGGCTTGCACGTGGACGAGCACCAAGTTCCCGCATCGCGCGCCGGATGGCTTTGGTTTGATTCGCGCGTTCATCGGTCGAGCAGGGCAGGCAACCGCGCTCGAAGGAACAGACGATGATTTGCTGCGGCTCGTGCGCCAAGAACTGCGCGCCGTGTTGGGCATCACTGACTCGCCTTTGCTGTATCGCGTCTTTCGCTGGCCCAGGGCCATGCCACAGTACACCGTGGGCCATCTTGACCGGGTCGCTGCGATTGACAATCGCCTTTCCGAAAACCCCGGACTGTTCGTCGCGGGCAACGGCTATCGCGGCATCGGCATCCCTGATTGTATCGCATCAGGAGAATCAGCGGCGGAGCGAGCGGGCAAGTTTGTCCAGGCTCTGGTCCCTGTGTGATCAAATTCTCTAGCGACGCGTCAGCGCGTTGGCATAGAACCGGACATAGTCGAGTATGTGATCTTCCCAGTAATGCCAGTCATGGCCGCCCGGGTACGGATTCCACAAGTGATCAATGCCCCGGTCGTGCAGGATTTGGTGCAACGTGGTCGTCCGGTCTATCCACGGGTCCTGGTCGCCAGCATCTATCCAGATTCGCAGATTTTCAAGCCCGCTCGCCGTATGGGCCAGTGAGAGTGGATCACGTTGAGCAAACTCGTCGCCTGTGCCGAGGAAGGCAATGGTCGGGTCGCCTTCCGGATACAGGCTCGGGCTGTGCGCACCGACGACGCTGAACAGGTTAGGATGATTGAAGGCGAGTTGAAGCGCTCCCCAGCCTCCCATCGAAAGCCCGCCAATCGCTCGCGCCGAACGATCACGCAGCGTACGGTAGGTACGATCAATGTGAGGCAAAAGATCGTTGGTTACATAGTCTCCCCACTTGGGGCCGTCGTTGACGTGATTGGTCCACCAGTCCTTGTCGCCTTGCGGCAGGACGATGACGACCGGCGCAATGCCGCCGGTGCGAATCTGCTGGTCGGCGACGTCAATCAGCCCATAGGCCACCCACTCCTCGCGGTCGCCGCCGCCGCCGTGCAGCATGTACATCACCGGGTACCGCCGCCCGGCGGTGCCATAGTCAGGCGGCAAGTAGATATAATACGGCATATCGCGGTCGAGCCGCTGGCTGTAGAACCATCGCTCGTGGAACGAGCCGTCAATCTCGCCCAGGTACCCGCTCACGCGATCCACACCATCGGACATGATGGCCGATCTAGCCGGTGGTGTCGGCGTTGGCATCGCCGGAGTGGGCTGTGGAGTCGTGGGCACTCGAGTGAGAGCAGACGCTGGAATCGGCGTGCCATACGCCCGTGCGATGCGCACCTGGGCCGCGTTCGGATCAACCGTCGGGACGACGAGACCCGGATGTGTGCGTAAAGGCATCAGGCTCAGTGCGACGATGACCGCAACCGCGAACCCCGCCGGGCTAGAATACCACAGGCGTCTTGTTTTAGGCGTGGGAGCGAGGAACTGCCACTGGATCAGCATACGAATCAACAAGATGCTGCCAGCCTGGATGATGGCATTGAGCCACTGCGGCCCTGGATTCGCCGCCTTGAACGGAGATAGCGCAATCTCCACCAATGTGATAATCACGACATGCGCCGTGTAGGCATACAGCGCGTGCTGGCCGAGCGGCAGGAGCAGCCACCCCAGCGCGCGATTCAACTGACGCCAAAAAACGGTTGTGCTGAGAAACAGAAACGTAAAGACGACCGCCGCAGTAAAGACGCGCCCCGGTCGCAGATCTGCCTTGGCAAAGATAAACTCTTGCAGCCAGAGGCGCGTGTCGTGGAACACACCGCTTGTCGCTGCCAGGTTAGTCGGCATCGCATCGGCGGGCGCATCAATCACAAAGAACAAAACGATTAACGCGACCGTGAGCAAACCGGTCATGATCAGTAAGAAGCGGGTGGTACGTTTGCCCAGCACCGGGATGCGATCGTGATGGCGGCCCAAGGCCAGGCCGGTAAAGAACAACACCTGCCAGGCCGCGAGCTGGAACAAATAGTTCCCGGCAATCGGCCAGGGCAGAGAGACATAGTCGGGGAAAAACTGGTACAGTCCCCACAGCAGCCACGAGCCGCTCAGCAATACCCAGGTCTTGCCTCTGGACAGGAGTATGAACGCCACTGGCGCAATGAGAAACAGCACCGTGTACAGCAGCATCACGTCAACGAGGTAGTAAGTGCGATGCAGCGTCAGAACACTCACCACAAAACCGATAGGGCTGGAGAGATCCACTCCTTCCGCCCAGGGCATATAGAGCAATTCAGAAATCGGAAGGAATAAAAGCGTGAGGCCAATGGTCAATAGGTACAGCGTGCCTGCTCGACTGAGCACCTTGCGCAGAGCGGGGCCTATGCCATCGCGCTCGATCAGGTGATGGTACACCAAACCTGCCACCAGGCCCGAGGTCAGGATAAAACCTTCGGCGGCGGAAACGTAAAAGCGATTGCCGCCGGTCAAAAACCATAACGGCGAAGCGCCGCGCACGTGATCCACGACCATCGCCAGGACAAAATAGCCGCGCAGCAAGTCAATGCGCAGGTCGCGTCCTTTCTGGGTCAGGTATTCTGGTGCTGATAAGTGTAACTCTTGCTCCGCGAGCGGCAAGTGATGTGAGAGTCCGCCCGGCGGAAAAGTCACATCTTCGAGGGATTCGTCCTGGGGGGACGCAACGTGATCGCTTTGAGATTTCGCTACAGTGGAGGATTCGCCAGGAGCATGACTACTGCCAGCCATCTTTCACCTCACACGGAGCAATCAACGCACGTGATTTGTCGTGGCATTATACCATACACTGAAATGGAAAATTAGGCGGGGCAACGTTAATGCAATGCTTTACAAGTTTCCCGTGGACTGTTATACTGCGAACGCCACGGATGACTGAATGCGTGTTTTGACCCGCGTCGTTCTAGTTGCTCTGGTTGCCTTACTGGTGGGATGCACTTTATTCGATTCTCCTGCGCCCGCCACTCCAACTCGTCCCCAACCTGCGGCTGTCCCGACCCAAGATGCCACCTCCACCAGCACATCCGCTGTCACGCCGGCCTATCAGTTCAAACATGGCGTGATCGAACGAGATATCACGTATTGCACGAATGGCGGCGTCGCCCTCAAGATGGACGTTCGCTATCCCACAGGCATGAGCAGACCTGCGCCGATCCTTGTGTATGTGCATGGGGGGAGTTGGTCCAGCGGCGACAAAACGGATGCAATAGGCATGACCGACGTGCCCGAGTTGCTCTCACGGGGCTACCTCGTCGCCAGTGTTGATTACCGCCACGCGCCCGAGTGGAAATTTCCCGCGCAGATCGAGGACGTCAAGTGTGCGATTCGCTTTCTGCGCGCCAACGCTGCGCGATTCAACCTCGATCCCAACCAGATCGGCGCATGGGGACACAGCGCAGGCGGGCATCTAGTCGCCTTGCTCGGACTGACCGACAAATCTGATGGGTTCGAAGGTTCAAGCCAATACCTGGATCAGTCCTCTCGCGTGGAGGCAGTCGTGGATTTGTGCGGAAGAGCGGATTTGAAAGGCATGCCGGCCGATAAGGCGGAATCAGTCTTTGGAGCTGCAGACAACTCGTCTCCCCTTCTGGAACGTGGAAGCCCCATCACTTTTGTCTCTAAAGGTGATGCGCCTTTCTTGATCTTTCACGGGGACAAGGATGATGTGGTGCCTCTGCAAGTTTCAGAGAAGCTTGCAGGGCTGCTCAAAGCGGCGGGCATTTCGGCCACGCTGGTCGTCGTCAAGAACGGCGATCACATGTTTCGTCCCCAGGGCGGGCCGATCAGCCCGACGCGCGCGGACATGACCAGGATGATGGCCGACTTTTTCGACCAGCACTTGCGCTAACACAAGAATTGCCCCGGCCAAACGCGCCGGGGTAATCTGGGCACTCTTGCCCATTTTTTGCGTGTAATGACTTTTACTTGGCAACCAACTGGCTGCACAGCCCATCCAACAGCTTGTCGTTATCGCTGATGAGCGCTTCAGCCACGAGCTTGAGGTTGCGAATGGCAAGCGGGTCCGTGTTATCCAGCTCGCCGCCTTGTTCCAGCCGGGCCTGGAAGCGATAGTACCGCCGGTTGTCGCCCTCGGCCTCGAGCAATTGCCGCAGCTCGTAATCCACCGTGTTCAACATAGCATCAAAGATAATGTCCACCAACGGCTTGGCCCAGCCCAGCAGTCCCCAATCCTTGGCTTGCTCATACATGAAAGGCAAAGTCACCTGACCCGTGCCGAGCGACACGAGCAGAATATCGTCGGCGTTGGGATAGTGCGCTCTGGCTTCCGCGTAGGCGCACATGGCCGGGTCGTTGGAATGGACGCCGCCATCTACGAGGGCATAATAGTCATCCGACCTGCCCAGGTTGAGCTTGAGCGGTGGAAAGTAAGTGGGGGCCGCCGAAGTCGCCCGCCCGACGTACTTCATCGGATAGTCATCGGCCGGATCGGATTTGGCCTTGCGGCTTTTAAAGAACACCGCCGTGCGCCGCTCGATGTCATAGCTGGGAATGATCACGTCTGTGATCGCCTCCTTGAGGCGTGTATCGCCAAAGTAATCTTCCAGGACGGATTCTACTCCTTCGGCGGAATATCGCTCATCGGCCAGGTTGTCCAGCGCATGGATTCTGTGCCAGATGTCGCGCGAAAAGACTCGCGAGCCTTCTTTTTCGTACAGGTCAATGCCCTTCTCGGCGGTGTAGGCAGGCAGGCCATGTGCATCTGGCTTGACCATGCCCAGCGCCAAAATGCCGCCGGTCGAAGTGCCGGCGATCAGATTGAACAGTGAAGAGATTGGCTTCTGGGTGCGTTTTTCGATCTCACTCAGAATCGTAGCAGGAATGATTCCTCGAATACCGCCACCGTCAATGGACAAGATTTTGAACATATCTACCTCCATTCATGACTTGTAATCAGGCCGGGGAACACGCGATAGAAACATGAACGATCCTGGCTGCACGACTCGCCGGGAGGGAGTCCGATCGTCTTGGCACAACCGGCAGAGCGTGTTGTCGGCGAGAATTGCCGAAAGTATATTCCGAGTGTCGCCAATTGTCAACGCAACGATTTCACTACAAGATTGGCAAATCTTGAGCCGGATGATATACTGCGGCACATCAACAAGCTCTGCGGAGGCTTACCCATGCAAGGCACGGACAAACGTCAACCCCTGCGCATCATCAACAGCGTCGCGCCGATTCGCATCTGCGATAATGGCGGTTGGACTGACACTTGGTTCGCCGGGCACGGCAAGATTTTCAACATTGGCGTATATCCGTATGCCGAGGTGCAGATCGAAGTGTACCCCCGCGACGAGCGTGCGGACGCAGAGCACATCCTCATCTATGCCGAAAACTACGGCGAGCGGTTTGCGGTGCATCCTGAGGCAGGCGTCTGGGATCGTCACCCGTTACTCGAAGCGGCCATCGAGCGGATGCGAGTGCCGGAAGATATGGCCGTCCAGGTGACGATTTTTTCCGAAGCGCCTGCGGGTGCATCCACGGGAACCTCAGCCGCCGTCACGGTGGCGCTCGTCGGCGCATTGGATTGCCTGACGCCCGGCCGGCTGACGCCACACGAAGCGGCCTATGCGGCTCACGCCATCGAAGTCGAAATGCTCAAGCGCCAGAGTGGGATTCAGGATCAATTGTGTTCGGCCTATGGCGGCATCAACTATATGGAAATGTTCGAGTATCCGCACGCCTCAGTCTCGCAAATTGAAGTGCCGAATTCGATCTGGTGGGAACTGGAACGCCGGCTCGTCCTGGTTTACCTGGGCAAGTCACACGACTCATCTCAGGTTCACGAAAAAGTCATCGCTCAACTTGAAAACGCAGGCGGCGACTGTAAGCAGCTTGAGGATTTGCGCGTCACGGCGGAGCAATCGAGAGACGCCGTCTACTCGGGAGACTTTCTTGCGCTGGGCTGCGCTATGACGGCGAACACGGAAGCGCAGGGGCGTTTGCACCCTGAACTGATCAGCCAACATGCGTGGCGCGTGATCGAGATTGCACAAGAGCACGGCGCATTGGGTTGGAAGGTCAACGGCGCAGGCGGAGAAGGCGGCTCGATCACGATACTGTGCAACTCGCTGTCTCATGCCAAGCGAGCCATGATCCGTGAGATCGAGCAAGAAAACAATCTGTTCAGGAATATCCCGATCTATTTGAGCCGGCACGGCCTGCGTGTCTGGGAACGAAATCGCAGAAAAGAATTCTGATCCGCTATGTTTTGGCGATGATGACTTGGATGCCCAACTTGCCCAGATCGAGCCGGTGGTCGGCCGGCAGCGCGTTATCGGTGATGACTTTGTTGACGAGCGTGGCTGGTCCAAGTTGCATCACGGACTCGCGGCCAAAGACGGTGTGATCGGCGAGCAGGATGACCTCGCGGGCGGCCCGAATCATGGTCTGCTTCATTGCCACCTCGGCCATGTTGGTGTGCGAGAGCCCAAAGTTCAACGTGATGCCGGTCACAGCCAGGAACAACTTGTCGGCCCGCAGCTCGCGCAACCCCGCCTCGGCGGTTGGGCCGATAAGCATCTCGCCCGATTGACGCAACATCCCACCGGTCAAAATCAAAGTGATGCCCTGTGTATCGCGCAGGACCTCGAACACGGGAATCGAGTTCGTGATGACGGTGATGTCTTCTTTCTTGGACAGCTCTTCCGCCAGATAGGTTGTGATCTGACCACTATCCACTAGCAGCACATCGCCCGGCTTGACTTGTTCGGCTGCCATCCGAGCGATGCCACGCTGCCGCATGGCAATGTCGTCTCCCAGGATTTGGTCCGCGTCAATCACCTCGACGTCAATCCCTTGCGACTCGGCGTACTTTTCCACGCACGCGATCAAGTTCAGATACCATTCGTGCTCCATGAACGGGACCACGAATCCTAATCGCTCGGGAAGTTTGCCGGACGTTCTGGGCACGAATTTGTCAATCGTCAACGGAATGGACAACTGGCTCAGAGCCGCTTCCCACTTGATTTGCCATCCCGGCCCAGTGTGGATATAGAACTGCTCCAGGGTTTGCGGCGTCAGAATCGCGTGCGGAGTGACTAGGTGCATCGGCAGCGGCTTGCCGTTGAACGCGGCAATCGCCGCCTCGATGCAGACTCGCCCCACGATCTCGGGAAACATGGCTAGCCCTGCCTTGCAATACCCGCCGCTCATCAGAGCATCTTTGAGCGTGTCGCCTTCCAGGCCAAAGGTCACCACGAGCAATTCGTCAGGCGGCACGCCTCGCTCGTGACATGCTTGCAGTGCGCCAGCCGCCGTCGAGTCATTGATCGCGAAAATGATGTTGATAGCAGGATGCACGGCCAACGCATCGGCCGAAATCTGATAGGCTGTCTGCCGCCTGGACTGAGCGTTGATCGAAAGAGCCAGCTCGGCCGTTGGCACGCTCGAACGCAATCCGTCGAGGAAACCCTGGCTGCGTGTGCGCGTGTTCGCCAACTCAAAAGTCAGATCGAGCACATGAGCGCGCCCGCCAAAATTCTTTAACACATACTCGCCGGCCCATTTTCCCAATGCCAGCGCAGCCTGGTAATTATCAGGGGCGACGACGGTCTGCGCTCCATTCATCCCCGACGATTCGGCGATGATGGGGACATTGCCTTTGACCATCTGGCCGAGCAGTAAACGGTCAAGATAAGGGTCAACCGGCGTGGTGATGAGGACATCAATCCTTTCCGCCCAAAAACCATCGCTGGCGACTTTAGCACTAGCCGCTTCGGAATCAGGTGAACCGGGCATACGCAGCGCAAAAGCTCCACCATGAGTTCGCCGCAGACGTTCTGCGTTTTCCAACAACTGCAAATCTCGCCGGATTGTGACCTCGGTGACATTGCAGATTTTACTCAGGTCTGTCACCGACACAAAACCGTTTTCTTCCACAAGTTTCACAATTTGGTCAAGTCGTTGGCTGGCACGCATGAGTTCCTCGCGTTTTGAGGTGGAACGAGCAAGTCACAATCCCTCTGGTGGTATAATCCATCATGATTGATTCGGAAAATATCTATGTTCATTATAGAACAGTGTGATGAAAATGTCAATAGTTTTTGTTTGTTTTCGAGCAAAAAGATATTGACAAGCTTTCGATTTCGTGATAAACTGTTCTCGACAAGAGCACTGAAAGGCTCTGCTTATTCCCCTTATCGTAGCTCGGACAAATTCCTTTCAAGAGACATCAACAATCGCCATGTCGCCGATTTACCGCAACCACAGTTGCCGAATACGAGAATACACCTTTGAGGGGCAACGCCTGTTGTTTCTTGAAAACGAATTGTTGCGCCTCGGCATCTGGGTGGACAAAGGTGCAGACATCTTTGAGTTTGTTCACAAGCCGACAGACACCGATTTCATGTTACATACGCCGCACGGCATGAGGATGCCCGCCGTTCAAAGTGCGACCTCCTCTCAGGGAAGCTTTTTGGATTATTACGAAGGCGGCTGGCAAGAAATCCTGCCCAACGGCGGCCCGGCGTGCACATACAAGCAGATCGAGTTCGGATTGCACGGCGAGATTTCGACCATCCCCTGGCAATACACGATTGGCGCTGACAGCCCCGATGAAGTTACAGTCACTGTGGACGTTCGTCCGTTCCGGACGCCGTTTCACCTGACAAGGCAAATGACGCTGCGTGCGGGCAAAGCTGTGCTGACGATGGACGAGACGCTCACGAATGAAGGCCGTGAGCCGATGGATTTGATGTGGGGTCATCACCCGGCATTTGGCTCGCCCTTTCTGAGCGAAGCGTGTCGAGTTGACCTGCCCCAAGGCGATTTGATTTTTGAGACGTTTGCTGGCGGTGCAGGTACTCGCATTCAATCGAGCGGCAAACATCATTGGCCGTGGGCGCAAGAAGGCGATGTCTCGATTGATTTCTCTCGCCCCGATCCCATCGGTGTTGGTCACGAAGACCTGGGGTATGTGATAAATCTTCCCGAAGGTTGGTATGCGATCACCAATCAGAAACGGCAAGTGGGGTTCGCGATGGCGTGGTCGCTGGATGTGTTCCCGTATCTCTGGGTATGGCGGAACTTGCTCAGGCCCGGCTATCCCTGGTATGGACGCGTGTACACGATGGCGCTAGAGCCGTGGACGAGTTATCCCTCGGCGGGATTGTTGACGGCGATTCAAAATGGCTCGGCGATCAAACTGGAAGCGGGGCAAAGCAAGAGTGTGACGTTACGTGCCATCGCCTATGAGAACGCGCAAAAGGTCAGTCACGTTTCGCCGGAGGGTATTGTCACGGCGGGATAATTCAAGGGGTGAAT
>Ga0315268_10007366_pt1 | contig 11586 bp, 13 predicted proteins | sample C1_top_MG_FD_204535 | JGI IMG/M metagenome (GOLD analysis project Ga0315268, IMG submission 204535) | Sediment microbial communities from Yellowstone Lake, YNP, Wyoming, USA - C1_top | ecosystem: Environmental > Aquatic > Freshwater > Lake > Sediment | place: USA: Wyoming | collected 2017-08-01 | reverse complement strand
TCGGTGGGCGTCCTGGGGAAACCAGTGACTTTGTCACCGTTGTATGAGGGGAATAGCACGACATGGGTGTGCTTGACTCGTCCACCGCGGATGAACATGCAGACATACTCGGGTTTCAAGGTGTTCTTCATTCGTTTAGCCACCTTTCTTGCGGCATTGAATACTTGAGCAGTTTCTGTGTAGGTCATGTCATTCCAGTATTTCACATGTCTCTTCGGAATGATGAGACAATGGCCTTCTATGGCTGGAATCGTATCTAAAATACCGATCACGTGATCAGTCTCAATCAGTTTTCGTGAGGGGGGGTCCCCCTTTATGATTTTGCAGAAAATACAGTCATTTATAGCCATTACAATCAAATTCCTCTCCTTACCGCAATAAATATCAGGTATAAAAAAATTTTGGACAGGATACGGCAACATATGGTAATAATATTGACTGGTTATCGATGCAGCGAATGCGGTCTATGCACTGGCACTGCTGCAATGCGTCGCATAAACCTTGAAAAACTATCTCATTGCCTTATAATCCTTAAAATGTTAAATTCTCTTCAGTAAATGATGTAGCAACCTTTGAACGATTTCGCTGCTTGGATGCTCTAAAAGATCTTTTGGTGCTGCACACTGAATAATTCGTCCAGTATGCATTACTGCAATTCTATCCCCCAGCTCGAGAGCGTCCTCAGGGTCATGCATGACACAGATGGTTGTCACACCCGTCCTCTTTATCGTCTCCTTCAGATTCGCTTTCACGTCAGCTTTAGTCACCTCATCCACGTTGCTTAAGGGCTCATCGAGTAATAATAGACAGGGGTCAATAGCTAAGGCTCGTGCAAGGGCTACGCGTTGCTTCTGTCCTCCACTTAACTCATCGGGCTTCCGTTGTTCTAAACCCTCTAATCCCACCTGGGACAGTTTCGCCTTTACCTTCGAGTCTATTTCACTCAGTCCAAATCCTTTCGCTCTCAACCCAAAGGCGATGTTTTCATAGGTGATGAGATGGGGGAACAGGCCAAAATCCTGCGGTGCATACCCTAGGTTTCTCTTACTTATACGGAGATCATCAATATCCTCACCATCAATGTATACATGGCCTTCATCTGCTCTTAGAACGCCTAGAATTGTTAGGAGGAGTGTGGTCTTACCGCAGCCGCTAGGACCCATGACGACAAGGAATTCGCTCGGATTAACCGTTAAACTCACTCTGTCGAGAGCTTTCGTCTTTCCATAGCTCTTGCTCAGATTTTCCACTCGAAGCTCACTCATCGTCTTCGCCCCGCAACCCATTTGAAGAACATAAGCGCAACTATCGACAGCATAGCAGCAATCAACGAGGCAGCTAAGGCAACTTCAGGCGCTGACTGCGATGTTAAGTAGACGACAGCTGGAAAAATCTCGGTCTTCCAGGAAATGGCTCCTGCAAAGATTAAGGTTGCTGCCACCTCACCCATGGCTCTTGCCCACGTCAGCGAAAATCCGCCCAGTATATCAATTGAGGACAAGGGAAGCAAAACCCACAGCAGAATCTGCCGGGTCTCCCCGCCTAACGACTCGGCGATTACATCGAGACCGGACTTGTGAATTTCTCGAAAACGTCTCAGGATGAAGCTGAGGGCGAAAGGTGCAGAAACATAGAGCTTGGCAATGAGAACAGCAGGATATGTGTAAGCGATATTAATTGGTGAGCCTGGACCAAGCATTAAGAGATAGACAAGCCCAACCGTAGCGGGAGGAAAGGTTTGGGGGAACTCTATGAGCAGCGTTTCCAGAAGCTGTTTCCCTCTGAACTCGTTATAGGTCAGAATGTAGGATGTGGGGATGGCTACAGCTATTGCCAAAGCGCCGACGATGAAGGCGGATGAGACGCTGATCCACAAGGCACCGAGAATTCTGCTATCGAAGAGGGCGTTGGCTACCAAATTCCAGGAATTGCCAACAGCGACGTACAAGTAAAAGAGGGAGGTAAGCATGAAGAGGATGAAGGCTCCCGCCATCAGCCGCAAACCTAGATTGAACTTATCCAAAGCTCTCCTATTAGAGCTCTTGTTGCCTTCATCTCTGGTTGTCATATCTTTATGCAGTCCATCCTAAACGAGGATTACATACCTCCTATTCTTTTCGCTGATTTATTATGTGGAATCTTATCCCTACAAAGAGGAATAGTACCGTATAGGCGGCCAAGACAGAGATGTTTACGAGAGGCCCAAAGAAGGTCTCCCCACCAAGGGCGTACCGCGCCAACTCGATGGTATGCGTTAATGGGGAAAGCATCGATCCCACCTGTCCCCAAGACGGCAGTTCACTCACTGGCATGTAGACGCCGCTGATAAAGAGCATTGGGATGCGGACGAAGTTGAGGGGCATCATCACATTCCCAGGAGTCTCACCAGGTATCGAAGCGAACATTATCCCCATTGCTGAGAATCCGACAGTGGATAACACCATGCAGGCAAGTAAAATTCCGATATTAGCTATTTGTGATCCGAAGAAGAGTATACCGATTAGAATTGGAATGACCGATATTCCTATTCCAAAGACAACGCCAGCGATGGTCTTTCCTATAAGGATTGCCAGGAGGGAAACTGGTGAGGTAAGAAACCTGTCGAAGGTCTGGTTGGCGCGTTCACTTGGAATGACGACTGGACCTATGGAGGACGAGGCGAAGAACAGTGTTTGAGCTATGAGAACAGGAATCTGTTGTGCTATGGGCGCGTTTCTGCCTATGCTAAAGGAGAGGAAGAGACTGAAGGGGAAAAGGATTCCGAACATGATGGAAGGCGGACGCGTGTAATAGGTGAGCATATCTTTGAGGGCGATAGCCCATGCTACTCGAGCTTCCCTTCCAAGATGACTTTTATGCGACTCCGTCATTGTCTTCCCCTTCCTTGGCCCATACCTTGACCTCTACCTTGGCCCATCCTTGTCCCGCCCCCACTTTCGGTTGCAGGCCGTATTCCCGTCAACTTCACGAACACGTCTTCCAGACTCGGTCCGACGGTGTTGATTGTGATGAGCTTAAGATTGTTCGACTGGGCGTAGTTCCAAACAGAGGCTAGAACGATGGACGGGTTGCTGGTGAAGAGCTTAAACTTGTCTCCCTCCTTCACTGCTTCGCTGACTTCTGGAAGTTCGCCTAGCTTTTTTAGAGCGTCTGGAGCTATGGCTTCAAAAGCAATCTCCACGGATTGGAGGTTCTCAACTGTTCTCTTGAGCTTCTCAGGAGTGTCGATAGTCGCGATTTTCCCATGATTGATTATTGCTACTCGGTCGCACATCTGACTGGCCTCCTCGATGTTGTGGGTTGTGATGAAGATTGTTTGTCCATCTTGGTTTAGCTTCCGAATCAAATCGCGTATGATGAGGACACTCTGCACATCCAGCCCGGATGTAGGCTCGTCGAGGAAGATAATATTCGCCTTGTTCATGAGCGCCATGGCGATGCAGATGCGTCTTTTCATCCCACGGGAGAAGCCTTGGACCTTCTCGTTACGCCTTTCGTAGAGGCCAAACATCTTAAGAAGCTCTTCTGCGTGTTTCTCTCGAAAATCTTTGGGCATATCGTAGAGTTTTCCCGTGAAGATGAGGTTGTCCCAGGCTGAGAGCTCGTTGTAAACATTGCTGATGTCGGGGACTATTCCCATCTGTTCCTTAGCCTCAATTGTTTGGCGTTGGATATCATAGCCCATGATCTTAGCTGTCCCCTCGGTTGGTATTGATATTCCTGTAAGCATCCGTATGGTGGTTGTTTTTCCTGCACCGTTTGGACCCAAGAAGCCAAAGATTTCCTTTTGATTCACGGTGAAGTCTATGTGATCGACTGCCACTAAGTCTTCATACCTCTTTGTAAGGTTTGAGACTTCAATAGCATATTTTGACTCCAATTTGAACACTTTCTAATTCCCTTGAAATCCTGAAAAAAATGGGTTGGAAAGCGCTTATTTAGCGCTTCAGAAGTTCTAACCGCTTATTTACAATTTCCATTCGTTTCTCAAGAGTCTCCTTTACCTCTTCTAGAGTCTTCACTTCCTCTTCGATGCTCATCAGAGGGAAGTCGAAGCCTCTATGATGACCCATATGATGACCACCGTGGAATTCTGTGTGGCATCTACATCCGCAGTCTTCATCATCTTTACACATCTTTTTTTCACCTTTTTTCTCTATCTATCTTTCTTCAATTCAACGAGAGCTATTAAAAGTAAAGTATTTAAACTATCAAGTTTATAGTGAGATAGCAACTGTGTGAAAAGAGAGTAATTAGCTATGGGAGAGGAAAGTTGTCAAATCTGTTTATGCCCTCTTGAAGGCATTATAGACGTTATAGCCAAGAAGTGGACGCTCTTAATCGTTAACGCAATTGGCAATAGTGGAAAGTTAAGATTCAATAATCTTATGGGCGAATTAGGGTGCGTCAGCCCGAAAACCCTCTCAGACACGTTGAAGGATCTTCAAAAAGAAGGCTTAATCACAAGGGAGTCATTCTCCGAGATACCTCCCCGAGTAGAGTACTCACTTACACATGATGGAGTAGAGCTTAGGAAATCAATTATGCCTCTCATTGAGTGGGCAGCAACGAGGGAAAACAAGAACAGGGAAAGATGCGCTTCAATGCATAAACGAATCCCCGCCCATAAAATACAAAATCTAACACAATAAAGCTTGCGCACTAGGTAAAGATATAGATACAATGATAATGATGATAAAAACAATTTTTCCTTTCATAAATTTAACCAAGCGCGCGCTAATCAGAGAATCCAAACCAGGTCTAGTAGACATCAACAGAGAAATATTCGGATAACTATCATTATTTCGCTTTAGTGAGCTATGGAATAAAGGGGTCTAGCCTCGGCTCCGCAAGCATGTAAAGCCGAATCTGGTCCTCTAGGGGAGGCGCTGTGTATGCTCCTCTCACCCTACCTAGCGAATGGCCCATCCAGTACTCCACTAGGCTATCATTGAAAGCTGGATCTCCGGGATGTGCCGTCTTCAAGCTGTTGGAAAAGAACTTCCTTAGATCATGGCTGCTCACATACCATTCCAATCCAGCCCTAGGGGATAACCTTCTGAGAACTTCATCGAAGTTTTTGGTTCCCGAATCTATGCTGGTGCATGGAAATAGCCGTTCATCCAAGGCAGAATTCTTCCTATCTTCCAAGTAGGCTTTCAGCATCCGGGTTGAACCAACGCCGAAGAATGAGTCAAACTCAACAGCCTCCTCCTTGATACGTCGAAGATGAAAGTGAAGCCTCTCAGCACCAGCCTCAAGTTGTTTAGATACTTCACCTACGCGTCTTTCAAGCAGATCAGAGATGCCCAAACCAGACTGGGCCTGACAGAACATCAACGTCTTGTGGATTGGCTTCTCAGCCTCTTCGATGAGAGCTCGCAGATCATCTTTCTTGAGAGTGGGCTTACGTTTAACTGGAAAGGATTTCGGCGCTACGTCGACGATGAGAGGCATAAGGTTTGCTTTGTAGAAGCTGCATACAGCATAGTAGGATAATGCATTAGAACCTGGAGCCCTGTTCTTCTCCTGAAGGGTAGCAAACCAAGAGTCAAGTCGATCCTCGGCCCTCCTCCTCTCAAAGCGGCTCTTCTTCAGGAGATCCTCCTCCCTTTCGACCACTAGCTGGTCGGGATTCAGTCCCACGTGGGAGCAGAACAGTTTCATGGGCTGGAAGTAGCTGTTCAAGGTGTGAACACTGGCCTGTCCACTGCTTTTACGTTTGTTCAACCTGACAAGCCATCGTTTCGTTGACTCAAACGATTCAGCCCATCTAATCAGAGACTCCAGGCTTGGCTTAGTAGACATCAAGAGAGAAATGTCAGATAACTATTACTCTTTCAGATATTGCTGATACTTGTTCATCCTCAAGTCAATTCTCAGATCTATGCAAGCTTAACCGCTTTTCGATTATTCTAAAATAGAGTCCTTCACCAGGATCCTCAATGGATTTTGCGTAGCCCCTATTCTCTTCCTTCTTCTCCTCTTTTGAATACATCAGTTTCGACGTCTTAGAATAGTCGATGTACCTCATGGTGGAGGGTTCCATTATCAGGCTTCTAGCATCTTCGAAATTTGTCGTCTGTTCCCTCGGAATCAGGTTTGGGATCCTCCAGTGGATTCCTCTCTCAATCCACCAATAGTCCTCACGCATGTGGAACATGGCCGAGTTGAACTCTGCCTCGGCTATATTGATTTCGCTTGCAGATGGGTTGAATGAGTCCACTTTGAAGACGGCCTCGAACTCACGTTTGTAAGGGATGAGGCTTGAGCTGTAAGGCCTGATGAACCTCGGCATAGCACGTCCTGGAAGATGGCGGTAAAGCACGATGATTCCAGATGTGACCGAACGCTCACGGTGCAGTCTGACCATCGCCTCTATGAGGAACTGCTTCAACTCAAACCAATCTGTGGGAAAGTGGTCGATTGAGAAGAGCCATGGATGCTCCTTTCTGGACAGGTAGTAGAAGGACAGAAGAGGCGATTTAATCAGCTCTTAGGAAGTTATGGCGGTGTGAAGATGGTTTTCCTCGATCACCTTGTACACTTCGCGGCAGAAGTGCAGGAAGCGAGCCCCCTTGTCAGTGATGAAGTAAAACGTGTGAACGTGCTTTTTCTTGAACGGATTCGGCGGAACCGGACCGTTTCTTATTGGTATTTTAGAGGTAACGAAGCCGGCCTCCTCGATGTTCTTCAGTATGGATTTGAGAGCTACATAGTTGATGTTGCTTCGCGCCATGATCCTTGTGGGTCTGTGCTCACCACTTTCAACGGTTCCGCGGATTGACAGCACGATCTCTATCTTATCCCGCTTCTCTATCTTCTGTTGGACACTCTCAACGCTCAAACCGTTTTCTCCTATCACTTCTTTATTCACCACTTTTCATTCGAGGAAGAATCATTCTTGGATGCGGTACCCAAAGGGGGCACATCGCTCCAGCTGTCCAAGAGGACCTTCTGTCCGCTCTCCTTCTCGTACATCCTCAGCATCTCTCTCGTCGTCTTCTCTCTGTCCTGAAGCTGAAACGTAGGTGGAATCGGCTTAACCACCTCGATGCTCCTAGTCGGCTGATGATACCAGAACCAGAAACCCTGACCCACCTTATCGAGAAGCCCCCGGTTGTTGATCGCCGCAACGACCCCTTTGACATCCGGGTCAGCGAGTTGGAGGCTGTCCAGAAGGAAGTCGATGGGGCTCTTCGCCTTGTCACGGCTCATAGCCAGGTTGCGGAAGAAAACATTCGTAGCGGCATCGCGTATATCGGAAAGAACTTCAAGAGGGACCTGAGTGGCAGCGTCCACTGAGAGGTTGTTGCGGCGGCTCTCCTTCAGGAAGTCACTTACGGCCGAGCTGCTACGAGTGGCATCTCCTGCGTACTGCGCGGGCAACTGGGCGCTGGCGATGTACGATATCTCGTCAAGACATACGCGGGCTGGCTGCGACAGGTTGCCTTTACGCCACTTGTTGAACTGGCTGAGAAGATTCGAAAGAATCTGCACATCCACATTGAAGTTTGCGTCTGTGTTGAGGCGCTTCAGATTACGGACGCACACTATCCCGGTTGGTTTGTTGTAGCCGTACTTCTCGGCCTCCGCCTTAAGCAGCCTCATAATCTCCCTGAAATCGACATCGAAGGCACGCGGGTTCTCCACCTCGATGACCCGGTCGAAGACGGTTGGCGGGTGCTGGTTGACATCCCTTATCGCCTCATCCTTCGTAAGCACCGTAAGAATGATTGTTGGAACGCCCTGAGGCTTGATGCCAAGCATGTTCAGCGTCGCAAGCAGCCCCTTTGTACGCTGATCGTAGGCGAACATAGGTATCCCAGCAAGGGCGAAGCTGTTGCTCTCATCGTTGAGAGGCGAGAAGACCAACTCGCGTCCATGGATGATGCCGTAACAGCTGAGGGCGCTCAGCAAGAAAGTCTTCCCACCTCCGAGGCGGGAGTAGGCCATCTGCAGAGCTCCGAAGTCCTGCTTCGAGAACACGGGAAACTTGTACTCCGGGTGTAGGATGACGTCCTTGCTGATTCGGCCGCTCTCCCAATACTCGCTGGGCATGATGAAGCCTGGAGAATAGTATCCCTCTTTGACCCCATCCACTGTAATCTCAGGTCGAGACACCGAATCAACTATGTCAAGGTTGGATAGACGGATCTTCTCACTCATTCGGTTGTAGATCTCGCTGAACTTCTGCAGTGTCTCCTGGTACAGCAGCTCAGCGCCGGTGACGCCTAGAACCTGGTAGATGTAGCCGTACTTTAGGACGCCCATCCCAAGCCTGATCAGGTTCTCAGCATCCTCAAGCACAATGTCGCCGACCATGCAGCCTCTCGACAGGAACTGCAGGACTTCCTTCTCTTCACGTGGAGTCTTCGAGTCTCCAGCAAGCCTGCCTAGATGGTAGCTGTCAAGGTAGTTGCGCAGCTGAGGATCGTCGATTCGGAAACGGTCCCACCCAAAAATATCAGCCGTGTAGTCCAAGATCTTCTTGAGGACTTTATATGCTGCGACGTAGGCATCGGCCAACCGATCATGCGCCACGTTCATAGCAACGGCCTCAGGCGTCGGATCCATCCCATCCGAGATCATGTTCATCAACACTATGCAGTACCTCAGTTCCAGTCTGTAGCCGCATTTAGGGCATATTTCATTCAGGTTGAAGAGCATCCTTATGGACGATGTATAGCAGCACTTGGGGTTAGAGCATGAGCATCCTAGCATGTTTACGCACTCGTCTTCTCTGATTGGTACTGGCCGCTTGAGGAGATCCTTCCCACACTTGGCCAGCGCAGTCTCGTAGAAGATCGTGCCGAATTTCATCTCGGCGACCAGAGGCTTGAGGTCAGGTATGAAGTCGATCTGGTCAGCAAACTGGCACAGGGCCTCCACCCCACCTCTGCCAGCTTCGCATTCGGTTATCCGCTTGTACAGGGCTTGCATCCAGATCATTGGGTGATAACCCAGCTGATCCCGATTAGGCAACTTCAGAGCCTCTTCGGAAACAGCCACTTCAGCAGTAGTGTCCTGACTCAAGGTTGAGCACTTCCACGCGGCATCATGGCATTAACGGACTGCCGGGCAGCCACGATAGCTGATATCACGGTCTGCTTCCTCTGCCAGCAGTTCTTGTCGCACGCAGCTCGTATCTTACCGAGCTGACTGTTGAAATCGTGCGGAAGGGTCTCCAGAAACTGCTTGTTCCTGTTATACATCGCCTCATCAATGTTCAGAGACGTGTACTGCTGAGGCAGATTCTCCTTGGTCTGAGTCTGCACCTTCACCAGGAAACGCGCACTCCTGTACGTCTTCCTCAGGGAATCCACGGTTTCCTGAACCCAGTCCTCAAGGCGCACAGACGATGCCTTCTCAGCCTCCTCTTCTTCCTCGCGCCGGAACAGGCCGTGTACTAGGTTAGCTATCTGTGGCATGAACATCAAAACGAGGCCTGAGACAAGAATTGCCTCGAAGAACAGAAAAGAGATAACCCTGTTATCGGCGGCCACGTAGCTTGCAACCACTACAAATATCAAAGCTGCGAACCTCCACCAATCCCACTTCCCAGGCTGAGATGGCGCTGCTATCAGCTGCTCGGGAGAGGCTGGCTTAACCGCCTCGTAGGGAGGCAGCCCAAGCTGCTCGACAGGATTCTCGACCTCTACGACAAGTGTAACTATCTTGTCCTCGAAATCTCCGAGGAGAGTTTCAAATTGTATAAAGTCTACTAGGAAGGCAGCGCTGAGAATGAACTTCCTGAGGGCCAGAAGAGCAGTTAGAAAGTCTTGGCGGGCCTTCTCGATGCGTTCAAGCTCGCCCTTGAAAGTCATAGTTTCGATAGCCATGGGCTACACCTCGCTTTTACGGCGGATAGGTCTCTCAGCTGTCACCACTCCGCGTTTAACCGCCCTCTTCTTCTCAGGGCCCTTCCTCTTCCCACTCAATGTCCTAAGCTTCTCGTTCTCCTTCTCTAAGTCGTCGAGTCTCTGGGCCTCGTGACGGAGAACAGGCATCAGTTCATCGTCAAGTCTTTGAACAGCCTGATGAAGATGGAGAGATGGCGCCTGCTGGCTCTCTTCTTTAGGTGTCACCTCATCTCTGGGCATCTTTATCTTCGCCCTGCTTCTGATGCGCTTCGAAAGGTAGAGGAGGAGAGGCATCCCTGAAGCTACGACAGCTATCAGGCTGAAGGCCCATATCTGGCCTCCCAGACCGTTAGCTCCTCGAAGCGCGTCCCAGAACCCTCCCAGACTCATCCCCGACAGCTCTGGTCCGCCCTTAACTCTGGGTGACGACGATCGACCCAGAGATTACATCGTTAAGAGATTTGCCTGATGTCCAGGTCAAGTTGACAGTTATGTTCGCAGATGAACCTGCGGCCAAGGCGGTTGAAATGGTCGACCCACTAGCAATTACTGTGTTCGTCGAATCAAAGAGAACCACCTGAACGGTAGGAGTCGCAGACCCACTAGTGTAGTAGTTTTGCACCGTAACAGTGCAGGTCGCATATGTGTTGGAAACCGTGTTATAACCGCCGAAAATAGCTGAGTTGACCTGCAACTGAGTGCTCGTGAACGTCATGCTCGTCGTCCAGGGTTTAGTGAATGGAATCGATGTCACAGACGTAGCAAAGGCAACAGCGACGCTTACGGAGAATACAACCAGGCACAGCGCAAGCCATACTGGAACAGATTTTTTCAGATTCAATTTGCATCCTCAGAAGAGAAATAAATGATGGAGTAACTCCTGAGGAGCTACTTCTATCTCTTCTCGACTTTCCTTGTAATGGCGGCTATTTGCTCGACAAACTGCAGGTGGCGACTGCTGAACGGGTAGTTCCTACGCGCCTGCTCGGCTTTCCCTTCATAAAGCTGTATTAGGACATGATACAGGGCAGCACGAGCTACCAAGTGTGGCTGAACACGCGCCTTGCTGATCTGGAGATAGGCTGCGACCGTCCTTATAATCCGGCCGTACTGGTCACTGAGCATGTGACATACATCGTCGTCCCTGTTCAGACCAAGTTCCGTCATGACTTTGCTTCCGTAGTTCAGCATTGTCTTGACGACTGGAGGATCCACGGCGCTGCTCATCACCTGTATCTGGGTGCTTCGTATCGGGAGATCCTTCGTCCCCTTGGGCCCCCTCGCCAGAACCTTGTACAGTTCTTTCCTTGGGAGCGTGCCTCCCAGGCTCTTACCGAAGGCCAGATTATTCGTCAGGGCGTAGGTGGTGTCGAAGGGCAGCCTATTCTCAAAGCTCTCAACAGAAGACAACACGAGGCCGCATTTGGTGCAGACGACCTCGCCGTTTTCACGGTCAAATGTGATCTCCGTGCTTCCGCATGATGAACACCTATTATGAGTTTTATTGACGGTTTTATTGATGTTTCCTCTTGTGCCTTTTCTTATTCTATAAAGGTACTCCCGCAAAGTGCTTCTCTTCAAACCAGTTGCTTTAGCTATCTGCGCTCGGTCGAAGCCCAACTCAGAGAGCAGCAGAATCTCACGTGTCCTATTCTTCGTCGGACGACCGCCATAAGAAGAGTCAAAACTACTCTCGCGAAACTTATCTGGACGATTCAAGACG
>Ga0315268_10007365_pt1 | contig 11586 bp, 9 predicted proteins | sample C1_top_MG_FD_204535 | JGI IMG/M metagenome (GOLD analysis project Ga0315268, IMG submission 204535) | Sediment microbial communities from Yellowstone Lake, YNP, Wyoming, USA - C1_top | ecosystem: Environmental > Aquatic > Freshwater > Lake > Sediment | place: USA: Wyoming | collected 2017-08-01 | reverse complement strand
AGCCACGAATTGGGTGGCGTGCGCTTCACCAAAACGACCAGTTCGCCGGCATGCGTGGTGATCCCCAGCGCACGGGCCTTGAAGGAGGAGATCGCGAGCCAATCGGTGTCGCCGAGCTTCTCTCGAAGCGCGAAGGATGTGTCCTCGACGTGATCACGGCTGTCCACAATGGCCAGCCAGATCGGGTTTACCGTCGACGAAATCCAGCCGGCACCGTGCGCGAGCAGATCGTGCGGCTCGGCCGAACGGGCAGGGGCCGCGGCGAGGGCTGCCATCGCAAACAGCAGCAGGTACCGGGCGGCGTTATTTCTCGCAGTCTTTGTCAATCTGAATCACTCTTTCCGGTCGAATCTTCGGGTCTTCGCGGAAGCGGATGACGCCTTCCTTGGGCTGGCCGGCCTTGCTGGTCAGCGCCATGTCCGAGAGCTGGATGATCATCCTCGATTTGTTCTCGGGAAAGAACAGATCGTAATGGGAGGCGATTTTCGGTCGCTTGTCTTCGGGAACATCGGGAATCTTCACCGGCTGGTGCTGGGTGAGGTTGGCGACGAGGACGATGCGGCCGTTCTGGTCGAAAAGCAGGACCTTAAGGGGCAGCAGCGTTCTGCGGTCGTACCAGACTTCTTTCTGGGCATACCAGCGATCGGCCAAGGGCGCGCTCCAGACCAGCATATAGACGCGTAGTTCGGGGTTGAAGCGAAGCGTGGGAACGGGCGGCTGGAGGAGGTTGGCGTTGATATTGCCGATTCCCAGCACTTCGCCAACCAGCTCGGGCTGGATGGGCATTTCGCGCGCGCAGGGTTTGCCGGCATTGCGGTTCCAGCCCCACCACTCTGTGTCCTCGTTCTGGTAGACCGTGAACCAGTAGCGCTCGGTGTCGGTGCCCATCTCGAAGATGCGGCCGGCGATGTCCTTGTCGCCGCGGATGAGCATCTCGTGCGGCTTGCGGACGTAGAGGTCGCCATCCGCGCTGATGAAGCGCAGCTTCTTGCGCTGGGGATCGTACACGTCGGCCTGGATTGAATGACGGGCGAAGAGCGTGGGAAGGGCCTGGTTGTTTTCGTTGACCTTCCGGACCAGTTCGGTGAGGGTGAGGGTCGGGCCGGTGTCGAGCTCGATCCGCCGGGTGCCGCAGCCGCCCATCAGGATCAGGGCGAGGAGGACGAACCACGCAGACGCGGAGACACGGAGGCGCTCCCGTCGCGCGGTGGCAATCTGGCGAATGACCTGCGAACAGGAAACCACAGATGAAGATAGATGAACACAGCGCGGCGGAGCCGCAACCAAAGACGTAAAACCACGAGGACGCGAAGACACGAAGTCGCTCTTGTCGTTCGATGACCATTGAGCACATGAAAGACTCTGGGAAATCGAGTTCTGCGTTTGCACAAGACTTCTTGTCATTCTGCGCAGAAAGTCAGGGTGAGCAGTACAGATTCTGTGGTGCGATCTGTGTTCATCTGTGTTCATCTGTGGTTTGTTCTTCAACGTGGATCGTCGGACGGTTTGGGTTGCGGGAATCGCCCGCCCCGTGTCTCCGTGTCTCCGTGGTTCGGCTCCTCTGGGCCTGGCCATTTTCACAGCTCCTGCTGGAGGATTTCGGAGAGCTGCTGGCTGACGTCCTTCACCTGCTGCTCGTCGAGCCGGGGATTGAGCAGGTCGAGCGTGTGCTCGCTGCCCTTCATGCGAACCGTCCAGAGCTCGCGATCGGCCTCGGCCCGCGTGCTGTCGTAGATCAGCAGGCGCTTGCGCATGAGGATCAGGCCCAGGACGAAGCGGAAGTTGATCTTGGCCGGCTCGGTCGCATCGGCCAGCCGTTCGAAGAGCTCGCAGAGGATGTTGTCGTCGACGAAGAGCTTCTTCTTCTGCTCCGGGCGGGGCATGAGGGTTTGCCAGAATGCCAGGACGGCCTTGCGGTCGTATCTGGGCCAGCATTCCTGGCACAGATCCGCGCGTTGAAAGCCGCCGGGTGCATCGATGAGGGCCGCGACGAATTTCTGGTCGGAGCCGATGTCTTTGGCGCAGGAAGCGCATCTGCCTTGTGGGCGGGCGATCTCGTATGCGCCGCCGGGAGTGAATTTCGTTTGAGCCGCCGTGCTCAAGGGACCTCCGGAAAGAGTGAGTGGTGCGTGATGAGTGATGAGTGATGAGTGATGAGTAACGAGTGATGAGTGGTGAGTACTCCTGAACCTTGATTCCTGATTCCTGACCTCTGAATCCTCAGGCTAGTGTACCACAAAGAAGCGCGCATCGGTGCCACCCGGGCCGACGACGAATCGAACCGGCTGGCCGCAGCGCGGGCAGCGGCCCTGGTAGGTCTTGCCATCCGCCGCGCGGCAAATGCGCATGTACACGCCGCAGCAGGCGAAATGAATGCTGAGGTAGGGTCGAGCGGATCCGGACGACGGTTGTTCGACGCCATTGGCGGCCGGCCGGGGCCCGCCTGAAAGATCAAGCTTGTAGTCGCGAGAGTCTCCCACAGCGATATCAGACGAGATCGCTGACCGGCCGTCAACCCTGCTGCTCGCGCTGGCGAATCCGGGGGGCGGCGCTCTGGATGAGCATCAGCGCCCGGTTGAGGGTCTGGCTCATGCGCGATTCGACGGACTGACGGTCGGCGGGGTCTTCCAGGCTTGAGAGGTTGCTGCGGACGCTGTAGGTTGCGCAGCGTATGGCCGCCATCGACAGATCGGCGCAGACCGCCAGGTCGCCGAGCAGGCATGGATTGACGAAATTCACGATGCGATCGCAGAGTTCCAGCAGGACGACGCCCGTGGCGGCGATGGACTCGGGCGCGCGGATGCAGGTCAGCAGCGCGGCGGGGACTTTCTCCTTGCGCACCTGGGAATCGGCCGGGAGCTTCCGGGCCGCGGTCATCGCCTCGTAGGCGAGCTGGTCCTCGACCATGAGCTGAAGCAGGAGCTCGCGGGCACGAGCGAGCTCGGCCGCGGCCGGCTTGAGCTCATCCTGGAACGCCTCGAGACCCTTCTTGCCGATGCTGTAATTCACGACCATTTCGCCCAGGGCGGCGGCCAGCGCCGCGACGAGGGCGGATACGCTTCCGCCTCCGGGAGTTGGGGTTCTTGCGGCTGTGGCGGAGATGAACTCCTGGATGGTATTCGAGGAGTCGAACATGAGCTTCCCTTCTCGGACGATGGTCCGGGTTTGGATCAGCGCCCCGGCTGCGCCGAATCGTGCTGCACACCCCGAGGCGTCAAGTCCACCGGCTTGAAAGCGCGGTACAGCCTTTGCCCCGACGTTATGTGTACCACCTCAGGCATATTTGTGTTGACGGTGATTACGCAACAGCTCAGAACGTCCCTGGCCAGAACCGGCACCTGCGAGATCTTCACCGCGTCAATCCGGCTGCGAAACTGGTCGTGATAGTCGTAGCCGAGCCCGTACAGCTCATCCATGGCGGCGGTTTCGGCCTGCGCGGCGGGCGTCTCCTGCGCCAGAGCGTCGCTGGTCGTGATCAGCAGCTTTGACCTGTCAAACCAGCGCGGCTGGAGGTCCTGCGGCGTGCCCTGCAGGCGGGCGATGTTCTCGATGATCGCTTCGGCGACACGATTGACGTTCTCGGGGTCGCAGCCGGCGAAGACGATGAACGCGCCCGGACACTTGCGGTCGCGTCCATAAAAGATGTGGGCCTGCACATCGTAGACCAGGCCTTCGCCGCGAAGCGTTTCGAAGAGGTAGCCCGTAGGATAGCCGTAGCCGCTGGCCATGGTCTTGGCGACCCTGAGGGCGTAGTCTCGCGCGTCGCCGGGAACGCTGTTGGAATCGAATCCGACGATGACGGCGGCCTGGGGATTGGCGGTCTTGTTCACCGCGACCCGGGCGACGTCGATGGTGGGAACAGGCAAGGCGGCGGGTGGTTGAGGATAGCCTGCATCGGTCGCCGTCGCGCTCCACTGGCCGGGTTGTATGCCGCCGAAAAGGGCGGCGGCCAGATCGCGCGCCTGCTGCGTATCCACATCGCCGAAGATGGCCAGGACGCGACGGCTCTTCAGGATCTTCTGCGTGTACCACTGCCTCGCCTGTATGGGTGTGAACTGCTCGACGTTCTGCTTTGTGCCGATGGGCAGGAACTGATAGGGCGAGTTGTGCGGGGCGAAATAGGTCTTGCGGAAGAACCGCATCGCCTGCCCAAACCAGTCGGCATCCTGCGCGTCGATGGCGGCGACGATCCGCTTTTGCAGGATCGCCACCTCGCTGTCGGGGAACGTCGGGTTTTTCACCACGTCGGCAAACACCTCCAGCGTGCGCCGCAGGTCGTCCTTCAGGCAGATGGCCGACCAGGACCAGGCATTGTTGCCGCTGTCGGTGGAGAGCCGGCCGCCGATGGAGTCGAAGAACTCGGCGATCTGGCGAGCGGAGCGGGTCTTTGTGCCGCGGGGCACGGCCTCCATGGCGAGGTAGCCCAGGCCGTTGGTCGCGGTATCCTCGGCCGTTACACCGCCGAGGGCATACATCCTGATCACCACGAGCGGCGCGGTAGGGATGCGCTTGACCAGGAGGACGGTTCCGTCGCCAAGCTCAGCTCGCGTGATTTTCGAGGGTTCTACGGAAGATACGGGTCGCGAGGTCGCGGTGGCGGATCGGAGGACTGCGCTGGCCGAGGCCAGGCCCTCGGCACCGGGCGCGGATTGGGGCATTAGCGCGGTTTGCAGCAGGCGGGAACGGTCGAGATACTTGCCGGCGACGTCTCTGATCTGCTCCGGCGTCACCTGGGCGACGCGCTGGAGATAATGATCGGTGAAATGAACATCGCCGGTGTTCAGGAAATCGACGGCCATCATTTCGCCGACATCCCCGGCCGTCTGTCGCGCGAACGCTTTTGAGGTCTTGATCTGCGTCTTGGCGCGATTGAGGCGTTCTTCGCTTACGCCCTGCTTTTTGACTATCTCGATCTGTTCGAGCGCCACGTCGCTGGCGGCGCGGATCTTGTCGGCCGGCATTTCCATGTCGACCATGAACGACCCGGTGGCGTAGGCGGGCGTGTCGTCGCCCGCGCTGACGCTGCTGGCCAGGCCCTTGTCGCGGATTTCCTGGATGAGGATGGAGCTTTCGCCGCCGCCGAGAATCGTGGCCAGCAGATCGAGCGCCGGCTCGTCGGGATCACCGGCCTTCACGCCGGGGAACGCCAGGTCGAGCTTGGCCTCGCCGAGGTTGGGAAAAGTCGCCAGGCGCGTTCGCGGCGCTGCGGGAAGCGGCTCCTGCTCGATGTCGTGGCTGAAGGCGCGCCCGGGAGGGGCATCCTTCACATACTTCTGAACAGCGCGGAGCATCGTCTGCGGATCGAGGTCGCCGGCCACGATGAAGACCATGTTGTTGGGCTGGTAGGCCAGCTTGTAGTAGGCGTAGACATCGTCGCGCGTGATGCGCCGGATCACCTCCTTGCAGCCGATGACCGGCACGCGCGCGGGGCTCACCCAGTAGCGGTTGCGCTGCACGAGCTCGGCGAAGACGTCGTCGGGCATGCCCTCGTACATCTCCAGCTCGCGCTGCACGACCTCGCGCTCACGTTCGAATTCGGCCGGCGTGATCTTCGCGCCCAGCACCCAGCCGCTGACCAGATCGACGGCCTGTTCGAGGTGCTCGGGCGTGGTGTTGACGAAACAGGCGGTGCGATCCTCGGCCGTGTACGCGTTGGAATTGTTGCCGATGGCCTGGAGCAGGTCGCGGTTCTGCGCTTCGGTGCGGCGCTGGTTGCTGCCGCCGGCGACGAGGTGCTCGAGCAGGTGGCTGAGTCCCGCGCCCAGCCACTTGCCCTCGTAGACGCCGCCGGTGCGGATGTAGCCGCGGACGGTGACGGCCGGCGATGCAACGCGTTTGCAGATGACGACCATGCCGTTTTCGAGGATGGAGACGATTTCGTTCTTCCCGTAAATGAGGCGGCTTTTCTCCTGGCCATGGTCGATGGCTGACGGCGCGGTGGTGGGCGAGAGGCGCTGGGTCTGTTCCTGTGGGTCGGAGTTCTGCGGGTTACAGGCGGTGAGAGCGAGTACGGCGGCCAGGACGAGGCGCGTGGGGAGGTGAGTCATTTGCGTTTCCTTGTTTCTGATGCAATGAGGATAGCGCGCCAGTGGGCGGGGAGGCAACGGCGGCGCTGTTCGGAATCCGGGGCTACTGCACTTCCTCGTCGTGGTCGATCTCGTTGAGGTAGGTCAGGGCGCGCTCCAGCTCGTTCTTCAGGTGGCGCACGCGGAGGAGGCTCTTGACGCGTGTGAGCAGCTCGAACTTGTTCACGGGCTTGCTCACGAAATCGTCGGTGCCGCATTCGCTCGCCTGCTCGATGTCTCCCAGCTCGTTGAGGGCGGTGACCATGAGGATCTGGATGTCGCGGGTGGCGGGGTCGCTCTTGAGCTGACGGCAGACCTGAAAACCGCTCATGCGCGGCATCATGATATCGAGGAGGATGAGGTCGGGCTTGTAGCGATCGACCTTTTCGAGGGCCTCGATACCATCGGCGGCCGTGATGATCCTCACCGGCAGGGATTCGAGGAATGCTTGGAGCAGCTCCACGTTCTGCTGATTGTCATCCACGATCATGACCGTGGATTGCGGCAGAAAAGTCTCGTTGGCGGATTTGACCTGAGGCGATTCCTCAGCCATGGCCTGCTCCGTTCGAGCCGGACTATAGCCCTGCGGGTGGGATGTGTAAAGCTCCGGCTCGGTCAGATGGGCGTGGTCGGTGCGCCCTCGCATCATACGCGGGCAATTGCGGAGCAGTGATACTCGCGGTTTCGCGCAATAGCGACCGGTGGGCGAGTACGCCTATTACCTGAGCGGCCGTGCCGGCGTCGGGTGCGCGTACCCGCCCACCACGTGCGGCTGCGGCTGGCGTGCGGGAAAGTAGCGGCTGAGGAATACGAAGCTCTTCTCGGCCGCCGCCTGCGGATCGATCGTGTGCGTATAGAGCTCCACCGTCAGATAGCGCTGGTAGCCCATTTCATTGAGGGCGTCGCGCAGGGCGGTCCAGTCGATCGATCCGCCGGGCGAACCGGGGATCATGTGGTAGTGCTTTCGACCGGGGATGTCCTCGACGTGCAGGTCGAAGATGCGGTTGCCCAGGGTGCGCACCATATCGGGGACGCATTCGCCCATGACCTGGCTGTGCCCGATGTCGAGGTTCGCGCCGAAGCGCGGGTGGTCCAGCCGGCGGATCCATTCCTGAAGCTCGGTGACGTATTCCAGCAGCAGCCCCGGCTCGCACTCGACGCCCACGTCGATCCCCAGCTCATCGGCGCGGTCGAGGATCGGGCGGATCGATTCGGCAAACTGCCTCGCGGCGGCCGGCGGAGGCATGCCCCCCAGGCATCGCCCGCTGGTGATGCTGATGTTGGCCGCGCCAAGCTCGTGGGCCATGTCGAGGGTATTGAGGATCAGGCGGATGCGGTCGCGGCGGTGCTTCGGGTCGACACTGATGAGGCTGGGCTCGAAGAACGGCTCGGGCGGCGCATCCTTCCAGTAGCCGAAGGCGCAGTTGGCGTTGATGTTGCTGATGCCCAGGTCGAGTCGGTCGAGCTCGCGGCGGATGTCGGCGATGTCCTTTGCGCTGGCTGCATCGGGATACGCGTGAGGCACATCGGCGACGATCTCGACGCCGGCATAGCCGGCCGACTTGATGCTGCGCAGGGCATCGAGCAGCGGGAAGCGGACATACGCGTTGGTTGAGAAAGCGAGCTTCATAGAGCACCACCGGCGGCCGCGCCGAACGTGGCATGGGCATCCTGCCCATGGATCACGGGCTGGAAGCCCGTGCCACTTCAGGTCAGGCGGTCATGATATCGCGCGGCCAGGGTCTTCAGGCGGGATTCGCTTTGGATGGCGAAAAACAGTTCGCGGTCGAAGAGTCTGGCCTGCTGGGAGTGCAAATGTTGCACCTCGTTCCAGCGGCGGCGCCAATCCGCATAGGGCCCGTCCTTGATCGCGGCGGCGAGGGATTCGTGCATATGCGTGTAGAGTTGCCTGCGCTGAGGGCTTTTGCGGGGCAGACCGGCGATCCGGCGCGCGAGTTGGCGCTTGGCCGGATCGGCCCAGCCGTGGCGAAGGCGGCGGCCTTCGAGGCGCAGCGCGCGAATGTCCACGAGCTTCTGCGATGCGGCCATGGGGAAAAGCAGCGTCGCGGTCGTGACCGAGAATGCGGGCGGATCGATGCCGATGAAGCTGCGGATCACGCGATCGGTCACCTGGTCGTAGCGTCCGCCGCCGATGCCGTGGACGAACTGATCGGCAGCGCAGAGGCGGAGAAACACGGTGAGCGTCAGGGCGCGCGGCGAGAGGCGCAGCGAATGGGCGGCGAGGAACTGACCGAAGCGGCGGGCAAGAGCCCAGCCGTTCGCCGAGCGATCAAGCTCGATGCTCTCGCCATGGATGCTGAGCGCCGCGCCGCTGGCAGTGGGCTCCACATAGGCGCGGACCCGCGTTTGCGCGGCCAGGTCGTCGCACCAGAACGGCACTTCGCATTGATCGCCGGTGAGCTTGAGATCCGGCCAGGGGCGGGTGGGGTTGCGGACGTTGGCAAGCCGGCGATATTCGGCCAGCGTCGAGTTGTAGATGGAGGCGAAGTCGGCGGCGCGAGAGAGGACGTGGGCCGCGAAGAGCAGATAGCCCGGCGACTGCCAGATGGGCGAGGCAGTCATCGCGTGGTACCGGAGGCCCAATTGCCAGTCGAGTGCGTGAATGCCGTTGGTGAGGTTCTGGGCGAGGCTGCCGGAGTCCGCCGACAGCCGCTTCATCGAGGAGAGAAACTGCGGCAGGAGCGGCCTGAAATTCCATTTCGAAGCGGCCAAATCGAACTGCCCGCGAATCGCATCGACGTGCGCGGGGGTCGGGGATTCGAGAAGGCCGGACCATGCGGCGGTGGACAGGCGCGGGTCGTCGGTGAGAGAACTTGAGCCGCCGGGCCAGCGCAGGTGGAGGTGCTTGGGCGCGTCGGTGTCGACGGCGAAATGCACGGCGCTGCCGTCGAGCTTTGCGGCAAGCGCGTTGATCAGCACGTGCTTGGCCCAAACACCGGCGTGATAGAGCTCAACCTGGTGGCCGGTGGCGATGAGCGGGCGATCGTCCGAGTGGCCGAGCCATTTGCGAACGGCATCGCGCAGCTCGCGCAGGGGGAGGTTCATCAACGACGCGTTGGATTTGGCGAGGTAATCGTGGTTTGCGCGGGTCTGCTCGATGATCTGGCCGGCGTCGGGCCAGATGAGCAACTGCCCGTCCTCGGACGGCGCTTTCCACTCGGCGGGGAGGGTGGGAGCCAGCGCGCTCATTCGCTACAGGTGCAGACGGCCGCCTCCGGCAGCGGCTCGAACCGGCGGTCAAGCTCGCGTCGCAGCACAATGAGGTAGTGCCTGAGGCGATAGCCGGCATCGTCCAGCACACCGCCGAAATGCCGCGTGGGGTCGTTGTAGATCAGGCGGACGGGGATTTCCGTCAGCCGCAGGCCGGCTATGGCGACGCGCGGCCAGAGCTGCATGGGAAAGGCATAGCCGTTTTCAGTGAGGCAGAGTCGGCGGATGGCGCTGGTGCGATGCGCCTTGAAGCCGCAGAAGGCGTCGGTGATGTTGAGGTCGAACAGGTCGTTGAGGATGCCGGTGATGGTTGAGTTGATGGCCCGCCGGTCGCCCGGGGGCGAATCGTCGTTGGGGCCGGCCTGGAGGTAGCGCGAGCCGCTGATCAGGTCCCAGCGGTCGGTTTCGATCTCGCGCATGAAATCGGGGATGCTTTCGGGCTCGTGCTGCTCATCACAGTCCATGGTGATGACCCAGTCGAACCCCGCCGCGTCGGCGTATCGGAAGGCGTCGATGATGCTTCGGCCGTAGCCGCGGTTGGTTTCGTGGCGGATGAGCTGGATGTCGCGGCGGCGGGCGAGCAGGTCGCCGGTGCCATCGGTGCTGGCATCGTCGACGACGAGGATGTTGTCGCAGTAGCGGGATACCCGGTCCAGAACTCCCTTTACGTATTTCCGCTCGTTGAAGACCGGTATGGCGATAAGGAGGCGCACTGCTGTCTCCTTCGGAAACTGGACCGGCTCTGAAGCGGCAACTGGCCCACGGCGGCCCGCTGCAGGCTAATACTAGATGCGGTCAGCATGAGCGTCAACCAAATCCCGGACCGGCGCGCGGCGCCCTTTCACTTTGCCGTGTTTTTTCTAAGATCATCCTCCGGGCGCAGCCGAAAAGACTCACAGGTCATGAGTTTCTCCACGCGCATTTTCTCCGCATCATTGCTGGTGGTGGGCGTATTGGTGCTCGGCGGCTGCTATCCGCAGGCGAAGACCAGCTCTGACAACCTGATCAAGGGCAACGATCTGTATGTCCAGGGCGCTATGGCCTACCAGCAGGGCGACCGCGACCGTGCGATTGCCGCGCTACAGACCTCGCTCCAGGAAAACCCCAACCTCATCATGGCGCGATTCCTCCTGGGCACCATCTACCGCGACAAGGGCGAGTACGCGGCCGCCGCCGACCAGTACAAACGCGTCGTCGAGCTGGACCCGTATGTGGCGGCCAACCACTACAATCTTGGCCTGATGTATCACCTGCTCAGCAAGCTGCAGGAGGCAGCCGCCAGCTACATCAACGCCCTGAATCTCAACTCGCAGGATTTGAAATCCAACATGTACCTGGGGATGGTCTACACGGCGCTGGGGCGGGCGGACCAGGGATTGCCGTACGTGCAGAAGGCCGCGCAGCTCGATCCGCGCAGCGCCGATGCGGCCGCCAATCTCGCGGTCGTGCTCGACACGCTGGGCGATTATCCGGCGGCCGAGGCCGCTTATCGGCGGGCGCTGGAGCTGGATTCCGGGCGTGTGGAAACGGTGATCAATCTCGCCGGCTGCCTGATGGCCCAGAAGCGCCACAAGGAGGCCCTGCAATTGTATCAGCAGGCGCTGCGCACCGGCGACTCGACGCTGCTGCGCCAGCGCTACGGCGCGGCCCTGCTCGAGGCCGGCAACCTCCCCGATGCCATTAAGGAATTCAACGCCGCCATCAAGCTCAACCCGCATAACTATTACGCCTACAACGGCCTGGGCGACGCCCTCATCGCGCAGTACCGCAACAGCGCGATGCTCGACGAATCGAAGCGCACGTCGGCCATCGACGCCTGGAACAAGAGCCTGGGCATCGCCGCCGACCAGCCGCGGATCAAGGCGTTGGTGAAGGAGTATTCGCAGGGGTTGTTTCCGTGATTTCCTGACCGTGCTGATCCTCTGGTCCGACCAGAATCTCGTCGCGATCGACAAGCCGGCCGGGGTGGCCGTGATTCCGGGGCGGGGCGAGTCGACCAGCGCGATCGAACAGCTCGCCGCGCAACTGGGGTTGCCGTGCGCGGGCAGCGCGGATCCGCGCATGCGGGTGCTGCATCGGATCGACAAGGATACTTCGGGCGTGGTGCTTTTCGCATTGAACAGGGCGGCGCAGCAGCACCTGTCGCACCAGTTTCAAGACAATATCGTTGAGAAGGAATACGTTGCGGTGGTGGCCGGCAATCCGCAGGAAGATGCCGGAGAAATCGATTCGCCGATCGGCGTCCACCCGACCATCCGCCAGCGCATGACCATCAGCAAGCACGGCCGGC
>Ga0315268_10007364_pt1 | contig 11586 bp, 12 predicted proteins | sample C1_top_MG_FD_204535 | JGI IMG/M metagenome (GOLD analysis project Ga0315268, IMG submission 204535) | Sediment microbial communities from Yellowstone Lake, YNP, Wyoming, USA - C1_top | ecosystem: Environmental > Aquatic > Freshwater > Lake > Sediment | place: USA: Wyoming | collected 2017-08-01 | reverse complement strand
AGTTCAGAGGTGACGATGCTGTAAGCGTCTTTGTTGGTTCGGGTCTCTATGACCATGCCTTCAGTCGTCCGGCTGAAATACTGCACTTCAACGCTACGGGACCATGCCCTGGGCACTTGAACGCTACAATTCCAAAAACTTTGATTCCCCTTGACTATTCCGATCAGCTATTGACCGTCATAGATAGCGTCCCATTGAGGACTAATGAGAGAAGCATAACAGAAGACAGTACCCACTACTTTCTATATTTCGAGTATGCTGATCGCCCTCACAGCACCCTAATTGAGAAAAGACCTCCTGTCTACGATGTTGATGCAAACTCATACTACCCGACGATTCAAAGCGCAATAAACAGCAACACAACCTTAGAAGGCCACACAGTCCTAATGTTCGCTGGAACCTGCAACGAAAGCGTCCTCATCAACAAAACAATATCCCTAACTGGAGAACACTATAGCAACACCACAATTAATGGCAAAGGAACTGGAACGGTGGTCAAAATCACCGCCGATAACGTCATACTAGACGGTTTCACAATCCGAAACTCCGGGAACCTGCAGAGCGGTATTCTCGTTCAAGGATCTACAGGAAGCAAAATAAGACACAATACGGTGACAAATAGTTACTACGGAATTTTAATCAATCGCTCCACAAGCACGCTTCTGAGTGACAATAACATGTCGGGCAACCGATACAACTTCGGACTTCTTGGTGAAACAGACGCCCACTTCGACAACACAATAGACTCAACCAACAAAGCAGACGGCAAACCAATACTCTACGTGAAAGACGCATCAGACACTGTTTATGACACATCCACAGACGTTGCGTCACTCTACCTCGTAAACTGCAACAACATAACCGTGAAAGACATCACCCTGTCAAAGAACATGCATGGAATATACCTCCGGAAAACCACCGCGACAACCATTCAAAACATCACGTCCCAAAACAACACAATAGGAATCTGCCTAGACAGCAGCAGCAACAATATCATATTCCACAACAGCTTCATATGGAACAACGTTCACGCAACCGCCAAAGAATCATACGACAACCAATGGAACGACAGCTATCCATCAGGAGGAAACTACTGGAGCGACTACGAAGAAACAGACTACTACCATGGTCCCAACCAAGATCTCATAAACAACGATGGCATACTAGATCAAGCCTACGTGATCGATGCAGACAACCGCGACAACTACCCGCTTATCAGCCCACTAGAGCCGCCAATCTACAACACAAAAACAAACCTAGGCTACTCCAAAATACAAGATGCAATAAACGCTACCAAAACATCCAGTGGGCATAGAATCATAGTACGCGCAGGGACCTACTCCGACGCCATCACGATAAGCAAAGCCTTAACTCTCATCGGAATTCACGGGTACACGATCATTAACGCGACTGGTACGTCAGCAGTAACAATAACTGCAAACAACGTTCTCTTCAGAGACTTCACAATAGACAAAAGCACACCTTCATCAGACAAAGCAATATTCATAAACAATGCAAATGGTACGACGATCAGAGATAACATCATAGCCGAGCACAACTATTCAATCTATTTGAGTCATGCTTACAACTGCTATATCGGTGGAAATGTAATAGCTAGTCAATTGATCGATGGAGTGCACTTGGAGTATTCAAGTGACAACACCATCAGCAGAAATAATCTCACTGGAAACGTGAACGGTATCACGCTAACCTCTTCAGACAATAACGACATCTGCCGCAATAACGTCACAGGCAGCACTAGTTGCGGTATTAACCTAATTTCATCAAGCAGCAACTTGATCTACCACAATAACTTCATAAACACACTCAACGCAGCCGTCTACGGTTCAACCAACAACGAATGGGACAATGGATATCCAAGCGGCGGAAATCATTGGAGCAACCAGTTAGGCGCAGACGAAAAGAAGGGGCCTGGTCAGAATGAAACTGGGCCCGACGGTATAAACGATGTGCCATATACTGTTTACCCTGGTGGTAACATAGACCATTATCCACTAAACCAAACGCGAGAACCCTTCCACAACATAGCCGTAACCAACTGCACACCCTCAAAAACATCCATCGGACAAGGATACTGCCTAAACGTCACTGTCACAGTCTTGAACGACGGGGACGACGTTGAAATGTTCGACCTAACAATTTCCACGCCAGCAAGAACCAAAAGAATTGCCGTGGCAGCAGAAGACACCGCAACTATCGTATTCACGTGGAACACAACTGGCGTTCCCATGAACACCTGCACAACAGGCGCCGACACAACATCAGTTCCAAACGAGTATAACATAACCGACAACCACTTGATGTTCAATGGATTCATAAACGTAACAATCGCAGGTGACATGGGTAACGTCGGAGATGACATCTTCAAAGTTGGTCCTTACGACTTTGCGCTTCTTTCCAAAGCCTTCGGCTCCACGCCTTCGCACCCAGGAATGGGAGGAAATCCATGGAATCCCAACTGCGATGTAAACTGCGACAACATAGTAGGATCCGCAGATTTCGCACTACTTGCCGCAAACTACGGCAAACACTACCCGTAAAAAACCAAACTCCTCCTTTTTTCTCATAAAAAAACCGATCAGTAATTCAAAACAATGAAGCTTCTACGGCACTTTTATGAGAGTTGCCATAACCTCTTCTTCTTTTCCTCTCCGGTAAAGGGTTATCCTAACACGATTTCCGATTTTTCTGTTATGAATCTCACTTAACAAATCCTCAACACTATAGATTGATCCACCATCCATCCTCAGGATCATGTCACCAGCCACAACACCAGCACGTTCTGCAGGACTATCTTCGGCGACTTTGGTCACCAGAACACCACGCTCAAGAGGCAAATCGTAATACCGCGCCAGCTCCTCCGTAACACTCAACCCAACAATGCCAAGCCAAGGCCTCGCTGAGACTCCATCCTTGATTGTTTCGCCTGTGCATTCCTTAGCTGAATTGATCGGAATCGCAAACCCGATACCTTGCGCATAAGGAATAATCGCCGTGTTAATCGCTACAACTCTGCCCTCAAGATCCACAAGTGGACCACCACTATTCCCAGGATTAATTGCAGCATCAGTCTGAACCAGATTCTCCAATAGCCCTCTTTGCGATTCTATGGTTCTGTTGACTGCACTAATAACGCCTGAAGTGACTGTGGGACCACCTGTCAGCCCGAAAGGGTTTCCGATCGCATAAACCCGTTGCCCTACCCTCAGCTTGTCCGAATCGCCGAGCTCTGCAGTAGGCAGGTTTAGCTTGTTGACTTTTATGACGGCAGTGTCATGAGTGGCGCAAGAACCGACAACTTTTCCTTCCAAGACCTCACCATTCCACAACGTCACGGTTATTTTCTCGGCTCCTCCTACGACATGATTGTTGGTGAGTATGTAGCCTTTCGAGTCGACAATCGTTCCTGAACCCATGCCTCCAATGGGAACGGCTTGATAGAACATGTGATGAACGATTTTTACTGTGCTAATGTTGACGACGCTTTTGCTGACTTTCTCTACGATGTCTAGAACGGCTTTCTCGTCAAACGAAGACATGTTCATACGTCCTTTTGCGCTGCAGACGCTAGACAGAAGCTGCACTGTTCCATTTTAACCATGTGATTTGATTTCTGACAGAATTGACACATCAAACCTGTCTTTCGGACGGTCATACATGTTTGACAGAAAAAGCTGAGAAACTCTGCTCTTTCATGTGCGCCATTCATGACAAGGGCTACCATCTTCCCCACTAATGGTTGGATTTCTCCCACATCATCTAGCCTTATCGCATAGCCTCGAACTTTGCGGGTGTACTTGCTCACTGCAGATTGCGATATGCCGAGAATTTCAGCCACCTGATCCTGCTTAAGACCGTGTTTCTCCACAAGTTCCTGCGCCATTAGTGCTTTTACTGCGGGAACAACCGACTTCACAGCAACTTCACAGGGCATTATCAAAGAGTTATTCACCATTCGGGTATGTTACTGCGGAAAGATATATAAGCATGACGTATGTCATATTTCTGTATGACGTATGTCATGATCGAAGCAGAAGTCAAAACTTTTCAATTCATCCTCCTTTCTCCCTTCATAATCGTCATGACATACGCCTGAGGCACTCAAACCGATGAGAACCCAAGCTTCGTTCACGTCAATGCCGAATGCCAAAGAAGCCGCAAGCACAGAGGAAACTTTGAGAGAACTGGAGCAGAAATGCAGACAATGTCATCCGCTTTCACCTTTGGTCTGCGTAACTAACTGTGATACTTGGAAGCTGAAAAACGAGTATCGAAAAAGCTTTGAAAAAATGAAGGCTCCAGATTTCAAACTGGACTTGCTTAATACGCTAAAGAACAGGAGACGCATTCAGATACTAGGAACAGTTTTGAAATGCAGATATCGTTTGGATAGGCTTCAGCATGAAATGAGAAGGCTGGGGTATCGCCACAGTCAAGAGACGCTATTGAAGGAATATCTTGCACCTCTGATGAATACAGGATTGATTCAGGAAGAACAGGAACAGTATTATGCAACAACCTTCGGGAGTCAAATCTACGGAATAATAGAGAGCCTCAGTGAATTCGAATGTGTTTTACCTCCTCATTCCGAATGCCATGAAGAACAGGTTTTGCATGCGCTTGCACGTGGACCTAAATCTTTGGCAGAACTCCAGACTGAAATACCTTTTAAGAGCATTGGACGAGTTCTCCGCAGATTGCAGGAAGCAGGATTGGTGGAAACGGAACCAGAAAAAGACTATGTCTTTTTTTTCAAGACTCAAAGAGATCCGAATAAAGAAGTTCTTTCGCCGACTGAACGAAAAGTCCATTCTAGCATTCTTGAAGGTGGGATCTCTGCGCGCAAGCTTGCGAAGAAGGTGCAGATTTCGTTGAGGAGGATTTACAGGTATGTGAGAAGGCTGAAGGGCAAGAAACTGGTGTTTACACGGACTCGAACTAGGACTTACTTGTTGACTGAGAAGGGCGTTCAACTTGCTGAGGCGCTTGAAAACATACAGGCTTTGGTGGATGAGATGCTTAATGCAGGTGAACAACTTAATCAGAATGGTGGAGTTTTTGATGTGGGCATGTCGAAAACGCCTTCTGTGACACTGAAAGACAGAGAGAGCGTAATGTTTCGACTGTCAACAGTGCAATTCGCTCAGAAGAGAAAAGTCAGGAATCATTAGCTGTCATGGACTGATCTTGTATAGATTGTGCAGTATTGTTTCGAGCATTTTTTGGTGTTTCTTTTTGTCTGCTTCGATGTTTTGCAGGAGCAGTTTCAAACCTTCGTCGGTTGTGTGAGCGAATTCCTTCTCGATGTGAGCTAGAACGTCGTTTTCCATTTTTGCATGAACCTCAAGTTCTCTTTTCACGATTTCTGGGTCGATGTAGCTTTCAAGTTCATATTCCCAGAGGGTTTCGTTATTGGGGATTCCTTCTAGCGTTTTGATAATTGCGGTCAATATGTCAGCGTGCTTTTCAGAGTCTAACTTCATCTCAAGCACAAGCAGTTTTGCAGCTGCATAACGCATTTTCTTTTCTAGTTCGGTGAGGTGCTCCACGTGGTCTTTCTCAATTTTGATCTGCTCTCCCACAAGAGCCATCAGCTTCTTTCTATTTTCCTGTTCCATACAAACCATCTTTTGATGCTGCAGTTTACGAAAATGAAGTTTGATTTAAATCTTGTGTCACATACATCTGGCGATATCGGCAACCAGAAAACAAACTGCACACAAGGTGTAGCCGAGTTATAACGCAATCATCTTGACCCACATATGCAGAAAATCTTGAAACACAATTGCCATTAAAAGCATTTGACGAAACACAACAGAAGACACCTGCAAGGTTGCTCGCTCTTCTTCAGAATTGGTCGGTTCTTTGGGAAGCGATAGAAATGGGGCTCTCATCTCTCGTCATAGTCTTACTCTTTTCCAACAAGTCTACAACTTCATCAACATACCTAAAGTACTCCTTGTCCCTCAAATATTTCGAGCGAGGCCGTGAAATGTTGATTTTGGTCTCTCCGACAACTTTTCCAGGTCGGGGCGACATCACGATTACTCTGTCAGCCATGAAAACAGCTTCTTCAACGTTATGACTCACCATTATGAAGTTGTTTGTAGGCAGGGCGGGATTCCGCCAAATGTTGAGCACTAACTCGCGCAGAGTTTTTGCAGTAAGTTCATCCAATGAAGAGAATGGCTCATCCATCAGCAGGACCTCAGGCTTCAGCGCTAATGCTCTGGCAATTCCCACGCGCTGCTTCATTCCGCCAGAAAGATCATGAGGGTACATGTCTTCAAAACCTTCCAGACCCACCATCTTCAAATACTCATTCGCCACGTGCACTCGGTTCTGCTTCGGCACCCCCAACACTTCCAATGGCACTTCCACGTTTTCCAGCGCAGTCTTCCAAGGCAGCAGACCGAACAGCTGGAAAACCATAGCGATCTTTGGAGTTGGCTTTACAATGGGCTGCCCATGAAACAGTATTCTTCCTGAATCAGATTTCTCCAGACCTGCAATCATTCTCAGCAAAGTGGATTTCCCACAACCAGAGGGCCCAACCAAGCACACAAACTCCTCGTTTCCCACCGAAAAGCTCACATTGCCCAGAACCAGAAACTTGGAGTGGTCCGTCACGAACGCCTTGGTCACATTTTCTATCTCAATCACTGACACGCTTAAGCCTCCACATGGTATTTCTCGAATTTTCTTAGCAATCTTCGCCACACGAAAGCCTCCATCAAAAGAACGATTGTGGCAATCACGCCTAGCACGAATATTAGAACTACGGTGTTTCCGTACTCATAACCCGCTTTGTCCAGAAGTGAGCCAATTCCAGGTATCGAGAGTTGCTGCCCTGTTGCAGAGGGCAGGTATTCGGCAAAGATTATCGTGTTCCAGCCTGTTCCCCAAGAGAGGATACTTCCAGTCACGATCGCTGGCAATATAGATGGAATGACAATGTGTGTTATCCTCTTAAGCCCTTTAAACCCCAACAGCGAACCCACCTCATTTATTTCCGTTGGGATGTTTTTGACGGCACTGACAACGTTAAGGAACATGTACCAAATCATATCAAGAACCAACATAGTGATACACGTGACTTCAAGAGCAATCCCCGGGATCCCGATGAGCTGGTTCAGTCCAAGAAAGATTACTGGAAACAAAGCCAGAATGGGCACGCCTTGACCAATATCGTAAAGAGGATAAAAGATGGCTGCGAATTTCTTGTTTTCAGCAGCTAGAACCCCCATGCCAATTGCAGCAACAAGCGAGATTCCATAGGCTATCAAAAGACGACTCATAGTCAAACCAATCAGCATAGGCAGAAAAGCCAACTCTTCCGAAGGTGGCTGGCTAAAGCCTTTTTGAATCTCCGTTATTGTGGGAAACTGACCGAACACGTAAGACAAGATGAGAAAAACTGCAAAGAGAGACAAGAGCACGGTGATTATTTTTTCGAGTCGACTGTACTTCCGTAGGCGCTGTGAAGCTATGGAAAAGGACTTTGGCCAATGAAGCCTACCAAAGTGCAGCCAGCTTGTTGCTCTTGCAACACCGAGCTTTCCAACGCCTGAAAGATCCATTTTAAAAACTGCCTTGTAGGTGCCTGTGCTTGCTCTTTCCATGAGTTTATGCCAAGTTAGCGTGTTGAAGTAGACTACGATGAAGGTAATATAGACGAGCAGGATCACGGCCAAGGTCATGTCTTTGTATTCGTATGCAGCTTTTGCTAGCAAATATCCCAATCCGCCTGAAGGCGGGCTGTAGAATGCAGACTGATACTGGATGTACTCTGCGGCGATCATGAAGAACCAGCCGTCGCACCAAGCAAGATTTGCTCCTGAAACCACTGCTGGACTAATTGCAGGCAATATGACGTGTCTCACGTATCGCCATCCAGTCAAGCCGAAGCTTCGTGAAGACTCGGCGACGTTGGTTGGAATTCCTCTGATTGCGCCGAGTACGCCGAAAAAGATGGCCCAAGCCATGGAGGTGAAAAGTAAGACTATTACTGCAAGTTCGATGCCTAAGGGACCGATTGTGAATAGGAAGCCTATGACTATTGGGAAATATCCGAGTATTGGGATGGATTGTAAGAGGTCTATGAATGGTGTGAGAATTAGGGAAGCTATGCGATTTGTTGCGGCTAGGATGCCGGAAGAGACTCCCCAAACAACGGAGATTAGAAGTGTGATCGTTATTCGGAAGACAGTGCTAAGAGTGTATAGTGGGAGGTTTTTGATGTCGGAGTAGGGTACGAAAGTCACGATTAGCAAAGCCATGGTGGAGAGCAGAATCAGTCCGATTAGGAATTGGATGACGTATTTTCGCAAGCTTCATTCGCCGGCTTAACCTCGTGTTTGATAAAGTGAGCACGTATGATGTGCGATTTAAGAATATCGCACATGAAAGACTGCTGACAACACCTTTTTGGCATACTTTTGGTTATCGTTATGAAATTCCTAAATACGACGCATGCTACAGAACGACTCTGAGGATTGGTTATGAAGGTGCGAATAGATAGAGAAGGATGTATAGGTTGTGCTGTGTGTGAAGCTCTTTGTCCAGACGTGTTTAAGCTTATAGAAGATGGAAAGTCAAGCATTGTTGAGAAGTATCGGAAAGGAAACGCTGGCGAGGGGGAAGTTGGTGAGGATTTGAAGGCTTGTGTTGAAAGCGCAAGAGATTCATGCCCAGTGTCAGTAATAAATATTGAATAGGGCATTGGCATAACGTGATTTGTTGACGGAAGGGGCTTTGCGCAGTGGTTGAGATGTTATTCTTTGACTTCAATTGCTTGAGTAGGACATGAAGTAACGCATGCCATGCATAGGATGCAGTCTTGTTTACGCACTGGAACCGATTTTTGAGTGTCTGGGTAGTCCTTTAGGTTTTGGAGTTCGAAAACATTTACTGGGCATACTTGAACGCATACACCGTCGCCGTTGCATTTTTTCCAATCAACTTTAACTTCGGGCAATGCTTTCTAACCTCCTGGGGAACCGTGGAAGGGTACGTTTTTCCAGAGTACATCCCACCAATCGTTTTCGGTTATGGTTTCGCCTTGGACGAGGATTTCGAGGACTTGTTTGAGGAGTTCGTGGTGTCTTTTTTCGTCTTCTAGGATGGCGTTGAGGAGAAGTTTGACTTTTTTGTTTTGTGCGGTTGGCAGTTTGTCTTTGATTTTTTCGATGAGTTCTGCTTCCATTTCAATGTGTTTTTCTACGAGTTTCTTTTGTTTGTCTAGGTGTTCTTGTTGAAGGGCTTTGGGAACGGTTGTTAAGAGTGTGGTGGCTGAAGCGTACATTTCTGCGTGTTTAATAGAGTCTAGGGAGATACCTTTTAAGACTGCTTTGACAGCTGGGTTTTCCATGTCGACGATGCCTTTCCTTAGCGAGGTGACAATTTCGTTCTCGATTTTGATTTGTTTCTTGAGAAAAGCCAGTAGTTCGCTATTTGAACTCAAATTGTTGCCTCCATTTGGATTTACTTCTTTTGTTGCGTGAATAAGGCTTTCGGCAATCCATTTCTTGATGTCTTCTGTAGTTTCGGAGATCATCGTCATCGATTTTTGCGCGATCAATAGAACGCTTTGAGTGAAGTTGTCGTTTTTCTTTTTTCATGAAAAACCTTGTCAACGAGCTTCGTTTTGTAGTAATGCTTACTGAACAAGAAGCAGTCCGAAGTATGTAGGTTTCTCTTTTCGAGTTTTTAGGACTTTGATGTGGAACCCGTTTTTTCTTGCGGTTGCGTAGACGTCTATGCCAGAGGATTCCAGTGAAGGTCTTGCTAACCTTGGATAGATGCAGTGTTGAAGGTTGCATTTTTCGCAGCGTTCGCATGGTCCAGCTACGAGTCCAAAAGCAGAGTGATATCCATCTAGAAAGACGTGTCTTTCTAGTTTGGCGATGATGTCGTGTGTTGCTGTGGTTTCGTCTAGAAGCTTCATGAGTATTGCATGTGAGTAGCCTTTTAGGATTTGTCTTGTTTGTTGTGGTGTGGGGCTGTAGGGTGGACAGGTTAGGGATTTGCCGTAGTTGCTGCAGCCGTATTGGCATTTGAGTCTGACCCATTCTTTGACGATGATGTTTTTTGGGTCAATTGGTTTTGCTTCGAGTGCACCCATTTGAACAGCAAGTTCAGTAAATCGTTCTAAATCGTTGTTCACTTGTTTTTTGCTCACTGCAACTGTCTCCTTATTCAGTGTTGACGACATTCATTTGCTTCGAGGTGCATATAAGTCGTTACGAGGTTTTCTCTGTCAGGTTTTTGGGCAAGTTGTGTTAGATAGTTGGTCTTTTGTCTTTGAGCGGAAATGTTTTGTCTGACAAAACAGTGAAGAAGTTTACCCTGTTGCGCTGAGAGTGAATTTTAACCCCCCCTATAAATAGGTTCAGCATGAGTTTTTTCAGTATTTCCGCAGAGCCTTCTGTTTTTGATGTTGGCAAGGCATAGAGTGGTCCAGTGAAAAATGATTGACGACTAATTGGCATGTTGGAAGCTGTGCTTGCCAGTGTTATTTGCAGGTAACACTTATATTCTGAATTATACAGCATTGGTATAAAGGAGAGGTCAAGTTGGATTATCCAATCTCGATGCTAGGATACTTGTGTCTCGGAATGATAGGAGCTGGTACATTCCTGTTTCTACTGGTGCTTTTCGACAAAAAAGTTGCAATTTTAGAAAACGATCTTCTCGGACGCCGCAAGACGGGCGCAATATACATACTCCTAGGAGGGATTCTTTCGCTGGTTGTCAACCTATCCAATAGCCCTGACTTTGGAGCGGCTCAATTGACCATTGCTTTCAGCGCTGGGCTTGGATGGCCAGCAATTGCAGCAGGATTCACAGCAGGCAAACGGGTGGGAGAAATCGCTGAGGAAAAAGACGTGATTGGTCAGACCGCAAAAAACTTGAAAACACTAGCCGACAACAGAGCCACGCAGGTTGAGGAGTATTTCAAGAGCAACCTTGACCAATACAAGAAGTTCTACGAACTTGCTATTGAGCATGCCAACAAACAAATAGAAGAAGCAAGAGAATACTATGGTGATAAACTCTCCAAAATAAGGTGAACGAAATGAAAAAGCTTGTTGTTGATAACCTAATGAGCCAACCTGTGTATGACGTGAGCCAAGAAGATACAGTTGAAGCAGCAGTAAAGAAAATGCGAGACAGCGGAACAAAGAAGATTCTAGTGAAATCTGGCGACACGCCCGTGGGGGTGCTTGAGGAATGGAAAGTCACCGATTCAGATCTGCGTCTGAAAGTGAAACAGATGAAACTCGGTGAATACAAAGCCGTTCCTCGTGAAACGGACATTCAAGAAGTCGAGAAGGCTTTGGTTGATTCTCCAGCGGTATACGTCTTCGAACCAAACAATCCTAAAAAAATAGTCGGCGTCGTAACGGCATACGATCTCGTCAAAGCCTTCTAAGCATGCATTGACAAATCTGCGATAGACGAAAATGACGAGTCAGCGTATTCAATGAGGACAAACTCTGCTGGAAACTAATTACGAGCATCTTGTGAGGTCAGTATCAGAGGTGGCTCTGATTTTTCAATCAT
>Ga0315268_10007363_pt1 | contig 11587 bp, 11 predicted proteins | sample C1_top_MG_FD_204535 | JGI IMG/M metagenome (GOLD analysis project Ga0315268, IMG submission 204535) | Sediment microbial communities from Yellowstone Lake, YNP, Wyoming, USA - C1_top | ecosystem: Environmental > Aquatic > Freshwater > Lake > Sediment | place: USA: Wyoming | collected 2017-08-01 | reverse complement strand
CTTCGACGGAGCCGTCTTCCGCCCCTCGCTCCAGGCTCAGCAGGTTGACGACGCGGCTGCGCAGCAGCAGGCGGCCATCCTCATCCTCGGCGGTCGACTCCAGGACGAAAAACGGGCGGCCCTTGTGGCGGAACTTCTCGGCCAGCCGCCCGCGCACCGTGATTCGCTTCCCGACCCGTGGTGGGTTGGCCAGCTCCAGGTGCTGTCCCACTTGGATGGCCCCTCCGATGCGATAGCGGTTGCCCGCCAGCTTGAGGGTGTCGGACGCCAGGATGGCCGGCGGCGCGACGCGCTGCTCGCCGGCCTCGGCGGAGTAGCGGGGGTTGTCGGCGCCGGTGGCCGCCAGGTAGCGGCCGACTCGCTCTTCGTCGAGGACATACTCCAGACAGCCCAGGTCCAGCCCTTCCGTGAGGTCGTCGAAGGAGACGTGGTCGCCGCAGAGGACCGGGCTGGGCCGCGGCCGTGGGGCAGGCTGCGTCGGTGGGGCGGGCGCCTCGATGGGCTCGAAGATAGGGAGCGGGCGCGGGTTCGAGAAGGGCAGCCCGTAGGCCTCGGCCAGCTCCCGCGAGCAGCCGGTCAGGAAGCGGGCGTAGAGCGAGGCCACCCCTAAGGGGCCGGTCGTGCCGAAGGCGCGGAAAGTGGAGAGCTGGCGCAGCACCGACGGCAGGCCGATGGTGAGGATGCCCTTGGCCAGGGGCTCGTCCACGGGCTGGCCCGATTCGTCCAGGCGCAGGAGTTGTGTGTGCAGAGAGGTGAGGTCGCGCCAGACGTGCAGGCCGGGGCGGTCGCCGACGAACTTCTGGCCGAAGAGAAGATAGCGCTGGTCGTTGCAGGCGAAGGGTAGGTAGTAGAGCATGCGGGTGTGGCCGTTGCGACGGCAGAACAGGTGAAAGCGGCCTGCCTTCACCGGCAGGCCCCATCCCAGGCCGGCGTAGTCCAGGCGGGCGGTAAGGGGCGCCTGGTGCTCTGGGTCCTGGACGAAGCCGTCGAAATCGGGGATGGCGATGGTGGCGGTGAAACGCACGTCGCCGCCGGCCAGCTTACCCCAGCGGTAGCCCGCGCCAAAGCTGCCGGCGGGGCTCATGTAGCCGGCCATGGTCTCGCGAAAGCGCAGTCCGCGGGTTGTCAGGGCCATTGGGGGCAACTCTGAAACAGGGCGGCGGGCCAGATTGTCCCCTAAATGGGCGCCGGTTGTCAATAACCTCAGCGAAGGGGGTTCTAGACAAATGTCCGGCTATGCCCGTAGTCTATGGGCGCTATGAAGATCTATCGCGACGAAGATGCTGACCTAAGACCACTACTGGAAAAGACGGTGGCCGTCATCGGCTACGGGAATCAGGGTCAGGCTCAGGCCCTGAACCTGCACGACAGCGGGGTGCGGGTGATCGTGGGCAGCGTAGAGGACGAGTCGGCAGCGCGAGCGCGGCGCGATGGGTTCACCGTGCTGCCGATCGCCGAGGCGGCGGCCCGGGGCGACGTGCTGCTCCTGCTCATTCCCGATGAGCTCCAGCGCCAGGTCTACCGCGACTCCATCCGAGGTCAGTTACGCCCGGGCAAGACGCTGGACTTCGCCCACGGGTTCAACATCCGCTTCGGGTGGATCAAGCCGCCGCCGAAGGTGGACGTGATCATGGTGGCTCCGCGCATGATCGGGCACAGCGTGCGCCAGCGCTTCCTGGGCGGCGCCGGATCGCCGGCGTACGTGGCGGTGGAGCAGGACGCCTCCGGCCACGCCTGGAGGACGGCGCTGGCCCTGGCCAAGGGCATCGGGGCCACGCGGGCCGGGGCCATCGAGACCACCTTCGCCCAAGAGACAGAGATCGACCTATTCATGGAGCAGGCTACCTTTGCGGCCATCGACCGAACTCTCCTCCTGTCGTTCGAGGTGTTGGTGGAGGAGGGGTTCGACCCGGAGCTGGTGGCGCTGGAACTGTACGGGTCCTATGAGGCGGCGGAGATCTTCGCCGAGATGGCCCATACGGGTTTCTTCCGCCAGGGCAAACTGCACTCGCAGACCAGCCAGTACGGCACCTTCAGCCGCGGGCCGGTGGTCCTGCCTGACTCGTTCAAGCGGGTGATGCGCCGCCGGCTGGCGGACATCCGCAGCGGCCGGTTCGCGCGCGAGTGGCGGCGCGAACAAGAGGCGGGCTACCCCAACTTCCATCGCTACTGGGAAGATGCGCTGGCCCACCCGATAAACGCCGCCGAGGAGCCGGGCCGGGCGCTCTTTGGGCAGGGGCGGTAGGCTGCGGGGACACAGTTGGCTATGTGGTGTCTGACCCCCGCCTGAAGGCGGGGCATCGATTTGACTTCATGCCCTTGCCTTTAGGCTGGGGTGGCGTTTAGGCGGTGCTAGGCGCCGAGCGTCTCCAGGAAGAACGCGGCGAAGGCGTCGGCATCGACGTCCGTCACTACCTCTACCTCGCGGCCGGCCACCGGGTCGACGAACGTGCGCAGGAAGCCGCCCGCTTCGCTCACAGCGACCGGCAGCATTTCAGTCGTGAGGAAGTGCCGCTCAACCAGCGTGGCCAGGGCCAGCGGGTCGTGAGGGATGGCAGCCAGGCCCTGCGGCAGTGACACGCCGGCGATCCCAAAGAGGCTGGCCAGGACGGGCGTCCACAGCCGCACCAGGCGGGCCAGCGCCTGGAGAAGGGGGTCGGCGCTGGTTTCCAGGCGCCGGACGTGCTCGTCCAGAAGATAGGTGCGCATCGTCACGTCGGCGGGGACGCAGGAGGTGGGGATGGGCGCGGAGAGGACGGCGATGGTTGCCTGAGGGTCGGCGTTCAGGTTGTACTCCACGCTGAAGGGGAGGGCCACTCTCTGAAGCTCGGCGCCCTGGAAGAACCCGCCCATCAGCGTCAGGTGGCGGATGCGCTGGGCGATGCGCGGCTCGCGCTCCAGGGCAGCAGCCAGGTTGGTCAGCGGCCCGATGGCCACCACCTCCATCTCCTCGGCCAGGAGCGTGTCCACGATCAGGTCCACGCCGTCGCGCGGCGAGATGGAGATGTCCTCGCCCTCCTCCAGCAGGCCGCGGCCTTCGTGGCCGCCCCAGAACATGCGCCCCTGGCCGCCCAGAGGCTCGCCGCGGCCGGCCGCGACCTCGGGTCGCGGGCCCCCGTTCAGCGCGATGAGCTTGGCGGCGATCTGGGCGCGCCGGCGGGTGTCGCCGGAGACGGTGGTGACGGCGGCGAGCTCGATCTGCGGGTGGCGCAAGGCGAAAGCCAGGGCCAGGGCGTCGTCAACGTCCGTGCCGATGTCGGTGTCGAGGAGGATGCGGCGCGCCACGGCTCTTAGTGCATCTCCTGGCCGCCGGTGATGTTGATGGCCTGGCCCGTCATGTAGTCCGCCTCGTCGGAGGCGAGGAAGGTCACCAGTTTCGCCACGTCGGCGGGGTAGCCCACCCGGCCTAGCGGGATGGGTGGCAGGAAGCGCTGCGCCACGTCCTCCAGGCCGAGGCCCATTCCGTCCATGATGGGCTGGAGGGCGCCGCGCAGGAGGGGCGTATCGATGGTGCCGGGGCAGACGGCGTTGACGGTGATCTTGTACATGGCCAGCTCTTTGGCCAGCACTTGGGTGAGAAGGATGACGGCGGCCTTGGTGGCGCAGTACGGCCCCAGGAAGACGAAGCCCGTCTTGCCCGCCTGCGACGACATGCTGATGATCCGTCCACCCTGGCCCTGACGGGCCATCCAGCGGGCGGCGGCGCGGGCGCAGAGGAAGACCCCCCGCAGGTTGACGGCAACGGTGCGGTCGAAGCCGTCATCGGGCATGTTCACCAGGTGCATGGGCGGGTTGCTGATGCCGGCGTTGTTGACAAGGATGTCCAGCCGGCCGAAGCGCCGCTCGGTCTCCTGGAAGAAGCTCTCCACCGACACCGTGTCGCTCACGTCGCCCAGCAAGCACAGGCAGTCGGCGCCGGCTTCCTGGAGCAGGGATTCGGTGGCCTTCAGGCCGGCGGCAGAGATGTCGACCACGGCCAACCTGGCGCCCTCGCGGGCGAAGCGCAGGGCGATGCCCTGGCCGATGCCGCTGCCGCCGCCGGTGATCAGGGCGACTCGGTCCTTCAGGAGCATGGTGGCCTCCCTTCGAGGGACAATGGTCGGGGGTCAGGGGCCAAGGGTCAAGAGGTTAAGGCCAAAGGGTCAAGGGTTGACTCCTGCCGCTCATCCGGCTCGGAGACAGATGCACGGAAGGCTTATGGTCATTAACGAATTGGTGGCCCAGGAGACGTAGGGGCAGGGCTCGCCCCTGCCCGCCCCGCCGGCGGGCGCCCGCGAGGGGCGCCCCTACGAACGGGGAAGAGGTGTTGCGCCACTATTTTCTGCATGACCATTAGCCTTCCACCGCTTGTGGAGGCCTGAAGGCGTCCGCTACATCCTTCGACAAGCTCAGGACGAGCGGGCGGGCCCTGGCGGGTTGCCGCCATTCGATTTTGGCGCGTTTCGGTGCTTGCCAGGTCTGGCGGCGCGAGCGAGAATAGGGGCGAAAAGCTTGGCGGGAGCGACGAGTGGTCGCACAGAAAGGAGAGCGGGGAGATGGAACTGGGTGGGTACGCTGACCGCATCGCACGGGTAGACCTGGCCAGCGGTGAGATCAAGTACGAGGGTGTCAACGAGGAGGACGCACGCAAGTACATCGGCGGGCGCGGTCTGGGCGTCAAGTTCGTGTTCGATAATGGCCCCGCCGTGGACCCGTTCTCGCCGGAGAACATCATCTGCTTCCTGGTGGGGCCCCTCAGCGGGACGAACGTCACGATGAGCGGCCGCATGGCCGTCGTGACCAAGTCGCCTCTGACGGGCGGCGTCACCGACTCGCATCACGGCGGCTGGTCGGGCGCCCGACTGCGTTGGGCGGGGCTCGACGGGCTGATCTTCAAGGGGAAGGCGGCGAAGCCGGTCTACGCCTTCATTGAGGCGGGAAAGGTGGAACTGCGCGACGCCTCGGACTTGTGGGGCAAAGGCGCCCACGAGACCGTCAAGACCCTGCTGGCGCGCCACGGCGAGGACGTGAGCGTGGTCTGCATCGGTCAGGGGGGCGAGAACCTATCGCGCTTCGGCAACTGGATCAACGAGAACGATCGAGCGTCGGGCCGCGGCGGCACCGGTGCGGTCGGCGGCAGCAAGAATCTGAAGGCGCTGGTCATTAAGGCCAAGAAGAAGATGCCAGAGGCCAAGGACCGCGACGCCTTCAGGGCGGCCCACAAGGACGCTCTGGACGCCATCAACGAGAGCGAGATCACGGGCCCGCGCAAGGGCGGACTGTCGGTGTTCGGCACCAACGTCTTGATGAACGTGTCCAACTCAATTGGTGCGCTGCCTACCAAGAACTCGCAGCTCACGGCCTTCGACCGGGCCTTCGACGTCAGCGGCGAGCACGTGAACGAGACGATTCTGGTGGACAACCCCACCTGTCACGCCTGCCCGGTGGCCTGCAAGAAGGAAGTGGAGACCAAGGCCGGGAAGTACCACGTGCACATGGAGAGCGTGGAGTACGAATCGGCTTGGGCCTTGGGCGGCAACTGCCTCAACGCCGATGTCGAGGCCGTCGCCTACATCATCGACCTGTGCAACGACTACGGTCTGGACACGATCGAGATGGGGAACGTCCTCTCGATGGCGATGGAGGCCAGTGAGAAGGAGCTGATCAAGGAGCGGATCTCCTGGGGTGACACGGAGAAGATGGTAGAGCTGGTGCACAAGATCGCCCTGCGCCAGGGCATCGGCGATACGCTCGCGGAGGGCCCGGCTCGGGCCGCGACCGCCTTCGGCGACCCCAAGATGTCCATGACGGTGAAGGGGCAGGCCATCCCGGCCTACGACCCGCGCGGCATGAAGGGGATGGGCCTGGGCTACGCCACCAGCAACCGGGGCGCCTGCCACCTGCGCGGCTACTCGCCGGCCAGCGAGGTGCTGGGCGTGGGCATGAAGACGGACCCGCTTGCCTGGCAGGGCAAGGGCGCTTTGCTGAAGCTGCTCCAGGACCTGCACGCTGTGTCTGACTCCTTCGACATCTGCAAGTTCTCGGCCTTTGCTGAGAACGCGGAGCACTATGCCGCCCAGTACTCGGCCGTGGTGGGCATCCCCATGAACTCGGCGGAGCTCCTAAAGATCGGCGAGCGAATCTATAACCTGGAGCGGTACTACAACAACCTGGCCGGCCTCGGCGAGGGCTCAGACACCCTGCCGGAGCGCTTCCTGAAGGAGCCGTCGACATCTCCCGGCTCCAAGGGGCACGTCTGCGAGCTGGACCTGATGCTCAAGGAGTACTACGCGCTGCGGGGCTGGGTGAACGGCGTCGTGCCCGAAGCGAAGCTGAAGGAGCTGGCGATCGTCTAGCGATGGCGGCGGTGCGGCTCTATGCGGCTTTGCGGGAGGCGGCCGGTCAGCGCGACTTCGACGTAGACCTGCCGGCGGGCGCTCTTATCGGCGAGCTGTTGAAGCGGCTGATAGCGCTACGCCCAAAGCTGGACGGGAAGATCCTGGACGACAAGGGCAGTGTGCTCCAGTACGTCGCGGTGTTCGTCAACGGACGCGACATACGCCACCTGAACGGCCTGGAAACGCCCATCCAGCCCGAGGACGAGATAGCCATCTTCCCGCCGGTGGCGGGTGGATAGCGACAGTCTGACAACGGAAACAGGAACGGATTAACGGATAGGGGCTGGAAGCAACGTGGCGTTAGGGGCGCTGCTCACTACGCGCTGCATTTTGGGGCGCGGCAAGTAGCGCCCCTACGGGTGAAAGGGGGCCAGGCTAAGAATTCAACTGGGCCTGGCGGCTGCGTACCCCGCGCGTCGTCCATCCTGTAGCCAGCTGCGGTGCTCACCCCAGCGCGGGCCGGTGGTGGTGCCACGACGTGGCCTGCTCGTAGGCGTGGGCGAGGCGGAGGACGGTCTCCTCCTCCCGGGGCCGGCCGATGATCTGGAGGCCGATGGGCAGACCCTGGGGGTCGAAGCCACAGGGCAGGGAGATGGCCGGCTGGCCGGTGATGTTGAACGGCGCGGTGAAGCGGTGGATGCGGCCCTCGCGGCCGGTGGCCGCTAGCTCGTCCTCGATACGGGTGGCGGTGAAGGGCGTGGCGGGGGTCACCAGCAGGTCGATGTCGGCGAAGAGTCGCGTCGCCTCGCCCTTTATCCGGCGCTGCACGTCCAGGCCTCGTAGGTACTCTATGGCCAGCAGGTTCCGGCCGGCCAGGAGGCGGTTTCGCACCTGCTCGGAGATGTCCTGGGGGCGCTGCTCCAGGTTCTGGCGATGGTAGTGGGCGGCCTCCGGCCCGGCGATGTTGGGCCAGATGACCACGGCCTCCAGGAGCCAGGGAACCTCCACATCCACGAGCCTGGCGCCCAGGCCGGCCAGCGTCCGTAGGGCCTCCTCGATTCCCTGGAGCACGTCCTCGTTCACGCCGGAGAGGGCGTCCAGGCCGGGCACGCCTATCCGCAGGCTGCGCACATCGCCTTCGAGGGATGCCACGTAGTCGGGCAGCGGGCGGTCGCTGGTGGTGGGGTCGTCGGGGTCGGGGCCGGCGATGGCCTGGAGGATGAGGGCGGCGTCCTCCACGCTGCGGGCCATGGGCCCGGCGTGGTCCAGCGAGCCGCTCAGGGGAATGACGCCCTGCTTGCTCACGCGGCCGTAGGTGGGCTTGAGGCCGACGATGCCGCAGAGTGAGGCGGGGATGCGGATGGAGCCGCCGGTATCGGAGCCCAGGGAGCCCAGGCAGAGGGAGGCGGCCAGGGCGGCCGCGGAGCCGCCGCTGGAGCCGCCGGGGATGCGCTCCAGGTCCCAGGGGTTGTGGCAGGGCCCGAAGTGGGAGACGACAGTGGTGGCGCCGTAGGCCCACTCGTGCATGTTCAGCTTGCCGAGGAGCACGGCCCCCGCCTCGTTCAGGCGGTGGACGCAAGTGCAGTCGCGTTGGGGTACGTAGTCGGCGAGGATCTTGGAGCCGGCAGTGGTGCGGACGCCGACGGTCTCGTACAGGTCCTTGAGAGCGAAGGGGATGCCGTCCAGCGGCCCGCGCAGCCGGCCGGCGGCCAGGCGGGCTTCGGCCTCCCGAGCGTCGGCCAGGGCCCGCTCCGGGAGGACGGTGACGAAGGCGTTGAGCCGGCCGTCCAGCGCCTCGATGCGCTCCAGGCAGGCGCGGGTGAGCTCCACGGGCGATAGTTGTCGGGCGCGGAAGGCGCGGGCGGCCTCGGCGATGGTGAGGCCGGTAAGCTGGTCGACCGGCATGGAACGTCTCCTTCCGTGGCTGGCGGCGGCTGGTGTCTCCATATTTGCGTTCGCTCGCGGTGTTGTCAACGGGGGGAGAGTTCCGGCCCCCAGGGGCGCGCCAAGGGCGCCGCTACGCGGGACCCGTACGATGGTGCCGACTCTTGCCATCGTGCTGTAGACTGGGATGTACCACAGGAGGAGCCTTTGCTGGACTTCGGAAAAGTGAGCAGCCTGGAGGCGGAGGCCATCGGTGAGCCCGGCCAGCGCACCTTCCGGTTGCGTGTGACCAGCGACCAGCGCACTGCGTCGCTCTGGCTGGAAAAGGAGCAGCTCCAGGCCCTTGCGCTGGCCTTCATGCGGCTGCTGGTGCAAATGGGCCAGCCGGAGTACATCCCGGCCGCCGGGGCGGTGGCCAAGCCGCTCTCTCCCTTCCCCGAGCAGCCATCGCTGGACTTGAAGGTGGGCCGTTTGGGCCTGGGCCTCGATCAGGCAGAGGGCAGCATCGTCCTGTTCGCCTATGAGGTGGAAGAGTCCGAAGAGGAGTCCGAGCCGCCGGAGACGGAGGCGGTGCTGGCCTGTCGCGCCGCACCGGCCCAGTGCCGGGACCTGGTGGCGATGATCGAAGGGATCGTCGCTGGCGGCCGTCCCATCTGTCGCCTCTGCCTGGCGCCCATCGACCCGGAAGGCCACGTTTGCGCCCGCTCCAACGGCCACCGGCCGGAGGAAGACCTGCAGGGGCTGGGCTAGAGGCCGATCATGGCGAGAGGGGTGACACCCAGCCTGCGCGCGGTCTTCACCAACTGGCGGGGGCCGCTGCCGCCCTGGACCAAGTTGCGCATGGCCCTGGCCAACAACTGGACCAAGATCCGCACCCGCCGGAACTGCTGCGGCCACCTGGGCCAGCCCGGGTGCTGAGCCCTCCCCGAGGAGCCTGGTCAGGCTCCGGAGAGCAAGGAGCGGCACAGTTGTGAGTGAGGACGCCACCCACTTCAGCGAACAAGAGCGGTTGTCACCCTGAGCGAAGCGAAGGGTCTGGAGGAGGCGGGGCTGCTGCCCCACCCCAGATTCTTCGTCCGCCTCCGCGGACTCAGAATGACAGAATCGGAGGTCACGCTTTCGCGTAGTGCCTAGCGTGTGAGGAGAGCTAATATGCCCATCGATAGCTTCCGGTGGCTGCCGGGCGCCATCGCGGCGTACTACCGGGGGCTGCCGCTCCAGAAAGTGGAGCCCATCCCCTGGGCGCCCCTGGCCAAGCCCATCGAGGAGTGCCGCTTCGCGCTGGTGACCACGGCCGGCCTCTACATGAAGGACCGCGACCCTTCCTTCGATCTCGACGGCGAGCGGCGCAACCCCTTCTGGGGCGACCCGACGTATCGCGTCATCCCGCGCGATGCAACGCAAGAGCAGATCGGTGTGGCCCATCTGCACATCAACGCCGCCGACCTGCTGGCCGACATGAACGTCGCACTGCCGCTGAATCGCTTCTTGGAGCTGGAGGCGGCGGGGAAGATCGGCTCGCTGGCGGCCAGCCACTATTCGTTCATGGGCTTTCAGATGGACAACTCGGCGTGGCAGAAGCGCTACGCGCCGGAGGTGGCGGCGCGCATGAGGGAGGAGGGGGTGGATGCCGCCCTCCTCACGCCCGTCTGACCGGACTGCTGCCGGAACGTGCCCGTGCTGGCGCGTGTGATTGAGGCGGCGGGGATCAGCACCGTGATCGTGACCCCCATGCCCTACTTCGCCGAGGCGCTGGGCGTGTCGCGGGCAGTGGGTGTAGGCTTCCCCTTCGGCCACCCGCTGGGCCACGCCGGCGACCGCGACGAGCAGATGAAGGTCATCGGCGATGCGCTGCGCGTCTTGCGCGAGGCGGCGGGCCCGGGCACGGTGGAGCACCTGGCCTACGAGTGGCCGGACTTCGAGCGCTGGAAGACGGAGTGGCAGCCCGCCGAGCCTTCGCCCATCGTGGCGCTGCTGCGCGAGCGGCTGCGGGCGCAGGCGGAGGCGAGGCGCTCGAACAAACCGTAGGGGCGCCGCTCGCTGCGCCCACTGGGCGAGGCAAGCATCGCCCCTACCCAGGGTGACGCTTCGACATCCGTCGGAAGCGGACCCGCCTCGGGCGGGAGGTCAGGGTGACGAGCGTCGCCCCCGCCCCAGATTCTTCGCTTCGCTCAGAATGACAGCGAGGCTTGTTGTCATGCTGAGCGGAAGCGAAGCATCTGGGGTGGGGCGCCGAGATTCTTCGCTTCGCTCAGGATGACAGGGGATGGGCCTACGTCAGCACCATGCGGCGGAAGGACTCGGCGTAGGTGTAGTCGCTGCCCTGGGCCACCATCTTCGCCATCTCCGGGATGAACTGCTCGAGGGGAAAGTCGCCCAGCTGGCTGTGGTGGATGCGCAGGGCTTCGATCTTGTCCTGCAGGACCGGCTCGATGTCCACCCAGTGGTTGGGCTCGCGAGCGGCGCCCATCCAGAGCTCCTCCACCTTGTGGGGCGCCAGACCCTCCACGGCGAAGAGCTCGGGGAAGGTGAGGCGGTCGCGGGCGGCGGGGAAGACGGCGTCCAGGGCGGCGTCGCCGGCGGCCCGATGGTCGGGGTGGTTCAGGTAGTTGGCGGCGATGAAGCGGTTGGTGGGGTCGAAGGTAACGACGATGTTCGGGCGGTGCTGGCGGATGACCCGCACGATGTCGCGGCGGACTTGGAGGGTGGGCTGGAGCATGCTATCGGGGTAGCCCAGGAAGAGCACCTGGGCCACGCCGAGGCGTTCGGCGGCGCGCCGCTGCTCGTCCTCGCGGATGGCGGCTAGCTCCTCGCTGGTCAGATTGGGGTCGTCGGTGCCCTTGTCGCCGTTGGTGACGACGACGTAGGTGACGGCGGTGCTGTTCTGGGCCCAGAGGGCGACGGAGCCGCCGGCCAGGAACTCGGCGTCGTCGGGGTGGGCGACGATGACCATCGCCCGTTCGGGATTCATGGGCATCTCTCCTGTGCTCGGAAAGTGGGAAATATGCTCTCGGTCTTATCTTAACAGACGGAGGGAGGGCGCGCTTGAGCGCGTTGACAACGTCGTTGTAGCCGCTAGGATGGATACCGGAGTATGAGAGACCCACACGTCGCTAGGCTTCGCTATCGGCTTGTGCCAGTTAAGACGGTCAGCTTCGACCAGCCGCCAGCGGTCGAAGGGGGCACCGAAGCGTTCCGTATGCGCTTGGCCGACGGTATCCTCACGTTCGCAATGGTCGAACACCACGCTTCAGAGGAGTCTGCCAGGCGGTGTGTCGAGCCATATCTTCGAGCGTGGGAACTTGACGCCGCTCTTCGCCTCGGACACCCACAAATCGGCTTCGACTTTGAGCGGGCGGAGATCGTCGACCGCGATCTGCCGCCCC
>Ga0315268_10007362_pt1 | contig 11587 bp, 8 predicted proteins | sample C1_top_MG_FD_204535 | JGI IMG/M metagenome (GOLD analysis project Ga0315268, IMG submission 204535) | Sediment microbial communities from Yellowstone Lake, YNP, Wyoming, USA - C1_top | ecosystem: Environmental > Aquatic > Freshwater > Lake > Sediment | place: USA: Wyoming | collected 2017-08-01 | reverse complement strand
CATATGAAATCCCGAATCGCGTGTCTCGTTTCCATGCTGTGCGTATGGATTACGCTGTGCGCATCCGCTGCTGCAGAGACCATCGTGCTGGCCGTACCCGGCCCCGGCACCTACTCCTATCTGCCGGTCTACCTGGCCAAAGCGATCGCGGCCGACCGCGCCGAAGGATTGGAACTCAGGCTGCGATATTTCTCCGGCGGCCCGCTGGCCATGCGCGACATGATGTCCAACAACAGCGACTTCGTAGCGCTCGGCCTGCCGGCCATCGCCTCCGCGCGCGCGGACGGCGTGCCTGTGGTAGCCATCGGCCAGCTCAGCCAGTCGGCGATGTACGTATTCCTGCTGCGCGCCGATCTCAAAGACCAGGTGCACAACATTGCGCAACTCAAGGGCAAGCGCATCGGCACAACCTCCGGCACCAGCACGGAACGTTCGATGGGTTACATGATGACCAAGTATCTGCTGCAACGCGCGGAGCTGAAACCCGGCGATGTGCAATACATATCTGCGGGACAGAATCGCGCGGGGCAGCGCGCAGCATTGCTGACCGGAACGGTGGATGCCATCCTCGGAGACGAGCCGTTCGCCTCGGAACTGGTGGCCGAAGGCGCTGCCATCCGGCTGGCCGACCTGTACCTGCCCAAAAACAGCAACGATATGCTCGGCGGCGCCATCGTTCACGCCGCGCTGGCAACCCGCGCAGACGTCTATGCGCAGCACCCGGACACGGTGAAAAAAGTCATGCGCATGTTCGATCGCACGCTGCAATGGATGGCCCAGCATTCGGCACAGGAAATCGTCGACAAACTGTCCGGCCAGCCCGGCTTTGTACCCGAACAGCGCAAGCTGCTGATCGACATCCTGCAGCGCAACCAGGGCATGTACACCAGCCATGTCGGCTGGGACAGCCATGCCGTGGCAACGACCGAGCGTTTTTTCCACAGCACGGCTGCCGACTCCAGGGAATCCGCCTTGCCATTTTCCGACTTCGTCGTCGGCGCATCCGGGAAGTAAGCCAGCTTGAAACTATTTCCCGTCAAGCCAGCCACGCTGCACCAGATATTCAGGCAACGGCTGCTGCTGTTGCTGCTCTCGTTCTCGGTGGTGCTCAGCGGCATCATCGTGCTGGCTTATCTGCATCAGACAGACAGGTTCAACCGCGCTTCGCTGTCCGACACACTTGCGCATTTGAAGCCGCGCATCGAGCATCAGCAGCAAGTCTGGGCCGATGAAGCCAGCAATTTCTTCAGCATCATCGAATGGTCCGGCCTGCTGCAGATAGACGAAAAGTGGCGCCACGATCCGCTGCTTGCATTTTTCACCGCCCAGGCGGAGAACATGAAATTTGAAGGAACCGTGATTACCGATGCCAGCAGCGGCAGGGTGGTGTTCGATTTCATGAACAGTCCGGACAAGCCAAAATTCCAGAACGCATTGACGCAAACGCTCTGGTATGACGATGAACACGATGTGCTGTACAGCATCATAAAAAAGACATCCCGTCCGCCGGGCACAGCTTTCAACATCTATTTTTTCAAGGCATGGGACAGCGCCATGCTCAAGAACCTGAGCTTTCCCGAAACCAGCACGTTCATTCTGCTGGGCGACCAACCCTTGCTGAGTTCGGATGGCGCGCTGGCGCTGGGCACAAGCAAGCCCGTCACAGGCAAATACACCGTGCGCAGCCTGAATGGAGTCGGCTACCAGGAAGACAGCATTACGCTGCAGGCATTGCATGGCAACGACAATTCCAGCCTGCCGCTCAAGCTGGCGGTGCGCGCCCCGGTTAAAAACATTATGCCGGTATGGCTGGTGCTGCTGACCTCCACCGGCATCACGCTGCTGTTCGGACTATTGCTGTTCCTGGTTTTCGGGCGCTGGCTGGGACGGCTGGGCACGAGGCTGGATCAGCTGACCAATGCCGCGCTGCAGTTCAAGAACGAGCAAGTTTGCGAGCTCACCCCCGCCACCGCTCATCTGCTGCAGCTGGCCGATGCCAACAAAGGCGACCAGATCAGCGTGATGGCGCAGGAGCTATCCGGGCTGATGAGCAGCGCCGCACAGCGCGATGCGGAGCAGCGCGCCTATCTGCAGACGCTGGACTTGCTGCAGGACGCGGTGATCGAGTTCACTCCGGAAGGACATCTGCTGCGCGCCACCGACGCATGGAAAGCCATGACCAACATGGACGAGCCTGCAAATGGGGCCATCACCAGCTGCGTACACCCGGAAGACAGCACCAGCCTGATGGAACAGATCAGCGCGCTGACATACCAGCAGAAGGAACAGGTCAACGTGCGCTTCCGCATGCATCGCCAGAGCGATAGCAATGCCTATTTCTGGGTGGAAGGACGCTTTGCCGCAGTCAAAGTGAACGACAAGATCACCAGCATACGCGGCGTGGTGCGCGACATCACCAACACCTACCGCCAGGAGCGCCAGATCAGCCATATGGCGCTGCACGACGCGCTGACCGACCTGCCCAATCGCGTGCTGCTGGAAGACCGCATGGAGATGGCGATCTCGCGCGCGGCGCGCAACGGCCTGCGCGTGGCGCTGGGCTTCATCGACCTCGATCACTTCAAGCAGGTGAACGACAACTTCGGCCACAAGATCGGCGACCGCATGCTGAAGGAAGTCACGCACAGGTTGTCCATGGCTTTGCGCGGCGCGGACACGCTGTCGCGCTGGGGCGGCGACGAATTCGTGGTGCTGTGTCCCGACCTGAAAACTCTGGAAGATGCGAAGGATATCTCGCAAAAGCTGTCCGTGCTGGCGCTGGAATACATCACGATCGACGGCACGGATTTTCCATTCACGTTCAGCGCAGGATTTGCGGTGTATCCGGATGACGCAAACGACAGCGAAATGCTGCTGGCCCAGGCCGACCGCGCGATGTTCTATGCCAAGGCACAGGGCCGCAACAACATCCAGTTCTTCAACACGATCGCCGGCAAGGAAACCGGGCGCAAATCGTTCTACATCCAGAGCCGGCTGATGCAGGCCGTGCACGACAACCACATCCAGTGCTGGCTGCAGCCGCTGATATCCGCCCGGACCGGGCGGGTCATCGGAGCCGAGGCGCTGGCGCGCTGGTACGAGCCGGAAAACGGCTGGATTCCGCCCTCGGTATTCATCCCGATGGCGGAGAGCATGGGGCTGATTGACAAGCTGGGGCAGTCGGTATGGCAGCAGGCGCTGCATGCGCTGACCCTGCTGCCGGGCGAGCATCATTTGTCGGTGAACCTGTCCAAGCGGCAACTGTTTTCCAACACCATCGTCCAGCAGCTGCTCGACGACGTCGCGCATGCGAACATCGATCCCAGCCGCATCATGCTGGAGATCACCGAAAGCATCGCGCTGTCCGATGTCTCGTTTGCCAGCGAGCGCATCGCCGAACTCGATACCAGGGGCTTCGGCATCTCGATCGACGATTTCGGCGTGGGCCACTCCTCGCTGTCGCAACTGCACGAGATTCCCGCCGACGAGCTCAAGCTGGACATGTCATTCGTCAAGCGCATCCACGACAAGAGCGGCCTGAGCATGGCCACCGCGATCATTTCGATCGCGAAATCGCTCGACATGGAATGCGTCGCGGAAGGCGTGGAGGACGCGCACACGGCCGAGCTGCTCGTTTCCATGGGGGTGGACGTGCTGCAGGGCTATCACTACGCCAAACCCATGCCGATAGACGACTATCTGGCCTGGCTCGATGCGCGCATCAAGCAGCAGGAGCTGGCAGACTAAAACCGCACGCGACTCTTCCGGCTCGCATCACTGCTGCGTGCAACCGCCTCGGGTAACATCAATATCACTGCCCCGTCCGGTAAATGAATTAAAATATGGCGTGCTGCGCGCTTGCCTTCAATCCTCACAAATCCTGAATTTTTGCCCATGAACCTGATCATCCAATCCATCCACGACATCCCCGCCGCGCATCTGGATCGCATTGCCGGACTGAGCACCGCCACGCGCATCGAACAGATCGCACCGCATGCGCACCGGCTGTGTGAAGCGAGACCGCACGACGCCATCGCAAGCTATTGCTGGGAGAACCAGCTCGATTACGGTTTCGTGCGGCCGAACCAGCAGCTGGCCGATTTCGGGCTGGTGGTGATGGACATGGACTCCACGCTGATCAACATCGAGTGCATAGACGAGATCGCCGACATGCAGGGGCTCAAGCCACAGGTGGCGGCGATCACCGAGGCGGCAATGCGCGGCGAGATCGACTTTGCCGAAAGCCTGCGCCGCCGCGTCGCGCTGCTCGAAGGGCTGCACGAAGGCGCGCTGCAGCGCGTGTACGATGAACGCCTGCAACTCAATCCCGGCGCGGAGATCATGCTGAAAAAACTGAAGGAACACGGCATCCGCACGCTGCTGGTATCCGGCGGCTTCGTGTTCTTCACCGAACGCCTGAAGCAGCGCCTGGGCCTCGATTTCGCGCACGCCAACACGCTGGAAATCGTGGACGGCAAACTCACCGGGAGAGTGCTGGGGCACATACTCGACGCGCAGGGCAAGGCGGATTGGCTGCTGCGCACGCGCGATGAACTGGAGCTGCATGCGCAGCAGGTCATCGCGCTGGGCGACGGCGCAAACGACCTGAAGATGCTGATGCAGGCCGGCATCAGCATCGCCTACCACGCCAAGCCCATCGTGCGCACGCAGGCCACGTATGCCTTCAACTTTGTCGGGCTGGATGGGCTGCTGCATCTGTTCGGCGGATAAATCCGGGCCAACTTTCAATCACACATCATATGCAGGACAACGGTTCAGAATCCATCATGAAACATAGATTTTAAATGGACATTAAAAATTTCATCCGGTCATTCAAGCCGCATGCAACACCCCTGTCCCTCGCAGAAAAGAGCCGCAGCGCGCTGCTGGCTGCTGCGGCCATCCTGCTGCTGGGATACGCGTTCAAATACGCGCCTTTCGAATATCCGCCGCTGATGCTGGGGTCGATGGCGGCCGCTGCCACGCTGCTGTTCGCTCTCCCGCACAGCCCCATGTCGCAGCCTTGGCCGCTGATCGGCGGCAATCTGGTTTCGGCACTGGCAGGCTGGACATGCTTCCAGCTCATCCACGACCCGATACTGGCCGCCGCCTGCGCGGTCGGGCTGGCAGTTTTCCTGATGCACACGCTGCGCTGCCTGCACGCGCCGGGCGCAGCCACTGCGCTGATCATTATCTTGAGCAGCGCGCAATTCCATGCCACGAACTGGGAGCTGGTGGCCTATATCGTGACGGCCAACATCGTGCTCATGCTGCTGCTGGCGCTGGTATTAAACAACCTGATTCCCGGCAGGCGTTACCCGGCTCCGCATCGGCATGCGCAGCTCCATGCCGATGCGCACGCAACGGCGGTCAGCATTGAGCAAAGCGATATTGCATGGGCGGCAAGCCGCATGAACAGCTTCGTCGACATCAGCGAAGAAGATCTGGCAGCTATATATGAGCTAGCCAGGCAGCACGCTCAAAGCCGCTATGAGCAGGCGCTGGATGCCCGTAAAAATCCGCGCGCCTAGAACCATGCCCAATTCCCCGTTCAAAAATACCCCTTTTCAACGCATCGCACATTGCTGGCTGTTCGCCACGCTGGCCGCTGCGCTGCTCACCGCCTGCCAGACTGCGCCCCAACAGGCGCAGATCGCAACGCCAGTGCCGGCGGTTGCCGCCCCCGTCGCGCCGCCCGTAGCCGTGGTGCGGCCGCCGCCGAAAATCGCGCTCGTACTGGGCGGGGGCGCGGCGCGCGGATTTGCCCATATCGGCGTGATCAAGGCGCTGGAGGCGCAAGGCATCGTCCCGGACATCATCGTCGGCACCAGCGCCGGCTCGGTGGTCGGCACGCTGTACGCTTCGGGCTACAACGGCTTCGAATTGCAACAGCTCGCGATACAGATGGAAGAAAAACAAGTGAGCGACTGGTCCCTGCCCAATCGCGGTGTGATCAAGGGCGAGGCGCTGCAGGACTTCATCAACCACGCGGTGAAACAAACCCCGCTGGAGAAACTGCCCCGGCTGATGGCGGTGGTCGCCACCGATCTGCACAGCGGCGAAATGGTCGTGTTCCGCACCGGCAACACCGGCATGGCGGTGCGCGCATCCAGCGCGGTGCCGGGCGTGTTCCAGCCGGTCGCCTTCGGCGGCCACGAATATGTGGACGGCGGCCTGGTCAGCCCGGTGCCGGTGCGCGTGGCGCGCTCGCTCGGCGCCGATTTCGTGATCGCGGTGGACATATCCAGCAAACCGCAAAACAACAAAACCGAAAGCAGCTTCGAAGTGATGCTGCAAACCTTTGCCATCATGGGCCAGACGATCAGCCGCAACGAATTGCCCGGCGCGGATGTGGTGATCCGCCCCAGCATACCGGGACTCAGCGCAACCGGGTTCAACGACCGCCACCTAGCCGTACTGGAAGGTGAAAAAGCTGCCGCCGCGATTCTGCCCGAGCTGAAAGCCAGACTCGCCAGACTGCGCGCGACGCCCTGACCGAGCATGAGCAGGTACCTCGTCCTCATCGGCATTCTGCTGATACTGCTTGGGCTGATCTGGCCGTGGCTGGCGCGACTGGGCATCGGCCACCTGCCCGGCGATATCCAGATTAAGCGCGAGGGATACAGCTTCTATTTCCCGCTCACCAGCAGCATCATCATTTCTCTGCTGCTGTCGCTGCTTTTCTGGATATTCAGGAAGTAATGCCCCATTCTGGAGGGGAAACCTGCTGCTCTCATGAACCCCGCGTACCACGAATATGCAGCGCGGCGCACTTGTGGGCCTGCCCGGCACGCTGTTGTTCATCTCCACCGGCTTGTTATAAGCATGGCTGTGGACGGCATCACATGAGTGACTGTGCAGCATGCTTTAGCTAGCAGGAACAATGGATACACGTCGAAAATTTTTACACTCCCACTTGAAATCCGGGTTTACGACTTGCCTTAAATCGCAACAGAAACATCCAACACAATGTAATTAAATGAAATTTATTTCCCCTGCTTTCTGCTGGTATGGGTTATGCATATATATTGGCAAGAGCAGTTGCTAGTTGCATTCGAGCAAGTACTCGGTTTATTAACCTTGAATTTGGGAGAATAAAATGAAAAAAACTCAAATAGCATTGGCCATCTCATTGATGGTCTCAGGCTCCGCCTTCGCGAATACATTCGTAAATGGCGGTTTCGAAGCTGGCGACCTCAGTGGCTGGACTGGCGGCGGCGGTAGTTGGGGTGGCAGCCCGCCCGCCCCCGTTGCTGCGCTGACTTACAACGGCGGCAGCCCAAACAATTACACCATGGTTGCTCCGGGCACCGATCCGTATACAGGTTTGTCCACGGTCTACAGCGGTAACCACTCTGCACGCTTGAATGACAACCTCAACAACTACTCGGTTTCGACGCTACGCCAGTCCGTGACCAATTACACGGACAATAATATCTACTTCGCGTGGAACGCGGTATTGCAGAGTTCTCATGGCCTGACAAATTCCGACTATTTCTCACTGACACTGACCGACGACACAGCCCATACCACCTTGGTAGACAGGGCTTACAGTTCCGCAGGCTCGATCGGAGCGGGCACGACGGGCGTGACGTGGACAGGTTATCCAACTGGCCCTTATGGGACAACGGTATACAGTGCCGGATGGGTAGTCGAGAATATTGACACCTCGGGAATTCTGGGTCATGACTTTACCCTGACCATGCTGGCATCCGACTGCCCCTATGGCGGTCACTGGGGTTACGCATATCTGGACGGATTTGGAGCAGCTCCTCCGCAACCTGGCCCTCAGCCTGGTACCGTGCCAGAACCTGAAACATTGGCATTGATGGGGCTCGGCCTGCTCGGTCTGGGTGCAGCACGTCGCCAGAAGCGGACGTAACAAGGATATTCATCGGTCAGTAAAAACGGCGATCCATGATCGCCGTTTTTTTGCGCTTATAATAATTGCTCGAACTCGATAGTAGAGACTATGGCCAAAAAGAACATTCTGACCAAGGGCAAGAAAATTCAGGCCGAGCAGCTGGCGCTCGACAACCGCTGGGAGGAAGCTCAGGCACTGTATGCAAGCATCTGCAAGGCTGATCCGATGGATGCAGAGGCATGGGCCAAGATGGGCGCAACCCGGTTTCGACTCGGTCAACACAATGAAGCAGAATCATGCGCGCGCAGGGCGCTGCTGCTTGCGCCCAAGTTGTCCTTTGCCCGGCAGACCTTGGCTACGATCCTGCAACATCAGGGAAAGCTGGACGAGGCCTCCAGCATATTGCAAGGATCCCTGGCGCAACAACCCAATTCATCAGAGGCACTCGTCAACCTGGCACGCCTGCGGGAAAATCAGGGACGCCAGAAGGAGGCATTTGACCTTTATCACCAAGCCCTGGATTTACAACCCGAATCCCCGTATGTGCTGGCCAAGCGCGGGGAGTTGCTGGAAAAGGAAGGCCGTCTGGCGGAGGCAGAAACAACCCTTGCTCGCGGCTTGGCTCAGACACCAGGCAGCCCGATTCTCAACCTGGCCGCTGCCCGGCTGGATCGGCGGTCAAACCGTCATGCCGAGGCTGCAGCCCGGCTGGAAGCGGTGCTTCATCAACCCATGCCGCAGGATCTCGGCATGGAGATACATCTTCTGCTCGGGCAGCTCCATGACCGCTTGGGCAATACAGACAAGGTTCTGCCACATCTGCTCGAAGGCAAGCGCCGCATGGCCTTGGTTGCTGATCCGGACGGGAGCAGCCGCACACGATTTCTGGCCAGGTGCGATACCGCTCGCGCTTGCTTGAGCGATCGCCTGCAACATTCATCACAGAAGCAGCCTTCATCCCAGAATGACGCGCCTGTTTTCCTGATCGGCTTCCCACGCTCCGGCACCACCCTGCTGGAACAGATACTGGATAGCCACCCCGGCTTGCAGACTCTGGATGAAAAACCCATGGCTGAAGTTATGGAGCGTGCTTTTCTCGATATGCCCCCAAGCGGACCCGATGCGCTGGCGGATTTATCTGATGCACAAATCACCACCTTGCGCAGAATCTATTTTGATGAAGCGGCCCACCATGTGGCGCGCCAGCCGAACACCCTGCTGGTGGACAAGCTGCCGCTGAACATTGTTCGCGTGCCGCTACTGTGGCGGGTCTTTCCCGAGGCACGATTTATCCTGGCCATACGCCATCCCTGTGACGTGACATTAAGCTGTTTGATGCAGAGCTTCGGCATCAACGACGCCATGGCTGGGTTCGACTCCCTTGAAAATGTCGCTGAAATTTACAGCCGCGTCATGGGCGCGTGGCTTGAATACGCGGAACGCCTGCCGCTGCACTGGCAACGCATCCGCTACGAGGACTTGATCACCAATTTCGAAGCGGAAACGCGCACCCTGCTCGAATTCCTCGGGGTAGGCTGGTCCGACACGGTGCTGGAACATACCCGCCATGCGCAGCAACGCGGCATCATCAACACCCCCAGCTATCATCAGGTCACCCAGCCCATTTACCAGCACGCCAAATATCGCTGGAAGCGCTATGAAAAGGAGTTCGCGCCTGCGATTAAAATTTTGCAGCCCTTCATCGAACAGTTCGGTTATTCAAAATGAGTTCCCGGTATTGCATTGACAGCACACAAGCTGCTTATACTTTTCTAATTTTTTGCGGCAAATTGAATTATGACTAATTTCATGCAACGCGGTTATGCCGCAGTCGAGGGCGGCAACATTGCGGAGGCCACGCTATGGTTTGGAAAGGCTCTGACAGAAAATCCTGAAGACATGCCGGCCATGGCCTGGTACGGGCAATGTCTTTGCAATATCGGGCGGCGCGACGAAGGCCTCCCCTATTTGCGCAAGGCGGGCCGGCATTTCGTGGAAATTGCACGCGACAGCAAGGACATCACCGTGGTGCTCGAAATCATCGAACAGTTGCAGCACTGGAGCGATTTTTCAGGCTCCCTTGAGCTGGGACTGTCCGCGGTACAGATCAACAGTTCCGAGGCCCGTGGCTTTCAGCTGCTCGCGCTCACGTATTCCCAACTGAATAAAACAACGGATGCACTGAATGCGGGCCGGCAGGCGCTGGAACTCGCCCCGAAAAACACCATGATGCAAATTCTGCAGGCAAGCCTGGAGGCAGATGCAAAACTGAACGATGCTGCCAGACAACGCCTTGAAAAGGTCTTGAGCAATCGTCTGAATGCCAGAGAGGAGTTCCGGGCACACAAGGAACTGGCGCGCGTTCTCGACAAGCTCGGCGAATATGATCAGGTATTTCCACATTTGCATGCCTCGGCCAGATTGTCCGCTTCCTTACCGGAGATCAATGCGCAGGATGCTGCATTCATTCCGAACATGATCAAAAGCAACAAGGCAGGCTTCGACCGTGGGCTCATGGGTCGTTGGTCTGAAGCCAAATTTCCGCAAGATCAGCCGCCGCCCGCCTTCCTGATCGGCTTCATGCGATCGGGTACGACGCTGACCCAGGAGGTGCTGGGCAGCCATCCCGGTATATTCGTCGCCGATGAAGAGAATTTCATCTGGGCCATGCATCGTGAACTCCACCAAATGAATAGCTCCAACGCGGGCACGGTGGAAAAACTTAAGCAACTGGATCTGCCCGGTGTTATGCATTTGCGCGAGTTCTACTGGAACCGGGTGCGGCAGCGCTTCGGGGATAGCATTGGCCAGAGGATGTTCGTGGACAAGTACACGATGAACACCATCGATCTTGGACTCATCAACACTATTTTTCCGGATGCCAAGGTGGTTTTCGTCATGCGCGATCCACGTGATGTTTGTTTGAGCTGCTTCATGCAACTCATGGTGCCGTCCCCCGCTACTGTCCATTTGCTGAGCTGGCAGGGAACCGCTGAGTTTTACGTCCAAATTATGGATTGGTGGATGTACATCAAACAGCAAATGACGCTGGATTTCATCGAATTCCGCTATGAAGACGCAGTAACGCAATTTGAACCGACCTTTCGGAAAATTTTCGACTTTCTGGGGCAGTCCTGGAATCCTGACGTCGCAGAATTTCATAAACACGCGGCGGAAAAGTTCATCTCCAGCCCCAGCCGTACCCAGGTAACCCAACCACTGTATGCCTCATCGATGGCGCGCTGGATGCACTACGAAACAGAGTTCGCGCCGGTTTCAAAATTGCTGCACCCCTTTATCAGCGCCTTCAATTACGATCCATTTTGAACGTGCACTGATCGTGCTTGGGGATACCCTGTCAGGGCATTTTCTTTGCTGCACACCGCCCATACAAAGGGCGCAAGTTTCGCCCCATATTCACCCAATCAGCGTTCATCGCAGCAACATACCCAATGTCTGGCCGGGCAGATATAAACACGAAAAATCGCTAACCTGTCGTCTAAATCTTCACGGCAAGTTGCCGATAAACCTCATGAGCCTAAGTCTGAATGCCCTCGCAAAAAAATGAAAACGGCTGCTATTCCGCGTGACGTATGGCTGTTCACTGTTCATCGGACAAGACCAAGGATGCTGAAATGAATATTATTGACTCGGCAATTAAATATTGAACTTATTTGATGAGGTTTTGTCAGATTGCTCATGGAAAAACAAGACGCAAGGACA
>Ga0315268_10007361_pt1 | contig 11588 bp, 8 predicted proteins | sample C1_top_MG_FD_204535 | JGI IMG/M metagenome (GOLD analysis project Ga0315268, IMG submission 204535) | Sediment microbial communities from Yellowstone Lake, YNP, Wyoming, USA - C1_top | ecosystem: Environmental > Aquatic > Freshwater > Lake > Sediment | place: USA: Wyoming | collected 2017-08-01 | reverse complement strand
GCGCAAAGTGCCAGGATTGTCATGCCGCTGTCTTCGCCGAGTATAATCAAAGCATGCATGGAAAGAATGCCGGCTGCACTGATTGCCACAAGCCTCATGCCGTCAAGTCGCTGCTGGCCGTTTCCGGCCGCGACATCAACATCCAGTGCGCCAAGTGTCACGAATATGCTGAAATGGTCAAGAACCACTCCAAGTGGCTGCCCCAGGCGGCCCTCCATATTGACGCATTGCCGTGCATAACCTGCCATACGGGCTCAAAAAATTATGTGATTACCATGCACATGGCGAAAAATGTAGCAGACTCGCCCTTGGGCGGCGTTAAGCTGGCCGATTTTAACGATCTACTGCCGTTTTTATCGGCAGGGAAAAAGGTCGAGTCATTGATCGACGTCAACGGCGACAATTTTCTCTCATTAAGCGAGTTAAAGAAATTCAATACCAGCAGCCAATATCGAAGTTTAAGTCTCCTGGGGACAATGATGCCAGAGGTAATAACACACAATTATCAGATTCTGAATAACCGCTGGGATTGCACCTTCTGTCATGCCTCGGGACCCAATGCCCAACAAACAAGCAATCTTGCCTTTCCCGCACAGGACGGCACATACAGCCGAATGCCGGTAGAGAAAGGCGCCATCATGGACATCCTGTACGGCACCCCGGATTTCTATATGCTGGGATCAACGAGAAGCACCCTGTTGAGCGTCATCGGGGCGCTGATTGCAGCCGGGGGACTTATGGTGCCCATTTTGCACGGCACATTACGTTTCGTCACCCGGAAGAGAAGAAAGGAGCATTAATCATGTCACACCAAACACCCAAAGAGCTGATATATTTTACCCCCACACCGGTAAGAATATGGCACTGGCTAAACGCTCTCGGAATTGTCACCCTTTGTATCACGGGCATACAGATCAGATTCCCGGAGTATGCCAATATCTTCGGCACGTATAAGGCAGCTATCAAACTGCACGATATCGCCGGCGTGACCGTAGCGATCTCCTTCTTCCTTTGGATATTTTACTATCTGTTCGTAGCGAGGAATCTGGTAAAAGTCTATGTCCCCAATTTGGACGATATCAAACAGGGGGTCTTCCGACAGGCTTTCTTCTATTTCTTTGAATATTTTCTGGGGCGAAAAAATCCCCATAACGCCACGCTGGACAACAAGTTCAATGCCATCCAGAAAATGAGCTACCTGTTCATCATGTTCCTGTTCTTGCCGCTCGTTATCGCCAGCGGTCTCCTCCTGATGAACGTCGCACCTCTGAGGGGGTGGATCATCATGATCGGAGGGATCAAGTTCCTCGTGGACGCCCATTACCTGATCGCCTGCTCCTTTTTTGCCTTTCTCTGCGTCCACATCTACATGGCCACGCTGGGGCATACGCCTTTTGCCCATTTCCGCCAGATGTGGACAGGATGGGAAGAGGTAGAAATCCACCATCGATAGCAATAAGAATTGACTAATCGGGCATTTTTTTATAATGAAAAGCCCGCATAGACCGGATGGCTGATTTCCTTCTTGTGCCTATTTCGATGTTCTCGGGGAAAAAGAAAAAGGAGTAACAGAGCAAATAGAGGACGGCGTCGCAGGGCTGAGATTCTGTTCTTTTTGTTTTTCTGGAGGCAATTATGAAGCAGCGGTACCTGTTTTTCATCTTAACAATAACGGTGTTAACGTGCTCCTTCGCGTATGCGATTGACATCAAAGATGTCCCCTTTAAAATAGCCAATTTCGGCAAGGTCATATTCAACCATAACGAGCATTTCAGGCAAGAGGGTATTAAGAATAACTGCAAAACCTGCCATAATGCAATTTATAATCTCAGGAAAAAAGATCATTACACCATGGTTGATATGGAGAAGGGCAAATCCTGCGGCGCCTGCCACAACGGGAAGCGGGCCTTCGATCTCAAGGATTGCATCAAATGTCACAAAGTTACCGATATAACCATGAAAGTAAAAGAGACAGGACCCGTAACTTTCAGTCACAAAAAGCATCTCAAAACAAACAATTGCGCCATCTGCCACCCCAATATATATGATATGGCTGCAAAAAAGCCGGTCACTATGGCTCAGATGGAAAAAGGAAAATCCTGCGGCGCCTGTCATAACGGCAAAGAGGCCTTTAAGACCGAAGAATGCATTAAGTGCCATCCCTTCAAGGAGGTGGATTTCAAGGTGCCGGATACGGGTGACGTCAAATTCAGCCACGAACTGCACACGGGCATGTACCAGTGCGGCGATTGCCACATCAAACTCTATCTCCCTTCTGCGAAGAATAAGAGAATCACGATGGCTGAGATGGAGGCGGCAAAGTCATGCGGCGAGTGTCATAGCGAAGGCAAAGGAGCCTTTACCGTAAAGGAAAATTGTGACCGTTGCCACAAGATGTAGCGCAGAGCGGGAGACGAATTTCCTGAAGGAAATGTAAATATTGTTTGACAAAAATGATTTGATCGTTAAGTTAGCAGAAATTCAAACGGACCGGAAGAGAGTCCAAGAGAAGGAGAAAAAATAAACATGTTTTCTGTATCTGAAAAAGCAAGTGAGATGATTAAGGAATTCCTTAAGAGTCGCACGGAGGTCCCCTCCATCAGGGTGGTGATGCAGGAGGGCGGCTGATCCGGGCCCTCACTGGGCATGGCTCTGGATGAGTCAACAAAGGACGACGAGATATTCGAGGACCGGGGGGTTACCTACCTGGTCGAGAAGACCCTCTTTGAGAAGGTCAAACCGATAGAAGTCGATTTCATTACCACCCCGCGAGGAGCGGGATTCAAACTGACCTCCAGTTTGAATCAGGAAAGCGCCTGCGGATCATCTTGCAGTTGCTGAAAGCGCCCCCGGAGGCCTCAGAACCTCCGGGGGGTTTTTATGAAAGACGAGCCAACCCTCCCCGACCGTAATATCGCCGATGCCCTGACCAGGATGGGACATCACACCGAGGCCGTCGCGCTCTACCGGAAACTCACAGAAACATTCCCGGAAGAGGAATCCCACCTCCTATCCCTTGCTTGGGCGCTCCATGACAGCGGAAGTCCGCAGGAGGCTGCCGGTTGTTTCGAGCACCTCTTCCAGAAGGAGCTCTCGCGAAAACTTTTCACCGGCTTTGCCTATGACGAACTCGTCCGTATATATCGGAAGGGGCAGAACTGGGAAGGGCTGATCTCGGTCTGCGAGCGGGCTTCAGCTGTACAGCCGGAAGACATCGGCCTGCTCAAAACCCTCGGCGACGCATATCTCATGGCGGATCGCGCCGTCGATGCCTTGCACGTCTACGAAACGCTGATCTCCCTTGAACCGGAAGCCCCGGAGCACTGGTGTGCTCTGGGCACTGTCCGGCTCGCTACCGGCAACATCGAGGAGGCCGAAGCGGCTTACAAAAAGGCCTCTGAGATTGACCCTTCGGACGCACCCGTCTTTTTCAGCCGTCTGGCCGGCGGCCTTCTCCGCGCGGGCTATCCGGAACATGCGCAGGCGGCCATTGAGCAGTGCCTGGCGCTGAAACCAGGCGACCCTCTTTATCTCATGGATCTCGGCGACATCCTCATCCACCGGGGGGAGCCGGATGCGGCGGCGGACGCTTACACCCGTGCGGCTCTCCCCAATCCCGCTTCCGCAGGGGCCTGCTGGTATCGTCTGGGCAACCTACTCGCAAAGAAAGGTCTCCACATACCGGCTACGGAAGCAGTCGCAAAGGCCGTAGCGGCCGAACCGGGAAACCTCCGCTATCTGCTGCGCCTGGCCGCATCCTACGAAGCCCGGGGGTTGACCGACCTCGCCGGAGCGACGCTCCGCCGGGTAGAGAAACTGACCAAGACTGAAATTGCATAAGACATCGTTGGGAGGAGGCGCCGCAAGTAGGGGATCGTTGCATCATTTTCCGGCCGGCATACAAATCAATTAAAATCGATGCGGTAATAGAGATCCACGCCGCTCTCGCTCCCCGTCTGCGTTTCGATCTGCCACTGCTTGAAGATGTCGTAGCGGAGGCGAAACAGATTGCCGCCGGTGAAGATCGACCGCCCGTAACTGAAATAGAGCTGGGGCGTCAGATATTTCCCCACGGTCAGCATCGTCTGGGAGACACTGCCCAGCGGTTTTACCGTGGCGATGCCGGGGGGCGTTGTCTGGATTGGTTTGTACCCCATACGGCCCGGGGCTTCGCCTGACTGAATCTCCAGGGTGCTGAGCCCCAGCCGGTTCTTGATCTGTTCCTGTAGGGCGACCGATTGCCCCCGGGAGAGGAGCGCGCCGGCCACCTGCGCCATCATGGCCGCCTGTTCGCCGCTGTTGCCGTTGCCGAGCGGATGGCCGAAGACGATGTAGGCCAGGGTATCGACGTCCGGCATCGCAGGCTCGGAGTAGAGCTTGACCATCGGCGCCCGCAGAATCCCCCCGGCCGTGACGCCGGCGCGCACGTCGCCGACGGTGCGAAGCGCCAGGATATCCAGGGTCGGCTGGTTGATGGGTCCTCCGGCGTAAAACAGGCGCCCGCGGACGATCTCCAAATCCACGCCGTAGGCCTTGTAGCGTCCTTTCACCACCCTAATCTCGCCCCTGCTCGTAATTTTATCAAGACTTCGAAACACCAGATCGATGCTCCCATCCAATTGGGCGTCAATTCCTTCCACCTTGACCAGGACTCTCTCACCAAGCACCATCCGGACCTGGACATCCAAAACCAGCGGGACGGTCTTTTCGGCGGGTTTCGGCACCCCTTCGAGGATCACATCCCTGCTGGGCAGGACAACCGCCCGGGTCGGCTGGTTAACGATGAGCAGCTCCGGCAGGCGCACCTCGCCCCGGATGTTCAGCCTCCCCGGAGTGCCTTCGAATGTGAGATTCGGGGAACTGAGGATCTGCAGCTCGGGAAGATAGATCGTCTGGAACCGCTCGCCGTTAATGCTTCCCTGGTAGCCGGCTACCTGCCACCCCTTGAGCCGTACGAGGGCTGTCCCCTCGATACGGCCGGGGCCGGATAGGGCCCGGAAGGAATCGATGCGGACGAGCTCCTTTTCCAGGCGCATCGAGAGCTGGACCTCCTTGACATGGATACCCGCCGTGGGCAGATACGCCTCGGCCTTGGCCAGCTTCAGAATCCCCTCGATATTCGGCTCCTCCCACGTCCCGCTGACCCGCAGGTTGGCGTCGATCTCCCCGTGACTCTCCTGGATAAATCCCGGGAAGAGGGAGGCGAAAATCCCCTGCTCCCGGGCCTGCCCGGTCAGCGACGCCTGAAGCGGCCCCTTGCGGTCGAGAACAGCGGGGAAGAGCGCCGAGAGCGGCAGTTGGAAACTCCCCCGCGCCTGTCCCTGATCCGCCAGCGCCAAGGCAGCAGTGCCGCGAAGCGCATCTCCCCGCCACTCCCAGGAAACGGAAGCGGCGCGCAGACCAGCGCGTATCTCCCCTTCGGACCTCAGCCAGCTGACTTTCCCCCCGGAAAGGGTGGCGTCGCCCTTCATTCCGAACCGCTGATCCGGGAGAAGATTTCCCGTCGCCCGGCCTGCGAAACGTCCTTCCAGGCTGACGGTACGTGGCAGCCAGGGGCGGATAAGTAACAAGTCAGTGCCAGCCCACTCCAGGTCAACCTTCCCCTCGCCGGGGATAGCCAGAGCTGCGGGCCGGGGTGATGAGAACCGCCCCTTAACTATTCCCCCACCGGCCAGGGAGAGGTCGACGTTAGCATGCATGCCGCGTTCGTTTCCGTCAAGGCTGAGCGATCCCCGCTCCACGCCGATGGGACGCCCGTCCAGGGTTAGCACACCCGACGCCCCAGCCCGCCCTGCCATGACCAGCCGTCCGGCGCCGATTTCCGTAAACGACGCGGGGAGAGCTCCCTGCCAACCCACTGAGAGTTCCGCTGCGTCGAGGGTGGCATCGAGCGCCTCGCTTCCCTGTTGCCAGTGGATCTTCCCCCGGACGAGGGACGCCTTCCCCGTGAGGTCGAGCCTTTCCCCGGTGAGGATGTTCCCGGTGACCTGTCCGGTGAGGCGTCCGGCGAGGATGACATCGTCGGGCAACCAGCGACGGAGCGGCGCCAGGTCGATATCCGTCCATTCAGCCGTTACTTCCACTGTTTCCGGGATGGCCAACCGGGCGGATGCAGAAGACGACAGGGTCCCTTTCAGCACTCCCCCGCCGTCCAGGTGGAACTCCAGACCGGCGCGCATCCCCTGGCCCCCCCCGTCAAGACTGAGCGAACCCTGCTGTACGGTGACGCCGTACTTCTCCGCCATCACCGTTCCCAGCGCGCCGAAACTCCCTGAGAAGGCAGGCCGCGCGCCTGCCGCAAGGCGCAATTGAATGTTTCCTGCACTGGCTCCCGTGACGCGCACCTCCGTGAGCCAGGGATTCACCCTGGCTAGGTTCATCCCGTTCCATGCTGCCCGGATGGAACCGCTCAGCGGCTCCCCGGTCAGATCACTGGCGATTTCAAGCCGCTCCGATTGCACACCGGTGATGACGAGGGGGGCAAGCGTGATTCGCCCGGCTGCAACAGACAAAGCGGCGGGAGCATCAAGGTTCCACGGTCCGACGCCATCATGACCGGAAAAACGGACGATCTCCCCCTTCCAACCCCCCCGGCTGTATGCTCCTAAGAGGGCTGCTCGCACTTCCGCACCGCCCGAGTGGAGCGCTGCGTTCACCGTGTGCCGTTGGGTGGTCCCGTCCGCCTCCAGAGTCACCGAATCAGCCTGAAAGCGTTCGTACGCCACCTTGCGGAGGGTTGCGGCGATGTGCAGGGGGGATCCCTTCTCTTCCCCGAGCCGCACGGAGAGATTCGCAGCTGCGACCCGCAAGCCGCCGGCCGCAAGGTCCCCGCCCCGGCCGGTGACGGAGCCGTCCAAACGCCCATCACGCCAGCGCACCCACCCATCCGCCCGAAGCTCCCCGGCCGTTTTGGGGATCAGCCGACCCAAATCGCCGATCTGTGCGTCAAACGCCAGCCGCTTGCCGAGCTCACCCGCCGCATTGATCGCGAATCCCTTTCCCTGCAGCGCCAGACGATCGATGTGGAGGTCGCCATGGGAGAAATCCGCTTGAAGCGCCCCGGTCAGGGCCTGCCCGTGTAGACGGCTCTCCAAAAGCCTGCCGACCACGTTCCCCTTTGGCGGGGCCTGACCCAACCACGCACCGTTCCCCGTGAGATCGAAGTTGACAACCCCCGTCCAGTCGGGGTCGAGCCCGGCCGGGTTGAGATTCCGCCCACGGATCGTTCCCTCCAGGGAAAACCCTTCGCGCCAGCCGACATCAAGGCTCCCCTGCACGGATCCGGCAAGTAGTGAGCCGCTCAACGGGGCGAGCTTTACCCCCGTGCCGTCCCCCTGATACACGCCGGAGAGACGCGCCGTCCGCCACCCTTTTCCCGTGCTGACGATCGCGAACTCGCCCCGATACCGTTCCGGGGTTCCCGTGAGCGTCAGGGTTCCGGAGAGGTCGGTCGACACCTTGAGTTCAGGGGTCAGATCAAGGCCGGTGGCCTTTATCTGCAACTCCACGAGTGGCACCCGTGCGGTTAGTGTGACGATTCCCCCTCCCGTGACCTGACCGAGCCGGCCCGGCCCGGTCAGACGAAGCTGCCGCAGATTGAAGGCCTTCCTGGTCATCCCCGCTTCCCCCGCAAGCTCCAGGCGCTTCACCTTGCCGGATAAACCGGCAGCGGTGAATCCCCCCGCCAGCTGCTCGGGGCTCCGGCCGGGAAGAAACCGGCCCTGCAGGGAGAAGGCATCCATCCCCGCGACGGGCACAGCCGGGGTCACGGCAATGTCAAACCGGAGGGACGGCAGGGAAAGGCCGGCCGCGATGCTCCCCGTGACGCGGCCGGACGGTGCAACGACGGCAAGATCGGAGAGGGACAACAGCGCGCTATGCCAGGTTACGGAGGAGGAGATGGTGGTCACGTTCACTGGCAGCCCGTCGAGATGGCGGTATGTCAGGCCACTCACCAACAGGTGCTCGATCCGCCCGTCGAAAAACCCCGCCAATCCGGAGACCCGAGGCCAGGCGAGATCCGGCGGCGTTTCCTTGGGGGTGTTGTCGCGAATATGCACGCCTGTCAGGGTCAGCTCTTTCGCGGCAACCCTTCCCGAAAGGAAGCTAAGCGGCATCCAGCGGAAGTCGAGGCGCTCCATTCCCACCTCCACCGGCGCCAGGACTATGCGAACGCCCCTCAGTTGCAGGCGGTCGAGCAGTCTCCCCTCGACCTCCCGGGCGGAGATCGTAAGCGGCGTATGGCGGGAAACCGCATCCATAAGCCAGCGGACACCGTCCGTCGTACCGGTGAGCCAGGCCGCACCCCATCCCCCCGCACCGATGAGAGCTGCCGCCAGAGCGGCGATCAGTCCGTATGCTGCCCGGCGTTTCACAGTTCGAACCCCACTGTGAAGTGAATGCGAAATCCCGGGTCGTCCACCCCGATCTGCCGGGCTACGGAGAGGTTCAAGGCGCCCACCGGGGTGTAATAGTGCAGGCCGAGCCCCGCCCCCTGGAAGAGGCGTACCCCGGAGAAAGAGTCAAAGGCGTTACCGGCGTCATAAAATGCCGAGACGCCCCAGTCGCTGAAAAGGGCCCGTTCGAGCTCAATGCTTCCGGCAAGAAGATGCTTCCCTCCCGCCACTTGGCCGGTTGCATCAAGCGGACCGAGGGACTGGTAGGCATAGCCGCGCACGCTCTGATCCCCGCCGGCAAAGAAACGGAGCGACGGGGGCAGGTCGCTGAGCGGATCGCTCAGGAGTGTAACCCCCACCCTGGCCCGCGTCTGGAGGGAAAGCCGCCACGGCAGCGGCAACAGAAAACTCCCCGCGGAGATGAGCTGGAGCAATTCCGTGTCCGAGCCGAGCCACTGGTTTGTTCCACGCAGATCGAGAAAATAGCGGAAGCCCCGGGCGGGACGCGTCGGGTTGTCGTAATGATCCCCGGAAAGGCGCAGGCCGGGCAAGACCAGTCGCGAACTCGAATCCTGGGCGCCGATGGTATACTCCTCCCGCTGCAGCCTGACATAGGCAGTCCCCAGCTCCTCCTTGCCAAAGCTGTGATTTTTATCCAGCTCCAGGGCGATCAACCGGCTCGTGTACGTGGAAACATCCTCCTGCTGGAGGTTGAGCTGCAGCACGGTTGAACTCCTGATATCCACCGCGTCCGGAAGGATGTAGCCGGTCGCCAGCCCCTGGAGATGCTCGGAAACATAGAGGTTCGAATAGAATTCATGGCCGTGGCGCAGCACATTGAGATCGCGATACCGGACATTGAATCGACCGCCCGTATCCGTGCCGTATCCGATTCCCTGGCGGAGATTCTTACTGGGTGAGGGTTTCAACTGCACGAGCACCGGTACCTGGAAATCCTGGGACTCTGCTTTTTCCGGGGTGATATTGACCTCCCGGAAACGCTCGGAGTTAGTGAAGTTGAGCTGTGTCTCCCCGAGCCGGGCATAAGAAAAGGCCTCTCCCGGCCTGAACGCTAGATAACGCCGCACGAACTGATCGGGATAATCTGATGCCCCCTCGATTCTCGCCCCATTGAAGAAATACCGACTGCCTGTTTCAAGCTCCAGCCGGACATCTGCGGTGAAGGCCGTCTTCGTGATGCGGATTTCGTGCACGGAAAAATCGGCATCCAGATACCCCAGCTCCTGAGCGAGAGAGAGGAGCTCTCCCTTGGCTTCCTCATATTTCTGCTGCAGGAGCACGCCACCCTTTTTCAGGGAGAAGGCGGCCGCCTGTCTCTTCAGCAGCTCCTCATCTGCGCCCGGACCGTGCAGGGCGAGCATCATCTCCGTGACGCGGATCGGCTCTCCCGGAATCACGCTGACCCGCAGGCGATAGGCGCCTGCACTTATCTCCTCGATCGTGGTGGTGACCCGGGCGCTGTAATAGCCATAGGGCTCTATCGCCGTCAGGATTCTTTCATCCGCCTGCCGCCCGAAACGTTCGAGCCATAAACGATCCACCTTTCCGTCCTGAACCAAACCAGGGGGGAGCGCGAGCATGTCCCGTACATTTTTCAGGACATCACCCTCAAGGCCTTCCACGACGACCGAGATCGGTTCGGCGGCGGACAAAGAAATTGCGAAGCATGACAGACATGACAGTAGAATGATAGCAATAGAGAGCAGTCCGGGCCTTACCATGAGAAAACCTTTTGCGGAGACGCCCATGGGGATGGCAGCCCGGAATCCTTGGTTTCGACAGGCCGCGTAAAACAGGCTACGCCGCCGGGCAGAAAACATTTCAAGCCTTCCCCATCTTCTGCAGGGTCTCCTGGAAGACGTGATAGAAGGCCTTGTGCTCGGCTATCCCTTGCTTGATAATCTTACATAAATCATCGATATTCTTGATATTTATTACGATATTGACGCTCTGGTTGAAGGCGGTCATGTTGTCCATCGTCCGGAATTTCGCACTGATCAAGGCCACGAAGAATTGCCGCCGCGTGGTCATGGCCATGTTCTCCAGATACTGATGAACACTATTCGCCTGCGGATCAGCCTCATCAAAAAGTTCGTTCAAAACGACAACGTCGAACACATGAAACCGCATGGCCTTGAGGGCATCTTTGGCCGTCGCCGGCGTCGTGATCTGGTACCCCAGATCCTTGAGACTGCCGCTGATCTTCTCTCGGACGGCCGGATCGAGTTCGCAGACCAGGGCAGTCGCACCCCCTTCCTCCACAAAGTCGAACGGCCGGTCCGCGGCATCATAATCATCATAAGCGACTTCACTATTCACCAGGGTCTGCTCCTCTTCCATGACCTGCTCCCTCTCCTTAGAATCGTCTAGCCGGTTTCCCATAGTCTTTATCCACTGCAAGCTTGCCGATATCCGTGGTGGCCTGTCCCAGGGAGCTCTTGATGCTGTCGATGCCGCGGCCGACGATCCCCTTGTTGGAGGCATAGGCCTTCCCGGTCTCTTCGCTGATCAGCCCCTGCCGGAAGAGCTCGATAATATAATCGTCGAAGGTGATCATCCCGAAAGCCTTCCCCGCCTGGATAATCTCGTAGAAGGTCTTTCCTTCCAATTCGCCGTGGAGGATCGTGTCCTTTACCCGAAGGTTCGACCCCATGACCTCGAAGGCGGCGACCCGGCCGCCCCCCTCCTTGGGAAGAAGCCTCTGGCAAACAATCCAGCGCATCGTGTCGGCAAGCCGGATCCGGACCTGCGTCTCCTCCTCCGTGGAGAACATGCCAAGGATGCGGTTGATCGTCTGACCGGCATCCACGGTATGGAGGGTGCTAAGAACCAGGTGGCCCGTCTCCGCAGCGGATAGGCCGATCTCCACCGTTTCGCGGTCCCGCATTTCGCCGACCAGGATCACCTTCGGCGCTTGGCGGAGCGCCGCGCGCAGCCCGCCCGCGAAGGTTTCGAAATCGGTCCCCATCTCCCGCTGGTTGAAGGTGGCCCTCTTATGGGGATGGGCGAATTCCACCGGATCCTCGAGCGTGACGACGTGGACCGACTTATGTTCATTGATCTCATTGAGGAGCGCGGCAAGTGATGTCGACTTGCCGGTTCCCGTGGCGCCGGTGACGAGGATGATCCCGTTTTTCTCTTCGGCCATCTTACGGAAGGCCTCGGGAAGGT
>Ga0315268_10007360_pt1 | contig 11589 bp, 10 predicted proteins | sample C1_top_MG_FD_204535 | JGI IMG/M metagenome (GOLD analysis project Ga0315268, IMG submission 204535) | Sediment microbial communities from Yellowstone Lake, YNP, Wyoming, USA - C1_top | ecosystem: Environmental > Aquatic > Freshwater > Lake > Sediment | place: USA: Wyoming | collected 2017-08-01 | reverse complement strand
TGTCGAACCACGAACGAGTCACAACCGAATTCGATTGAAACGGAAAGGGGGCTCGTCCTTCCGCGGAAGGACGAGCCCCGCTCGATTGTACCAAGCCTAAGTTCTTACTTCAGTGAGTAAGCGCCATGCTTCTCGGGTGGGAAGTAGTCGCCGGGCAGATAGGTTGCGCTCTTAGCATACCTCTTCGGGTCGTACTCCACCAGCTTGAGCGCTTTCCTCTTACTGTCGATATGGGCTATGGCCTCCTGCACCGCCTTCTTGTGGTCAGGCTCGAAGAAGAAGGATGCGCCTACCTTATTCCTCCAGCCCTCGGTGATTAGCTTAACGACCTCTGGGCTGCCACCTACTGGCGAGCCGACGCCCATCCAGGTGGTAACGCCAGAGGCTACGAAGTATATGCCGATAGATATGGCCTTCTCCGACATCCATTCCGGAGCGAATCCAGCAACGGGCAGGTCGCTAATATCCTCACCGAGGCCACCTTCAGTGGCTGACTGGGACAACACGGTCAGGATTCGAGTATTGTCTACACAGGAGCCCATATGCAGCACGGGCGGGATACCTATAGTCTGGCAGATTTCTTTGAGTCCGGGTCCGCACTGCTCCATCACCTCAGGTGTCAGCAGACCCTGCTTGGCGCAGGCTATGGCATTACAGCCGGTAGTAACTACTAGAATATCGTTCTTTATTAATTCCCGCACGATGTACAGATGTGGGTCATCGTGAGTTACCCTTGCGTTGTTGCAGCCAACCACACCGGCGGCGCCGCGGATGCGCCCTGCCATAATAGCATCGTTCAAGGGGCGGAAGGACTCGCGCAGACTGCCACCCAGCATGTACGCAATGTATTCATGGGAAAAGCCTGCCACCAGATGGTCCTGATAGTCGGGGATATAGACCCTGCCTCTCTTCTGATAATTATCGATAGCTGCGCGCAGAATCGACTTGGCTATATCCATCGCCTTGTCTTCGTGGAACTCGATGTGGGTGGCGCCCTCTATCTTTGCCTTGGGAGAGGTGGTGATTATCTTGGTGTGATAGTTCTTGGCAGCTTCAACCAGTCCCTGCATGATGCACTGGATATCCACCACCATGGCGTCCACAGCGCCAGTGAGGATGGAAAGCTCCTGAGCCAGGAAGTTACCCAGCAGGGGCACGCCTTGCCTCATCAGCACCTCGTTGGCGGTGCAGCAGATACCGGCCAGGTTCACGCCCTTGGCGCCCTTCGACTTGGCATACTCAATGATCTCGGGGTCGCTAGCAGCAGCTACAATCAACTCGGAGAGAGTGGGCTCATGGCCGTGTATAATAACGTTTACCTCATCCTCGCGGAGCACGCCGAAGTTAGACCCAGACGCTATCGGGCCAGGGGTGCCAAAGAGGATGTCGCTGATATCTGTGCTGAGCATGGAACCGCCCCAGCCGTCTGCCAGAGCACCACGCAGTGCCTGGTCCATAATATGTTCGGCATCCTGGTCAACACCCATATGAGTGCGGTGCATAATCTCCACAATCTCACGGTCGATACCCCTGGGAGCAATACCCAACTTGCGCCAGAGAGCCTGACGCTTGGGGGGGGCTCTGCGGAGAGGAAGCAATTCGCCAGTCTGTTGACCAAATTGAGACAAAGCTGCCGTTGCAACGTCTCTGGCTATATCGTTTACGGCTCGCCCATCAACTTTCACACCCAGGTATCCAGCCACACTTCGCAGCTTTCGCTCATCTTTAACGCAGTAGTCCGGCGCCTCACCTTCTGTAGCCGCCAGCAGCGTTAAAGCCATGCCGCGCCCGTGGTCGGAGTGGGCAGCCGCGCCACCGGCACACATGCGAGCCAGATTTCTGGCTGATATGGTTGCTTTTGTGGCTCCACAGAGGCCAACCGTTGTTTTACCTGTGAGGCGACACGGGCCCATAAAACAAATTTTGCAGCAATTGCCTTCGTGCCCGATAGGGCAGGGCTTGGTCTCATCAGCGCGCTTGAAAACTGTGGAAACGCCCTCGGCTTCCGCTTTCTTAAGTAATTCAACTACTACTGGGTCTATGCTCTTTTTGTCGGCCATCTTCACTCCTTTTAAGGTGAGGTATTAGGCTCTTAATGCACAATTTCATTGTAGCACATGGCGAGAGGCATGTAAAACTGTATATAGGGAGGTCGTTTAGCAACACTTTTTACTTTGGTTGATTCCGTTCGTGGTGAGCCTGTCGAACCATGAACGGCCCTTCGACAAGCTCATGGTGAGCAGATTAAGATTTGCCTTCCTAAACGACCTCATATACGATGGAAATTTTTTGGTTTTCAGTCTTCAGCGGTCAGCTTTCAGTGGGGCGCGGTAAGCGTGCCTACGCTCGTTGTCAAACGATGGCTATTAAGCTATAATCGGGGCATCGGGGCGTGGCGCAGCCTGGTTTAGCGCGCAGCGTTCGGGACGCTGAGGTCGGTGGTTCAAATCCACTCGCCCCGATTTCTATTTTAGCTGCTATCTTGCTTCCTGCGGGATACAAGTTTCTTGGCTGTATTCTCCATCCAGGCAGCCAATCTCCGAGAAACGAACATTGGTATAGTCATGCCAGCAATAACTACAGCCAGCATCACCCATTTCATCATAGTGCTCTCGCTTTCCTTGGTGCATTATATAGGGGAAATCGGCCCATAGTCAACTTTCTGCGCCGACTAAGCATAAAGCTATCAGCTTGGGCGCGGCGACCGCGCCTCTACAGTTGAAATTTTCGCTTCGCAGTCTCTGTTCTGCGATTCCCACTGAAATCTCCCTTTTCGGGGGATTGCAATCAGCTAAATCAAGTGCTATCATTGGCACTCGCAAAGACCATCTCTCACAGAATCAGGGGAAAGGGGGCGGGATGGCTATAAAGGTAATCATTGAGAGGACAGTTAGCGCGGATAACCAGGGTGAGGTGGCAGAGCTATTGAAGGAACTCAGGGCTAAAGCAGTACTCCAGCCGGGCTATATCTCCGGCGAGACCCTATTTTCTGTGAACCGGCCGGGCACCCATGTGGTCATCAGCACCTGGGAGAGCCTCAAGGAATGGAAGGCCTGGGAGAAAAACCGCGAGAGAAAAGAGATTGTGAATAAGATTGACAAGCTCTTGAGGTCCAAGAGCAAGGTCTCGGTCTACGCCACGACTCCTCGTTCTATAGCTGAGGGAGTGTGAACCTGTAGCGGGGATGTGGATGTCATTCCCCCAAAGCTTGTTTTGCCTCGTCCCAGAGGGCGTTTTGTTCCGCGAAGGAGAGGTCATGCAAGGAGATGCCACGTTTGCGGCAGACCTCCTCCATGTAGCGGAAGCGGCGATAGAACCGCTCGTTGGCCAAACGCAAAGCTTCCTCTAGGTCCACGCCCTGCCATCTAGCAGCGTTGACCAAGATGAACAGTACATCTCCGAACTCGTGAACCTTCTCCTGCTGGCTGGCGGCTTTCTGTAGCTCGCGCACCTCTTCGGTGAGCTTGTCCAGTATACCCTCGAAATTCTTCCAGTCGAAACCGACTCCTGCCGCCCTGCGCTGTATGGAGTGACTGTAACTCAATGCAGGCATCCCCTTGGGCACGCTGGAAAGCAACGAGTCATCCTTCTTACGTTCGTTCTGCTTCAGTTCCTCCCATTTTAGTTCCACCTCCCCGGCGTTGGCAGCTTTGGACTCGCCGAAGACATGAGGATGACGGCGGATGAGCTTGGTGCTGATGCCCTTGATCACGTCGTGAATGTTGAACTCCCCGGTTTCGGCAGACATCTGGGCATGCAGCATGATCTGGAGCAGCAGGTCGCCCAGCTCCTCGCGGAGCTTGTCGCTGTCCTCCTGGTCGAGCGCCTGGAGCACCTCGTAGGCTTCCTCGATGAGATAGGGCTTGAGAGAAGCATGAGTCTGGGCGCGGTCCCAGGGGCAGCCATCGGGCGCCCTCAGTCTGGCGATGATTTTTTCCAGGGTATCGAAACTGGAGGGGTCTTGCTCCATTAACTTACCTCATAGCGATTAAAGCGTCGGTTGTGGGATGTGTTCCGCTGGTCTCACCAGTTTCAGGCTCAGTGCCTGGAAGTCGCACTTCAGCACGCAGATTCCGCAGCCCATGCACTTTTCGGTATCTATGGAAGCCTTTTCTTTTTTCGAACCATTGGCCATCGTTATAGCCTCGAAGGGGCACCACTCCAGGCATATCTCGCAGCCAGTGCAGAGGTCTTCGTCTAGACAGGCCTCGTATCTGCTCTTGGCGATACACTTTGTCACAGGCGCATGGAACCTGTTGATAGGCTCGTAAATCATGCAGCAATCGGTGCAACAGTTGCACATGCCCCAGCGTGGCCTCATGCGCGTGGAGTTTTCGCAGGTGTGAATCAGTCCCATCTCCTCGCACTTGTCTATCAGGGCCATAGCTTCTTCATGAGTAAGCCTCTTGCCGGCGTTGCGGCTGATGAGATATTCGGCTGATAAGTTGAACTGAATGTCAACCATGGGGTGGGACTTCTTGCACTTTTTGCCCAGCGCACCTTTGCGCCTGCGGCAGGTGCAGTAAGAGACGGCAATCGAGCGCGCCGAGCTTATAATCTGCCGCATATCCTCGCAGGGCAGAATCTCGGGGCTGTTTTGTATCGCTTTGTAGGCGGGGACCACCCTTCCCTGAGGCTGCTCCCCTTTGAGCCAGGCTGAGACCTGGTCGTGGTCCCACTCGTTTACGCAGAAGTCGTCCCAAAGCTCGAAAAGCTTCCTATCGCGAACTTCGTCGCGGTCGAAGGAGCACATAGTGATGTCATGAAGCTGCACCACGCCGAGGGCGAAGCTGGACTCCTCGAGGTTCTCCGGGCCTCTGGCGAAGATAACCCCTTTGCGATACAGCTTCTCCATCTCCTTTTTCACTGTTGCTGGGCTGGTATTGAGCCTATTTGCAATGTCCTCATATTGCATAGGCAGGAGGGCAACAAGCTCAGCCTGCTCGGGGGTCATCAAGTATTCCAAAATACGTCGATATCGCACCGAATTTTTATAGCCGTGCCTCTCGGCTAAAGCGGCGTATACGTCATTCTCAGCCATGTTGCTTACCTCAAGGCCATTATAAAGTGCAGCCTCTTCATTGACAAGGAGAACGTTGACTATCGGTGGAGAAAAAGAGAAATCGAAGTTTCGCATGAGGAGGACCCTCGTAGCTTACTTTGCCACCATTCAGCACAATGACCTTGTCGGCGAATTGCGTCACCAGATCGAGGTCATGCGAGGTCAGCAACACGCCCTTGCCTTCAGAGGCGATGTCCTTCAGCAGCCTGAAGAACGACTGCTTGGCTATGATATCGAGCCCATCCAGCGTCTCATCGAGCAACAGGAATTTCTTCTCCTGTGCGAGAGCGAAAGCCAGCCAGGCCCGCTGCTGCTCTCCTCCTGAAAGCTCCTCCACACGCCGCTGTGACAGCGATTCTATTTGACAGCGCGCCAGATACGAATGAACGGCGTTGCGCTCGCCTTCGCTCAATCGCCACCAGAACGCGCTTTTGCGGGGCTGGAAACGCCCCATCCTTCCCAAAAGGACCAGCTCGAATACCGTGAAGTGCGGAGGTGGCTGAACATCCTGCGGGATGATGGAAAAGTAGCGAGTTGCCTCTTTTTGAGACAGCGCAGAGGCATCTCTGCCATCGATGAGGAATCCTCCTGAGGTGGCTCTGAGCTCCCCCGCAAGAATGCTCAGCAGGGTGGTCTTGCCGGAGCCGTTAGGCCCTACGAGGCAGGTCAAGGCTCCATCTGTGATGACAGCGTTTACATCGTTGAGAACGCTTTTACCGCGCCTGATAAACGAGAGCGCTTCAAGGTTTACCATCATAACACTCGCCTTGCTACATATATCATCAGAGGTGCTCCCACCAGAGCGGTGACCAGTCCCACGGGCACCTCTGAAGGCATAAACACCAGCCTTGCTGCCTGGTCTGCGAAAAGTGTGACCACAGCGCCCAACGGGATAGAAATGATGAGTATCGCTCTAATGTCATGCCCCACGAGCAGCCGCGCCAGATGGGGTATCAGCAGGCCCACGAATCCAACCAGCCCCGCAACCGCTACGGCGGCTCCGCCCAGCACGCCCGATGCCGCTACGGCGATAGCTCGCGTTTTCTTAGGCTCCGTGCCCAAATTGGCAGCCACTCGATCTCCCAGAGCCAGCGCATTCAATCTGCTCATCAACGGCAAAGCCAGCACCAGCCCTATCCCGAGGAAGGGCAGCGCGGGGATAACATCCGACCAGCCCCGGTTGGCGAAGCTGCCCCCGACAAAGTACAACGATTGTTGGCTGAATACCCTCGCCTCCGCCAGAATCCCCGTCGCTGCAGCAGTGGCCAGAGCAGAGAGCGAAACGCCGATAAGGGCAAGACGTGCGGGTGAAATCCCTTGCCTCGAGGCGAAAAGTGCGATAGCGCCCGCTCCAATCAGCGATGCCACTACCGATAGGGCAATCAACCCCCAGCTTCCCGTGCGCAGAGTGCCCGCTATCGATAGCGCCTGCACCACGGCAGCGCCGCCTCCGAGCCCGAACAGTTGCGGGTCGCCCAAGGGATTGCGGGTGGAGCTCTGGAGCAGGCAGCCTGACATTCCGAGACAGGCGCCTACCAGCAGGGCAGCGACGACCCGTGGCAGGCGCAAGTCCCACACCAGTATATGCGCCGAGGCGTCGCCGCGCCCAAGGATGGCTGACAACAATCGTTCAAAGTCGAGCTTGACAGGCCCCAGCGCGATGCCTATCAGCATGCCCAGCAACAGTATCGCGACAAGCGCCCCTGCGACGAGGAGAAATCGTCTCAATCAGCACCCTCATTTATCAGACGCAGCATCTCCTCCACCGCATCGGCAATTCTTGGCCCCTGCGCCTGCAAGAACAGCATTGGGTCGAGCTCCACGACATTCCCCGCTTTCACTGCTCCCATCTGATTGAAGCCGGGGATTTCTGCAAGCATAGCAGAGAGGCGTCGTGCCGGTGGAGGCGCTGGGGTGATGGTGAAGACTATATCCGCATCGCTGGTAAGAGCCTGCTCCGGAGAGAACTGGGTGAAACCCGCGTAGGGGCCGTTGTCGGGCAAGCCGGCTGCCGGGTTGCCCAATCCGAGCAAGGCTGCCACAGTACCGGGGTAGGACTCGGGCTTGGCGGCATAGACATTGCGCTGTGCGTCGGAAATGAAGATGAGGACATTCTTGCTTACTGTGGCATTGCCCTGCGCAGCTTCAATCCTGTCCAGGATTTCAGCTATCGCCTGTGCTGCTTCCTCCTGCCTGTCTACGACTTCACCCACCAGAGTGAGGCTCTGAATAATATCGTCGAGCGAGGCGGCGCGTACCGCTACTATGGGCGCGCCGAGGTTTTCCAGGGCGCTGATAATATTTGCCTGGGTCAGGGCTTCGATGATGATGAGGTCGGGATTCAGGGCTGCAATTGCTTCTGTATTGATGTGGTATGCGCTGCCCACCTCGGGCAAGTCCTGAACTTCCGAGGGGTATTTAGAGCTGGAATCCACACCCACGGCCGTGCTGCCTACTGTGTACAGTGTCTCTGTAGCGGTAGGATGGGTGGTCACTATGTGGATAGGGTGTTGGGTGATTTGCACCGAACGTCCTAGCATATCGACAACGGTGAGAGGATACTTTGCTTGCGGTGCTGTAGGAGTTGGAGTGGAGGTGGGTTCAGAGGAGCAGGCTGCGGAGAGGAAGAGGGCTGACAAGAGGGAGACACACAAGAGCAAGGTGATTATTTTCCTCATTCAATCCTCCTTCAAAATAACTATCAAGAACTCTGTCGCCCCGTCGTCACATTTTCAAGGCGCAGAGATACACCTAATTTTGTTAGCCAGAAGAAAGCTGCCTAAGCTGAGGAATTGCGGTGTGGTGAAGGAACAACGCCAATCTTCTGGTATCCTGCTATCAGAGCAAGCATCACAGCATCGCTCAGAACAGCCATATCCCGCAATAGTCTCAGGGTTTCATCGCGGGATACATCCGGGGAGAGCAGATTTTGCACTATCTCCACGAACCGGTTGCGGTGAGATAAGAAGAACTCTACAGCCTCGGTGAGCGTATAGCCCAGCTTCTGGTTCTCGGCGGCGTAGTCCCTGCCGATGACACGAGCTTCCTCAAGCAGCGTCGGGCGGTTGCGCTTCTCCCGGTGATAGCGAATGGCAACCTCTACCAGACGGCGACCCAGGACACGCAGGTGCTCACGAGAGTCACCATTCATCGAATTGAGACCGGGTCGTGCCGCCTTGCGACTTTTCAGATGCCGCCGAAATCCCCGCACCGCTCGTTCTGCCAGGTCGCCCGACTGCGCCGGGCTGACCTGCTCTTGCATAAGGTGCACGAGGTCATCTTTAGCGAAACGACGGTGACCGCCTGCTGTCCTGAAGACACGCACCAGACCGTTATCAGCCCACATCCGGAGGGTTATCTGATTGACCCCAAGCAGGTTCGACGCTTTCCCCAGGGAAATCAACTGCTGACCTGACGGTGGCGCTTGGCTCGTCATACCTATGACCCCTCAAAATCTCTAAAAATCTATATAATCTTAATATTTTGTCAAACTTTATATAGTTTACAGTCACCAAAAGCAAAAGTCAAGTCCTTTTTTTACAGGCTTTGCTCTCCTACCGTCACTTGGAATGCCCCCAAATCTCATCTACACTCAAAATTTGCGGATACAGAGGTTGAATGCTCTCATTGACAAGGCGGAGTGTACTCGACTACCATACGGTAAATAAAGGAGCACAGTGAAGACGCTGTCAACAATAAATACTATTCTGTTCATAATCTGTATACCTGTGCTTCTCATCGCCACCGATGTCAGATTTGCGGCGAACGATATCCGTCTCTATAATTATGGCTTCAATAAATATGAGGTGAGCGAAGAAACTGGGCTTGCGAAAGAGGAACTCACCCAGATTGCCCACCAGTTGATCGACTATTTTAACTCAGATGAGGAATTCATCGACGTTGCGGTATTCAATGAGCGCGATGTGGCCCATCTCAAGGATGTCAAGGGGCTGATTCAACTGGTCTATCGTCTTCAATTTGTCTCTCTGGCTTATATCATCGCTTACATCGTCTTTAACCTGATTTTGCTTCGTGGTGCCCTGTGGCGAGAGCTAGCCAAATGCTTAATCTGGGGATGCTTGTTTACCATTGCCATCATATTTGTTATCGGAATTATGGCGCTGGTTGGCTTCGATGAGCTTTTCCTCTGGTTCCACCTGGTCAGTTTCCGCAATGACCTGTGGCAGCTTTATCCCGGCGACCCATTGTTGCTGATGTTTCCTGAGGGCTTCTTCAGAGATGCGGCATTGTTCATAGTGGGGGCGGTGATTTTAGAAGCGCTTATCGTTGCCGGGATTGCCTGGGGTTACCTGAGACTGAGCAGGAAAGCTGAGCCTGAGCCAGCGCCACCGCAGTCAGATTGAGGAATAAGGGGCACGGCATGCTGTGCCCCTACAACAGAAATGGTCTCAAATCATTAGTGACAGCCAGAGCAACTGGGGGCAGAGCAGGTGCTGCAGCTCGCGCCAGTTCCAGATATGGGGGCGGAGGTTCCGCTGGAACTCTTGGTAAAAGCAGAGAAAGTTGAAACCGCTCGCTTCGCCCCGTTCTTGCAGGTGGGGCAAGGCGCATCCTCGTTGGCTTTGCTCATAGGGCGAAGCAACTCAAACTTAAGTCCACATTTGGGGCAGCAGTATTCATAAATCGGCATAGCATCCCTCTGCGTTAATTTTATCCCAATGAAAATCGTTTGACAAGGTATAGCTAGCGAGATACAATCTAGCTTTGGGATATGAGATGCAAAGTAAATACGATGTAGTTATCGTTGGCAGTGGGCCCGCAGGCATCTTCGCAGCCCTGGAGTTAAGCAAGACAACTAACCTCAGCATCTTACTTCTGGAGAAGGGAAGAGACCTCCATTTCCGCAGATGCCCTATTATCGGAAAGAACCGCAGCTGTCCTCCCTGTTCGCCCTGCGACCTAGTCAGCGGTTGGGGTGGTGCTGGAGCATTCAGCGATGGCAAGCTGACCTTGTCGCCTCATGTGGGCGGTCAGCTTGAGAGCTATGTGGGAACTGAGAAAGCAGCCGAGCTCATCCATTATGTTGATGATATCTACCTGAAGTTCGGGGCATCTAATGAAGTGCACGGTGCTGGCGCCGAGGTAAAACAGCTAAAGAAACGGGCAGAAGAAGCCGGTTTGAAACTGATTCCGGCGCCGATTCGTCACATGGGCACTGAGCGCTGCCGGCAGGTACTAAAAGAGATGCATCAGTTCCTCTCTGGACGCATCGAGAGCCAAACCGACACTGCTGCAATCTCAATAATCAGGCGGGACGGCGTAATCACGGGCGTCCAGACCGACGATGGGCAGCAGATAGAATCACGATATCTCATCATCGCCCCAGGTAGGGAGGGCGCTGATTGGCTGCTCAAAGAGGCTGCCAGGCTGGGGCTTACTCTCCATAACAATCCTATTGATGTTGGTGTCAGGGTGGAGGTGCCCCTGAAGGTACTTGAAGAGCTAACCAACATGCTCTATGAGGTCAAGCTGGAGTTCCATTCCCCTACCTTCGGAGACCGTATAAGGACGTTCTGCATGTGTCCGGCAGGCGAGGTTACTATGGAGACCACCGGAGGCCTCGAGCCGGTGATAACGGTTAATGGTCATAGCTACGCTCAGCGCAAGACAGCGAATACCAACTTCGCGCTGCTGGTGAGCGCAACATTCTCATATCCTTTCAGGGAGCCTATCGCATACGGTAAGTATCTTGCCCGTCTGGCTAACATTATAAGCGGCGGTGTGATTGTGCAGAGGTGGGGTGACCTTAATCAGGGACGCGGCTCAACATTGAGTTCCATTGACGGCGGTCTGGTTAAGCCCACTTTGAAGAGCGCCACTCCGGGAGATTTGGGGTATGTGCTGCCCTATCGCTTCTTAAAGGGCATCAGCGAGATGATGACTGTCATGGATAAGCTCTCCCCGGGCGTAGCTTCTCCAGATACCCTGCTCTACGGCGTCGAGGTCAAGTTCTACTCATCGCGTCTGGAGCTTACTGAGAACCTGGAGACCGAGATACCCAACCTGTTCGCCATAGGCGATGGCGCAGGGGTCAGCCGGGGGCTCATGCAGGCTGCGGCTTCGGGAGTTGTGGCAGCCCGAGAGATTGCCAGAAGGGTGGGCTAGGTTGCTCAGCTTCGCTGGCATCGATTTGACCTCTTCACGAAGAAAACCGAGCGCCTATGCCTTGCTCAAAGAAGATTTGTCTGTCAGTTATCTGCGATATCTGCACACGGATGCTGAGATAATATCTGAAATAGAACGGGACAAGCCCACGCTGGTTGCCATTGATGCCCCGTTGAGACTGCCCCAGGGGCTGTGTTGCTTGAACAGGGATTGCACGTGCCAGCCGGCATCTAAGAAAGCGGGCAGGCTTTGCGAACGAGAGCTTGCCAAGTCGGGCATTCCCTGCTACTTCACCACTAAGAGGTCGATTATTAAAGAGATGGTCTATCGCGCCATAGCGCTGAAGGAAGAACTCTTGGCTTGTGGCTTTGAAGTAATTGAGGCTTACCCCTACGCTACCA
>Ga0315268_10007359_pt1 | contig 11589 bp, 12 predicted proteins | sample C1_top_MG_FD_204535 | JGI IMG/M metagenome (GOLD analysis project Ga0315268, IMG submission 204535) | Sediment microbial communities from Yellowstone Lake, YNP, Wyoming, USA - C1_top | ecosystem: Environmental > Aquatic > Freshwater > Lake > Sediment | place: USA: Wyoming | collected 2017-08-01 | reverse complement strand
CTCCGCAGCCAAAGGTTGATCACCGCCTGTGGGGTCTGACCGGTCCCTGCAAAGTTACAGGGGTCTGGTACAATAGAGGGTACTATGTCCCGAGCTTCCACATCCAAAAGCGGCCTGCCGGAATCCACTGCCTGGTTGTTCCCGGAATACGAGTTTGGAAAAATGAACCCCCGCACCCATCGTCACGTCATCATCGAACGGATTCTTGATCGCGGGACATGGAATGAGATCAATTGGCTATTTGACACGTATGGCGAACGAGACGTGCGAGACTGGGTCAGGCAGTGGGGCTTTCGCGTGCTCACACGCCGTTCGTTTGCATTGTGGCAACTTGTACTCGGCATCCGGCGGTACCGCGCCCCGGCTTGGGCGCGCGCTGCCAAGATGGATCCATGGTGAAACAATGTCAGACTGGCAGCCACATTGGGAAGCTATAACACCAGCTTGTCGCGCGGCGCTGGAGGTGCTGCGAAAGCAACCCTTTATTCGCAAGTTCTATCTGGCTGGCGGCACGGCCTTAGCCTTACAGATCGGTCATCGTGTCTCGCACGACCTAGACTGGTTCTCCTCCTCAGCCCAACTAAAAAGAATAGAACGTGACAGGATCCGGCGCCCGCTGGAACGCCGTGGAGCGTTTGTCGTGACCGGTGAGCAAGACACGATGCTGTTCACACGGCTGTTGGATGCCCAGGTCAGTTTTATTTACCAACGCCATCCACTCGTCGAACCCACTGTTGACCTGGAAGGTCTCGCCCTGGCTTCGCCGACCGACATTGGCCTTATGAAGCTAGCTGCCATCAAAGATCGCGGAACGCGCCGTGATTTTGTTGATCTCTACTGCTTGCGTCAGATCGTCACACTTGATCGTCTGATTGATCTGGTAGAATCCAAGTATGCCGACCGTCCGGATTTCTCGCCAATTTTGGCGCGGGCGTTGGCGTACTTTGAAGACGCCGAGCAGCAGCCTATGCCCAAGATGCTCAAACGGGTTCGATGGGATGGCGTGAAGCGATACGCGCAAGGCGGGGCACTGTATATCGTTCAACGACAACGCCAGAAAGCCCAACGTGGGATTTAGTCAGGATAAAGTTACTTGATGAAAGCCATGCTCCTAGCAGCGGGCGAAGGCACACGCCTTCGCCCGCTCACCGATAAACTCCCCAAGCCGATGGTGCCTCTAGGCAACCAGCCACTTTTAGGGTATACTCTTGCCCTGCTGGCCCGGCACAATATCCGGGAGGTCGCCATCAATCTGCACCACTGCCCGGACATCGTCCGGGCTTATTTTGGTGACGGCTCGGCATGGGGTGTTCACATCACGTACTCATTCGAGCCGGAGCTGTTGGGCACGGCCGGGGCCGTCAAAAAGCTGCAAGCGTTCTGGGATGACGAGCCGTTCCTGATTATCTACGGCGATAATCTGACCGACTGCGACCTGACGAAGATAGGCGCATTCCACCGGGCCAAAGCCGGGCTGGTCACGCTAGCGCTCTACTGGCGCCAAGATGTGGAGCACAGCGGTGTGGCGGCGCTGGACGCAGACGACCGCATCACGCGCTTTATGGAAAAGCCCAAGGCAGATCAAGCGCCCAGTCATTGGGTCTTTGGCGGGCTGATGGTCGTCGAGCCGCGCGTGCTGGATTTCATCTCGGCGAGCCGCCCATGTGACTTTGGGCGAGAGGTGTTGCCCGATCTGCTGGCGCGGGGCGAGCCGCTTTGGGGCTACCGGATGACGGAGCGCCTGTGGTGGACCGACACACTGGCAGAGTACGAGGCGCTCAAGAGGCAGTTTGACGAAGGTAAGATTCAACTTTAACCTTTGAAGCAAGGATAATGTTATGCTTCTCACGCGCGCGCCATTGCGCATCCCGTTGGGCGGCGGCGGCACGGACCTGCCGTCGTACTATTCACGGTTCGGCGGCTTTTTCGTCAGCGCTGCTATCAACAAGTACGTCTTCATCAACATCAATCGCCCGGCGGCGGACGAGTTCATACGAGTCAAGTATTCACGCTATGAGCAGGTCAAGGCGGTAGATGAAGTGCAGCACGAGCTGGTGCGCGAGTCGCTCAAGATGCTCAGCCTGGGCGCGAGTTTAGAGATCGGCTCAATGGCCGACGTGCCCGCCGGGACGGGGATGGGGACTTCGGGCAGTTATCTGGTGGCGCTCCTGATCGGTCTGCATAGCCTCAAGCGCGATATTGTCCCCACCTGGCAGATTGCCGAAGAAGCGTGCCATGTCGAGATTGACCTGGTGGGCCATCCGGTGGGCAAGCAGGATCAGTACGTTGCGGCGTTCGGCGGCCTGACGTGCTTTGAGATCGAACGCGATGGGCGTGTTCACGTCAGCCCGCTGCGTGTGCCGAGTCATGTCGTCGAAGACCTGCGCGCCAACACGTTGCTGTTCTACACCGGCCAAACACGCCGCAGTTTGGACATCCTGGAAGACCAAAAGCAAGACACGATCACCAGCCAGCAGAATGTGGTAGACAGCCTGCACATCACCAAGCAGATCGGCTACGAGATCAGGGACGCATTGGAAAATGACGATCTGGTGCGTTACGGCGAGTTGCTGCACCGGCATTGGCTGAACAAGAAACGCCGCTCGGAAAAAATCAGTGACGCGAGTGTGGATTGCTGGTACGATCTTGCCCGATCCAACGGGGCATTAGGCGGCAAGGTGATGGGAGCGGGCGGTGGCGGCTTTCTCATGCTCTTTGCCACGCCGGAAGGCAAGCAGCGCGTCCGTGAGGTCATGGCCGCCGAGGGGCTGCGTGAGATGCCGTTCGACTTTGACCTGGAAGGCGCAAAGGTGTTGGTCAATTTCTGAATCGGCAGAGACCCGTTTTCCTAAAGGCCCTCCCGCGGCAGGGTCGAGAGAACGGGTTTCTGGAGGCAACCAATGGCTGACAAGAATCGAGCATACATAGACACATTCCTGGCCGAGTTGGATCGTGTGACACGTGAGGTGAATCGGTTGGATATCAGCCGCGCGGTGGATGCATTGTTTGATACATGGCAGCAGCGCGGCACGGTCTTTTTAATGGGCAACGGCGGCTCGGCTTCGACGGCGACCCACTTTGCCTGCGACTTGGCCAAGGTGACGATTGTCCCCGGCAAGCCGCGCCTAAAGGTAATGGGCTTGACCGACAACATCCCCCTAGTCAGCGCGTGGACGAACGACAGCGGCTTTGGCAGCATCTTTGCCGAGCAACTAGAGCCGTGGCTGGCAGCCGGCGACACTCTCATTGGACTCTCGGTTCACGGTGGGTCAGGTGCGGGCGACGCCGGCCCCTGGTCGCAGAACCTGGTCCGCGCGATGGCGCTGGCCAAAGAGCGCGGCGCACACACACTGGGCCTGAGCGGGTTCAAGGGCGGCGCACTCAAAGATGTGGCAGAAGTATGCGTCGTCGTACCCATGGCGTCGGAGCCTTTGGGCACGCCGATTGTCGAAGCGTTTCACGTCGTGCTACATCATCTTCTCACGACGGCGCTCAAACGCCGGATCGAGGCGGCATGAAGCGCGGTGTGTTTCTGGATCGTGACGGCGTCGTCAACCGGATGGTGTACGACGCCGAGCATGGCACGGTAGATAGCCCCGCCAACCCTGATCAACTCGAGATGCTGCCGGGCGCGGCGGAAGCGGTTCGTGCGCTGAACGACCTGGGACTGCCGGTCATCGTCGTGTCCAATCAGCCCGGCATCGCCAAAGGCAAGATGACGCTGGCGCTGCAAGAGGCTATCACAAGCAAGCTGCAAGCTGGGTTGGCAGCGGCTGGCGCGCACCTGGATGGAGTTTACTATTGCCTGCATCACCCCGATGCGGCGCTGCCCGAATATCGCATCCGATGCGACTGCCGCAAGCCCAAGCCGGGGCTGTTGCTTCGAGCGGCGGGCGAGCTGGGAGTCCAGCTAACCGACTCGTGGATGATTGGAGATGGATTGGTGGACGTGCAGGCCGGTAAGGCAGCCGGCTGCATAACAGTGTGGCTGGGTGCATGGAAATGCGACATGTGCCAGATCGCGCGCGACGAAAATGCAACGCCCGACCTGGTAGCCCAAGACCTGGCTGAGGCAGTACAGATGATTGTAGAGAACATCAGCCTTGCCAAGGCCTAGAACCCTCGCAAGGCTTGGCCTTAAGAAGGAGCAAGATGGAAATTTTTTTGGACACGGCGAACGTCGAGCAAGTCAAAAAGTGGCTAGCGCAGGGCGTGATTGATGGCGTGACGACCAACCCCACTATCATGCTCAAGGACGGTGTGTACGACATCGAGGTCGGTGCCAAGGCCATCGCCGCGCTGTTGGGCGATTTGCCGCTCAGCGTCGAGGTCATCACCAATGACCTCGACGAGATGCTGGCACAGGCGCGCACGTTCGCGAGCTGGGCCAAAAACATTGTCGTCAAGATTCCAGTCATCAACGAGAGTGGCACCCCGTGCTTTGGCGTGGTCAAGACACTCGAATCTTCCGGCGTTCACGTGAACGTGACGGCGATGATGTCGTTCGGGCAGATGATGTTGGCGGCCAAAGCGGGTGCCACGTACATCAGCCTGTTCGGCGGGCGCGTGGCCGACGAAGGGCAGCCGATGGGTGACGTGATTCGCATGACACGCCGCTGGCTAGATGACTGGGGATTAAAGTCCAAGATCATCGTCGGCAGTGTGCGCGAAGTAATGAACATTCAGGAGGCGGCCAGTGCTGGCGCGCATGTCGTAACCATTCCCCCTCAGTTCCTGGCGCGACTGGCCGACCACAAATACACACGCTTTACCGTAAGTGAGTTCGTGCGCGACGGACAAAAGGCGTTGGCCGAGCTTGCTGCACGTCGGCACAATCCGTAGGTTTCCCCTCCTCGCAAAATGCTCTCTGATCCGGAGCGTTTTGCGATGATTGCCCAAACTCGTAAAACCCGATACAATATCGGCGTATGGTCGAAACCTCGCTTCCCGCCACATCTGCACCCGCCCGGCGCGATTGGAGCCTATGGGCATGGCTCAAGGCACAAGTGGACGCAGCGTTATATCGCCCGCGCGCTGCGCCGGGCATCGTCGCGCGCAAGCTCGTCGAGCGCGAGGTCGCTCACTACATCCTAAAAAACCCGACCCTGGGAACGTACCTCAAATTGGCGCAGCCGGACTATGAAATGTGGCAACTGATGGACGGCTCGCGCACCGTCAAGGACCTGGTGGTGGTGTACTTTCAAAAACATCAAGCGTTCGCATTCGGGCGCATCACCGCGCTCGTGGAGGAACTCAAGGCCGGGCATTTCCTCACCGACGAGCCGGTCGGCGTCTACCGCCAGGCGCGCGAGCAACTGGCCCAACAGGACTGGACCTATCGCTGGCGTGAGCTCGCGGAGGCGTTCATCGAACACATCTTTTTCCTCGACGGCCTGGATGATTTCTTTGGCGCTTTGTATCGCCTCACCCGTTGGCTGTTCACATGGCCCGCGCGAGTCATCCTTGCACTCATCACCGCCGCTGGGTTCATCGTTTTTGTTGCGCTACTGGTGTCCAGCCGATACGCGATCCTGATCACCGGCGGCTCGTACTGGCTGGGCCTGCTGACCTTGGTCCTGGCCAACTCGGTGATCCTCTTTATCCACGAGTTGGCCCATGCCCTGACGACCAAACACTATGGGCGCCAAGTCCGCCGGGGCGGATTCATGGTTTACTATGGGATGCCTGCGTTCTTTGTGGATACCATGGACATCTGGCTCGAGCCGAAAGGGCATCGCATCGCGGTGTCGTGGGCCGGGCCGTATTCGGGATTGATGGTCGGGGGGCTGTGCAGCCTGTTCGCCGCGCTCTCTCCCGATGCGGTCGCCGGACAGCTCTTATTCAAGATCGCCTTTATCGGTTATTTTTTGTTCTTCGTCAACCTGAACCCACTATTGGAACTGGACGGGTACTTTATCCTGATGGATTGGCTCGAGATGCCCATGCTTCGGCAACGGTCGTTCGAGTTCATCCGGCGCGAACTGTGGTCAAAAGTCAAAACAGTAGCCAGCAGTCGGAAAGGCACAACAACGGTTGAAACGGCAACGTTCTCACGAGAGGAAATCGTGTTCACTGTGTTTGGCCTGGCGGCGGCGGTGTACACGGTCTACAGCCTCGGCGTGGCAGTCTACTTTTGGCAGACACGGCTGGCGCTGATGCTGGCCGACCTATGGAATCGCCAAGGCTGGTTCGCACGACTGGCAGTCATCCTCGCCGGCGCCGCAATCCTTGTCCCCCTGTCACTCATTCTGGCTGCCACAGCCTGGAATGCCGGCAGGCGGCTCCTCGAGTGGCTGGAAGAGCGGCACTTTTTCGACAGCTACCTCAATGTGTTCCTCGCGCTAACCGGCCTGATGATATTGCTAATTCTCGCCCCCACCCAGTTGCATGATCCCTGGTGGACTATGTACCTTGTGCTTGCACCGGTGGCGCTATTGGGTGTGGCCTCTGCAGCATTGCTCGTCACTGTATTCCAGCACATGGGCGCCGAGTTCCAGCGCGTGTTTTGGGCGCTTCTCGCAGCCACCAGTGTACTATTGACGGCGCAACTGGTGCGCAGCCTGGCCTTTGTCGCTGGTGCGCACAGTGGGTCACTCGCCGAGGCCATGTCCGTGCTCGAATCGCTGGCAGCGCTATCGTTGGCCTTAGCCGGTTACTGGTCGCTTCAGGGGGTTGACTTGCGAGTAATCACTCCCTGGGAAAGCACCGCGATGGCGACACTGGTGGCTTTGGGGTTCCTCGTCGTTACTCCCCTCGCCCGCTGGTCGGCTTTTCTACCTGCCATCGCCACGCCCTACCTGGTTATCATCTTCCTCGCCACGATCCTACCTACACTGACTGCCTATGCGCACACGCGATTTTTCCCGCCGTGGGTGGCTTTGACCAGTGCCGCGCTCGCAACCGGTGCGCGCAGTGTGCTGCGCCCCTCGCCGGGCTGGCTGCTGTGGTCGGACCATGATCTGTGGCTCGACGTGCTCGTCGCCGGACTGTGGGCGCTTGGCGCGGTAGCCTATGCCACAGCCAGTTGGCGGCTGCGCTTTGAGCCTTCGCATTGGAGCGAGGACTTGGCGCTCTCGGATGAAGAGCGATTGCGCGCGGCGTTTGCCCGTTTTTTCCAGGCCATGTTTGCCGGATTTCGTGCGACGTTCGGCGCGCGGCGCGCGGAGTCAGTGGATGACGAGATGGACGTGCTCGCCGTCGCCGCCGATTGGGGTGTGGAAATCGAGAGCGGTCAAGTACGGGATGAACTTGATCTGAACAAGATCACGATCCTTGAACAGGCCGATCGCTATCGTGAAGTCCTCGGCCGGGCGATTGACTTGATGGACAACTGGTCTGGCTCTCGGTTCATCGCACGTGCAGCGCAGGCCGCTTACGATAGCTTGCCATGGCCGGAGCGCGAGGTTTTGGGTCAATATGTGCTGGCAGGGACACCTTGGGGTGGCGCGATTGCCAGAGGCTTTGCTACCGTACGAAGCGACTGTGACCGGTTGATTCGCGGCGTGCCCATTCTGGCCGGCTGCAGTGACCGCGCGTTCGCACTCGTCCTGGCTGCCATCCAGGCACAAACGGTCCGCGCACACATGACACTCGCGAAACAAGGTGCCCCGGCGGATCGCTTTGTTATTGTGCAATCGGGCAGTATCGAAAAGTGGACACTGCCTGCACCGGATGCGCCCGCCAAGCTCGCTGGCACGCTGCGTCGTGGCGCGAGCTTTGGCGCGGAGGTATTCCTGGGCGACGGCCAGTTTTCTGGCACATACCGTGCGACGATGGAGACGGAAATTCTCGTCATCACGCGAGAGGAGGCCGCCCAGCTGGCGCGGGCAGGCGTCAAGCTGGCTGCGCGCGTAGGCGAGGCGCTCTCGGTAACACAGCTTTTGGGCCAGATGCCGATGTTTGCCAACCTGGCCTCGCAGCAACTTGCTGCGCTGGCGCAGCATTTGGGGCGTCAGACGGCCACGCCGGGGCAGGTCATCATCCGTCAAGATGAGTCGCGTCATGATTTTTACATCGTGGCGCAAGGCGAGGTACAAGTGACCGTGCACAGTCCGGATGGGACCGAGCAACCCATCAAACGCTTGGGCGCAGGCGAACACTTTGGCGAGACAGCATTGTTTGCCGACGTGCCATACTCTGCCACGGTGCACGCCATCCAGCCGACCGTGCTGCTTACGCTCGACGAGCCGGCGTTCGACCAGATAGTGGCTGGCTCTGCTCGAATGAGCCATTACATCGAACAGGTTTCCACCGGGCGAATGATCGAAACGCGCCGGCGACTCGTCAGGCAGTCAAATCGTCTGTAGGAGGGAATCATGAACTGTTGGCACTGTGATCGTCCCGCGCACGGGGTGTGCCGCTTTTGTGGCCGGGCAGTCTGCAAAGACCACGCTCAGACAATGCCGTTCATCTCCGAAGTCTATCACACTCGCACGGCCGAGCAGCGAGCGCTAGTGGTGGGCGACGTGCTTTTCTGCGGCGTGTGCGAGCCGAAGGAAGACCCGATCAAGATGCAAGGGCTGGATAGTTGATTGGAAGCTAAAGATCGGAGGCCAGAAGCTGGAGGTCAGAGGTCGGGAATTGAGGCCGGAAGCCAAGTCTTTTAAAGCGGTCGAGCCTTTAACCTTCGACTTCCGATAAAGGGAGTAAAGAATGGACGAACAGCAAAACATAGGTCCGCAGCCTGACCGCGCTGCAGGCGACGTTTCCGCGCAAGTTGTGAACATTGTCGAGGCTGGCGCGCGGGACGTCTTTGCACACACAGCAACCATTACACAGGGCGGTGCCATCGACATCAAGGCCGATAACGTGATTGTCCGGCAAGGTGGCGCGCAAAGAATCGAGGCGACTAATGTCACCATCCGACAGGCCGGAGTGGTGCAAGCCAGGGCAGAAACCGCCGAGATCGTTCAAAGTGGCGTGCTGCTGGCCCAGGCGGACAAACTGACACTCGACGGGGGCACACAGGCTCTCGGCGTATTCGCCGGCTCAGCGACGATGGACGGCTCACTCGCACAGGCGATTGTCTCACGCGGGCCAACGGTAATGGAACAGTCTGCAACAGTAGCCCTGCTCGCGCCGCGCGTGACAGTCAAGAACTCGGCAGTTGGGCTGCTGTTTGCGCGTCACGTCGAGGGAGATGTGCGCGCCTTATTCGGACCGCGCGCAGCGGTGGCGTTCGGGGCGGCTTTTGGGGCGGCATTCGGGGTGGCCTTTGCATTAGCGCGGGCAACGATCAAGCAGCGGCGGCGGAAGCGGCAGATTTAAGACTTGACATTTGAGGTTTGAATTCGGCCAGCGTCCCACGCGCGCGGGGATCAAGCTCGGGCGGAGCCTCGGCGTCGGTGTTGACCCAGTAAACACGCATCCCGGCGCGCATGGCGGGTGCAATGTCGTTGCCCCAGTCATCACCTATCATGACGCACTCCCCCGGCTGCCGACCGATGCGCTCGGCGATTTCCGTGTAATACCGTGGGTGCGGCTTGCAAGAGTGCATGATCTCGTATGATGTGACGAGCCTGAAGGGGAAATCTGCAACGTCAGCCCATTCCATCCGTTGGCGAATAGCCGTTTCAGGAAACAGCGGATTGGTGGCAATGACCACGTCATAGCCCGCCTCGAACGCGGCCTGGACAGTCGCGCGCGCTTCGGGCAAGCGCCGCGCCTGCGACCGAAGCTTGCCAAACTGCGTGGCATAGAAATCATCGAACAATGGCATCATCTCATCCGCGGTCCGGCTAACGCGAGGAAAAAAATCGGTGATGAATGCTTGCCGATTGGTGACAGTCGAGTCGGTGTTTTCGACCATCGCCCGGGTCGCGGCCAGCAGCGCTGGCATGAATATTTCGGGTGGGACGTAGGCAGCCACATGCGGAGCGAGCAGCCCAAAGTACGCGCGGAGGAAGCGCTCCATATTGTTCTCTAGCAACGTGTCATCCAGATCAAACAAGATGGCACGGATAGGCCTGTCCATCTTTGATTCTCCTGTCTCCCAGACCAAGTCCCGGAGACTAGGTCATTTCTCCTGCACGCGGAAAATAGCCGCGCCGGGGCGATGCAGATGACATTGCCCACATCCGACACGCGGCTCGCTCACTTCGGTGGCAGAAAGAGTGCATACAGCATAGACCTGCATGCGGCGCGTCAGCCCTAAAAAGCCCCGGACGATTTTGCCCTCCAGGGCCATATTCGGACAGGCGTTATCGCGCAGGATAGCAGGCACTGGGCAATCGCGGCATATTACAGGCTGCCAGGGCTCTGAGTCAGGGTTGCGTCCGACCAATCGGCACTCTTGCGTGGAACGCCCCCGAAAGTAGTCTTGATAATAGAACCGGCACTCTTGGCCGTATGGAGTCTTCACCGCTCCGCTCAAGATTTGTGAGGTTCCCCAAACCTCGCAAGTCTATGGCCAAAACGCAATAGCCCACCAGCTTTTCCGATGGGCCTTGGCGATTCGACCTTTGATATTCGAGATCCGGCTAAACCCGCGTTACGTATGCACCTGTGCGCGTGTCAATCCGGACGGTGTCGCCTTCGTTGACAAAAAGTGGCACCTGGACGCGATAACCGGTCTCGACAGTGACGTATTTGTTCGTGCCAGTAGCCGTGTCGCCTCTCACAGCCACTTCCGACTGGACGACTTTAAGTTCGACAGCCGTCGGCAGCTCGATCCCCAGCGGCTCGTCACCATACATCTGGATCACGACGTCCATCCCGTCTTTGAGATAATTCACATTCTCTTCCAGGAGATTGTCGTCCATCATGATCTGGTCATAGGTCCTGGCATCCATAAAAGTGTACAGATGCCCGTCGTGATAGAGGTACTGCATGTCGCGGCTCTCGATGCGCACGTCCTGCACGCGATCACCGGACTGGAACGTTTTCTCAAACGTCGCGCCCGTCCGCAAGTTACGGACTTTGGTACGGATAACGGCATTGCCCCGTCCCGGCTTGTGGTGATGGTACTCGATGACACGCAATAGCTGCCCGTCGAGTTCAAAGGTAACTCCCTTGCGGAGGTCGTTGACGTCAATCATGGCTACTTGCTTCTCCTACTACTGGGATCAATGTCGAGCCGATTATACCGCGCCCTATTGCCCTGTCAACCTGCTCAAGTCCCGGCATACAGCCGGGATGTCACCAGAAATCGAATGCCCAAAAACTAGCTCTTTGAAAGCAGGGGGTTCCGATCACCGCCACAGCCAACAGCCCTTCCGGGATTAGGAATGCCGCACAATGATGGGCAGGTAGATGCGACGAACCTGACAGGTCACGCCAGAGGTCTCTTGCGGCGCAGTCACATCCACCGCTGTGTTTCCCCCAACCCCGGGGCACTGCATTGTGTAGAACCCCGTCGCCAGGCCACACGCGACAAACCCGCCGTCCAAATCCGCATATCCCTCGTCTCGCAATGAAGAGCCATTCAGCCCGTACCAGAAGGGTGTCAAACTGCCGCCTGCGTCCCGGATCCTGAAATCCGCCTAGATCAGGCTCTCTTACCCTAATCTGACTTTTCTCGATCCAGCGACGCCTCTTGTTATAGATTTGCTATACCGCCAATAGTTCTGTTACACCCTTGTTATACCCTCT
>Ga0315268_10007358_pt1 | contig 11590 bp, 12 predicted proteins | sample C1_top_MG_FD_204535 | JGI IMG/M metagenome (GOLD analysis project Ga0315268, IMG submission 204535) | Sediment microbial communities from Yellowstone Lake, YNP, Wyoming, USA - C1_top | ecosystem: Environmental > Aquatic > Freshwater > Lake > Sediment | place: USA: Wyoming | collected 2017-08-01 | reverse complement strand
TTGCCCTGAGCACTTTTTCTTTTTTCAAGCAGAATCTTGCCTTCGCAGACTATTATGGCGCCAACACCTACAATTGGACGGCTAGGGTACAGCCTTTTCAACGCGCAAAGCCTCCGCCACTAATTGGACTACTCGTATCTTAAAGCTTCTACTGGTTTAAGCTTTGAAGCCCGCCAAGCAGGGTACAACGCAAAGATGACGCTGATGCCCACGCCGAAAGCCAATGCGCCCAAAAGAACTTCAGGCGTCAGAATAGGCGTTATCGTTAGCGCACTGCCGATGATTCCGCCGCGCCCTAGGAACAGCGAAACCACGTTCGCCAAGACCCAGCCAGAGACTATGCCAATTACCGCGCCGATCAAGCCGATTATTACGGATTCCGTCAGGAAAATGTACAACACCGTCCTGCTCTTCATGCCCAACGCTTTAAGTATGCCGATCTCCCGAGTGCGCTCGATCAGCGAAACAATCATGATGTTCATTATGCCAATCCCCGCGACTAAAAGCGAAATGGCTGCGATACCGCCAAGGAACAGGGATATTGTCGAGAAGATTGTTGAAAGCAGGCTCTGCACAGCCGTGGCAGAAATCACCGAAACCTGATTCCCAAAATAGTCAGTTATAGCCTTCGATGTACTGTTGACTACGGCTGCGTCGCTGCTCTTCAACTTCACGATTATCTCGTCAGCCTGATCACTCCCGAAGAATTTCTCAGCCTGAGACAGCGGAACGTAAACACCCGTGTCAGACGGACCACCCAAACCGAAACCGCCGATCCTGTCGAGCACGGCGGAAACGTGAGCAGTGTAAGTCTCGTTCACAAACGGAACTATCGTGTTGTTTGTCCAGATGATGCTGACATTGTCGTCGGCGTGAACAAACATCGTGCCGTTAAGCCGCGGGTCGCTCACACGCGCACCAACAACTATCTCGTTGCCAGAAGGATTCACGGGTACGCTGCCGCTCGCCGCCACAAACGTGGTCGAGTAAGCACTCGCGTACTGCGAGAAGTTGACGCCCACGATGGTAGTCACCTGCCTAATGACGCCTGAACCGTTTTGGATATAGCCAGATTTCTGAATCACCGCTAAAGAGGTCACTATGTCGGGCGACAGCGCATTAATCTGATTCGTGTAGTTGACGTACAGGGGCGCACTAGAGCTGCTGCCGCCGCCTATGCGGCCGCCACCACCGAATACCTCGCCTCCACCAGCGGCACCGCCCAAAGCGCTTGAGCCGGGAACAACGATGAGTGTATCTGCTGCTAGGCCTCGTTCGAGTTGGCTGGTTATCGTGGTTTGCAGTCCCTGAGTAATCGAGAGGAGGGCAACAATAGCCGCGATTCCGATTACTACTCCTAAAGTTGTTAGGGCTGCTCGGAGTTTCCGCAGTTTAATCGCGCTGAATGAATAGGAGAAAACGTCAGGTATCTTCATTTTAATTCACCATGTCTGAGGTAATCACGCCGTCAAACATCTGGACGATTCTTTTTGCTTCTCTTGCCAGATGCTGGTCGTGAGTCACCATTATTATCGTTACGCCTTTCTCCTCATTAAGCCTCTTAATCAGCCTCATTATTTCGCTGGCAGTTTTGGAGTCTATGTTTCCTGTTGGCTCGTCCATTAACAGAAAGCGAGGGTTGTTTGCTAGGGCTCTGGCGATGGCTACCCGTTGCTGTTCGCCGCCGCTCAGTTCAGCTGGTTTGTGGTTCATTCGATCATTCAAGCCTACTGTCTCGAGAAGCTCTTCCGCACGCTTTCTCCTTTCAGCTCTGCTCATGTCGGCTATGGACATTGACAGTTCAATATTGTCTCTCGCTGTAAACCGTGGGATCAGGTTGAAGAACTGAAACACGAAACCTATTCGGCGTCTAAGATCCGCCAGTTGGTTATCATTAAGCGTGGAAATGTCAACACCTTCAATCAGCATCTTTCCTTCAGTCGGCTTGTCCAATGCGCCGATAAGGTTCAGCATGGTTGACTTGCCGCTTCCAGAGGGCCCGAGGATGGCGAGGAAATCGCCGCTTTCAACTTTCAGGTTCACACCTCGCAATGCTTCCACTGGGATTTTTCCAAGCATGTAGATTTTCTTCAACTCAACAGCTTCAACAATCAGTGCCATGGACATTAACCCTTTCTTTGTCGTTAATCCTGCTTATTTACTTATTCAGGAATCTCCATGAAAGAACTATGCCTATCACGGTAAGTACTAGGGCAAAGATTCCAACGTAGGCAAAGTCGAATGCGAGTTTCGCGTAGTCGGTGTTGAAGATCAAGAGTTGTCTCACTGCGTCGGTCGTGTATGACAGGGGGTTGACGTTCGCTATTGCCTGCAGCCAACCAGGCATGAAGTTTATCGGGAAGAAGGCGTTGCTGGCAAACATTAACGGCAGGTTTATCAGGTTCATGACAGCCATCGGCGTTTCTATTCTTGTTGATCTTATGTTGATTGCTATGAAGAGCGAAGACAAGCCCATGCATATTAGGAAAATGATGCCGAATACGCCGAGTATGTTAAGCGGGTTGAAGTTTGCACCGAAGTGGAGACCGAATGCTATGGCCACTACTATTATTATAGCAGCTTGGAACATTGAACGCAGCGTTGCAGAGAGGACTTTGGATAATATTATTGCTGCTCTGGATACAGGCGTGCTAAGAGCCTTGTTTAGGAAGCCCAAGCGTCTGTCCCAAACCACCGACATGCCGCTGAACATTGTCGTAAAGAGAGCGGTGAAGGCAATCATACCCACTGCCATGAAAGAGAAGTAGTCGGTCGTGTTGAACGCGCTTTGCATTATTTGTGATTGCAGTCCCCCGAAGAAGCTGCCCAATTGCAGAAGCTGCTGCGGCGTCAGCGGTGGGTTAAGTGATGGTAGTTGAATTGAGCTTGTATTGAATATGGCGCCTATGTTCATTGCTTTTCCGAGCAAACCCATCCACAGAACTGGCTGAATTATAGTCAAGAGGAATACTACAGGGGCTTTGTACCATTTCTTAAGCTCCCGATTAGTCAAAGCCCAGAGACCATGCACTTTGCTTTTGGATACGTGATTAGTTTCGCTCATTGCCGAGCCCTCCTCATCGTTATCCTTTGCGCTCTAAAAGCCTCTCTAGATTCTTCTGTATCACGCATGGACTTGCCTGTGTATTCTAGGTAGACCTCATTCAATGTAGGTTCTGTAAGCATAAGTTTCGTCACAGTGTAACCTTTTCTCCGCAAAGCTTCAATTATGAAAGGCGCTGTTACCTCTCCATATTCTGCCTTGATCCGATATGAGCCATCCTCATTCTTGACATCCTTAACATGCTCAACAGTGCGAATAAGTTCGCTTACATCACTATTTTCCTTAATGCTTAAGGTTATGATGTCGCCGCCTAAGCTATGCTTCAACTCTTCAGGTGTGCCGACCACGACTATTTTTCCGTGGTCAATTATTGCAATGCGGTCGCAAAGCGCGTCAGCCTCTTCAAGGTAATGGGTTGTCATAAAAAGTGTCATGCCATATTCTTTCTTCAACTTCCGAATGTAATTCCAAGTTGCGGTCCTAGTTTGCACGTCTAAGCCTAGCGTAGGCTCGTCTAAGAAAAGTACTTTAGGTCTATTGATCAGCCCACATGCAAGCTCAAGTCTGCGACGCATTCCACCAGAAAAGGTTTCAACTTTCTTATCCTCGAAATCGGTTAACTCAATAAGCTTGAGTAGCTCCATTGCACGCTCTTTCGCGACATTCCGTGGAATCCCGTACAGATCAGAACACAAAAGCACGTTTTCCAAACCAGTCAAATCCTCATCAGCTGTATATTCTTGTGGCACTACACCGATCACGTTTCTGACATCAACGTTTTGCTTTGCAATGTCGAAGCCTAAGACAGAGGCTTTTCCTTCTGTAGGCTTCAAAATAGTTATCAGCATGTTGATTGTCGTTGTTTTTCCGGCGCCGTTAGGTCCTAAGAAACCGAAAATCTCACCTTGTTTCACACTGAAGCTTACATGATCAACTGCTGTTAGATGCTTGTTGAAAACCTTTGTTAAGCCTTCAGTCTCAATTACGTTTTCACTCATGCTTCTCACTTTTTAGTTTTTTGTTTATTTCTTCAAGCTTCCTTGACGCCTCATTTACAGCATTCATAGCTTCGTTTAAGGCTTGCTCAGAGAATTTCTCTTGCATTGTGTTGCCCAACTGGAAAAATGCCATGGCTACTCGCCTGATTGAGTTGCGTATTTCAACGGTTTTTTCTGGCGGTATTTTCATGAGCAAGCTGTCAAAGAAGGGCGCGGGAAGGAAGCCTACTTCTTCTCTGAATTTTTTCCTTATTTTCTTCTGTTCTTCAAGTAGTTCTTTTCCGCTTTCTGTTAGTTCATAACGTTTTAGCCCATTTTCCGTGGGCAATTCTTTGATGTAACTGTTATCCTGCAGCCAAGACAGTAGTGGGTAAATTGATCCTGGACTGGGTTTCCAGAATCCGCCTGTGTGTTTTTCGATTTCTTCAATTATTTCTGATCCTGACATGGGCTTCTCGTTGAGGGCTTCGAGAACCTGATAACGTAGGAATCCTTTTGGTACCATGGCGGTGTGTCTCATCCATTTTCTATGTGCAAACATAGTTTATCACTATTGACCTCAACTGCGATATCAAATGTGATATTTAAACTTAACGCTCACAAAGTACAAATCACAACTTAACTTATCACTGTGCCAACACTTTTACCGCTAACGGCTACTAAAATGTTTTCAGGTTTAAACCCGTTCACAACGACCAACCGCACTCGCTTACGTTTCAAAATATTGACTGCTTCAGGGTCGATTATCTGATGTATCCCTGCTTTGTGTTTGCTCTCAGAAAAAACATTGGCTAAATCGTCAAACGACAAGTGATCAAGCTTAACGGCGTCTCCGTACTTTTTAGGGTCTTTATTATAAACGCCAGCCTGATCTGTGCCTTTAACCAGCAAATCAGCGTTTACGCGCTCCGCAATCAACGCCGCAACCGTGTCCGTCGTCATGCCGGGTTTCAGGCCGCCCATAACCAAAATCTTCCCTTCATCCAAGCAATCCGCAGCATCATCAACAGTTAAAGGCACCGTCCTGCAACTCATCTCGCCAAGCTTCTTGAGGAACAACTGGGCGAAAACTCGTGAAACAGAAATCGCAATTTCATCTTGAGCTTGCTCGTCAAGTCCCAAATTCTTCGCAACTGCAATAAGCTCTCTCGCCAGCGATCCGCCGCCAACAACCACTGCAACCTCATGACCTTGCTCTTTCAGAGTTTTCAGCAAGGCAACGTATTTACTGATCAATTCTGTGTTGATTGGTGACGCCACCACCGAACCGCCTATTCGTAACACAACGCGCATGACTAATCCGTCCCTTAACGATTATAATACGAAGTTCAAGTTAAAAATCCTTTAGAAAATCTACCTGTCCGATTTTTTGTTTTGCACTAACGTTTATTTGAAAACGCGAAGAAATGTTTTTAACATCGTACCAAGAGCAATTAGAAAAGGTGAAGCGACAGTGTTTGAAGAGATTGGGTTAACCGGTAATGTGCTTATTCTCCTCGCTTCACTAATCGTTCTGGATAGAGCCAGCAATTTGACCATAAATAATTCAGTCAAAGTATCCGACCTAACAGGTTTCGGAAAAACAACCGTTGGCTTCATCTTGGTTGGCTTCTCCACCTCCTTGCCTGAGCTTAGCGTTTCCATTTTCGCTGTCATCAACCAAGCAAGCATAGGTGTTGCCATAGGCAACGTTTTGGGCTCGAACATAGTGAACATCAGCTTAATCCTAGGTGTATGTTTTCTTTTGGTAGCGCGGAAATGCTCAAAATACGAGGGCTTCTATCCAGCCATGGCGAAGGAAGAAATAGGCAGCTTGCACTTTGGCCTCTTCATAGCCTCGATAATTCCCTTGGCGCTGCTTTACATAGGGTACGCAAGCCAGTTCATAGGCGTGATCCTTCTGACCATCTTCGTGTTCTACACAATCCAATTAGCGAAAGTGAAGAGACTGAAAGACGAAGGCGCCTTAGGCGTCGAAAGAAGCAGACTCCGCAAATACGTGTCATTCGCGTTAATAGGCGCGGCTCTAGTCGTTGCCAGCGCATTCTTCATTATTGAATCAGCCTCCTTCATCGCCGCCAGCATGGGCGTTCCACCCGTCGTCATCGGCGCCACAGTCATTGCCTTCGGCACGAGCATACCCGAACTGGTAACAAGCATAGGCTCTGTCAGAAAAGGGCACTTGGACTTGGCGCTGGGCAACATCGTTGGAAGCTGCTTCATAAACATCACCTTCATCCTCGGAGTAGCCTTACTGGCGTCACCCTTAACGATTAATATGGCTGCGTTCTCCAATCTGGCTCTGTTCTCGCTTATAACAAACCTGTTCTTGTGGTACTTCCTATCCAGCGAAAAAATGAGTTGGAGAGAAGGCGCACTATTACTAGCGTTGTACGCTGTGTTTCTGATAATAAGCTTTAGCGGTTAGAGATTTTAAAGGATGAAACTTCTTGATCTTCGCTGAAAAATTAGAGATTGTTGCCTTGCCCCCGTTCCGTTTTGACCTAAGCGCTGAAATCTTCGCTAACGGCGATAGGCAGATTCGCGCCTATGAGAAAGGCATGTTTCGGCAAATAATAAGAGCTGATGGCAAGCTCATTCTCGTTACTGTAGAATCTGCGGGCACTGTTGACAAGCCAAAATTATCTGCTGAATTTAGATCGGATAGAGAGCTAACCCAGAAGGACAAGAAGAAAGCAGAAGGAGCCATCAGCGTTCTTTTCAACTTGAATTTTGACCTTGCACCTTTCTATGAACAAGTAAAAGCTGACAAGATTATGGCGTGCATAACGCAGAAGCTTAGGGGCCTAAAAAGTTCGACAACACAAACCGTTTTTGAGGCCTTGATTGATTCAATTGTTGAGCAGCAGATTTCGCTGAAAGTGGCGAACGGCATAGAAAAGAAGCTAATCAAAAAGTTCGGCGACACTTTAGGCGTGGAAGGTGAGGTTTACTACGCATATCCAACGCCGCAGAAGTTGGCTTCCGCGAGCAGTGAAGAGCTTCGCCAGTGCGGTTTAAGCGTTAGAAAAGCAGAGTACCTCAAAGGCGTTTCTAAACTCGTAGCCGATGGAAAACTGGACGTGGAGAAACTCAAAAATTATGATAGCGCTGACGAAATCATAAGAGAGCTTGACAGGGGGAGGGGAGTTGGAGTGTGGACTGCGGAGCTTACGATGCTTAGGGGGATGCAGAGGTTGGAGACGCTGCCTGCTGACGATTTAGGCTTAAGACGCACTATTTCGTATTACTATTGCAATGGAAAAATGATTACCCCTGCAGAAACACGGCAGATAGCCAAAGGCTGGGGAAAATGGAAAGGATTAGCTGCATACTACCTTGTTATAGCCGAGATGCTCGGCACGGAACCTTAGCGCTTTCGTTATCTGATTAGTTTCCTCTTCATCAAGTAAATGCTCAACACAAAGAAGAGCACAGTGACGACGGCAATCCAGACAACAGCCAGAAGCGTAACCCACTCAGGCCCTAAACCGCCCAATGTTTCTATCTTGCCCACAAGAAGCCCCCGCGAAAGGTCCGCCACATGTGTCAGCGGCAGAACAGCCAACGCAATAGTCTGGAGTTGCCCTGGAAACGAAGCAAGCGGAATAAACGTGTTACTGATGAGAAACATCGGCGTGATAAGAAGAAATGTAGGATAATTGAAGAAATCTATGTTCGGCGCCAAAGCCGTGAAGCACATTCCCAAAGCCGCAAACAATAGCCCACCAAAAAAGGCAACAAGCAGAACTGCAAAGAACCAAGTACTAGAGATTAATCCGAAAACAGCCACCACCGCCAAAACAATCGCCGAATTAATAGTGGCACGAGTGGCGCCCCACAAAACCTCGCCTGCGATGACCTCTTCAACGCTTACTGGCGTAGCGATTATGGCGTCAAAAGTTCTCTGGAAGTACATGCGAACAAACGAACCATAAGTGCACTCAAAAAAGCCACCATACATGACGGTGATGGCTACCAACCCTGGCGCTATCCACTGGATGTACGAAATACCCTCGATGCTTGAGACAAACGTGCCCAATCCAAAGCCAAACGCAAGCAGATAAAGGATAGGTTCAAGTAACGACGGCAGAAAGTTCACGTGCCACGTTTTCATAAATACGTCAAAGTTTCTCCGCCAGACTTTCCAAACGCGATAAGTCAACTTGGGCAATCTAAACCCTGATGGGGCCTCGGTTAATTTTGTCATTCTCTCAACTTCCTTCCAGTCAGTTTGAGAAAAACGTCTTCCAAATTAGCATTTCGTATGGTGACGCTCTTGAAGGGGTATTTTTCTACGAAGCGTTCGAAGACACCGTGTGGCTGCGTGGTGAAGACGTGGACACGGTCGCCAAAGGTTTCGAAGCGGGCTTCTGGAAACTCGGTCTTGAGAGTTTGCACCAGTTTTTCTTCATTGTCGACTTCTAGCACGTCTTCGCCAATGTGTTTTTTGATGAGTTCTGCAGGCTGACCTTGCTCTATGATTTTGCCGTTGTCCATGATTAGGATTCTGTCGCACAGTGCAGCGGCCTCATCCATGTAGTGTGTGGTTATGATTATGGTGACGCCGTGTTTTCTTAGGGCACGGACTTCTTCCCAGACTAAGTGACGTGCTTGCGGATCTAAGCCTGTGGTGGGTTCGTCTAGGAGGAGGATTTGGGGTTCGTTGATTAATGCTCTTGCTAAGATTAAGCGGCGTTTCATGCCAGTGGATAGTTCTGAGATGAGAACGCTCTTTTTTTCCTCTAGTTGGAAAAACTTCAGTTGCTCCGTCGCTCGTTTCGCGGCTTCGCTTTTGGGAATGTCAAAGTAGCGGGCGTAGACGAGCAGGTTTTTTGTGACTGTGAAGTCTGGGTCGAGATTGTCTTCTTGGGGTGCCACGCCCACCATGCTTTTTATTTCGCGTGATTGCTCGGTGACGCTCAGTCCCGCCACGGATAATTCGCCTTCAGTTAAGGGCAAAAAGCAGTAGATCATCCGCACCGTGGTCGTTTTTCCAGCTCCGTTTGGGCCTAGGAAACCGACGCACTCGCCTTTGAAGACTTCGAAGTCTATGTGGTCCACTGCCGTGAGGTTGCCGAACTTCTTGGTCAAGTTATGCGCTTTAATGAGAACTTCTGAGGATACCATAATCCTTCCTTCCTTAATCACTGCACACAACAACTTAAAACTACCCCTCTAAACTACTTCGCTTTCAACGTGTTGACAACGACAATCTTTTATGTTAACCAATTAATGTTTGACACAGAAAACACCTGATTAAGCACGCAAGGAAGCAGCGAACATGATAAAGGACCCTGCAAGATTCTACTCCAAAAACGTGATGAACATAAACCGCTCCGCAATCCGAGATTTACTAAAAATCACACGCCAACCCGACATAATCTCCTTCGGAGGCGGTCTTCCAGCACCAGACACTTTCCCAGTCAAAGAACTGGAAGAAATCTCATGCCAATTGCTACGCGAAAAGGGAGCCGTAGCGTTACAATATGGATCTACAGAAGGAGAAACCGCGCTGCGCGAAGAAATCGCCAAATGGATGGCACGGGAAAAAGCCGCCGTTAAGCCTGAAAACATTCTAATAACGTCTGGTTCACAGCAGGGCTTAGACATTATCGCCAAGATTTTCCTAGATCCAAAAGACATCGCAATAGTGGAGTTGCCATCCTACATGGGAGGATTGCAAGCGTTCAGTGCTTACAGAGCCAAAATGGTCGGCGTTCCTCAAGATAACGACGGCATGAGAATGGACTTGCTCGAGAAAGCTCTAGCCAAACTGGCAAGAAGAAACAGGAAGCCAAAGTTCATCTACGTAATCCCAGACTTCCAAAACCCCTCAGGAGTCACCATGACGCTGAAAAGAAGAAAAAGCCTTTTAGAATTGGCTCGTAAATACGAGGGGCCCATAATAGAGGACAGCCCCTACCGAGATCTTCGCTTCATTGGCGACTCTGTTCCAATGATTTTCAGCTTGGACAAAGAGAATTACGTTATCGCTTTAGGTACCTTTTCCAAGCTGCTCTGTCCGGGCTTAAGGTTGGCGTGGATAACGGCGCCAGTTGAATGGATGGAACGAATGGTGATCGCCAAGCAGAGCATGGACCTGTCATCGCCCGTCTTCACCCAGCTTATGGTTGCAGAATACATAAAACGAGGGCTACTGCCGCAGCAAGTGGAGAAAATCCGCAGGCTATACGCTAGAAAGCGGGACGTGATGATAAACGCTTTGAGGCGTTACATGCCTAAAGGCGTGGAGTGGACCGAACCAGAAGGCGGACTGTTCTTATGGGTCAAGCTGCCCAAGAAAATGAACGCTAACAAACTCTTTCCAAAAGCCCTCGAAAACAAAGTAGCCTACGTCACAGGTTCAGCCTTTCACTGCAACGGCAAAGGACAAAACACAATGAGACTGAACTTTTCGTATCCATCAGAAGAACAGATTGAGGAAGGAATCAAACGGCTGGCCAACATGGTCCGCGAAAACATGTAAACAAGAAAAGCATTAACCATTAGACTATACGAGGGAAGACAGATTGAGAAACTGGCAGCAAAAACTAAAGTTTGATCCTTTTCCACCACTCATGGCCTCAAAAAACCAAGCTATCCGCTATTTTACACGCCGCGACCTCTTGGAAGAAGTTGTTGAAAAAATAGAGAATTTGTGGCAACTGCCCCAAGTAAAGAAGCTCCTCAGCAAGCAGCTAGCGAACGGCACAGGGAAATACCCAGGCGGCGGCAGAACGCACTTACGCGCCACTGAAGACTACAATCAAATCGAGACTTTCAGGATTTTAGGCGAACTCGTAGAAAAATACGCCATGGACAAACGGCATACAGCCATAGAGAAGGCTGCCAGTTACTTATTCTCTTGCCAGACCGAAGAAGGCGACTTCAGAGGAATATACGGGACGCAATACACTCCTAACTATTCCGCCGCCATAATGGAACTATTGATAAAAGCCGGATACGGCGCGGACTCACGCATTGAGGAAGGCTTTCAGTGGCTGCTTTCCATTCGCCAAAACGATGGAGGCTGGGCAATTCCCCTACGCACCGTAGCAATCAAGTTCAACACTGGCATCCTAAAGGCGGCTACGCTGAAACCTAATACGTTAAAACCGTTCTCACATCTGGTGACAGGCGTGGTCTTGCGTGCTTTCGCCGCTCACGAGAAGTATAGGACAACTGAAGTGGCAAAAACCGCGGGTGAACTCTTGGCGTCCCGGTTCTTTGAGAAAGACGCCTATCCGGATAGGCAGAGTGTTGATTTTTGGCTGAAGTTTTCGTATCCGTTCTGGTTCACAGACATGCTTTCTTCCCTCGACTCACTTTCCCTTATGGGATTCACCGTTGACAATCCGCAGATTGTGAAGGCGCTTGATTGGTTCACTACGAGGCAGCAGGAAAACGGAACTTGGAAACTAGCGCTGTTGAGAAATAAAGACAAAGACCTCGACTTATGGCTCAGCTTAGCCATCTGCAGAGTCTTCAAGAGATTCTACGGCTAAAGTGGGTTCTCGCCTATTTA
>Ga0315268_10007357_pt1 | contig 11593 bp, 10 predicted proteins | sample C1_top_MG_FD_204535 | JGI IMG/M metagenome (GOLD analysis project Ga0315268, IMG submission 204535) | Sediment microbial communities from Yellowstone Lake, YNP, Wyoming, USA - C1_top | ecosystem: Environmental > Aquatic > Freshwater > Lake > Sediment | place: USA: Wyoming | collected 2017-08-01 | reverse complement strand
CTTTAAAATTCTGCCCAAAGCAAAGGCCGTACCGTTTAAAGTATGAACGAATTCGGATTTGTTTGTTTTGTCTCGGAATTTTATATTGAGTCGTCTAGCCTGAAAATCGGTGCAAGTGGAAATGGAGTGTGTTTCACGATATTCATTTTGCCCGGGCAGCCAACATTCAATATCATAGGTCCTAGCTGACGGAAAAGCTAAATCACCAGTGCACATTTTAACAACGCGGTAAGGTATTTTTAGTCTTTGCACTAGTTTCTCGGCTTGGCCAAGTAAAAACTCGTGCTCTTTATCTGATTCATCAGGACGGCAAAATGAAATCATTTCTACTTTATCAAACTGATGAACTCTTAGAATTCCTTTTGTATCCTTGCCATAGGCCCCTGCTTCACGACGGTAGTTAGTGGAATAACCGAAATATCTTTTTGGTAAATCGTTATAAAATAAAACTTCATCTCTATGCATCGGGATAATTGAATGTTCGGCAGTGCCGATAAAATACATTTTATCTTTGACAAAATGATATTTGTCCTGTTCGCCGCCCGCTTCCAAATAGCCAAGCCCTTGGGCCGATTCATCGTTAATCATGCCTGGCGGCAGAATTGGTCTAAAACCAGAATTATTCAGGCTTTCTAAAGCATACTGGATAATTGCAAACTGAAGTAAAACCAAATCGCCTTTAATATAACCAAAGCGGGAACCAGTCACCTTAGCCGCTCTTTTTACATCAATCAAATCAAGTTTTTCCGTTATTTCAAGATAATCTTTCGGTTTAAAGCTAAAAACGGGTTTTTCGCCAAATTCTGTGATTACCTCGTTTTCTGTTTCGTCTTTTCCGACTTTAACATCTTTTCTTGGCAAGTTTGGTAAAGTGTACATTAAGTCTTTAAATTCGTCGTTTACAATTGACAGTTTTTTTTCAAAAATTTTTATTTTTCTTTTTTCCTTAATGCCGCCTTGTCTTATTAAGCTACTTTTTGTAATTTCTTTCGCCTTGCCTTTGTTAAAATGTTTATAAATAGACTGGTCTTTGGATATCTTTTTATGAGCTTGTCTTAGTCGATCAATCTCTTGAATATATTGCCGTCGTTTGTCATCAATTTTGAAAAGTTTATCAAGATTAACTTTAATTCCTTTTGAAAACACAGCGCCTTCCACTAATTTTTTATTTTCTCTAATGAATTTAATGTCGAGCATATTTTTTTAGGATTGGTATAAATTTTTTAATGGCTTTTTTGCGGTGACTGATAATATTCCATTCTCTGTGGTTTAAGTTTATAAAATATTTTTTAAAGCAAGGAATCCAGAATATTGAACGAAACGGATAGCCCCTCAGCCTTTTTCTAGTTGCATGATTGGCAATTAATCCATTAATTTTAGCTACGGAAAGATAATATTTACCATTTGGCCAAGCTAAACACAAGATTGCTTTTAAAGAGGCTTTTCGTTTACTCCTTGGCAAGTTTCTCATCTTTTCTAAGGTACAGTCAATTAATTCTTGATCAGTGCTTATTTTTCCGGTAATACGGCGTGAACGGTAGCCTGGCCAACCGTTTAAAGCATTAATTTCTAATCCCCCATCGTCAGATAAGGTTAGAAGACCTGAAATTTTTGCATAACCTCTAGCTTTTAATATTGCATTCTTTTCATAACTTTTACCCGTTTCTCTAATCCTTCTTTTTATTTTCAAATCTGTTAAAGAAATAATTTTTAAATTAAACTTTTTCAAGATTTGTTGATATTCTGACTTTTTAGATTCACTATGAGTTCCGATTAATAATTTGTTAATCATAGGCCTAAGTCATTACTAATTTCCTGCATCGCTTCTAAACCTATTTTGACAAATTCTTCTAATGTTAAGCCCAATTCTTCGCAAGATTTTATTACTTCGCGATTGGCACCCTTGGCAAAAGATTTTTCTTTAAACCTTTTTAGAACTGAATCAGGGGTTAATGAAGATAATTTCTTATCTGGTAAAACCAGAACCGCCGCCACAATCAGACCAGTCAATGGATCGGCGCAATACAATGCTTTATCTAGTTTAGAGTTTCTCGGCAAGTTATGCATTTCATTATGTACTTTGATTGCATAAACTATGTCTGGATTGACACCTAATTTTTCTAATTCTTCAGCTCCTTTTAGGCTATGTAAACTTGGTTCATTTTTTGTTTCTTCATAGTCAATATCGTGAAGCAAGCCAGACAAACCCCATTTTTCCGTGTCTTCATTAAATTTTTTGGATAATTTTCGCATTACTGACTCAACTGATAGAGTATGTTTAACCAAATTCCTGTTATTAATTTTCTCATTTACCAATTGAAACGCTTCTTCTCTAGTCATCTTTGTTATTTCTTGGGTTTTAAAGTTGGAAAAAGAATTACCTCTTTCAAATTATGAGTATTGGTGAGTAGGGTGGTTAATCGATCTATTCCCATACCAAAACCAGCGGTTGGTGGCATGCCGTAAGATAACGCTTCAATAAAGTCTTTATCAATGCGCTGGGCCTCTTCATCGCCTTTTTTTCTGAGTTTTTCCTGATCCTTAAATCTTTTAAGCTGCTCGTCCGGGTCATTTAATTCTGAAAAGGCATTAGCCAATTCCAGTCCGCCGACGATTAACTGGAATCTTTGCGCATATTTTGAATTGTCAGCTTTTGCTTTTGCTAAAGGAGAAATTTCAACCGGTTGGTCGATTAAAAAAGTTGGCTGTATTAATTTTGGCCTGATTACTTTTTTGTAAACTTCTTCGTAGACAGTTCCCGCAGTTGTTATCCCAGCAGTTTCTAAACCAAGTGACTTAATTTTTTCTTTTAGTTCTTTTAAGCTTTTTGCTTGGTCGATATCAATATTAGTATATTGCAAAAATGCATCATGAAAGGTAATTCTCTTATACGGAGGAGTAAAATCAAGGTTATTCTTCAAGTATGTTATAGCTAGTTTTCTTTCAATATTTTCGATAACGAACTTTAACATCTGCTCAACTAAATCCATCAATTGATTATAATCAGCATATGCCCAATAAAATTCCACCTGGGTAAATTCTGGGTTATGAGAGTAGTCAATACCCTCATTTCTGAAACACCTGGCAATTTCATAAACCTTTTCAAATCCACCAACGATCAGTCTTTTTAAATACAGCTCTGGAGCAATTCTTAGATAGAATTTTGTTTTTAAGGCATTATGGAATGTTGAAAAAGGACGCGCATTAGCTCCTCCTGGGATTGGTTGTAAGATTGGAGTTTCTACTTCAAGAAATTCGCTATCCTCAAGGAATTTACGAAGGTATTTTATTATTAATGCTTTCTTTATAAATATTGCTTTTACTTCCGGGTTGGAGATTAAATCAAGATATCGTTTTCTATAACGAATTTCAGTATCAGTAAGACCATGCCATTTTTCTGGTAAAGGAAAAAAACTTTTTGAAAGCAGGGAAAATGATTTTACCTCTAATGTTTTTTCTCCCTTTTTAGTTCTAAACAAAGTACCAGTTACACTGATAATATCGCCTATATCAAATAAATTAAGAAAAATTAAATACTTTTGATTTCCCAGTACATCTTTCTTAAAGTATAATTGAAGTTGACCCGACTCATCTTTTAAATTGGCAAAGGTAGAGCCGCCGTGAATCCTTAGACTGATAATTCGACCAACAATATTTAAACCAATTTTCTCTTCGATATATTTATTAAAATTCAAAATAACAGCCTCGATTTTAAATGTTCTTTTACAAATCGAGGGATAGGGGTCTATTTTGAGTTTTTTTAGTTTCTCAAGTTTATTGTGTCTAATTCCAACTTGATCGCTTACTTTTTTCATAGAAAAATTATTATATCATAAGTATATAATAGACAGCTATTTATTTCAAATAAAATACAAAAAGGCGGCAGTTAGCCGCCATATTAAAATAAAAATTCTTCTATTTTATCGAAATTACTTTAAATTTTGTAGTCCCTTTTGGCACGCTTGTTTCAACAATTTCTCCAATTTTTTTACCCAGAAAAGATTTACCCAAGGGGGATTCATTAGAAATCTTACCCAACTCAGGATCGGCTTCGTTAGAGCCGACTATGGTATAAGTGTTTATTATACCGTTGTTTTCTACTTTAATTGTCGAACCGATTCTCACGATATCAGAAATTTTTTTGTCGGTTATAATGACAGCGTTTTTAATAATATTTTCAATTTCAATAATCCGTCCCTCGATAAAGGCCTGCTCATTTTTTGCTTCTGCATACTCGGCATTTTCTGAAAGATCGCCCAGTTCTTTTGCCTCTTGGATTCTCCAGGCAATTTCCCTTCTTTTTACCGTTTTTAGTTGCTGGAGTTCTTTTTTAATTTTATCAAGACCCTCTTTTGTAATAAATGTTTCATTAACGACCATATTTACGATTTAAAAATAAACTAGATTAAAAAATAGCCTTTTGCTATTTACTAAGGATTAATAATACTATAACACTATTTAATGTCAAGGGTGTTATCCACAACTATTTTTTTTGTGAAAAATACCATTCTAAAGTACTTTTGGCCACCGGTAAGGCGGTTACATTACCCTCGCCTCCATTTTCAATCAATACTGTAATAACAATCTCAGGATTTTCATATGGAGCAAAAACAGTAAACCAAGCATGACTTTTTTTATTGGCGGCATATTGAGCCGTCCCTGTTTTAGCCGCGGAGGTGAAACTTTCCCCATTTAATGCCCTGGCGCTTCCAGAAAGAACCGCTTCTCTTAATCCTTTTCTGACAATTTGAGTATTATTAGAATCTACAATATTTTTTCTAATTTCATCTAGGGAAACGGCTGTTAATAAATTATCTTCGTTATCCCTGACTTCTTTTAAAAGATGGGGTTTATATAAAATTCCCGCATTGGCAAAATACGCAGTATAGGAGGCTATTTGTAAAGGAGTGACTAATATATCCCCTTGTCCGATTGCTAGATGGTAGGTATCGCCAATATACCATTTTTCACCTTTTGTTTGTTCCTTCCATTGCTTAGTCGGCAAAAAACCGTTTTGTTCTCCCAATAAATCAATGCCCAATTTTTGATTAAGTCCAAAAAGTTGAGCATATTGATCCATTTTATCTACTCCCAAACCTGTAATATCGCCATAGCCGCCACCGATTGTATAGAAAAATGTATTTACAGACTCGGCAATTGCTTTAGTGACGTTTGTCTGGCCATGCCCGCCAGTTTTCCAATCGGGAAAAAACCATTTATCAATTTGAATACAACCCGTTGAGTTAACAGTTGTATTTTCATTAATAATTCCTTCTTGTAAGGCGGCGGCGGCCCAAACGGGTTTTATAGTTGAGCCGGGTGGATACTCGCCAGAAATTGTCCGGTTAATTAAAGGTTTTTTGGGGTCATTTAAAATATTATTAAATTCATCCGTTGACAAACCTTTAAAAAATAAATTGTTATCATAAGATGGATAGCTAACTAGGGCAAGAACCTCCCCATTACGAGGATCAAGCGCAACCGCTGCTCCTCCACTACTATGTAAAGCATCAACTTGTTTTTTTAATTGAGAATATAATGTTTCTTGCAGAAGAGAATCAATTGAGATTGATAAATTGTTTCCGGCAATATAATCCTTGGTGGCGATTACTCTTTTTAATCTACCCTTACTATCTTTTTCTATCTGCCTTTTCCCTTTTTGTCCTTTAAGCTCATTTTCATAATATTTTTCTAATCCTGTTTTTCCGATGTAATCAGTAATACTGTAATCTTCATTTTCCGCTAATTCGGTTGAGTTTATTTTACTTGTATAGCCAATCACATGGGATAAAGATGGACTATTTGAATATTCTCTGATTGAATTTAATTCTAATCTAACCCCTGGCAGATCTTGAATAATAATGTTCAACTTTAAAGCGGTGTTATAGTCGATAAATTCTTTTATAGTTAATAATTCACTTGGCTTATCGTTTGCAACTGAATCAATCTTTTTCTGTATTTCTTCGCTGGATAAATTAATTATTGCTGATACCTTACTGATTAAATTATTAAGTTCGTCCGTTTCCTTTGGTAAATCAGATGGTATAAAGTATAATGTAAAATTGGGTATATTTTTTACTAGCTGATTGCCGTTTCGATCATAAATCACGCCCCTAGGTGCTTTAATTTCTTCGACAGCAATCCTATTGTTTTCCGAAAGAGAAAGATAATACCCACCCCTTGCTATCTGGAGATAGAAAATCCTGGCAAATATTATAATCAAACCAATTAAGATTACATAAAAAAGAAATCTTATTTTTTGTTCATTTAAAAATAGTTTAAGCGATTCCTTTGAATAACCGTCTATTCTTATCTCATCCATTTCTTGTTTATAAGTATTATTTAAATTTCTATCTCTGATTTCATCTTGCACCTGTAGTTTAAATGGATCTACTTTTTTCATTTAATTTAAAAATTTTCCTTAATTAAAAAAGTTTTCTTTAATCTTTGAGTAAGATAATTAAACAAGATGTAAATTAAAGTAACAACCAAACAACTTAAAGCAATTTGTATTATTAAGTGATATATATATATATAATTAATGCTTATAAAAAAAGTAGATGAGTTAAAAATAAAAAGAAACCAATTAATAACAAAAAGGCTAAGATTATATACAATCGTACCGAAAATTACAAGTAAATTTAGAGAATATAACGAGCGATTGGTAAATAATTTATTAAATAAATAATTGACTACTAGAGTACAGATTATAAGGGAAATCATAATTAATCCGAAATTTAATAAAGAGTATAAGCCGAGTAAAAAACCACCGACTATACTGCAAATTAAACTTAATCTAAGACCATAAATTAAGGTTATATAAATAATCAGCAGCATTAAGGGGTTAAAGAATTTTTTAAAAAGACCAAAAAAATTCAAAAAGTTAACTTGTAATAAAACCACAAAAATTATAATTAAAATTATAATTAGTTGTCTTTTCACAAAATAATTGATAAAATTGCTAAATTATCAAGCGATTGTAATGGTCTGACGGTAGCGCTTTGAAATAGGTCGCCCGGTTTTTTGATTACCCGATCGATCTGACCTATAATTAACCCTTTTGGAATGCCAGTCTCTAGACCGGAGCTTATTACATATTGACCCGGAGCAATTAAATCGTCTTGAGGAATCAATTCTATTTTTAATGAGATACCATATTCTCCCGAGATTATTCCCTGCGAGGTTTTTTCATTTTGTACTATAACTGAGGTTTTACTTTGACTATCAGTTATTAGTAGAATTTTAGATATCTCATTTTGTACTTCTGATACTTTACCCACGAGAATTCCTTGGCCGCTTATAACGGCCTGTCCTTCTTTAATCCCCTGACTACTTCCTTTATCGATTATAATGGAATGGATATTGGGATCGGGACTCTTACCTATCACCCTAGTTAAAACTGAATTATAATTTTGTTGATTTAAAAAATTTTTTTCCTCTGTAAGAATTTTGGTTTCATCCAAAGCGATTTTTAATTTAGTATTTTCTACCAATAAAACTTCTGTTTTATCTTTTAATTTTTTGTTCTCTTCAATAAGATTACCGACATTGCCAAAATAACCGAAAAAATTGTTAATTTTCAGAGCGACGCTAGCAGAAGACGATTGGATCGGCTTAAATATTTTATAAATTATATTTTCGACTGGAGATAATATATTAAAGCTATGAAAAAAAATTAGCAGACCAACTGCCATCATAATTATAATTATATAAGATACACTTCTTTTTATTAATCGATTCATAATTTACCTTTTTAGTGGCTCTTCATCTGTGGAAAGAACTAGTACATCCTTCAATTTTTCTAATTGATCAAGTACGATACCGGTCCCCCTTACCACACAAGTCAAGGGATCATCTATTAAATGTACGGGGACTGAAGTTTCTGAACTAATAAGTTTATCAAGTCCTTTTAATAAGGCTCCCCCGCCAGATAAAACCATTCCTCTTTCATATATATCGGAAACTATTTCTGGAGGTGTATTTTCAATTGTATCTTTAATATTATCTATTATTGCTTTTAAAGAACGAGAAATAGCTTCTCTTACCTGTTCACTATTAATTATTACCTCTTTGGGTAAACCAGTGATTATATCGCGTCCGCGCATAGTAGTTTCGCTACTCTCACCATCATCAATAGCCGTGCCTATTTTTATTTTAATATTTTCAGCAGTCCTTTCGCCTAAAAGAAGATTAAAATGATCTCTGGCAAATTGCACTATATTGTTATCTAATTCGTTGCCAGCTATTTTTGTCGAGCGCCAAGCGACTACACCGCCGAGGGATAAAACGGCTATTTCGGCGGTACCGCCACCAATATCAACAATCATATTGCCAGTCGCATCTTGAATCGGCAATCTCGAACCAATAGCGGCAGCCATTGGTTCCTCGATTAAAAATACTTCTCTGGCGCCGGCATGAAGACAAGCATCTTCAACCGCCTTTCTTTCCACTTCAGTTATACCGAGTGGGATACCTATTACCACACGAGGTCGCGGGAAAATAGAAAAGGTTTCGCGATGGACTTTTTCAATAAAATATCTCAACATTCTTTCTGTAATTTCAAAATCACTAATAACCCCACCAACTAATGGTTTAGCGGCTATAATATGAGAGGGTGTTTTTCCCACCATTTTTCTTGCCTCATCGCCAATTGCTAATATTTGGTCAGTTTTAGTATTGATGGCCACCACCGATGGTTCATTAATTACTATACCCCTGTCTTTTACATAAACTAAAGTATTGACAGTTCCCAGGTCAATTCCCATGTCCTTCGAAAATTTTGAAAACAAACGATTAAACATTATAATATTTCTTTATAGTATTTATAACCCCTGTATTATTAATTAGATTACATTTCTTTTTTCCTCTTTCTTTATATTCAATTTTCCCGAAAGTTTTATCACTAACAACTAATCTTAGAGAAATACCAATCAAATCAGAATCTTTAAGTTTGATAGGCTGGGATACATTACGGTCGTCATATAATACCTCAATTTTATTTTGATGGCAAGTCCGGTATATCTTTTCACAAAGTTTATTGTTTTTTTTCGAACTTAAGTTTAAAAGATGGACTTTATAGGGGGTTAAAGTCTTGGGCCAGATAATCCCTGATTTATCGTTAAAGACTTCGACCACTGTCGCCATCAGTCTTCCCAATCCGATTCCGTAGCATCCTGTAATAATATCTTTCTTTTTACCCTCTTTATCTACGAATTTTGCAGAAAAGACTTTACTGTATTTATCACCCAGTTTAAAAATATGGCCAGCTTCAATACAGTTCTGTATAGTTAATTTATTACCACAGAATTCACACTGTTCTAGATTTTTTGATATTTCAAGATTAAAACCCTTTTTACATTTTTGGCAAATTATTATTTTGTCTTCACCACTATCGCATAACACCATAAACTCATGAGACTCACTGCCACCCATTGAACCAGAAGGTGATTTGACTACCACTACTTTTAAACCACATTTTACGTAAATTTTTGAGTAGGCATTTAGAACCTTTTTATAATAAACTTCTAAGTCATTCACATTAGCATGAAAACTATATAAATCTTTCATCAAAAATTCTCTTGTTCTCAATAAACCACCGTTTGATCTCATTTCATTTCTAAATTTATTTTGAATCTGATACAAGGAAAATGGAAGTTGTTTATAACTATAAATAATTTTTTTTATAAGGTCAGTGACCACTTCTTCGTGGGTTGGTCCAAGAGCTAGCTCTTTTTGATGCCTATCTTTTGTTTTAAAAAGCGGTGGTACAAAATCTTTCCATCGACCTGAAGTTTCCCAAAGTTCTTTTGGTTGGAGGGCCGGCATTAATAATTCTTGTCCACCAATATTATTCATTTCATTTCTAATAATATTTTCTATTTTTTTAAGAACCATAAAACCAATGGGCAAAAAGGTCCAAATGCCTGATGATAGTTGAGAAATATAGCCAGCTCTAACTAACAGCTTATGACTTATTGATGTCGCATCTTTTGGCGCTTCTTTAAGGGTTTTTATAAATAATTTTGATTGCCTCATTTTATTAGGTTATTATATTTTTAAAAAAATCTATTAATTTGGTGCCTACCTCGAAACGTTTAAAATCACGAATGCTGACAAAAAATATTAGAACTAACAGTAAGTAAAAACCAACGGTGTGAATAATATTTTCTATTCTTTGATTAATCGCCCTTCCTCTTATTTTTTCTATTATAATAAATAGAACTCTGCCTCCATCGAGGGCGGGAAATGGAACAAAATTCATTACCGCCAGAGTAATTGAAAGTATGGCCGTAAACTGAAGAATATAAATAAGACCTAATTTTGTCATTTGCCCAGTAATTACTGCAATTCCAATCGGTCCAGCAATGTCGGCTGGAATTTTTTGTGAAATAATTAAATTTTTTATAATATCGAATAAGGCTTTTATAATTTCCCAGGTTAAAAAAATAGTTGTTTTTAAACCCATCCAAATCGATAAATACCAGGGATATGAAACTAAGCCAGTTTCGACAAGACCAACTCCAATTTTCGCTTTATTGCTGTCATCAATAATTTTTGGTGTTATTTCATAAATTTTATTCTCGTTAATTTTCACAATTTCGTATTTAACCGGAATACCCAGTTTATTAGACTCATAGTTTTGAAGATCCTCAATTTTTTTAAAATTTTGACCGTCTATCGAAAGTATTACATCACCTATTTCGATTCCGGATTGAGCAGCGGGGGTATCTTTCTCAACGGTTACCACTTGTATTTTTTCTTTTTTAACCAGGCTGGTTGTATTACTTTTATCGATTATGGACGGAATACCAGCGAAAAAACCGATACTTAAGAGAATGAAGGTTAACACATAATTCATAAAGACTCCGCTTGACATAATGGTCGCTCTTTGCCAGGCTTTTTTAGAAGAAAAACTATCACTTTCTTCTTCGTGGTCGCCCACTTCACCTTTTAGCTTGACAAAACCACCAAAAGGGATACAATTTATTGAATAAATCGTCTCTTTCTTTTTTATACCAAACAGGCGCGGCGGAAGACCAAAACCGAATTCTTCGACTTTGACCCCAAGTTTTCTGGCTGTAACATAATGACCAAGTTCATGAATTAAAATTACGACACTCAGTACGATAATAATTGTTATAAGCGTAATTAACATTTTGGTATTACTAGATAGTAGTTATCTCTTTCTCTTTTTGTTCTGACAAAAGGTTAATTTTTTGATTATATTCATCAATATCTTTTTGTATTTCTTTCTGACTTTGAAATAACTCATCTTCGGAAACTATTCCTTCTTTTTCATCAATTTTCAGTTTTTTTATAGTTTCTTCTCTAGTATTTCTCAGACTAATTTTAGCTTCCTCTATTTTTTTATTGAGCAATTTTACAAATTCTTTCCTTCTTTCTTCTGTCATGGAGGGGATTACTAATCTAATAATGTTACCTTCATTGATTGGATTCAATCCTAGGTCAGACGCTCTAATTGCCTTCTCAATATCCTTAATACTATTTTTATCCCAAGGTTGGATAACCAACATTTTTGGTTCCGGCGCACTTATCGAGGCTAATTGAATTAATGGAGTTTTAGAGTTATAAT
>Ga0315268_10007356_pt1 | contig 11593 bp, 9 predicted proteins | sample C1_top_MG_FD_204535 | JGI IMG/M metagenome (GOLD analysis project Ga0315268, IMG submission 204535) | Sediment microbial communities from Yellowstone Lake, YNP, Wyoming, USA - C1_top | ecosystem: Environmental > Aquatic > Freshwater > Lake > Sediment | place: USA: Wyoming | collected 2017-08-01 | reverse complement strand
TACGGGGAACGCTTCAGCCCGCCTCGCCTGCTGATCGAAATGTCCGAGACCGGAAAAAGGTTTTATTTGTAACGCTGGTCTGCTATAATTCCTCCATTCAAACTGATCGGAGTTACTGCATCGTTATGGTACCAGCCACCTACTGCCGCACCCGGGTTCGTCCGGCCCTCCTCTTCCTGCTCCTCTCCATCATCCTGGCCAGCGCAGGCTGCAGTTACGGCGGGTTCTATGTCCACCAGACGCACTGGCGCCAGACCTTTGAATACCTGCCGAGCATGTCCGCGCTGAACAAGCTTTCCCCCGAGGATTCTCTGGTCCTTGCCGGACCTATCGTCAAACTGCAAAAGCGTCAGGAGCCGTTGCTGCTCGTAGCGGTCAGCAGCCAGTACCGAAAGAATGAGAAGGTCGCCGTGGTCCAGCTCCAGTCCGACACCTACTATATGGCATTCCTGCCCAAAGGGGACTATCAGCTGTATATTTTCGCGGACCTGAACAAGAACAAGGACTTCGAGAACGACGAACTGATCGGCAAAGCCTCGATGACCGTCAGCGCAGAATATGCCAAGGGCGGGGCGCTCGTGGAAGGACCGACGATCTCGCTGGATTTCGAGCATCCGGGCAAGGCCGAGATCCGGCTGAGCGAAACGGTCCGGCCGACCAGCTATGTCTACAAGTCATTGGATGACGAGTTTTTTGATCCGAAGTACGGCACCATGGGACTTTACAACCCGGCGGACCTGATGGCCCACACGCAGGGGTTCGTCTTCGGCCTTGAAGCTTATGACGAAAAGAAAACCAGCGTCCTGTTCGTGCACGGGATATCGGGGACTCCGCGGGACTGGAAATTCATTGTCGAGGGAATGGACCGAAGCCGCTTTCAGCCGTTCTTCTTTTATTATCCCTCGGGCCTGCATTTGGACAAGCTCGGCAGCGTGCTTGCCCAGACCATCGCCTCCATCGACAAGGTCGAGAAGCAGAAAGAACCCAGGTTCGTACTGGTAGCGCACAGCATGGGCGGCCTGATCTCTCTGGCAGCGATCAACAAGCTTGCCGCTGAACGGATGCCTGCTTCTTTGAAAATGTACTGCTCGATCGCAACTCCCTATGGCGGCGACGAGTCCGCCAGAAAATGGATAGACAATGCCCCGTTCGTCGTGGCGTCCTGGCGCGACATTGCCGCGCCCAATGAGTTCCTCACAGAGGTCACCAGCAAGCCGTTTCCGAAACAACTGCCGTTCTATCTCTATTTTTCCTACAGCGACACGTCGAAGTTCAAATTGGGAGAGAGCAGCGACGGAACGGTCACGCTCCGGTCCCAATTGGTTCCCTCCCTGCAGACGGCCGCCACCAAAGTCCTCGGGTTCAATGAAACCCATGAAGGGATTCTGAACAGCAAAGAGACCCGCGCATCGTTCCTCAAACTGCTCGATGCCATTACCCCATACCAGCCCGCAGAAAAGCGCGAGAACGGCAACGGGATCGGGCACTAGCCGCCGAGCACGAGAATCCCGCTTCGCACGCGGTCCCAGATCAGCACGATCAGGTGGAGCCCCCCTCCGGCGGGAGCCGGGGGAGGCCAAGGCGCGGGATTGCTGCTATGCGCGATAGCCCGTGCCGGCGATATATTCCTCGAGTTCTTCTATGGTCGAGCCCTGCTCCGAGATAATGGCATTGACCACATCACCGATGCTGAGCATGCCCAGGATCACGTCGTTCTCCAGGACCGGAAGATGGCGCACCCGACGCTCGGTCATCAGCACCATGCACTCCTGCAGGGTCCTGCCGGGTTCGACAACAACCGGCTGTCCGCTCATGAGGTCGCGCACGGTCGTGTTCTTTGATGATCGCCCTTTGAGGATCACCTTGCGGGCATAATCGCGTTCAGAGAACACGCCCAGCAGTTTACCGTTCTCCACCACCAGCAAAGCGCCGATATTTTTCTCGTCCATGATCTCGAGAGCGTCATAAGCAGTGGCATCCGGACCGACCCCATGATAACCGAACCCTTTCACTTTTAGGACCTGACCAACTGTTTTCGTCGTACTCATACGTGGTACCTCCTTACCATACAGTGTCACGCGCGCTCTCCTGAACAAAAAAAGCCGGGCGCACCAAAGGAATCATCCTTCGGCAGCCCGGCCATCTTCTTCTGAAGATCCGTTGCTTTCCTCACCCTTCCGGAGAAGGGTTCAGCTTTATCGGGATTACTCGTTCACATCGTAATTTATGTATAGCACCCCGATGTTGATACTGTCAAATTCTATTTCTCAGAACACATCATCTCAAGTTAGTATTTGGGTCACCTATTGTAACGTTTTTAGTGTTTGCAGCTCGTAGAGCAATTACTCTCCTTTTCGTTCAGGAGGCGGCGGTCCACGACGCTCAACTACCTCACCTCGACGACCTTCAGGAGGCGGTGTTCCACGGCGCTCGACTGTCTCACCTCTACGGCCTTCAGGAGGCGGAGGTCCACGACGTTCTACTGCCTCACCTCGACGGCCTTCAGGAGGTGGCGGTCCGCGACGTTCTACTGCCTCACCGCGATGTCCAGCAGGAGGCGGAGGGCCACGACGTTCCACTGCCTCGCCACGATGTCCCGCAGGAGGCGGAGGCCCGCGACGCTCTACTGCTTCACCGCGACGGCCTTCAGGCGGAGGCCCACGACGCTCAACTGCTTCACCACGACGGCCTTCAGGCGGCGGTCCGCGACGCTCTACTGCTTCACCACGACGGCCTTCAGGCGGAGGCCCACGACGCTCAACTGCTTCACCACGACGGCCTTCAGGCGGCGGCCCACGACGCTCTACTGCCTCACCGCGACGGCCTTCAGGTGGCGGTCCACCACGACGCTCGCGCTCGATCCGCTCTCCTTCCGACTCTGCCTTCACTATCGGTGCCGCAGAAAGAAGAAGTGCTGCGCTGACAAACAATGCTAATACAACTTTTTTCATCTCATTGCTCCTTTATATAAAGATATCCGGCGATCATATCAGCACAGACTAGACTATATCAGTTCAAGAACAGTGATGTCAACCCTGTCGTGACAGCCTTCCCCGAATTTGCCGGAACAAGCAGGAAAAGGTTCACACCAGGCTTTTGGATACGATCTCGTACACATCCCGGGACAGTTTCTGCGCACCCTGCAGGCGCTCAAGCTGGGCTTTCATGAGCATCTGCGGCCCGGCTTCGTAGCGCTTCCACATCGTGAACGCCGAAACCAACCGCGCAGCGATCTGGGGGTTCATCGGATCGATCGCAAGGATATTGTCCGCAAGGAACGTGTACCCGCTGCCGTCGGGTGCGTGGAAACGCGCACTGTTCGACGAGAACGCGCCGATGAGCGACCGGACCTTGTTCGGATTCTTGATATTGAACGCGGGATGCATCATGAGCGCCTTGACCCGGTCGAGCGTGTCCGGCAGACGCGACAACGCCTGGAGCGACAGCCACTTGTCCATCACGAGCGGATCGTCCTTCCACTTCCAATAAAACTCATCCAGCGCCTGTTCGCGCTCCGCGCATACATTGTTCGCAAGGCTCGCGAGCGCGGCAATGACATCGGTCATGTTGTTACTGTTCCGGAATTGGTTCATGCAGAGTTCGCGGACATCGGCATCCTCCAGCTCCGAGAGATAGCCCAGACAGATATTCTTAAGGCTCCGTTTGCCGATCGCTTCCTGGTCAGGTCGATAAGGGCCCTTGTCCTGGTTGGCATGATAGACGGAAAGAAATGCGTCCTTCAGTGCAACAGCAAGGGTCTCCTGCATGAAGCGTTTAGCTTCATGGATCGCGATCGGGTCAATGACCGCCATAAAATCCGCAATATAGCCTTCGGCAGGGAGCGCGAGCGCGAATGCCTGAAATGCGCGGTCCTTCATGTTGCCCTCGAGCGTTCTCCTGAAGGCGTCGATGAAGAGATTGTCCAGAGCAAGGAGTTTTCCTTCCTGCTGGTCCTTGACCAGGTCGAGGATCAGCTTGACCGCAAGCTGCTGACCCGCGTCCCAGCGATTGAATTCATCGGGGTCATGGGCCATGAGAAACAATCGCTCCTCGTCGGTCAGGGCAAGCTCCACCTTCACGGGCGCGGAGAACTGGCGCAGGATGGACGGCACGGGTTCCTCGGGAACATCGGTGAACACGAATGCCTGCTCCTGCTCCCGAAGTTCGAGGATCAAGGGCCCCTTGCCCCCCTTTATATAAGGGGGGATATTGAAGTTTCCCTCTTTAGAAAAGGGGGATTGAGGGGGATTTGGCGTTTGCAGCATGAGCTCAAGTTCCTGCCCCTCTTTGCCGAGCAATCCGATCGCAACAGGAATATGCATCGGCTTCTTGTCCGGCTGACCCGGCGTAGGAGGGCAAGTTTGTTTGATGCTCAGCGTATAGGTCCGATTGTTTTTATCGAACGCGCGCTTGATCGCAAGTTCGGGCGTGCCTGCCTGCGTGTACCAGAGCTTGAACTGGCCCAGGTCGACATGGTTCGCGTCCTCCATGGCTTTTACAAAGTCATCGGTCGTGACAGCCGCGTGGTCATGCCGTGAAAAATACAGGTCCGTGCCTTTGCGGAATCCCTCATGTCCCAGGATCGTCTTCAGCATCCGGATCACTTCCGCGCCCTTATTGTACACCGTCAGCGTGTAGAAGTTGTTGATCTCCACGTAGGATTCCGGACGCACCGGATGCGCCATGGGGCCGCTGTCCTCGCGGAACTGGTGCGTGCGCAGAATATTGACGTCGCTGATGCGCTTCACGCCCCGCGAGGTCATGTCCTCCATGAATTGCTGGTCCCGGAACACGGTAAAGCCTTCCTTTAGTGAAAGCTGGAACCAGTCGCGGCAGGTCACGCGGTCGCCGGACCAGTTGTGGAAATACTCGTGGCCCACCACGCCCATGATGCCCTGGTAGTCAGCGTCCGTTGCCGTATCGGGCCGGGCGAGGATGTATTTCGAGTTGAAGATATTGAGCCCCTTGTTCTCCATGGCGCCCATATTGAAATCATCCACCGCCACGATCATGAACGTGTCCAGATCGTACTCCCTGCCGTACGCGTCCTCGTCCCATTTCATGGCCTGTTTGAGCGAGTACATGGCGTGGTCGCACTTGTCCTTATTATAGTGCTGCACAAAGATGCTCAGATCCACCAGTCTCCCGGACATGGTCGTAAACGAATCGCGGACAGACGCAAGGTCTCCGGCAACCAGGGCAAAAAGATACGCAGGTTTGGGGAACGGGTCATGCCATTTCGCGACATGTTTGCCGTCGCCGATATCCGCAGTGTTGATCAAGTTGCCGTTCGAGAGAAGCACGGGGAATTTTTTCTTGTCTGCTATGATGGTTGTGAAGAACCGGGCCATCACATCAGGCCGGTCGAGGTAATAGGTGATCTTGCGAAAGCCCTCTGCTTCGCACTGGGTGCAGAAGTTGCCGTTCGAAAGATAGAGGCCCGAAAGCTCGGTATTGTCTGAAGGTCGTAACTCGGTCTCGATCTCGAGTATGAACGAATCAGGCACTGACGGGATCGTGAGCGACGCGGCATCGAGCTGGTAGTCCTGCGAAGAAAGCAAAACATTATTGAGTTTGACAGCAAGAAGCTTCATGCTTCTGCCCTGCAAGACCAGGGGGCGACTGCCTTCGGCTGCGTCGTGATTACGGGACACAGTCATGAGCGACTTGACCCGGGTCACCGTCTCGCCAAGCTCGAACTCGAGGTTCACGGTCTCGATAAGGTAATCGGGCTTTTTGTAGTCCTTCAGATAAACGGTCGAATGCGGTCCTGCGTTGTGGGGTCCAGACATGGGAACTCCTGCTGTTGTTCAAGGATGTGAGCGATGTCCCATTATAACAGAACCGGGAGAAGATGAAAAAATGATTTTATGAGTTCAGAAATCCAGCGGGCTCACCTGTCAAGTGCCCAAAGTTCACTTGACACACTGCCGGCTATAAAATATACTCGCCTCACAAATATAGAGTTAGGGCATCGTTCTTGCTAAACTGGTAAAGAGCGGAAATCCGTACTTTACGACTTGGCTCCTAACTAGACAATCACTGGTTATATGTGAATGAACAAGGGATATGGTGAATGTTTCATGAAACTGTCGCTATCAATTGCTGGACTTTTAGTAATTCTGTTCTTTAGCAATGCGGTATTAGCACAAAACACCGATGACTATCTAATTTTGAGCGACATAGGCCCATATAAATTAGATAGACCTGAAAAATTACTTCCGGGAAGAGGTCCGATTGGTGGACCCGAAATATTAGATCTTCCTGGTGGCGTCGGAATAGCGGACCACTACAATTTTGATCATATTGATAAAATGTACAAGGTGATGTACATAGGCGGAAATGGCATACCATCACCTACGGTCTATGTCACCAAACACGCTGGCTCGGATTCCGATAGGTGGTTGCTACATGAGATTGAGGACAGATATAGAGATGGTGACGATACGGATGGTCGATTTGGCCTCTTGTCGAGTGTGAGCGTTAAAATACGACAGATTGCAAGCAACAAGATTATTTACTGGGGTTTTGGCGGCGGTCATTATACATGGATCAGTGGCCATAAAGTGATTGAACTAAAATATACCGATCTGCAAATGAAGAAGCCCGAACCACTGGAGATTATTCAAGCGTATCTCCAGAAACATCCCTCAACCATTCCCTCGTCGTACGTTATGGACAGAGCCCATGATGAGAAATGGATCAAAGACGAAATGGAGCGGCGTCTTTGGCTTTGCGATAAATGGTTTATTGAGCTACAAACAGGAAACATGAAGCAACTTAAGGTTTTGAAAGAAATTGTAAATAGCATGATGATATTTCTTAATTATAGAGAACATTTTTATCGGAAGCTCATGTTCATTAAAATTAAAGCTAGTGACGATAAAATGCGTCTATCAACATATCTGGCTCAGGAAGATACAGCATCGATTAAGACAACACTTGAAGAATACAAGAAATGGTGGCTTGAGAATAAAGATAAATCGATCAGCTTATGATAATAACCTGGCGCTCGACTGCGACGCGCCTTGCGGCGCGTCAGCGCCGTGTTAGAGAATGACACTTGTAATATATTCTTTGAAATTATAGGAAATTTAATGAAAGCCATTGTGTACACAAAATATGGATCCCCGGATGTACTTCTTATTAAAGAAGTTGAAAAACCTACACCCAAGGACAACGAAATCTTAATTCAAGTTCATGCGGCAGAGGCAACGAAGGGTGATTGTGAAATGCGAAGTTTTAATTTCCAGGTGAAGTGGTTTTGGCTGCCTTTGCGAATTGCGTTGGGACTCATAAAACCAAAGAGACAAATATTGGGAGGTTATTTTGCAGGAGAAGTAGAATCGGTCGGCAAAGACGTTGCTATGTTTAAAAAAGGAGACCGGATATTCGGTTGTACTAAACTTCAGTTGGGTGCATATGGCGAATACCTGTGTCTGCCGGACAGCCACACTCTTGCGAGTAAGCCGAATACTATGAGTTTTGAAGAGGCGGCAGCAGTGCCTCTGGGAGGGCTGAATGCTCTTCACTTTATGAGAAACGCAAATATCCAAAAAGGCGAAAAGGTTTTGATCAACGGCGCCGGTGGAAGCATTGGTGTTTTTGCTGTGCAGATCGCTAAATCGATGGGAGCTGAAGTAACGGCAGTTGACAGCGCTATAAAGGAGAACATGCTTCTGCGGATCGGGTCTGATCATTTCATTGATTACTCTAAAGAAGACTTCTCAAAAAGCGGCCAAACCTATGATGTTATTTTTAACATGGTTGCTAGCTGCTCCTATTCCAAATGCGTTAAATCGCTCAATCCCAAGGGACGCTATTTAATGGGAAATCCGCGTTTGTCCGATATGTTACGGTCTGTTCTGACGTCCAAGTTTACGAATAAGAAAGTGATCTTTGCTTTTGCTGGGGAAAAGGTGGAAGAACTGGTTGCACTCAAGGAAATGATCGAGGAAGGGAAATTAAAATCAATCGTAGATAAAATCTATCCGCTCGAGCAAGCTGCTGAAGCTCATCGGAGAGTGGAAACCGAGCAGAGAGTGGGGACTATTGTGATTTCTATGGGGACGGCATGATAGTATTCATAAGATCGAGCTACCCATCTGAGTCGGGTGCGACGGTAAACGTCGCGCTTCACTCGGGGCGTTGAACTTTTGCGTCCATGCCCGTTTCAGATTTCACACCAAACCTACGATGGGCGCTGCAACTCGCGCAAAGCACCAAACGCGCATGAACCTGATACATCATGGCTGAAACATCATACTAGGAGAGGTTTTCCTTCACATGAACTATTTCATAATGACGTTTATTCTCTGTGCATCCCTTATCACTCCTTCCCCTGCATCAGCAGCCGGACTTGCCACCTTTGAGAGGGAATACCGCTACCAGGCCAACGAGACGGACAACCAGGTCTCGTGCCGGATGATCGCGCTTGAACAAGTTAAGCAACTCCTTCTTGAGGAGCTGGGGACTTATCTTGAAAGCAACACAGAGGTCAAAAACTTTTCCCTGACGCGGGACAAGATCACGGTTCTTACTGCCGGCATCGTCCGGACAACGATCATCGATGAGAAGTGGGACAATACAGTCTATTATCTCAAAGCCCGGATCGTAGTTGATCCGGACGACGTGTCGAGAAAGATCGACGCGCTCCGCAGGGACCGGCAGAAAAGCGAAGAACTGGGCGCCACGCGAAAACTCTACGATGCAGCGCACCTGGCGCTTCGCGGTGGGAAACTCGATGAAACTGAAAAACTGCTGCAACAGCTCGTTCACGAATATCCCCGCACGGATTATGCGACAACGGGAATGGAGCAGCTCGGCAAGATCGCGCAGATCAAACAATTCGACATCCAGCAGCGCGACAAGCTCGCCCAGAACGCGATCAGAACCGTCCGCACCATGGTGGAGGCATATTTCGCCGACTGGATGAAAATACCGGCGACGCTGAAGGACCTGAACCAGTCTATTGGCGATCCGCGGCGTATGGTCGCGACGGACGTGCAGGTCCTGTATCTCCGCCAGAACAAAGCCCCGCACGATTACCAGTATACGCTCTATGCATTTCACGAATCCGGTCAAAAAGTATATTTTCTGAGGAGCAACGATGCCAACGTCAGCGAGACGGACAAAACAAGCGGGATACTGAACACACTGAAAAAGGACTACCAGGTCCTTGAAACCTCAGGACAGATCACGATCCTGGGCAAGCGGCAGGAGAAGCAATAATGACCCGGACAACACGGACCAAGTAAAGGCAAACACAAATATCACGAATAACGGCTTCCTATCTTATCTTTCCAAATTCGTGTAATTCGTTTCTTCGTGCCATTCGTGACAATCTTTTTTATTTTCTTGCTGAGTTGAGATAAACCTGATTCTTCCTGACTGCGGTTCTTTCCATCCTGACCGGACGGCTCAGATAGGTTGTCATGACCTGCACGCCGTAATTGGCAAGTGAATTGAATCCGCAAAAATATCAGCAGCAGGTTTCTGGTAATACGGGCAACGGTCTTCCGCACAGCCGTGGGGATGAAGCGCACTGCGATTGCAAACGACCGGCGTTTCGCTGAACGGCAACAGGATGCCGAACCGCTCGCTGAAAAACGCTACTGTTTCCCTCAACCCAGTTCGCACAGAGGCTTTGCAGCAGGCAGGCCCGGTCATGTTTGCGATCGCCTGCATAACCCTGAGCACTGCCTCCATCGTGATCTTCTGCTCCGTATCAGAACCCCATCGGGCCCCAAGGAACACGGAAACGCACGCACCCAGCGCAGGCGCAACGCCGCACACGCCCGTCAGCGCGCAATGGCCGTTTACCGCCTGCTTCGCGGTCCGGTCAAGGACCTCCTGCAGGTCCTCGTTCGTGATCTTTTCCCTGCCGTACGGAGAATTCCTTAACGCGGCCATAAAGCTGCCTGCTGCAATGAACGCGTGTTCGCACCCGAGCATGGGGAGGTTCGGCAGGCCCATCATCAGCTCGGCCAGGTCGCCGGGGTCCGTTGCCGTCGTGGCGCGCACCAGACCCGTGATAACGCTCATCGCGTCCTTGTTCCGGCACTCTTGACAGAGCACATGTCCCTTGGGGCAGAGAAATTGTTCTTCCCCCTGCTTTCCGCAATAGGAGCACTTTGCCTGCTCGGGCTGCGTCCGCTGGATCAACGCCGAACCGCATATCGCACATTCTTTGCTCATGTGTTCACGAGGCATGGATAACTATACCGCGGATGAAACACAATTTCAATAGCATCCAGGTGATGAGCGTGCGTATGAGTTTCAAAGGATGGATTCGTTAATATATATCGTGACCATTGATCGCGGTTCTTATGTTCCTAAGCCGATTTCGAGGTGCCATTAAAACGAACGCATACCCTTGGACTGTTGATAAATTTATTACGCAGGCTAAAGCCTGCGGCTACCAAATCGTAGCGCATTGATTTTATGATTGGCAACCGCACCCTTTCGAATGCGCTTTGATGTTACGAGGTCTTTTTCAATAGCCTGTTAGAGAAATGGAGACTGACTTCGGAATCGAACCGAAAACAAGCCATGCACGGTTGCCCAACGGGGTTGAAGCCCGCGGCCGGCGCCAGCCGACTCAGCCAGTCGAATGATGGGTTGCATCACACCGCGTAAAGCGCCGCACCAAGAGCACCCACGATGTCCGGCTCATTCGGCACGAGGACCTTTATTTCCAGTACGTCCCGCAAGAGCTGCGTCATGGCCTGATTTCTCGCAACACCTCCGGTAAAGACCACCGAATCTCCGTGACCGACGCGGTGCAGCATGGCCGCGAGACGCTCGACCACCGACAGGTGGACGGCCCGGGCAATGTCTCTCGGCGATGCGCCGTGGTTCTTGAGCGAGATCACCTCGGACTCGGCAAAGACCGTGCACATGCTGGTCACCTTGATGGCATCCGATCCCCGAAGCGCCTCCTTGCCGAACTCATTCAACGGTATGCCGAGCGAGGCGGCCATGATCTCTAGGAACCTGCCCGTGCCCGCCGCGCACTTGTCATTCATTTGAAAGCTCGTCACCTTCCCCGCTTCATCCAAAGCGATGACCTTCGAGTCCTGGCCGCCCACGTCCAGGACGGTCCCGCATTCGGGATAAAAATACCGGGCGCCCAAAGCATGGGCCTTGATCTCGGTGATCACGTCCCCGGCAAAATGTTTCTGCGCAAGGTGGCGCCCGTATCCGGTCGCAATGATTTTCGTGGGATGGTACTGCTTGACCATCTCCAGGGCCTGCCTATGCGGGTCGAATCCGCTCGCCGCGATCTGATAGGCATGCAGCTTGCCGTTCTTGAGCGCCGCCGCCTTGATCGTGCGGGAGCCGATGTCGATGCCTACCAGCACGCTGTTATCCCTTCACTTGTTCTAAGAACGCCTCGATCCGCGTCTGGAGCTGGCCCACATCTTCCGCGGAATAGTCGGACTCGATGGAGATGAACGGGATATTGTTCTTCTCGCAGACCTCTTTGATCCTGATCGCCTCGATATTATACGTGTGGCAAAACTGAAGACTGTAATGGACAACGCCCTGCGCTTTGGAATCCCGGTATTCCTTGATGACCTGGTCTATGCGT
>Ga0315268_10007355_pt1 | contig 11593 bp, 14 predicted proteins | sample C1_top_MG_FD_204535 | JGI IMG/M metagenome (GOLD analysis project Ga0315268, IMG submission 204535) | Sediment microbial communities from Yellowstone Lake, YNP, Wyoming, USA - C1_top | ecosystem: Environmental > Aquatic > Freshwater > Lake > Sediment | place: USA: Wyoming | collected 2017-08-01 | reverse complement strand
ATTCTTCATTCGGTGGCTCCTCCTACTTTAGTTTTTGTCCTTCCCATCGGACTATACTATTGTAGCTGGAGCCATCAATACTCTTATTCCATATACTAAACGCTTACAAGAGTGAGAGGCGGTGTATGCTGAGGCGAAGGAAAAGCGTCACCATCGATGGTACCGACAGAGACGAAGGGCCTGACGCGATTTTTGATATCGATGGAGGTGAGTTCGAAACTCTTCTCGGTGAATTCGAGGCTACGGCGTGTGTAGCGAAGGCTGAAAATTGTGACGATAAGGGTGCCTATAGCAATAAGAAGAGCACAGAGGCCTAAAGAGTCATTGATCCCCCATATTTTGTAATACCTATAAACAAGAGCTAGGGAAATTGAAAAGCTAAGGAGAAATACTACTACTACAGGCCATTTGCGATGAAGAAAACTCATGTGGTTATTATAGCATGCTAAGTCCAAACGGCTATCAAGACAGCGTCTGAAAAGTTGCTCGGGTCCATGAAGAGGACGGCGACGCTGTGGCCGGCGGTCATCTCGGAGGCGGGGATGGCGCGCGAGGTGGGTATGTTCTCCAGCCAGACGCTGAGGCTGCCTGCAATTTGGACGGTGGCAAGATAAGTTCCAGAGTCGAAAGACTTCAGTGTTCCTTTTTTAATCATGCTTCACCATCATCCTTCAACAAGTTCAGGACAGGCTTTTACCGCTCCCGTCGAGGGAGAGGCATTTTTGTAATCCTCCTGGCCCCCTTTCCGAAAGGGGGGATTATTTAGATGGCCCCTAATCCAATCTTAAGAGTATAAATGCCTTTCTGCGTATCATAGGTGTGATGGAGAGAGAGAACGCGGCGCTTGGCGGCGGTCAGGCCAGCCAGGGCGTCGGTGATGTCGATGACGTCGTAGAGCTCCTGGCCGCAGTTCAGGGGTACAACTATGTAGCCATCCTCTGACTCGATGGCGGCGTGCCTCAAGACAGCCTCGCCTCTGGAGTGCGCCTCCGCTTCCGTATCCAGATTTATGTCATGTACCTGCGCCAGGCGGTCGTATACCAGGTCAATCTCCTCCCAGTCCCAATCCTCGGTAAACGCGCCGCTACCGAAGACCTGCACGCGGTTGGCTTCTCGGGCGCGTTTGACGTATTCTGCTTCAAGTATGGCATGGTTTGTGCCGTAGGTGTAGACGCTGCTGTCCGAGGCCTGCGGGTTGATAACGTAGCCGCAGTTGCCCCTGAAGTACAGGATATCGGGCACCATGGAGAGGAGGCGCAGCACAGCCGTCTTGCCGCTCTCGCCGGGACTGATGGTGAAGGCGGGGCAGTGGTTGACCAGGGTATCGCTGTAGCTAAAGGAGGAGAACTCCAGGCCGGCCCGCGCCATGATGAAGTTGAGTAACTGAAACACGCTTTTGTCGTCCGCAGCCCAGGCGAACTGGCGCCTGGCTTTCCATCTCTCCAGCAGGCCCCAGGCGTCGGAGGCATAGAGACGGAGGACCGACGATAGGGGACGGCAGACGTATGTCCAGCCGTCTATCCAGTAAGCGGGGCCGGAGGAGAACTCAGCACCCGATGTGGTGTGGTAGCCGAGGCTGAACAGTACCTCGGAGCCGAGCTTTATCGTGGACGGAGGCTCGGAGTAGCGGCCGTCGTCGTTTCTCAGGTCTATTTGAATCTTTCCCGAGGTAGAGCTGGCCTGGGCGCTCAGCACGATGACATCGTTGGTGACGTCCAGCGATGAGGGCAGGAGCGGGGCGCGCCAGACCCCGCAAGGAGTGGACAGCCAGGCGTGGCTGCTGCCGTGTGCCATGGCCACGCCGTAGTTTGAGGTGAGATTGAAGGGCACAGGCTCGCGCCACAGGTTGGAGATGTATTCGGCGGTGGCCAGCGAGTGAGACCAGTAAGGACGGCTGTAGGAGGCTGTGCCAGTGTATTTCTCCACGAAGAAGAGGCGGAAGACGTCGGGGAAGTCGAGATGAGGGCAGCGGAACTCGACATCGGAGCCGGGGCTGGCTACGGTTAGCTCGGCCAGGCTCGACCACGAGCCCGGGCTCTGGGAGTAGCCATCACCGTAAACACATGCCCAGACTTTGTACTTCCCGGCGCTGTCCTGTCCGCAGACGACCAGGTCCCAGTCGCCCTGGTAGACGCAGCCGATGCCGGTAATGGCGGCGGCGCTGTTGCTCCAGGCGGAGTGAGAGCCCCAGGTGCCGCCGGTTCGCTTGACGGCGTAGACCGTGCCTGCCACGGAGTAGAACAGGCAGACCACGTCGCTGGAGTTGAAGGCTGCGGCGAGCCAGCCCACGATTGTGCCGGCGGTGGTTATGGGCGTGCTGCTGCCGAAGGTAGCGCCATAATCGGTGCTCTCCCTGACCGTAATGGTGCGCTGGTCGGTGTCCACATAGAACAAGAGCACGCGGGAGCCGCGGCCGGCCAGGGCGATGCCCGAGGCGCTGGACACTGTACACACCACTGTCCAGGGGCTGAAGTCGCTGCCGGGCCCGGGGCTGGCAACGCGCTGTCGGTAGAGCTGATAGCTGACGGGGTCGACCCTGGCCCTCACCAGGGAGCCGTCGCCGGGCATGGCGGCGGCATGGTGAAAATCGGGCTCGCTGCCTGTATAGAGCCTGGCCCAGTTGAGACGTGTTATCCCTGCCATACGGTCTACTATGTCCACCTTGACATAAGGCAGGCGGGAGGTGGATTTCTGGGCAGCGAGAAGCGTAGATGATAAGGTTCTCATGAAGTATCCCTACTTTTTGCGTTTTCGGCTTGTTCGAGATAAGGCTTTCCGATAGTAATGCTGCATGATGAGGCCGAACTGCAGGATGGTGGCGCCGATGACCTCGCTGGGCAGGTTGATCCACCTGTGAGCCAGCCACAGCACTACTATGATAAGTACTGTTATCAGAGCGAGCCTGTCGTTGAATGTTGTCCAGCCCATACAATGACTTCTTTTCAACCCCCTGTGTCCCCCAATCTTGGGGGACTTGTGGTTCGGGGGACACCCTTCGACAAGCTCAGGACAGGCCCCCAAACCCCTGGCAGAGGGGAGAATCCCCTCTGCACTCCCCCATTTATAAACACACTTTATATTTCACATCTATGAAATGGGGTAGAGTTGGCGCACGCGCACTGTGTTCTTCTTGCTGTGCTTGGCCAGGCCTTTCATAAACTCAGCCAGGCGGTCCTGTCCCCAGGTGAGGTAGCTCCGCCAACTATCAGCGCCTCCCACATTGACGCGGTTGGCAGCGAAGCTGGCCCACTCGATGGCAGCATACCCTGCGGCGCCCAGCGCCAGCAGGTCTTCGAGCTTGGCGGGTATGGTGGAGCTGTCGGCATCCAGGGTGTGCAGATTACCGTAGTAGACATAAACATCCTCGCCGTCGCCGGGCAGGCTATCGGTGAGCAGGGTCAGGGTATCGGCCCACGTGCTGAAACGGATATATGATGGCGGATAGTTGCCCACGGGATACTCCACGGCCTCGATCTCGATAAGGTTGGCTAAGGATGAGATGGAGAGGTCGCGGCTCTCGGCGGTGGTGGTGAGCGTGGCCTTGGCATCGAGGGGACAGGAGAGGCTGAGCTCGCGCACTGCGTGGTCGATGTGGCGGTTCAGCTCGCTGTCCGTCCAGCGGTAATTTTGAGAGTCCTCGTCATGAAGGTCTTTGCGGATGCGAGACCTCATATCATTGAGGTTCATAGCTTCCTCCTCTACCTTTAGACATTCAGATGTCTAATCTTTGACATCAACCCCCTAAATCCCCCAGTCTTGGGGGACTTAAGAAACTGGGGGACACCCCCATACCCCCGGCAGAAAGAATCCTGCACCTCTTTCATCCCCATGCCCACCCGAAATGCGGGATTGTGAGTTCCTCCCCCTTTGCCAAAGGGGGAGGAAGGGGGATTTTGTAGGGGCACGATGCATCGTGCCCCTACGTTCTCGCATGTCCTTAGTTGCGCACTCCGATAAGCTTGGCCAGCTTGAGAGTGTTGAACAAGGCCAGCGCTACATACCACTTGACCCTGGTACGGCTGGCGTCCTTGGTCTCCAGGCTGCCCACTTTTTCCACCTGGAGGCTGCCGGGAGCGGTGAGGCCGGCTACCGAGCCCTCACCGAACAAGAGGGCGTAGACGGTGGAGCAGTCGGTAGATACGCCCACTGTCTTGGTGTCGGCTATCCAGTCGTTGACGCCGATGGGGATACCGCTGTAATACTGCACCATCTGGCCGAACTGGTTGCGGTCGAACTCCATGATGCCGCTGCCTGAGCTTCGGCTCAGGGCGGTGAGCTTGCGCCGGCTGCGTTTGCTCATGAGCAGCATGTCGGGCTTGCCTCCCTTGATTTTGTCAATCAGCTCGTCGAGCTTCTCCAGGGTGAGGGTGCCTCCGTCGGCACCCATGGTCAGCGTCTGCCCCGTTACGCAGAGCTTGTCCAGGCCGTTGAAGGCCTTGGCGTCGCTTGAGGTATCGCCGTTGATGAAAGTGTCGTCGAACTTCTGTTGCACCGCCTTGGCCTTGAGCTGTATTACCGCAGCCTCGAGGTCCTGGATGTTGCTGCGGGTCTTGGCCAGGAAGTTGTCCACATCGGCGTCGCCGCCCAGTATCTTGAGGGTGGCGGTCTGCTGAGTGAAGGTGGGTGTGGACTCGGCCCAGGTGTCGCCCACATCGTAGAAAGCCACAGTGGGAGCTGTGTTTTCCTGGTTGTAGGTCAGGCCGTTGCCCACGATCTCGATGAAGGGCAGCACCTGGAGCACCGGGCTATCGTAGATAATGGTCTCGATAACGCCCATTAACAGGACGTCGTTGGAAAGTTTCGCTGCCTCTGCTAAAGTTAATGCCATGTTCTTTATCTCCTCTTACTTTTAGTGTTTGCCGGGTAGGGTTGGAGCATCTGCTCCAACCGAGCTAGGGTAAATCAACCCCCTAATCCCCCATTCTTGGGGGACTTCAAAAACTGGGGGACACCCCCATACCCTCGGCAGAGGGGCGAAGCCCCTCTGCACTCCCCTACATCCTGAATGATTTGCGCAGGGCGTAGGCTATTTTCTCCGCCGGGGAGAGCGCGGACAGGTCCTGGGGCGTGCGGGGCGGCGCGCCTGCGGGTACTTTGTTTGCCTCAGCCTCGACCTCGATCTGCTGCCTGACCTTCGATATGATGCCTTGCGCCTGTTCCAGGGAGGCATCTATCTCTTCTGTGGACTCTCCTTTGACCAGCTCTGCAGGGATCCCAGGAGTGCTGGCAAGAATTGCGGCGCGGTATTTCGCCACTGCGCCTGAGAGCGATTCTTTAGCAGCAGCCAACTCGCTGTCTTTCGCAGCGCTGCCTTGCTCAAGCTGGGCTATGCGCGCCTGCAACTCATCCTTGTCTTGGGCCTCTGTGTCCTTGGTTTCCTCCGCCATGTTTCACCTCCTCTCATTAATTAGGGCAGGGCAATAGTAGAACATTAGTTCTTATTTTGTCAAGGGGAAAATGTCGCACCGTGCTTGACTGAGTAAAATAGGCGGTCTATGATTCAAGGGCTGTGTCTCGAATTATTGACCGATAAGGGAGGGGCGTAATGGCAGATGGTGCATTTGCTACCGCTATCAACTGTATGGACGGGAGGGTGCAGCTTCCCGTAGCAGAGTTCTTGAAGAAGAAGTATAAAGTGGACTATGTAGATGCAATTACCGAGCCTGGGCTCGACGGCATCCTGGCGGCAAACCAGGACAAAGCAGCGATTGAGTCAATCAAGAGAAGGGTGGATATTTCCACAGGGAGGCATGGCTCGAAGCATATAGCTGTAGTGGGGCATCATGATTGCGCAGGGAATCCGGTGGATAAAGCCACCCATCTTGCGCATATTCGCGCCGCGATAAAGACCGTGAAATCGTGGGGCGTCAAGGCTGGGGTCATCGGGCTCTGGGTTGACGATAAGTGGAAAGTAAGCGAGGTCAAATAGGTAAAGCGCTGCGCCAAAATGTCATAAATTTTCAACTTTTCCCCCTTCTGTTTTATGACTTTTTAACATCCCCAGTGATATAACGGTGACAAGTCCTCTTTCCTTTTTGTGGGGTATCCCCCAACTCAAGGTTCCCGCAGTTGTGGAGTTGTAGGGGATTTAGAAAAGGAGAGTTGGCGTGCGCCATAAGGCGGATGCGGGTAACCGGGGGGATACCCCAGAATGGGGAAATGGCAGACATTTCTAAGCGCTTCAAGCTAAAGTGAGGTGTCAAATGGCAATCGATCCAATCTGCAAGATGAAGGTGGATGAGAAAAAGGCAGCCGCTGCTTCCGAGTACAAAGGGAAGAAGTATTACTTCTGCGCTCCGGGCTGCAAGAAGGCTTTCGACCAGAACCCTGAAAAATATGTAGGTGGTGCTACGAAGAAATAGCTTTCGTAGGGATAACAAGGGCTGGCTGGCTGTGGTTTGGGGCACCTCCAAGGATAAGTTCTCCAACCGGGGATTTAAGTGAGATTGGAAAGCGCATGATAATTTCAGTCGGAGAGCTGGAGGTGCCCTCAGTTATAAATTCGTAGCGCATGGGAGAGAAGAATGTGGTACATGCACGATGGGTGGGGATGGTGGATGGTGTTCGGCGGAATATGGATGCTGTTATTCTGGATAGAGATCATTTGGCTGGTAGTCTGGGGGATCAGGTCGCTGGTGGGGCATAGGGAGTCAAGAACAGGTACCTCTGAGAAGCGCGATCCCCTGGAAATCGCCAAGGAACGCTATGCCAAAGGTCAGATCTCCAAGGAGGAGTTCGACCAGATCAAGAAAGACCTGTCTTGACCCCTGATGCGCGATTCTATCAAATTGCCCCTCCATACGGTAGTATGGAGGGCCTTGTAGAGAGGTCCCGCTACACCAAGTGGCGGGACCTTTTGTGGAACAAGTTGCCGACCAGGGCTACGGTATCTTCAAGCTGATCGAGGCGAGGGCAAAGATAGAGCCTCGGATTCGATAAGCTAGTCGCCTCTCCAAACTTGACAAGGATTCGTTTATTGCTTAGAGTACATTCAATGTTAAAGAGCATGTTGTTGCCTTGTGAGGGACGATGATGCTAACCTTCGTATACCTGATATTGATCGGCTATTTCATTGGGAGTATTCCCAGTTCCTACTTAGCCATGCGCTTATTCACCGGCAAGGATATCCGCACCATGGGCACAGGCAACGCCACGGTGACGGCCGTGCTGATGCATGGTGGGAAGCGCCCGGCCTTAGCGGCCTTTTTGGCTGAGATAGCAAAGGCTGGTATCTGTATTCTCATTGCTTATCTCATGGTGGACGAGCTTTGGGCCAGCTTTGTCATAATTGTCGCTGCTGTCGTTGGTTGCAGTTTTAGCCTCTGGCTGAGAGGTGGGGGTGGCCAGGGGATGACCATAGGCATGTCAGGGCTGGTTTTGATAAACGTCCTGGCGGTGCTCATTATGGCGGCCTGGTATATACTGCCTCTGGTAGTCACGAGGCGGCATGTGCTGAGCAATCGGCTCTTCCGTTTGTCTGTCCCTGTAGTGTTGTGGTTTTGGTACACCTCCTGGGAATATGCTTTGGCCGGATGCCTGCTCGTGGCGCCTTCCTTCGTAAAAGAGTTAGTAATGGGTGATGATATAGTTAAAGCCAGAAAGGCGGACGGCGTTGGCTAAAGCGCCGCTGGAGCTTTATAGATGCTCTACCAACAGATAGTCTTTATTCTGCTGGCTTTAGTTCTGCTCAATCTTCTGCTGAATCTAAGGGCCTTAAGAAAACCTAAGTCAGACATCCAACTGCCAGAGCCTGCGCCCCTAATTTCTGTCCTCGTCCCTGCCAGGAACGAGGAGGCTAACATCGGCGTCTGCCTCGAATCTCTGCGCCAGCAGGTATATCCGAATTTTGAGATACTTGTACTGGATGACTCTTCGACCGATGGCACTGCTGATATAGTAGCTCGGATTGCCGCTGAAGACAGTCGAGTCAGGCTATTGCGTGGACAACCTTTGCCCCCGGGGTGGGCAGGCAAGACATTTGCCTGTCACCAGCTAGCCCAAGAGGCTAGAGGTTCCTGGCTGCTGTTCACTGATGCCGATACTGTGCATGCCCCCTCTATGCTACGTAGAGTTCTGGGGGTCGCCCTTGTCTCGCAGGCTGTGTTGATCTCCGGCTTTCCATATCAGAGAACCACTACGATCTGGCAGAAGATGGCCCTTCCCATCATGTGCTACTTTATGCTTCTTTGCTGGATGCCATTATGGCTGTTACAGCGCTCACACCGCAATCTGCCCTCAGTTGCTATAGGACAATTCCTGTTCTTTTCGGCCAATGAGTATCGAATCATCGGCGGACATGAGGCTGTAAAGTCGCGCATATTAGAGGATGTCTGGCTGGGGAGAGAGGTGTCGCGGCATCACTACAAACAGTTGACGCTGGATTTGTCGTCATTGGTCTCCTGCCAGATGTACCGGGAGTTCGGCACTATGTGGGACGGCATCACCAGATGGCTCTACGTTGCAGCTTCGCTGTCTGTGATTTCTCTGGTTGGGCTGATGGGTGTGGTGATCTTCCTGTTTCTAGCTCCCTTCTTGTGGCTGGCTTATGGCCTGCTGCTTGGCCAACCTGCGTTAGCCTGGGAGGTATTGGTTACGCTCCAGGTGGCTATAGTGTTTTTGGCGCGCTTTTTAGCAGGCCGCCGCTTCTCGCAGCCCAGGACATCTATTATCCTGCATCCAGTGGGCATGCTATTTCTGGTGCTGGCTACTTGCTACGCCAGCTATCAGCGTTTAACGGGTGGCGGCGTCAAATGGAAGGGCCGTGTGTACGGTTCGGGTTCTCAAATAACCTAGGACCATCGTTTTTCAAACTTGCATTTTATAACACCAACTCTATATCCTCTTTAGACATTGTGAGACAAAGCACTAGGTTAATATGTCATTCCCGCGCAGGCGGGAATCCAAGGGGGATGGATTCCTGCTTTCGCAGGAATGACAAGAACAACGCTGAGATATAAATTCTAATGGGTAGCAAACATTATTATGTGTACATATTGGCAAGTACGAAGAATGGTACAATCTATGTAGGTACAACGTCAAATCTGGTTAAAAAGGTGTATGAACACAAGAACAATTTAGGTAGTAGATTCACCAAAACCTACAATGTTCACAACCTAGTCTATTATGAGACAACAGATGACGCAATGAGCGCGATAACAAGGGAGAAGCAGCTCAAGAAATGGAAAAGGAGATGGAAGATAAATTTGATTCAAAAGCAAAATCCCGAATGGAGGGATCTTTATCTTGATTTGCTGTAAATTTCTGTTTTCGGGTATCGATAGGTTTGCTAACGATTCTTTAGTCCTCGGTTGCCAACCTTATCTGGCCCCAAAGCCCCATATTATCGCCTTTTATGATGGCAACCCCTTTCAGACCTTTTATGCCCTGGGCGAATTCCAGTGCTCCGGGGATATCCTCGGCTGTTCTGACCCTATTGCCTATGGCGGTAGCTGCCGCGTCGGCCAGGGACGTCGATGAGGAGAAGACTATGACCGCATCGGCGTATCCGAAGCTGAGGGAATGTCCTACTGTGCCGGAGGAAGTACAAACGCCCAGAGGGGTTTCCTCGGGAAGTATCGAGAAGGCAATTTTCCTGGTGAATTTAGATTCCCCGGCATAGACTCCTACGAATCTTTCTTTCGAAGTCCTTAGAAAAATATCCCCGCCATTTTCCACAATGACCTCGTCAGAGTAGGGGAGGAGCTCTTTGCCTACTCTCTCAGCGATGGCGCCGGCTACTGCGGCCATAGGTCCCACGCCGACCTCACTGGCGGCATCGGCCATCTCTTTCACGATGGACGGGGCATCTTGTTCAACCTCGAAAGGCTTGAGAGTGGTCAAAAAGATAGGGTGCGATTTAATATAGGTCTCCAGGTCGGTGCGGTATCTTTGGGTTACCGACAGCGCTTCGGCTGTAAGGTCGCGCCTGGCTCTGATGCGGAGGTCTGTTTCCTTGACTACTACCGAAAAGGAGACCAGGTTCTTATCGCTGACCCAGTCTCTGTAGGTTCTTGGCTCGTACATGCCTTATAGACGCACTTCCATCGCCCTTACGGGGCACGGCTTGATGCAAAGCCCGCAGGCGATGCACTTGTTGTCCAGGAAATCGACCCGCTTCGTTTGGGGGTTGACAATAAGAGCGCCCACCGGACACATGGTGACACATGCACCGCAATGAGTACACCTGTCCTCCAGGCGAGACACATCTTTTATCAGTGCCTGCACTTCTACTCCTGCTCCGGCCAGAAAGCGAATTGCTTCGTCGTAATCTTTCTTTTTACCGCTCAGCTCCAGTACCAGGATGCCTTCTTCATTGGGTGTGATCGAGGCTTTCAGGATATTGAACTGCAGGTCGTAGTCCTTTACTAAGCGGTATATTATCGGCTGATCCACAAGCCGTGGCGGGAAGCGTAATACGATCTTTCTCGCAATGTTCATGGTCTGGCTCCTTTAGCTCAGTCTATCTTCTCAAAGGGGCGGTCCGGCATGGATTTGAAGGTTATCCCCGATTCCACCCCGGGCAGCGGTGCTACAGGCTGGGTGAGGAGGAATTCCCCCTTCTTTATCCAATCCTTGAGGAGGTTAGCAATCTCTACTGCCTTGGAATAGCTCGAAAGCGAGGCGGTGGGCACATCTTTACCCTTAACCTTAATCTTGCCGCTCCTCAACTGGGCGTAATCTACTTCTCCCAGGATATCGGGATTCCGCTGAGGATAAGCGTCAGAGTAGTCCACGATGGGGGCGAATATCTCCTCATCCTTGACCGTTGTGTATATGAGGATTTCTTCGGATAGTATCGGTATGGGGACGCCTATGCCGACGGTCAGAGTAGCTCCGTAGCCCCAAAAGCTTGTCCCCACCAGCCACCCCGGTTTCATCTGCTTCAGGTCCCCTATCACTGCCAATGTTCCTGCTCCACGCTTGGGCACGCCTTTTTCGGTGCGCACTACGTTGGGGTTGTGTTGCGTGCCCTGCCAGGCCACGTAGCCGATGCCGCCGCCGAGGAATATCCTCGTACCTATGCCGATTGTTTTATAGTGGGGGTCGTTGAACAGCGGCGAGAGCTGGCCTGCGGTAGAGTAGGTGGCATTGCCCAGATGAGGCTTCAGCACGCCCATGTAGGTATAAATCGTCCGGTCGCTGAGATTAACCGCTACATTGTAGTTCTGGTAGGCGTTTCTGACATTGAATAGCACTGCCTCGTTGATGCTCTTCAGGTTGATCAAGGTTTCGACTTTTCGTTTAGGATAACAATCGGTGCCATAAGCGGTAGCTACTAACTTCACGTCCTTGCCGGCTACCAGCTCTTCGATGACATGGCCTCCGCCGTAAGGGAAGTCACCGGGGTGAATCTTGTTCCTGGGGTCATCATCGGGCATGGCTGTTGCGCCGAGGAAAACATCCACGGCAGCGAGCCCTGTATAGACAGGCACATTGTTCAGGTAAGCCGTGCCTCCCCCGATTTTCATGCGCGGCTTGGAATGTCCAAAGTTGAAATAAGCGCCTGAGGAACACATAGGGCCGAATGTGCCTGTGGTGACGACATCGACTTCTTGGGCAGCCTTGACCACGCCCTTCTTCTTGACGATGTCGA
>Ga0315268_10007354_pt1 | contig 11596 bp, 9 predicted proteins | sample C1_top_MG_FD_204535 | JGI IMG/M metagenome (GOLD analysis project Ga0315268, IMG submission 204535) | Sediment microbial communities from Yellowstone Lake, YNP, Wyoming, USA - C1_top | ecosystem: Environmental > Aquatic > Freshwater > Lake > Sediment | place: USA: Wyoming | collected 2017-08-01 | reverse complement strand
GACGGAGCAGTCGAGGCCGCTGGCAGTGGCGCGGCATCGGCCACGCCGGGCTGCTGGCACGCGCTTGCCGCGACGCCGATCAAAAACACACACGCAATGTTGCCGGCGGCCTCCGGGTGAGCCACTTTCAGCGGTATCACCGGGAGCCATTGATCCACGCGCTGATTTCGTCGCAGATGTTTCCATCCCCTTCTGTCGATCTGGTGTCGGGCGGAAATCCCAGGCTTCCAATCGTCCCTGCGGGCCAGGGGCCTTTAACGCGTTTGCTGCAGTCCCAGCTCAGCCTCCATTTGCTCAACGCGCGTCGACGGAACCCGAACCGGAGAATCGCACTGACGTCGACGGCGGGCGGTCAGAGTCACTGCGTCTCACATGAGAGCGATGGATCAGCAACTCCGTGCGCAATGCAAGCCAATTCAACAGAAAGCTTTGAAAAGGACTGGATCTCGGATCGCCGCTGGCCCGCTGAAAACGGATCGCATTTTGGCCGCTGGCGACAGCCATTGCCCCAGCATTTCATCGTGTCGTCGTCGAGCAGGGCGCAACCGTACTGCTCGCCGGCTGCGATCGCGGCCACGCCGGACAGCGGTGCGCAGTCGCCACCGTTGGTGGTGCCGCTGGTGCAGACCGCCACCGGATTGCGCCGCACCTCGTTTTGCTGACCGTTGCCGAGCGCGCCGGTCTGGTTGGCGCCCCAGCACATGACCTGGCCGTTGCCGCGCAGCGCGCAGGTGTGCCGATAACCGGCGGCGAGCGCGATCGCATCCTCCAGCTCGATGCAGTTGGCGCTGGCGACCGAGCCGCTGGCGCAGACCGCGACCGGATTGGCGTCGTACGGCCGCACCGTGGCGTCGCCGTCGCCGACCTGGTCGTGCGTGCCCCAGCAGCGGACGCGGCCGTTCTGCAGCAACGCGCAGGTATGCTGCAGGCCAGCGGCCAGCGCGATCGCGCTGGTCAGTGGCGGGCAGCCTACACCCGAGCCGGTCGCGCAGACCCGCACCGGATTGTGCTGCACGCTGCTGCTGACGCCGTCACCGAGCTGCCCCTGGGCGTCGCTGCCCCAGCACTGCACGCCGTCGCCCACGATCGCGCAGCTGTGCCAGCCACCGGCAGTCAACGCGCTGGCGCCCGTCAGCGGGGTGCAACTGTTGTTGGTGGTCGTGCCCGTGCTGCAGACCGCGACCGGATGCGGAAAGTTCACGAGCAGTCCGCTCGCACCGTTGCCGGTCTGGCCGCCCAGCGCGTCGCCCCAGCAGACGACGCTGGTGTCGGTCTGCAGCGCGCACGCGTGCCAGGCGCCGACCGCGAGCGCTGCCACGTCGCGCAGCGGGTCGCAGTTGCCGTGCGCGGCGTCGCCGCTGGCGCACACGGTCACCGGGTTGAGCTGGATGTTGTAGGTGCCATCGCCCAGCCGGCCACTGCCGTTGCCGCCCCAGCACATGACCTGGCCGTCGTCGCGCAGGGCGCAGCTGCTGGTCTCGCCGGCCGCCAGCGCCGCGATGCCGGTGAGCGGCACGCAGTTGCTGGTCAGGTAGCTTCCGCTGGCACACACCAGCGACGGAAAGCGCTGCTCGACCTGGCTGCCGTCGCCGACCTGGCCATTGGCATTGCGCCCCCAGCAGCGGACGCGGCCGTCCGCGACCAGCGCGCAGGTGTGGTCGTTCAGCGCGAGCGACCCGATGCGGCCCAGGCAATTGCCGCAGCGGCCCGCGGCTGGCGCCTCGAACGCGCTCAGCCACGGCTGCCGGCCTTCGCTCGCAGCGTCGCCCTGGGTCGCGGCCGGCGCGGCGCGCACCGTGTGGACGAGGCCCGGGGTCACGGCCGCAAGCACGAGATCACGGCTCAGCGTGGCCTCGGTCTGCCGGTTGTCGACCACGGTCCAGCTGGTCGCGATGGCGACCGGCGTCGGATCGATCAATGCGGCCGAAAAACCATTGGCGTCGGCGCTGATCGCGCCGTGCGCGTGGCTCACACTGGCCGCGGCGTGGTCCAGCGTGGCGCCGTGCAAAGTGTCGAGGACGACCGTGCCCGCAACGTGCAGCGTGCAAACCGAATCGATCGTGGGCGCACCAGCCCAGGCCAGCAACGGCTGGGTGCCGGTGGTACCGCTGGCCGCGGCCGGCGTTGCGTCGGGCGCGCCAGGCTCGGCATAGACGCGGTAGTCGTATTCGGCGGCCGGCTGCAGGCCGCTGTCGTCGTACACCCGGGCCACGCGCGTGGTGGTGGTGACGACCTGAAACTGGCCGTAGCCTGGCCGTCGCCTTTCGATCCGGAAGCCGGTGAGATGCGGATTGTCGACCGCGGTCCAGGCCAGGTGCAGCATCGACCCGGACGGCGCGCTGACGACCAGGTTGCCGGGCGTGCCTGGACCGGTCCAGCTGCTGGCCGTGGCCCAGTCCGAGTTGCCGCCACCCTGGCGCAGCGCGGCGACCCGCAGTTCGTAGATCGTGTCGGCGGCCAGCCCGGTCACGGTGTAGGACTCGACGTCGGCGCCGGTCGAGGTGACCGCGCGCGTGTAGCTGGTCTCGCCGCTCGCACGCCGCTCGACCGTGTAGCCGTCCTCGTAGTCGTTGGTGTCGCGCCAGCTCAGCAGGATCGCGTGGGCGTCCTGCGGCTCGGCATGCGCAGCGGCCGGCGTCCGCGGTAGCGTGTAGATGCGCGCCGAGATCGAGGGATCGGTGGTGCACGCGCCGCGCACGCCGCGTATCCGGTAGTCGTAGGCGCCGATCGGTTCGATCGCAGTGTCGGTATAGCTGCGCGCGTTGGCGTCCAGCTGCACCAGCGACGTCCAGGGCTCGTCTGCGGCGCTGCGCTCGACCAGGTAACCGTCGGCCGTGGTCAGCGTCGTGGTCCAGCGCAGCACGACCTGATCGGTCTCGAAAGTGGCCACCAGTTCGTTCGGCGCCGGACCGCAGAGCGGCGCTTCGGCCGGCGGCAGGTTGTGCAAGAAGCCGCGATCGCAGGCGGCGACCAGGCCGACCGCGACCAGCAGCAGCGCCCGCGAGTTTCTCGTCGTCATGGTGGCGCCCTCCCGCGCGTATCTTGGCACTCGCGGCGGCCCCCTCGCAAGCGCGGCCCGCAGCCGGTGCGCGAATGGGGTCGGTCGCGCATGCTGCGACGCAGTTTAGCGGGCCGGGCGAAAGACGAAGGGATAGGTGACCTGGACCGTGCCGCCGCCGCGCGGCGCCGGGAACTTGATCGATTGCATCGTCTCCAGCACGCAGTTCGCAACCGGCGACTTGCCGACGGTACTGTCGGCGCTGGTCGCGTCGACGACATCCCCAGCTGGATTGATCGTGAAGTGGATGCTGACCTTGCCTCCGATCGCGGGGGAGTCCGGCGGCGCCAGCTCGAAGCAGGCCATGAACCGCTGCAGGTTGCGGTTGATCACGCTGCGGATCTCCTCCCTGGACATGGGTCCGACGATCAACGGTGCGAGCGCATCGTGGCCAGTCGGGCCCGACACCGCGCTGGCGCTGACCGGGGCGTCGGCGCCGGACGTCGCTGGCGGGGTCGGCGCGCGCGCGGAGTCGTTGCGGCGACTCTGCAGCGACAGCGCGATCGCGGCCAGCACCGCACAGACAACGGCAACGATCACGAGCAGGCTGGTCCGCCGCATGGAGCCTCCGGGTGGCGAGTTGATGCGACGCCCGCGATCATCGACCGCGCTGCGATCGGACGCAACCGGCACCGGCGGCCGGTGGCTGGTTCTTGCTCGATGCGACACAATTCGTCGCATCCAGCCGCCATGTTGCACCGTCATGCTTGAACCTTTGTTCAGTGCGTGTTACTGAATGGATGTTCAGGTTGGCTGGCAATACGTCTTTCGGGTTGTGCCGCTGCATGGCGGGCGCTAACAGGAGGCAGGCAATGAATCTGGAGGTCAAAGTGAGCGATCGCAACGAACGTGACGTGGGCGAGCGCGACCGCGCCGTCGAGCTGGCGGTCACCGCCATCGAACGGCAGTTTGGCAAGGGCTCGATCATGCGGCTGGGCGCCAACGAGCCGCTCGTGCACGACGTCGAGACCATCTCGACCGGCGCGCTGTCGCTCGACATCGCGCTCGGCATCGGCGGTCTGCCGCGCGGCCGCGTGGTCGAGATCTACGGCCCCGAGTCCAGCGGCAAGACCACGCTGGCGCTGCACGTCATTGCCGAGGCGCAGCGCAAGGGCGGGGTGGCGGCGTTCATCGACGCCGAGCACGCGCTCGACGTCAACTATGCGCGCAAGCTGGGCGTGCGCACCGAGGAGCTGCTGATCTCGCAGCCTGACACCGGCGAGCAGGCGCTCGAGATCGCCGACACGCTGGTGCGCTCGAGCGGCATCGACGTGCTGGTGGTCGACTCGGTGGCGGCGCTGGTGCCCAAGGCCGAGATCGAGGGCGAGATGGGCGATGCCCATGTCGGTCTGCAGGCGCGGCTGATGAGCCAGGCGCTGCGCAAGCTGGCCGGCACCATCGCCAAGAGCCGCACCTGTGTCGTCTTCATCAACCAGCTGCGCATGAAGATCGGCATCATGTTCGGCAACCCCGAGACCACCACCGGCGGCAACGCACTCAAGTTCTACGCCAGCGTGCGGCTCGACATCCGCCGCATCGGCGCGCTCAAGAACGGGCAAGAGGTGGTCGGCAACCGGACCCGGGTCAAGGTGGTCAAGAACAAGCTGGCCCCGCCGTTCCGCGAGGTCGAGTTCGACATCCTGTACGGCACCGGCATCAGCAAGGTTGGCGACGTGGTCGACCTGGCCTCCGACCTCGGCCTGATCGACAAGTCAGGCTCCTGGTACAGCCTCAACGGCGAGCGCGTGGGCCAGGGCCGCGACAACACGGTGGCCTATCTGCGCGACCACGCCGAGCTGATCGACGAGCTGACCAGCAAGGTGCGCCAGCACTTTGCCATCGGCGGCATGCCGCCGGGTTCGATCCGCGCCGACGACCCTGGGAAGTCCCTGACGAGGGACGACCCTGGGAAGTCCCTGACGAGGGATGCCGCCACCGCCAACGGCGGCGACGACGACCCTGGGAAGTCCCTGACGAGGGGAGACAATGTGGTCGACCTGGACAACGGCAGCAAGAAGGGGCGCGGCAAGAAGTAACGCTTGCGCCGAGCGCGCTCGAAGCATGTCAGCGGCGGCGTCCGCTGCGCTGCGGGCTGGGTGCGGCCAGCGCGGTGTTCTCCTCGAACTCGCCCGTGCGCCGGTTCTTGTGCACGTTGTCCCAGTTGAAGCAGCGACCGTTCATGACGACGAAGACGCCGGCGCGCAGCGTCTGCACGAAGGCGAGCGCACTGCCCAGGTTGAACAGGCCGTCCGAGCTGCCAAACTTGTAGGGAACCATGGCGCCGGTCAGCACCACGGTCTTGCCCTTGACCCGGCGCGCGAGCAGGGCCGCGCTCTCGACCATGGTGTCGGTGCCGTGGGTGATCACGATCCGCGTCTCGTCGGCCTGCCGGCAGTTGAGCGCGATGGTCTCGCGGTCGGCGTCGGACATGTCGCAGCTGTCGACCATCATCAGGGTGCGGACATTGACCGTGACGCGAGAGCGGCCGAGTTGCAGCATCTGGGCGACGTGGCTCTCCTTGAAGAAGAGCGCGCCGGTCAGCTCGTTGTACTCCTTGTCGAAAGTGCCGCCGGTGATCAGGATGCGAATCGCTTCGTCCATGACGTGAGACCCTTGCTCCCCGCGCAGACGGGCGCCTATCTACCGCGTCGGCGGGAAATGTCCAGACGCAAGCAGGTCGTTGTCGGATTGGGCAGGGGAGAAACGCGCGCTACTCCAGCACGTGGATGTTCTTCTTGGCGCAGATATCCTTGAGCTGCTTGGGCCACACCGAGACCGTGACCTCGCCCAGGTGGGCAGTGCGCAGCAGGTACATGTAGGTGCGCGCCTGGCCGATGCCGCCGCCGATGCTGAGCGGGATCTTGTCGTTGAGGATGGCCTGGTGGTACGGCAGCTTGAGGAAATCTTCCTGGTTGGTGGCCTTGAGCTGGACCTTGAGCGTCTCCTTGGTGACGCGGACGCCCATCGAGGTCAGCTCGTGGCGACGCTTGGTCACCGGGTTCCAGACCAGGATGTCGCCGTTGAGGCCGTGGGTCTCGGCGCCGGCCTTGGACTTGACCGGCGTGACCCAATCGTCGTAGTCGGCGGCGCGCATCTCGTGCGGATAGCCGTCCTTGAGCGTCCAGCCGATGCCGATGATGAAGACCGCCGGGTACTTTTGCAGGATCGCGGTCTCGCGCTGCTTGCGCGGCAGGTCCGGGTACATGTCGAGCAGTTCCTCGGCATGGATGAACTTGAGCTCGTCGGGCAGCGGCGGATACTTGTCTGACTTGAGGGCCGGGAACTTGTTCTGGACCTCGGTGCCGGCGCCGCGGATGACTTTCCAGATCTTGGTCACGACCTCCATCAGGAAGTCGAGGTTGCGCTGGTCAGGCGTGATCGAACGCTCCCAGTCCCACTGGTCGACGTACGAGCTGTGGTCGTGGTCGAGGAAGTAGTCCTTGCGCACGGCGCGCATGTCGGTGCAGATGCCCTCGCCGACCTTGCAGCCAAACTGCGCCAGCGCCATCCGCTTCCACTTGGTCGCGGCCTGCACGACCTGCGCGTTGATGCGCTTCTCCAGCCCGAGCCCGCACGGGAAGTCGATGGGCGTGCGCGAGCCGTCGCGGTCCAGGTAGTCATTGACGCCGCTATCCTTGTCGACGATCAGCGGCACCTGCACCATGCTCAGGTTGAGCTCCTTGCACATGTTGTCTTCGATGTACCGCTTGACGGTGTAGATCGCGCGCTGCGTGTCCAGCCGGTTGAGCAGCGGTGCGTAGCCAGTCGGAAGAATCTTCTCGACCTCTTCGTACGTGCTGATGCCCGGTCCCGCCAGATCCGCTTTCTTGTCTCCGCCCATGGCTTCCCTCGACGTGGTGGTTGAGTCCACGAAACGGCGATCCCGTAACATCCCGGTCGCCAAATGGCAATGGCGGCAATGCAGCAATCACACGCTGCGTGAGGTGGAGTCGGGCGCCCGCTTGCGCAGGAAGTGCACGGTCAAGGCGCGGGCTGCAGCCCGGTCACGCGCAGCACCAGGTCGCCGAGGTCGGTCATCATCAGCCGTTCGAGCTCGCCCGCGTCGAACCAGATGCCCAGGCAGCTGGCGCATTGCTCGACGTGAAACGGCGGCGTGCTGGCCACCCGGTGGCGGGTCAGCTGGCAGTGGCAGCGCGGGCACTCGCCGACGATCGTGTCGAGGGCGCCGGTCTCGCGCGGGCCGCTCTTGGGCCGCGCGCGTTCGGCCAGCACGAAGCGCCGGCCCAGGATGCGATTGAGCTCCCAGACGTCGAGCCACTGGCCGCCGCAATCGTGGCAGCGGTCGGCGACGATGCCGTTGGCCTGCGGCTCCGGCAGCAACGCGCCGCCGCACTTGGCGCACGGCCGCTGCTGCACGACCGGCAGCGACGCCGTCCGCACAAAGGCCGCGGCGCCCGAGCCGGCGACGGCGCTCGCCCAGCTGGCCAGCAGCAGCTCCGGGATCCCCCGCAGCAGCGGTTCGAGGGCGCTCTGCAGCTCATTGCGCGCACTCAGACTGCACGCGGTGCGGCGACCGATGTCCGGATCGCACCAGCGCCGCGCCAGGCCGGCGAGCTCGTGCGGCAGACCTGGCCGCACCTCGTCGGGCGGCCGCACCTCGCCGGTCGACAGCGCGAGCGCGCTGGCCAGGTCGTGCACCTCGTGCGGCCGCTGGCCGCAGAGCAGCTCGTAGAACATCACGCCCAGCGCGTACAGGTCGGTGGCTGGAGTGACGCCCGACCCGTCGAGTTGCTCGGGCGCCATGTACGAGAGCTTGCCCTTGACCTCGTCGACGCGGGTCGTCAGCACTTGCGCCTTGAGCTGCTTGGCCAGGCCGAAGTCGGTCACCCGCACCTCGCCATGCTGGCCGATGAGGACGTTCTCGGGGCTGATGTCGCGGTGCACGATCGGGGTTGGTTGGCCGCTCGCGTCGACAAAGTGGTGCGCCTCCTCCAGCGCCCACAGCACCTGATAGATGACGTAGCCGCCGAGCGCGGGCGGCAGTGGGCAGCCCAACTGCTCACCGCGGCACATCAACCGCCGCAGGTCGACGCCCTCGATCAGCTCCATCACCAGGTACGGTGTGTGGTCGCTGACGCTGACGTCGATCACCGGCACGATGTTGGGATGGTGCAGGCGCGCGCCCAGCCGCGCCTCGCGCAGGAACATCTCGAGATGGTCGGCGCGCTCGGTCAGCTCGGGCTTGATGCGCTTGAGTGCGACCGAGCGCTGGTAGCCGCCTGGCCCCTCGCGCCGGGCGCGCCACACCTCGCCCATGCCGCCGCTCGCCAGGTGGTCCTCGAGTACATAGGGGCCGAGCGACTGGCCGCGCTGCAGCTCGGGCGGCACGCTCGACGCCGCGGCAAACGGATCGGACGCGACACGCCCCGCTGCGTGCGTCTGGCGGCGGGCAACCCGGGTCTGTTGCTGGTTACGCGTCACGCGTTTCCCCGATTGCCACCGCGGGCCATTCGAACCTTCGATTATCCGCGGGTCGCGCAGGCAGCGCCACTCCATTCTGGCCCAAGGTGAGTGGGCCAATTCGCACCAGTGCGGGCCACAAACGACAGTTTTTTACGGCAGCCCGATCGTGTGGCTGCCTGCACCCTCACGCAACTTCTCGATTTCGGTGTCGTTTTTTTTGAGTCGGAAATTTGCGCACGCTGGCGCATGGCTTGCACAATGACACAGCGACGAGCAAAGAACCTTTTGGCGCACTGGTCGTCTCAATAGAAGCAACGAATTTCGGAGCCGGGCAGGGCGTCAAACAGCGGAAATGAAGCGGTCCGGCAGGTTGTTTTGACATGCAGTGAGGCAAAACGAGGAATTTGGGCGCAGGCCGGACGACAGGAAGACGGGTGCTGCCATGATGGAACGACTTGCTGATTTGCTCATCGACACCGAGGCTGCTCTTTGCGAGGCGCGCGACGCCAACGCGCGCGAGCACAGCTCCGAGTCGCGGCAGGCGCTGCGGCTGGCAGAGGAACGGCTGGCTGCGGCCAAGGCCGAGGCTGATGTCGCGCTGTGGGCGGGCAGCAAGTAACTTGTCTGGTTGGTCGCCCGCTCCTCCTCCTCGCTATTTGTTCTTGCGCAACACCAGCGTCTGATAGCTCGCAGCGTCGCCTTCGAAGGTGACGATCATGGCCAGGCCTTGCCCGGTCGAGTTGTCGAGCATAGACCAGGGTGTGGCCGATGCGGCTCCGGCATTGACGAACAGCGTCTTCTGCTTTTGGCCAGCCTTGGCCAGCGTGCCCTTGGCCAGGTCGGCCGTGGCGCGCCCGCCCGCTTCCAGGATGTGGCCAAACAGACCGAAGTGGACCGAACGGTCCTCGATCAGCGTCGTCAGCATGGGATCCCCGACGTTGCCTGCCTCGAAGGCGCGGTCGATGGCATCGGCGCTGCGCGAGCGCGGCGGGCCATGGCCGACCAGCACCACGGTTTTTTTCTGGGTGTTGAGCCCCGCCACGAATCGGCTCAGTTCGTCGACCTGCTCCTGCTTGTAACGGCAGCCGGCGCTCTGCGGCATGAAGTTCTTGTCGTGGTAACCGGGCAGCGACACCAGATCGATGGCGCCCAGGTCGACGTGGCGCACCCAGTCCAGGTTGAACAGGTTGGGGTGCACCTTCTCGGCGGCCACGAAGGCGCGGTTGAAGGCGCCGCGGCTCTCCGAGTTGCCGATCAGCAGCAGCACCGGGTAACCGGTCGCAGCGAGCGCGGTCATCACCTTCTCGAGGTCGAACTCCTCGAGCGCGACGTCGCCGTTGGCCACGATGACGTCGACCCCAGCCTGGTCGAACGCGGCGCGCGCGTGCGCGAGGTTCTCCAGCGTGTCGGGCTCGGCCTCCTTGATCGCGCACAGCACGCCGACCACGAGCTTCTTGGGCGCTGGTCCCAGTCGTGTCAGCTGGCTGCCGGCGAGCCGGTAGTTGACCTGCTTGATGGTGCGCTCGACCGGCTGCGTTGCGGCATCGAACGGCGCCCAGCAATCCATGGCACGCTCTTTCTCGAACTCGGTCCAGCTGGGCAGGGCAGGTGCGGGCGTAGCCGCGAGTGCCAGCCAGGGCACGACGGCGCAGAGGGCGAGGGACATCGAGAGCTCCTGGGGACGCTGCTGCGTCGGCCGCAGGATAGCGCGTCTGGCTACTCCCCGCGCGCGATCTTCTCGATCTGGCTCACCGCCTCCTCGATCACCTTATAGATCGACTTCATCTCCTTGGCGCCGAGGTGGCCGTGCTTGAACGACTGTCCGATCGCGCGCATCATGCGGCGGAACTGGCGCGCCACCTCCTGCAGGTCGAACAGCTCGGACCAGTCGTCGGTGCCGGCGAAACGGTCGTAGGTCTCGCTCACCTCGTCCTGGTGTGCGGCCAGCTCGGACAGACCCGCCTCGGTGATCTCGTACTGCGTGCGCTCTTCCTGCTTGCGGGTCTTGCATAGACCCATCTCTTCCAGCATCTGCAAGGTCGGGTAGACCGTGCCCGGGCTCGGCTTGTAGGCGCCCTTGGAGCGGTCGGCGATGGCTTGGATGATCTCGTAGCCGTGGCGCGGCTGGTCCTTGATCGCGTCCAGGATCAGATAGCGCACCTCGCCCCGCTCGGCTCGCGGCGGGGGGCCCATCATGTCGGCGAACCAGGGCGGCGTCCGGTGGCCATGGCGGTGCCAGGCACCCATATGAAATTTGGGCCAGGGCGGATGAAAAAACTCGGCGTGCATCGTGGTCTCCTTTAAGACATATCTTTACGATATGTCTTGACGATATATCGACAAGATATATCACGAAAATCGATCGGGCAAGTGCTGCCGCGCAACTGTCTGTCATGTTTGGAGAAAGAGGAGATCTAGCGCAGCTTGACGACCTGATAGGTGGCGCCGGCCGGGTCGAAAGTGACGATCATGGCCAGCCCGCGCGCGCCGCGGCCGCCCAGCATGGTCCACGGCATGGCCGAGGCCGCGCCCGCGTTGACGTAGAGTGTGCGGTGCTTTTTCTTGGGTTTGGCTGGCTTGGCCATGGCCAGGTCCGTCACGCCGCGACCGCCTGCCTCGAGGATGTGGCCGAACAGGCCAAAACGCACGCGATGGACATCGATGAATGCGGCCATCGCCGGATCGCCGACGTTGCCCGCATCGTGGGCGAGGTCGATGCCGAACTTGCCCCTGGTCTGCGGCGGTCCATGGCTGACCAGCACCGCGATCTGGCCGTTGCTTTGCAACTGCTCGACCAGGTAGCCCAGATCGGTGAAGTCCTCGGGCTTGTAGTGGCAGCCCGCGCTCTGTGGGATGAACTTGCGATCGTAATAGCCAGGCATGCTGAGCAACTCGAAGCGGCCAAAGGTCGCCTGGCGCGTCCACAGCATGTTGAACAGGTTGGGGTGGCGCGCCTCGGCCGCGACGAACGAGCGGTTGAAGGCGGCCCGGCTCTCGTGATTGCCCGGCAGCACCAGCACCGGCAGCTCGCTGCCGCCGAGCAGATCGAACACTTTTTCCAGATCGAATTCGTCGAGCGCGACGTCGCCATTGGCCACGATGACGTCCACCTTG
>Ga0315268_10007353_pt1 | contig 11597 bp, 8 predicted proteins | sample C1_top_MG_FD_204535 | JGI IMG/M metagenome (GOLD analysis project Ga0315268, IMG submission 204535) | Sediment microbial communities from Yellowstone Lake, YNP, Wyoming, USA - C1_top | ecosystem: Environmental > Aquatic > Freshwater > Lake > Sediment | place: USA: Wyoming | collected 2017-08-01 | reverse complement strand
GCAGCGTTCCGATGAAATACGCGCACGCCAGTATTCCCAGCCCGAGGAAGCCGCCGAAGATGAAAGACATCGCCACCATGAAGCAGCACACGCCGACTGCGAGCGGCCTGTACCTCAGCCTCGGGAGGAGCTTCGCCGCACGCTTCCCCATCCACAGCGTTATGATGTAGGCCAGCGCCCCCGACACCAGCACGACGGCGAGCAGGCACATGAGCGCCCACGGCACCGCCCCGAGCGACGTCCAAAGCGCGACGTTCTCGCCCAGGAGCCCCTGAACGGCCTTCATGGCCCCGCTCCTCGCCCTCATCAGGACGAACAGTGCCAGCAGGTTGAATATCGTGTTCGCGGTGCTCACTGCCGACACGGACACTATGAACTCGTCCGATTCATCGTCGCCCGAGCCCTTGGAGCCGGAAAGCTGCGCGGATATCGCGGCCGCGACTGCGCTGGAAGCGCCCGGAAGCCAGCCCGTGATGCAGCCTCCGACCGTGCCGGAAACAGAGCCGCGCGCCCTGCGCCAGCCCGGCAGCTTCGGCCTCGTGCGCGTTCCCTGCGGCGGAACCTTGTCACGGCCTTTCATGCTGGAAATCAGGAGAGGCAGTCCGAAGAGACCGGAGAACAGCGGGAGGAGCAGTACCGCCCCGTCGTCGGCCTTGATGGGTGTGGGTAGAATTCCGGCGACTCCTTCCGGAACCAGCAGTACCGCCCCGAGCGCCCCGGCCAGGCCGAACACGGCGAGGGCGAGCGCCATCCTCTTCGCACCCCCGTTCCTGTCCGAATCGCGCATGACCTTTCCAGCGACTGTGACGCTCGTTTCCGGCGCGGGCGCCTTTCCGAATTTGAGCCTTACGTGGACCTCGCCAGTCGCGTCGCGAATCCAGAAATCGGAACCGCCGCACGCCCGCGTAACGACTCCTCCGACCCTAGCGCGGCTTCCCTGCGACAGCGACGAAACCGCATCTGCTGGCTCGTCGCCGCCTTTCACCACAATTCCGTTCAAGGCGATACCGGTCCTGACCTGCCTTGAGCCCTCGTCGAGAACGAGAATCGCCACGACGGATATCAGAATCAAAACTATCGACGTGTTGATTACCTTCTCGTATCCTCCCATCGGAGGGCCGATGATGATGAACACAGGCACGAGAAGAGAGAATGAAACCAGCAGACCGCCCAGGCTGCCCATCGCCGACAGTTCGACCGCCTCGTATCCACGACCCTCCAGGGTCATCCTGTGCGCCGGCAGAACACTCAACGACGTGGATTCGTCGGGCGCTCCCAGGAACGTCGATGGGATGCAATTCACGAAAGTATGAGTGACCGCGACAGACGTGATTAGCGAGGCCGTGAGCAGGGCGATGTCGAACAGCGATGCGCCAGGAAATATTGAGAGAACGAAGGCCGACAGCGCCCCGCCCGCCGCGATAATCAGCAGTGCCAGGTTGTTCACGTGCAGGCCCGGCACAATACCTGTCAGCGCCCCGGCTGCGACGCCTAGAAGCGCGAATACTATCACCGCCGCGAGCTGAACCATCTGCTCCATGGATCGAGCGAAGGCGCGAGGGGTATTAGCCCCCGACCGCTACATGTAGCATCCCGGTGCTCCGCGGGATTCCCCTGCGAAGGTATTTAACCGGCTCGGGAGATAGCATCGCAGAGGTTGAAGAAGATGGCGTATCCATACTATGGGCCGGCCTGGTACCCGCAGCCGCCGCAGGAAACGAAGAACGGTGTGAGGCACCTTGTCAAGGCGATGTACTTCTCGCTGGCGATAATGATGCTCAGCGTGGTTTTGGTCGTCATCCTCTACGCAAGCGTATCCAGTTTTGCCGATATGGAAACCGGAACAGAGGCCGGGACGGCGCTCGGCGCCATTGCGCTGGTCGCGATATTCGGCATCATCATCGTAATCGTGGGCCTGGTCACGTTCGTGCTGTACCTGATGGGCCTGGTCGAGATGTACAAAGGGAGGCAGGAGTTCGGGCCGGCGCACGCCAAGCGCGTCAACCACGCTATGGTTTTCATAGTGCTGTCCATTATTCTGACAGTCGCCGGAGTCGTCCTAACGGTTATTCTGGCATTGAACAGCATCGCCTGGGATGGGACCGGCGCCGTCGATATGTCTCAATACCAGGCCGACCTCCTGTTATCCCAGGCCGTCGGCGGAGTTTTCACAATCGTCAGCGCCGTCTTCTACAACCTGGCCCTTGTGAACATGATCTTCGAACTTTCGGACGGGAAGCACAGGGGTTACCTGTGGACCGCCTTCTGGGTCGGCCTCGGCATGTCCATACTGGGCGTCGTGGTGAACCTTGTAGTCATCACGGTCCAGACGGATTCGCTGGGAGACCTCAATTCATCCTCCGTCTTCACGTACCTGACCGTGGGGCTATCTCTGGTTAGCTTCCTGATATACCTGATATGCTACAAGAGCGCGCTGGGCAGGCTGGAGAGCGGAGAGCTCAAACCCATCCTGCCGCCCCCGATGCCCATGTACGCGCCCGTAGGATATTACCCGCCTCCAGCGTACTATTACGGCGCCCCCCCGCCAGCCTACCAGCAGCCGCCCCCGGCCTGGTCTCCACCGCCCCAACAGGCTCCTCCACCGATAGGCCATCAATCGCCTCCGCCATCGGCGCAGCAACCCGAGCAGGCGCGGGACCTCAGGCCGCAACCCGTACAGCAGGATGCTCAAAAGACGGCTCAGCCGCCGCAACAACCACAAGCGAAAAAAGACGCGCCGCCGCCCGTCGCTTAGGAAATACTGGCACATGAAAGCGCGTCCCAAAACGATTTATACTTAATCTATACCGAAATATATATATAGACCTGCATTATATATCTTTCGAGGATACGATGGCCAACTTCAAGCGGAAGTTAATCCAGCTAGGGAACAAGTCCCTTGTCGTGACCATCCCCTGGGAGATCGTGGAGACGCTGGACCTGAAAAAGGGAGAGCGCGTCTACGTCTCACTCGACGACGACGGAAAGACTATCAAGGTCGAGAAGTCGAAGGACGAGGATTGAGCGCGGTTTAGCGCCATAGGGGGAGGGCATGTACAAGATACCGCCGGACGACGCAGTGTTACTGGCGATGCAGGAAGTCCTTGAAAAGCATAAAAGCATCGACTCCCAGCATAAGCTAAAGAGGCTAGTTGAAAAGGCACTGTCCAGCGGAGGCGATGAATACCACGTCGGCGAGCGCCGCCTCAGGCTCATGGCCCTGAACGCGGGAATAGCCAAACTAGACATCAAGTACCGCGAGACGGACGACAAGGGCGCAATCGCCCTATGCCCCGTGTGCGGAACGAAGCTCAACCGGGAGCGCAACCAGACTGTTTTCGGCGGGACCGTGACATTGGGTTACAAGTGCGCCGCATGCACCTACGCGACCGGGATAAAGCGCAAGGTGCCCACGCGCTACATTTTCACGTTCAGGAGATGATGCGATGCAATCCGCCATCGAGAACAACGTAATTGTCGTGAGGGCCGACGACGGCGAGGATCTTTTTGCGGCGATATCGTCCGCCCTGGACGCGCACGGCGCAAAGTCGGCTATCGTGCTGTCCGGCATAGGGATGCTCGACGATTTCGAGCTTGGCTACTTCAACGGCAAGGATTACATGAACGAATTCTTCCCGAAGCCCAGGGAGCTCGTCGGTCTCCACGGCAGCGTCACGACCGATGAAGACCGTAAGGTCATCCACCTCCACGCGGCGCTGGCCGGGGAGGACCACAAGGTCGTCGGCGGGCATCTGCAAAGGGCTTTGGTGTGCGTGGTGTGCGAAATAACCATGCTGAAGATTGAGAAAATAGACATGTCGAGGGAGATGGATTCTAGGTCTGGGCTGAAGCTGCTGCGCGTCCGTTAGACATCGCCAGGAATATCACCAATCCAGCGAGGCTCAGGCCGGCGGCGACCCACATCGTCATGTACTCGCCGAACGCCATCGCGACAAGCCCTCCGGCCAGGGAGCCGATGATAGTTGAGAGGCTCAGCGTCGAATCGAGAAGGCCGCTGCTGGTCGAGCGCTCCGCGCCCTTCGCCAGTATGATTTTCAGCGCTCCGACGTACGTGCAGGCCCATGAGCAGCCGAGCACGACCTGGTCAGCCATTATCATCCACTCGTTGTCGGAGATTATAAACATGAAGAATGTGAGCGCCGAGAGTAGTAGCCCGGCGACGAAGAGTTTCCTGCCGTCGTATTTGTCCAGGAGCTGCATCACCACGAACTGCGTCCCGGCGTTGATGGCATAGACTATGCCAATCCATATCGCGCTGTCGTTTATCCTCGACAGAAAGATTGGATAAATCACCCATATCATGCATGCGCCAGTGTGCCGCAGCAACATCCCGGCGTAGGATGCGCCATTCCGCTTTATTACGTTGATGGGAAACAGCGGGATTTTCAGGAGCGTCTGCTTGGGGAATGGGAGGGTCAAAGATATCGCGAATGCTATGCCGAAAAGCGCCGTGCTGACAAGGAACGGGGCGAAGAGGCTGTAGGCGGCGAAGACGCCCGCCAGCATCGTGCCGACGCCCCATCCGAGTGCGCCGTACGACGCGAACTTGCCCGCCTTCCCATGTGATTCATATGCGTAGGCCATCAGCGACGCCGGGAACGTTCCCGCGGCGAAGCCCATTATCACGCGCACGACGAGAAGCGACGCAGAGTCGTAGGCGAAGAACTGCACGGCGCTCGTCAGCGTGCAGACCAGTAGTCCGACTTGTAGAATCTTCCGCCTCCCGCGGACATCCGCCAGCCTCCCGAAGGCCATGGACGATAGGAACAGCGCTGCGGCGTAGGCGGCCACGACGACGCCGATTTCTGCCTCGTTGACGCCGAACTCACGCTGCATAATCAGCGGTATGAGGAAAGCGGAGGCGAAGAGCGACGCGCTCGACAGCATCTGGACCGATTCGGGCTTCACGGAGCGGACGATGGCTACGGCATATTTAACGGTGTTTGCAGAGCGCTTGCCGCCTCATGCGCGCCCGCCTCGGGAGGGCGCAAAATTATTAGGAGCGCGCCGTTTAAGGGGAGCCATAGGGGGCGAGGCGACGGGAGCCAAGACACCGCTTATCCAGCAGTACGACACCATCAAGGCGCAGCATCCAGACGCCCTGCTGCTCTTCCGCCTCGGCGACTTCTACGAGACGTTCGGCGAGGACGCCAAGATCGCTTCCAAGGTTCTGGGCATCGTCCTCACGTCGCGCGACAAGGGGGCGAAGGAGAAGGTCCCGCTCGCCGGGATACCTTACCACGCGCTGGACAGCTACCTTGGGAAGCTCATCAGGGCGGGATACAAGGTCGCGATTTGCGAGCAGATGGAAGAGGCTTCAGAGGCCAAGGGAATCGTGCGGCGTGAGATTGTCCGCGTAGTCACCCCGGGGACGCTCATCGAAGAATCGCTGCTCGACGGGAAGGTGACTAACTACCTGCTGGCGCTGGCGTTCCGGAAGGGTGGCGCGGGCAGTAAAGGCGCTAATGACTCCGGTGCCGATTACACGGGCGCGGGCGCCGCCTTCGCCGACTCGTCCACCGGCGAGCTTCTTGTCACCGAAGCCTGGGGCGAGGGCTGGGAGAAGCGCCTCGCGGCCGAGATATCGCTCCGGCGGCCGTCCGAAATCATCACTCCCGACGGCAAGGTTCCTGCCTGGCTCGATGCGCCTGGAGCGAAAATCAACGCGTTCGACAGCGAGCGATTCGAGCCTGACAAGGCCGAGTGGCTGCTCAAAGAGCATTTCAAGGCGGAGAGCCTGGATGCGCTCGGGCTCGCGGGCAAATCTTTGGCATCCTCCGCCGCCGGGGCGGTAATGGCATACGTCGCGGAGATGCAGCGCGGGGCGCTCGGCTACTTCGCGAAGCTCAGGTTCATCGAGCTGTCGGGCAAGATGTCCCTCGACCCCGTGACGCTCCGCAACCTGGAGATACTGGAGAACATCCGCGAGCGCGGGCGTGACGGCACCCTCCTCGAAGTTCTGGACCACACCAAGAGCCCGCCAGGCGCGAGGGCGCTCCGGGCGTGGCTTCAGGAGCCGCTTCTGGATCCGTCCGCGATTAACAGCAGGCTCGATTCCGTGGAGGCTCTGAAAGAGGGCTTTGCCGCGCGTGACGAGCTGCGAATCAAGCTGGCTGAGGTGCGAGACCTGGACCGACTCGTGAGCCGAGCATGCTACGGCACGGCGAGCCCCAGAGAACTCATCGGGCTTGCCGGCTCCCTGAGAGCGGCGGGCGATATCAAGGGTGGGATTGCACAATTGGCTCCCCTCGCGGAGCTGGCGCAACGCTTGGACCCTTGCACCGACCTCGTCGACCGGATTATGCAGACCGTTTGCGACGAGCCGCCGGCGACCATGGACGACGGAGGCTACGTTCGCGCCGGCTTCCGCGCAGAGCTGGACGACCTGCGGAAGGCGAGCCGCGGCGGGCGGGAGTGGATTGCCGCGTTCGAAACCAAGGAGCGGGAGCGCACTGGAATCAAGTCCCTCAAGGTCGGCTTCACGCGCGTCTTCGGGTATTACATCGAGATTTCGAAAACGAATCTTGCCAAGGTGCCGTCGGATTACGAGCGCAAGCAGACGACGGCCACTGGCGAACGTTTCACAACGACGGAGCTGAAGGAGGCCGAGCGAAAGGTTCTCACAGCCGAGGAGGACTCGCTCGCCCTGGAAAGGCGCATATTCTCCGAACTGAGGAATGCCGTCGGGGCGGAAGCGGCGCGCGTCCAGGCCACGGCGCGGGCTCTCGGCGAGCTCGACGCGCTCTGCTCTCTAGCTCATGCCGCGGACCGCCACGGCTACGTCCGTCCGAAGGTCGATTCCTCCGATACAATCAAGATTATCGACGGCCGGCACCCCGTCGTCGAAAGGACGCTTACCGAGAAGTTCGTTCCAAACGACGCGCTTCTGGATTGCAGCAAAAACCGCCTCATGATGATAACCGGTCCGAACATGGCCGGCAAATCGACTTTCATGCGCCAGGTCGCGCTGATTGCGTACATGGCGCAGGTCGGCAGCTTCGTTCCGGCCCGGGCTGCGAGCATCGGAATAGTGGATAGGATTTTCACGCGCGTCGGTGCATACGACGACCTGGCCCGCGGACAGAGCAGCTTCATGGTCGAGATGACCGAGGTGGCAAACATCCTCAACACGGCGACGAAGCGTAGCCTCATTTTGCTCGACGAGATAGGGCGCGGGACGAGCACGTTCGACGGCCTGTGCATCGCATGGGCCGTGGCCGAGTACGTCCATGGCAAGAAGGTCGGCGCCAAGACGATGTTCGCGACGCACTACCACGATTTGACTGGCCTGGAGGACCTCCTGCCAGGCGTCGTGAATTACAACATCGCCGTGCGCGAAGATGCAGACGATATCGTTTTCTTGCGCAAGGTCATTCCCGGCGGGACGAACCGCAGCTACGGCGTCCAGGTGGCGAAGCTGGCGGGTATGCCGCACGACGTAGTCGCAAGGGCTAGGGAGCTGCTTCGCCAGATGGAGTCCGCCGCCCCGCAGCGCACTGGCGAGCCGGGCAAGCGGACTTACACACAGGTCGTTCTTTTCGACGGCCAGAGCCATCACGCAGAGCATCCCGTTCTGGAAGAGCTGCGCGGAATCGACGTTCAAAACATGACGCCTCTGCAGGCGCTGCAGAAGCTGGACGAGCTGAAAAGGAAGGCCGGGGATGGGAAGCCCGGAGATAAAACGGGAGGTGGCTCCGATGGTGAAGATTAAACTCCTCGACGCGCACACAATCGACAAGATAGCCGCAGGCGAAGTGGTCGAGCGCCCCGCTTCCGTCGTCAAGGAGCTGGTCGAGAACGCGCTGGACGCCGGCGCCAAAACGGTCACAGTCGAACTGAAGGACGCAGGGAAGGCGCTCATCCGCGTCTCCGACGACGGATGCGGGATGGCTCCCGACGATGCGGAGCTGGCTTTCGAGCGCCACGCCACCAGCAAGCTCGCCTGCATCGAAGATTTGGACTCGCTGCGCACGCTCGGCTTCCGCGGTGAGGCGCTGTCCAGCATCGGCGCCGTGGCGCGCGTCGAGCTGCTGACCAGGAGCGCGGAGCTGGACGTCGGAACGATGGTCTCCATCGATTTCGGAAAGCTCACGTCGGTCAAGCGCGCTGCGCGCGAGCCCGGAACATCGGTCTATGTCCGCGATTTGTTTCATAACGTGCCAGCGAGGCGCAAGTTCATGCGCGGCGCCAGGTCCGAGCTGGCAAACGTCAGCGACATTGTCGCCAAGACCGCGCTCGCCCACCCGAGCGTCTCGTTCGCATTCATCTCCGACGGCAAGGAGATGGTCAGGACGCGCGGCGACGGCGATTTGCTGCGCGCCATTGCGGACGTCATCGGGAAGGACAGAGCCTCGGAGATGCTGCCAGCGAGCCATTCCAAGAGTGCGATGCGGCTCGATGGCTTCGTCGCACGGCCGTCCGTGACGCGCTCGTCCGTGCAGCACCAGCTGTTCTTCGTAAACGGCCGGCCGGTCTCATCCGCAATCCTCGCCGAAGCGGTCGAAGACGGCTACAGAGGGCTGGTCATGAAGGAGCGCCACCCGATCGTCGTCCTGAACCTGGCAGTTCCGCCGGCCGCGGTCGATGTGAACGTACATCCGACCAAGCGGGAGGTCCGCTTCGGCGACGAGCTGGCAATCTACGAATTCGTAAAGGTCGGAATCCGGGAGGCGCTGTCGAAGGCGAGGCTCATACCGGAGCCAGCGCGGCGCGGGGAGGGGAGCGAGCGCCCGTCGCATGTGACTTCGCTGACTCCGGTCGAAGGAATGCAGGCGAAGCTGGCAATCTCGGAAGATGCCGCCCCTAAGCGGCGCGAGGCTGGCGTCATAGGCGAAGAGCTTCCGCTTCCGCGCGACGCCCGCGCCGTCGGCCAGTTCCTTGACACATACATATTAATCGAGCACGCTGACGGAGTCTTCCTCCTCGACCAGCACGCGGCGCACGAGCGCGTCGTCTTCGAGGCGCTGAAATCGCACGATGTTTCGCACGCGAGGCAGAGCCTCCTCTCACCGATTTCCATCGAGGTCGAGCCGGGCAGGCTGGCGCGCGTGAAGGAGTTCGCCCCGATGCTAGCCGAGCTGGGATTCGAAATGGAGCCGTTCGGCAACCGTGCCGTCCTCGTCAGGGCCGTACCAGTCGTCGCAGGCGAGCTGGAGAGCGCCGAGCGGCTGCACGATTTGGTCGACGACCTGGAGCGCGTGGGGAAGGCCAAAGGCATCGAGTCCCGACGCGACGAGCTGCTGCACAGGGTGGCCTGCCACGCGGCGATACGGGCGGGGGAGCGCCTGACGCTGGAGCGCATGGAGCGGCTCATCGCCGAGATGCGAAGGCTCAAGGTTCCTTACACATGCCCCCACGGCCGACCCGTTGCGCTCGCGTTCTCGAAGGGCGACCTGGAGCGCATGTTCGGGCGCGCTGGATGATTTTTTATCAAAACGGATCGGCCCTGAAAAGGATTTTATGCCCCCTGTTTGATGCCGTGTCGTGCTGCTATCGCTCACAGTGGAAGAGAGAATCGTCCTGCACCTGGGGGACTTCAAAAGCCTGGACGGCAAGTACGAGATGCCCGTCGGCATGACCCAGCGCGGGATAGCCGACAGCGTCGGCGTTCAGCAGAAGCACCTCTCGCGCCACATCCAAAAACTCGTCGCCAGCGGCCTCGCAGAGGAAGCGGCCGCCCGCGTCGCAGGGATGAAGCAGCGCATGAAGATTTACAAGCTCACGTACGACGGCCAGATGCGCGCGAACGAGCTGCGGAGCTTCATCGGCTCCAAAATAGTTCCAATAGTGATGAAGAGCGGTGAGAAGCGGGACATACCCATCTCCGAAATAGACAAGGCCACGTCCGCGCACCTGACTCTCTCCGATATAGTGAGGTATGCGCTCGAGAACGACTCGCTCGACATGGGCGTGCTTGAGAAGGTCGAAGAGGAGAAGCGCCGCGCCGCCGACAAGGAGACGAACCGCGAGGTCATCTACAAGAAAGCGCTGCACGCGGCCTGGAACAGCGGCATCCTCACCCAGTCCGAGCAGCATCTGGTGGAGGTTTTGAGGGAGCACCTGGGCCTGTCGCACGAAGACCACGACCGCATCGAGAAGGAGGTCATGCGCGACATAGACGGGACCGCCCCCGACAGGCGCGAGCTGTACGATGAGCTGTGCGCCATCGCCCACGCAAACGGCGAGCCGCCCGAGGCTGCGAAGCAGATGCTACGGGCGCTCCGCCAGAGGCTCCAGATACCGGAAGACACCGTCTGCTGAAATTTCAATAGTTGAGTGCCAATATTTGAATCCATCTAGATGACACGTATCCTCTTGACTACCTTCTTAGGCGATTCCTGACCCCCGTCCGCCGGCTTGTCCCCGATTTTTTGACCGCAGACGTAGCAAAGAACCGTGTCCTTGGGAAGAATTGTCTGGCAACCTGGGCACGTCACCGTCGCTTCCTCTGGCTTGCCAACCGGTCCCTCGGTCGTTTTCGCCTCCGGCTTGATGTTACTTGTTATCGTCTCCCCGCAGTTGTAACACATGACCGTGTCTGCATCCAGCATCGTATGACATGCCGGGCACTCGAGCCCCACGCCAGGAGGCTGGTCCGCCGCCGGAGCTTCGATAGATGGCGCGTCTTCGGGCGCAGGCGCCGCCAGCGGCACCGCGTCAGCCGATTGCTCCACGATGCTCGATGCGACGTCCCGCGCTTCGATTGGAGCTTCCTCCGCAGGCGCCTTCTCTTCGATTTGCAGCGGGATGATAGGCTCCATCTGCTCCGGTTCGACCGGTGCCTGAACGCCAGCCGGCTGCGGCCCCGAGACTTCCGATGCCTCAATCTGAGCCTTTTCCGACTCCACGAGGTGCGCCTCATGCACGGCACCCCTCGCAGCCATCTCCTTCCTCTTCGTTTCGACCTCGGCCAGCTTGGCCTCCATGTCGCCCTTGATACGCTCGATGTTGCGCCTCTGTGTTTCGAGCTTCTCCCGGATTTGGGCGGCCTCGGCCTCCTTCTCGGCGAGCGCAGCCTCGCGCCTGGCAACGGCGGCGTCCTTCTCGGCGACGGCGCCCTCGCGCACGGCCAGCGCGCTGTCTTTCTCCAGCAGCGCTGCCCTATCCCGTTCGACCTGAGCCTTGGATGAAATCAACTCTGCCCGGAGACTGTTGAGCTCCGCGCTCCTCGCATCGAGCTGCCTTTGTGTTTCCTCGGCGCTGGCGAGTCCGGTCTGGCTCGCGACCAAGCCGTCCCTCTCTGAGGCAAGCCTTTGCTCCGCATCCTTGATGCGGGCCTCCCACTGCTGCATATTCCGCTCTCTTTCAGAAAGCGCAGCTTCGTTCGTTGCGAGCGCCCTCTCGCGCTCCGATAATCGCGTCCCCAGCTCGGCCGACGACTGCGCCTTTGCCGCAAGCTCCGCCTCCTTGGCGGCTATGCCGCTCTCTCTCTCGACAATCCCCGCGCCCGTCTTGGAGAGCGTCTCCTGGAGCGCCCTCATCTTGGCCTCGAACCCGGCCAGCTCCGCTTCTTTCAAAGCGATTCCGCGCTCCTTCTCCGCCAATCCAACATCTTTGGCGGCAACGAGGTTCTCGCG
>Ga0315268_10007352_pt1 | contig 11598 bp, 9 predicted proteins | sample C1_top_MG_FD_204535 | JGI IMG/M metagenome (GOLD analysis project Ga0315268, IMG submission 204535) | Sediment microbial communities from Yellowstone Lake, YNP, Wyoming, USA - C1_top | ecosystem: Environmental > Aquatic > Freshwater > Lake > Sediment | place: USA: Wyoming | collected 2017-08-01 | reverse complement strand
GAGGTAGCGATGCTGACGAAGGCCGAGCGGTCTGCGACGATAACAGCGACTAAGGAGTGTTTAGCGTTGGAGATATACGGGCCTGACCTTGCCAAGCTGTGCGAGGCAGATACGAAGATAGGGTTCAAGATAATGGGTAATCTGGCGCAGCTATTAAGCGATCGGTTAAGGCAAGCCAACCATGATGTAGTAAGGTTAGCCACAGCGTTGAGCGTAGCCTTGAGCTAGGAGGCAAAAGCCTGTATGCGAAAGGTGGAATCATGATTTACTGGGCGCCTCTGTTACATTTCTATCAGCCGACTAACCAGACCCACTGGGTGTTGAGAAAGATATGTGAGGAATCCTACAGGCCTCTGGTGAAGCTGTTTGAGGAGTTACCCCATGCTAGAGTTACGGTGAACATCAATGGTGCTCTCACGGAGCTGCTGGACGATCATGGGATGTCGGATGTTATCACGGGCTTGCGTGATCTGTGCGAGAAGGGGCGGTTGGAGTTTACCGGCTCTGCGAAGTATCACGCTATTCTGCCTCTCATCGGTCAGGATGAGGTGCTGAGGCAGATAGTGCTCAATACTCAGACCAACAAACAGTTCTTCGGCGATTGCTATTCCCCGCAGGGCTTTTTCCCGCCTGAGATGGCCTACAGCCGCGACATAGTGAAACCGATCCTTGAAACAGGACATAAGTGGATTATTATGAGCGGTGTGGCCTGTCCTGTAGACTGGCCTAGCAATGCCGTCCATGGCATAGTGGCGGGCAGGCAGAAGCTGGTAGCGTTCTTCCGTGATGACATATTAAGCAATAAGGTATCGTTTCGCGATCTCGATGCGAGTGGCTTCCTCGAACAATTGAGACAGCTTCGGGGGAACCATAAAGATATCTATGTGATAACGGCCATGGATGCTGAGACCTTCGGACATCATATTAAGAACTGGGAGAAGCTGTTTTTGGGTGAGGTTTACGAGGCACTGGAGCCATTGGAGCCTGTTGGTAAAGGCGGCAAACAGTTGCAGCGTATGGTCGATACACAGAAGGAGATATTCGGAGCGGCCGGCAAGAATGATAAGACGGATATTAAGGTGGTTACCATCAGCGAGCTCATGGAGATATTCCCATTCGGTCAATCTATCGAGCCGCGGGCATCGTCGTGGAGCACTACGCTGGATGATATAAAGGATGGCAATCCTTATCCTTTATGGAACGGTAAAGGCAATGCGCTGCATCAGTTGCAGTGGCAGCATCTCAAGATTGCTATGGACATGACTTACAAGGCAATGAAAGTGGCCACCACTGACGCTATTAAATTACATGCTGATTTGGCGAGGGGGTTGCTGGACAAAGCGTTGCAGAGCGACCAATTCTGGTGGGCCAGCCGCAGGCCGATGTGGGACATCAACCTGATTCACCAGGGCCTGCTGCTGCAGCGAGAGGTTATCCTCAACGCCTATAAGGCGATAAAGATAAGTGATTTGAGCGAGGACGAGAAGTCGGAATATTACTATCGAGTTGTCGCAGGGCGTGACCTGAGGAGCAAGATCACAGACCAGCTTCTTCTCTATGGTTAGGTTTAGCTTGGGATTTTGCGTTTTAGGGGCATCCGCCTCTGGCGGATGCCCCTGCATTTTGTTACTCTGCGCGTAGCTGGAACCTATGTATCGTGAAATACTTTCGTGACTGGGTGAGCCACTGCAACTCTTCTTCCAGCAGCGACAGATGGCCTTCCTCTTCCTTACCCAGTGCCCGGAACATGTTTTTCCCCTTGAGGTCAGGCGTGCTGTCCTCGGCATCTTTATAGAAGGCGATGGCATCTTGCTCGGATTTGATTCCCTGGCGTAGGGCGTCCATCTCACCGGCATCTGCAGTGATTGTGCCGGTGGCCTCTGAGGTTGAGGGAAACTCTGTTTTGTTTATAGGAGCAGTTGCCCTCTTCCATTCCAGCCACTTATTATTGTTCAGCACGGACTTCAACTGCTGCCTCAGCTTGGCTAGATGTCTCAGTTCCTCCTTAGCCAGCCAGTCAAACATATTCTTGCCGTTCCGGTCCCCGGTAGCCCTGGCTGCGTTACGGTAGAACTTGTTGGCCCCTCTTTCCCTCTCTATGCCCAGCTCAAGGGCGTCTACAGGTTTCATGCGCCTCTTCTCCATTCCTCCTCCTTTGAAACCGCAGTCGCCTCCTCAGGCGGACCGGCAACTACAGCATTTCTCCAAGTTTGTATCTCCTCATGCTCAGTGAGTTGGTTACTACGCTGACTGAGCTGAAGGCCATGGCTGCGCCGGCGATTATGGGGTTGAGCAAAAAGCCGTAGAACGGGTAAAGTACTCCGGCAGCTATGGGTATGCTTATGACGTTGTAGAAAAAGGCCCAGAACAGGTTCTGCCTAATCTTACGCATGGTGTAGCAGCTAAGGTCTAATGTGCGGGCTACGTCTCGGAGGTCATCCTTTACCAACACTATGCCGCCGGACTCGATAGCTATGTCGGTACCCGAGCCGATAGCAATGCCGACATCAGCCTGAACCAAAGCCGGGGCATCATTGATGCCGTCACCTACCATAGCCACCCTCTCGCCTTGCTCCTGGAGCCTCTTTATCTCGTTGGCTTTGTCCTCGGGCAGCACCTCAGCCAGTACTCGCTCGATGCCGAGGCTGCGGGCTACGCTCTCCGCTGCGCGACGGTTATCGCCGGTGATCATGACCACTTGCTTTCCCTGTCGTTTGAGCCAGGCAACCGTTTCGAGAGCAGAAGGTTTAGCTGTATCCGCAATCGCTATGATGCCTACAACCTTATCCCCAGCCCCCACAAGCACCACCGTTCTTCCTTCCCCTTCGAGTCGTGTGATGCTGCCTTCAGCAGCCTTTATATCTACACCCTTGTCGGCGAACAGTTTTCTGTTCCCCACAAGGATAGTGATTTTGTCGTATTTTGCCTCTACGCCTTTGCCTGCGATAGCTGTGAAGCTATCTATCTCGGGGATAGCTAGTTTTCTCTCCTCGGCCTTGGCGACGATAGCCTCGCTGAGGTGGTGCTCCGAGCGCCTCTCGGCCGCTGCAGCCAGTTTGAGTATATCGTCGGCGGAATGTGGGTTGTATACCGGGATAATGTCGGTGACCTCGGGCTTGCCCCGGGTCAGGGTGCCTGTTTTATCGAAGACTACGGTATCTACCTGGCAGGCCCTCTCTAGAGTGGCAGCGTCCCTGATGAGAATGCCGCTCTCTGCGCCTTTACCTGTGCCCACTATCACCGCTGTGGGCGTGGCCAGGCCCAAGGCGCAGGGACAGGCGATAATGATTACAGCGATAAATGCGGTGAGGCTGAATGACAGGGCTGACCCCGATAGATACCAGGCGAGGAAGGTTATCAGGCCGATACCGAGTACGGTGGGAACGAAATAGGCAGATACTGTGTCCGCCAGCCTCTGCACGGGCGCCTTGCTGCCCTGAGCCTCCTCCACCAGCCTCACAATCTGGGCGAGGGCAGTGTCGCTGCCTACCCTTGCAGCCTTGAACTTGAGCCAACCGCTCTTATTCATGGTGCCGCCTATGACCTCATCTCCGACGTTCTTTTCTACAGGTATGCTCTCGCCAGTCAGGAGCGATTGGTCGACCGAAGAGCTTCCCTCGAGAACTACGCCGTCCACAGGTACATTGCTCCCTGGCTTCACTATGACTGTATCACCCACGACGACTTCGTCCACAGGTATCTCCTGCTCCTTGATGTCTCTGACCACCAGCGCTGTCTTGGGCTGCAGTTCCAGCAGCTTGCGGATTGACTGAGAAGTCCTTCCCTTAGCCAGCGCTTCCAGCATCCTTCCCAGCAGGATGAACACGATAAGCATTCCTGCCACTTCGTAGTAAAGGTCATGGCTCGTGTAGTTAGGCCTCCCTATCCAGATAAGAATCGATATTGCCAGGCTGTAGAGATATGCGGTGCCTGTGCCCAGCGCGACAAGAGTATCCATGCTGGCGCGGTAGCTCTTGACCACGGCCCTGAAGCCTACGGTATAAAATTGGTAACCCGCGCCAATTATGGGTGTGGCGAGCAGCAACTGGAGCAGGGCCATGCTCCAGTCTGGTATGGAGGGCTCCGGTAGCTTCACGTGGGGGCCCATGGCGAAGTAGAGCAGAGGCGCGGCGAAAACCAAAGATATAATGAACTTGATCCTCAGCGTCCTTATCTCGCGCTGCCGGGCCTCTTTCTCGCGGTCAACAGTGGTCTCCTCTAAAGGGGTATAGCCGGCATCCTTAATCGCTTTCTTAATAATCTCTTTGCTGGTCAATGCCGGGTCGAAGACTATCTTCGCCCTTTCATTGAGGAAAAGCTGGCTGGAGACTATGCCCTTGACCCCTTTGAGCGCTGCCTCCACGATGCCCAAGCAGTGGGCGTTGTCCATGCCGATGACCTTGATGTTAAGGTACTGGGCCTCCTCCTTGAGTACGCCGTATCCTGCCTCCTTTATCGCCTCCTCCAGCGCTTGAGGGCTTGCTTTGCTTGGGTCGTACTCCACATACGCCTTCTCGGTGGCGAAGTTGACCGCAGCCTTGGAGACTCCCTCTACCTTGTTCAGGGACTCCTCTATAGATACTGCGCAGGAGGCGCAGTGCATGCCGGTTATGGGGATAGTAGCTTTCTCTAACGGCTCACCGCCCTCGCTCAGTTGAAGGGGTTTCGCTTCGGTGGCTGGAGATAGAAGCAAGCCTTTCTGGGCGAGAAACTTATCGCGGCATCCCGGGCTGCAAAAATAGTATGTTTTGCCCTCGTGTTCTACACTGAGAGCCGTCTTCTCATCTACTTCCATTCCGCAAATCGGGTCTATTGCCATTGAGTTATCCTATCTACTTGGGCCGCTGTGCTTTGATCATGAGCAACTGCTTGACGTCGTTCAGGTCTTGCTCGGACTCTACTTTGAGGAACAGCCAGTGCCCTTCGGGATAAGGGTGGGCATCTTCGATAATCTTGCTGGCTTTCTTACTGAGACCTGAGCCCAGAGCCTTCTCCGTCTGAGCTTGGCTGATAATAATCTGTGCTGTGAAGCTATCCTGACCAGGATATAGCGACAGCAAGGCCTTGCCCCCTTTGCGGAATCGCAATGCCCATCCGTAATTCTTGCCGTAAAAGGCGAAATCGCTCTTCAGTCGGTAGCTGTCCGCAATGAAACTCGTTAGATTTTCCCACAATGGACATTTGGAGCTAAGCGCAGCAACTATCTCTGCCATTGTAGGTTTATGTTCTTTGTCAGTGAATGCGCCAATTGCCATGGTGAATAAGCCAATCTTGACTAGGCGAATTTATTCTCCTTGTGCTTCTGGGCGATGGTGTTGGCCAGATTATCAAGGGCCTTGAAATCGGCCTCTTTAGGATAGCCCTTGCACAGCACCGGCGGCAGTACCTCTACCTTCAGATTAGGCATCATAGCGCTGAGTGTCTCAACTGTCTTGCCTCCCCAGCCGTAGGAACCGATGATAGAGGCGAACTTAAGTCTTGGCCTCAGGGCGTTTGCCACGAACACCGCAGGTATCACGCCGGGATGTGGCCCAGCCAGTACAGTGGGTACGCCTACCACTATGGTTGGCGCATCTACCAGTGCCATTGCTAGCTTCCCGAGGTCAGTTACCGTGAGGTCGAATTGTTTTACTGTGATGCCTCTCTCTGTCAAAGCCTCGACAAGATGCCTGACCATCTTCTGGGTGCTGCCGTGCATTGAAATATAGGGTAGTACTACAATATTTTTGGGCTCATCGAAGACCCAGCTTCGATAGGCTCTCATGATAAACTCTGGCTTGTTATGCAAGGGACCGTGGCTGGGGGCAATTATATCGATGGGATAGCTTTTCAGCCTCTCCAGGTGCTTCTGGATGTTCGACCAGAATGGCATCATGATTTCCGCAAAATATCTCTTGGCTGCCTCGTAGACCCGTCCTTCGTCGGTAACAAACAACTCGTTTGTGGCAAGATGAGAACCGAAGAGGTCGCAGGGGAAAAGTATCTTATCTTCTCTCAAGTAGGTGAGCATTGTCTCGGGCCAGTGAACCCAGGGAGCATGGATGAATTCTAGAGTTCTATTTCCCAGGGAGATGGTATCTTTGTCGTTTACCGTGATGAATTTTCCTTCGGGAATCAGGAGCAGGTCAATTAGAAAGTCCTTGCACCTGGGCGTGCAGACAAGCTTTGCTTCGGGGTATCTTTCCAGGATGGTAGGCAGGCTGCCGGAATGGTCCTGCTCTGCGTGATTGGCGATAACATAGTCTATCTTCTTAACTCCGACTTCGTTCAAATGGCCTATCAACACTTCCGTCATGCTGGGGTCTACCGTTTCGATAAGAGCTGTTTTCTCGCTCCCCTTGATGAGATATGAGTTGTAGCTTGTGCCATCGGGCAGCGGTATCAGCGAGTCGAACAGCCGCCTGTCCCAGTCGATCGCTCCCACATAGAAGACTCCCTCAGCCAGTGTAACCTTACTCATCGATCTGCCTCCTCGGTTAGTTCAGCGCAAATTCTGTTAGAGCGCTTTCTTTTCAGCCCGAATGCCAGAGAAGGGCCCCCCGAGGCCTTATCACCTCAGCCAGCACAGCCCCATCCCCGCCTCGGGAGGCCCCACACACAATCTACATCCCTAACTCGGAGCGCGTTTTGATGAATGACAATAGGTTGTCGCGCGCTATCATGCCCACGATGGTTTCGTTCTCCACCACCGGCAACTGGTTGATGTCTTCAGAGGTCAACAGTTGCAATACATCCGAGAGGTCGTCGGATGGCCGCACCGACTTAAGTCTAGCTAAAGGCGTCATGGTCTCCTGCACGGTCTTGGTAAGCCGATGGTCGCGAGACACTCCTTTTACGTCATTTAGTGTTACCAGCCCTAACAAGTGGCTATTCTCCACCACCGGGAAACAGCGGCGGCCGGTGCCTAGAATGTAATCGTGCACCAGTTGCTCTATCGTGATCCTGGGGTCGACTGCCGGGCAATCCCGTGTCATCGCTTCACTGACCTTATGGCCGCGAAGCATATCTTGGAAAGTCACCTGCTGGTAGCTTCCGGCCGCTGCATTCTCCAAAAACCAGCCGATGAGGGCTATCCACAGCCCGTTGAACCAGTTGCCCCAGAAGATCCAGAAAATACCGCCGAAAATTAAGGCATAGCCCATGCCTCTGCCGATAGTGGCGGCGACCCGGGTCGCGCTGCGCAGATTTTTGGTACGCCACCAGATGATGGACCGCAGCACACGTCCGCCGTCCAGGGGAAATCCTGGGATCAAATTGAATCCGGCAAGAACGGCGTTGATCCAGGCAAGCCAGAATGTTAGAGCTGTGGCGGGCTCGCTTGCTCCTTCTGTAGCTACATGTATGCCCCAGAATATGCCTGCAATGACCAGGCTGCTCCCGGGGCCAGCCAGAGCCATACGGAACTCGACGCCAGGACTTTCTGGTTCCTTGCTTATCTGCGATACCCCGCCGAAGACAAAGAGGGTGATGGACTTGACGGGGATGCCTGCGGCCTGGGCTATCACGCTATGTGATAGCTCGTGGGCTAGCACTGAGCCGAAGAAAAGGAGGCTGGTAGCCAGGCCGATACCCCAGTAGGTTGCCTGATTCCAGTCAGGGTAGACGGTTGGGAAATAACCGTCTGCCAGTGCCCAGGTTGCCAACGCGAAGATGATAAACCAGGAATAGTGCAGCCTTATCGAGATACCGAAGAAAGTCCCTAGAGGTATTCCTCCCTTTAGCACTTCGTTGCTCCTCTGCGAATTGGCGATACTCAAGCAAAGTATACACTCGACAGGTTCTCTGTCAAGGCAGGGCTAGGGCTTTGCCTCTTAGCATAGCTCCACATCGCGATCAGAGTATATAGCATCGTCCTTGAGGATTCTTATCAAACGCACTGTCCGCATAGTTCCCCTGTCGAGAGCGTCAACAAAGGCGGAGGATAGTCCCACCCCGGCGAGCATAGCAAAGAAGGTATTGTTTATTGCCGGGCGCAGCCGCCTGGGGGCACCGGCAGAGACATTGTTTATCCAGACGGTAGTCCTTATCGGTGGGTCGAAAATCTCCGAAAAAGCAGGAAGAAGTTCGAGCAATGTCTTTGCGTGGCGCTGGCCTGCATCACTGGTAACATGCAGCACGCCTGGGTCTATAATGATGCGTTTGTTTGAGATGCCGGACTCATTGGCGGCTGCCACCAGAACTGCAGCGGACTTCAATATATCCTCCGTGCTGTTAAGTGCTGTTGGACTGGATACAGCAAGAATCGCCTCTGCCTTGTACCGTGCAATCAAGGGTAGGATCTCCGCGAGCTTTTCCTTATCAAGTGATACGTAATTTACAATAGGGGGGCGCTTGCAGACTCGGAGACCAGCCTCAAGAGTATCAGCCCTGTTTGAACTGAGGCATAGTTGACAGTCAACTGCTCCCTGAACTGTCTCAACTGCGAATTTCATTATCTCGGGATCATCGTATCGCTGCTGGAGGTTGATATCTAATATGTCGGCACCTGCTTCGATGCAGTCACTTGCCAGCTCCTGCAGGAAATCAATACGTTCCTTCTTGACCCTGTCTGCTGCCTTCTGGCTGATGGATTCAGCTAGGCGTGGTTTAAGTGCTTCTGAGACCCTTCTGTTCCTGGTCGTTATATTGTTGGCAATAGCGAGCATGAAATCCTCCTTGCACACAATTTATACTTATGTTAGCAATCTAAATATCAAGAAGTCATAAAATGGGGATGAAAAAGGTTAAAAAGTTATCACATATAGTGAGAGCTATGCTTTTCTAATCGACGCTCTTTATAACCCAATTTTGGGGGGCTTTGGGGCTGGGGAACACCCCAGCCCCAAAGTATAAGCTGTCATTATCGATTCTACGCGGGCTGCAGTTGTGAGGTGCAGTTCGGGCAGCGGGTGGCTTTAATCGGTATCTTGGACACACAGTAAGGGCAATCCTTGGTTGTTGGTGCTGCTGCCACCTTCGGCGCTTCCGCCCGGCGACGCATGTTGTTGATTGCCCGGATGAGCAAGAAAATCACAAAGGCTATTATCAGGAAGGTGAATACAACATTGACAAAGTTGCCATAGTTTTCCGTTACTGCGCCGGCTGCCTGGGCATCAGAGATAGTTAAGTAGGGTGGGGGAACAGTCTTTCCACTCTTTAAAAGCACGAAAAGGTTGGTGAAATCAACTTTCCCCAGGGCCAGGCTTATGGGAGGCATGATTATGTCTCTTACCAGCGATGTGACTATAGTGCCGAACGCTGCGCCGATTATGATGCCGACCGCCATGTCGACCACGCTGCCCCGCATGATGAACTCTTTGAAATCTTTTAGCATTTCCTCTCTCCTTTCTGCTTAGTTGCTGTGATTGTATCATGGGAATCAACAAGTTCTCAACCGTTCAGGTGCCGAAAGGGATACCCAACACCCGGATGGCTATGGTTAGGTGAGCCACTACGGATAATTCTCAGCATCCGACTGTGGAGAGTCTTTCGCCTGCAGTTCCATCATCTTCATCCGTGGGTCTTGCATGGCTCAGGTGCTCTATCGTGCTGATTGCACCCGTTTCTATCTCTAACAGCCTTCTTTCAATAGGCTCTTCGAATTCAGTGCGCGAGGGTGGTCGGCGTCCGGCCAGAGCCTTCTGGAGCCGTGCCTGGTTCTCCAGCTTGCTGATGAGGTTCTCCACAGCCGCTCCCCAGGTGAAGTAAGCAGCAGTGCGTTGGGCCTCGCTCCTGATCCTGGCATCCTCGTCAGGGCATTCCCTGAGGTACATGAGATAGCCCTCTATCTCCCTGGGGTCGGAGGTCTCCAGGACAAAGGCATTGTGGTAGGGGATGGCGTAGTCCTCGCCGGTGCTGCCTGTGAAGGCGATGCCTCCGGCTGCCATGGTCTCCAGCCCAACTATGCCGAAGGGCTCATGTCCGCTGTTCGCCAGCACTGCATCGGAAGCCCGGTAGATGATGCGCAGGAAGTCTTGGGGCAGGTGGAACTTGATGTCGATAACATCAGCCTGGCAGCTATCGTGCAGTGCCCGAAAATAGGAGTCCGGGCCCGCCTCTGACGGGTCACTGGCCTCGCCGACACTCAATCCCAGTTCTCTGGCCCTGCCCAGCACCTCCATCCCGTGGGCCTCGAGTCCGCCTCTGGCCAGGAGCACCGCCCTCAAGCCTCTCTGCTTCAACCTGGCTACAGACTCCACAGCCATGTGCCAGCGCTTGTCGGGGTCCCAGCGGGCTACCTTGGTCAGCACCATGCCCCGCTCAATGGATAGGCATTGTCTCAACTGCTGCACCTTGTCTACATCCACAGGCTCCAACAGCCTCTTGGGGATGCCGTTGGGGATGACGAGGGGGTTCAAGCCCATGCCCCACATGATATGCTTCATGTAGCGGCTGACCGTGGTGATGGTGGTGGTGAAGTTGAGTCTCCCCCAGTCGATGCGGTTGAAAGACATGGTATTGTTGGCATTCCAAAATAATATCGCTTTGTCCCTCAGTCCGCGCTGATGGAGGAGGTCGCTGATGCGGCACATCGCCTCGGTAGTATGCCACTCCTCGCCCAAGATAGCCACCAGCTTGCCCTGGGATATAGCAGGCGCTGCGACATGTTCCACCACATAGTCCGGCAGGGACTGGTTGAAGTCGTTGAGCTTGCCCTCTTCATTATCGTAGACGCCCTTGGGGTGATACTGGCTTATCCACTGGCACCAGCGGTGCAGGACCAGACTGCCATCCTGGGATATTTCCTCCCCGGGGAGTTTGGGGTCGCCGATGAAGAAGACATGGACGGGGAAGCCCATGTCTGCCAAAGTCTCGGATAAATTCGCCACCCTGACGCCCAACCCGCCAGCCAGGGAGTAGGGGTCCTGGCCTTCAAAGGAGACTATTATGAACACCGTGTTTTCGGTCGTGATGCCTCGCGCTTTCATATTGACTTTCCTCGTTGCTGAAAAACTGGACGAATTGCTAAACGTCATGGCAGGAACTCCAAAATAGCTCTAAGGAAAACCACTAGCGGATTTCAGAAGCACGATGCCACTTGATTCAGCAACAACATGAATGGCATAAGCCAAAACACTCAGGCAATCGTAAGTTTCAACTGTGACGCCGTATCTGACCACCTCCCCTCTCCCTTCTCGCCGAAGTTGTCCATCCAATGAACTTGCACGACTTGACCTTGGCCAGCCGATTTATGTAAGAGCCAGGGCGCTTGCTTCATCCAGTGGTTAGGTTGTGCCATCTTTCAGTGCATCGATTATCGCTTTATTGAATCTTGGCAAGTCACTCGGCTTGCGCGCAGTTATGAGTTTCCCATCTTGAACCACTGGTTCGTCAACCCAGTTTGCGCCGGCGTTCTTCAAGTCTACTGCCACCGAGGGCCAGGAGGTAACACGGCGTCCTCTAACGACATCGGCTGAGATAAGCATCTGAGGCCCATGGCAAACAGCAGCTACAACTTTGCCCGAATCAAATGCCTTTCTCACCAAATCTATCATGGGCTGATGCAGGCGCATCCTGTCAGGAGCATAACCACCGGGGATGATGATTGCATCGAAATCCTGAATGTTGACCTTGTCGGCAGTGGTATCCACCTTGATTTTTGCCTTGCCTCTCTTCCCC
>Ga0315268_10007351_pt1 | contig 11598 bp, 6 predicted proteins | sample C1_top_MG_FD_204535 | JGI IMG/M metagenome (GOLD analysis project Ga0315268, IMG submission 204535) | Sediment microbial communities from Yellowstone Lake, YNP, Wyoming, USA - C1_top | ecosystem: Environmental > Aquatic > Freshwater > Lake > Sediment | place: USA: Wyoming | collected 2017-08-01 | reverse complement strand
CACGTAGAAGCTGGACTTCGAAGCTTCGACTTGCGTATGCCTGAGGAACATAACCGCCGATTAGTGGATCATGTGTCCAAATATCTGTTTGCTCCAACAGAAACTGCAAGAAGAAATTTAGAGAAGGAGAGTGTTTGGGGCAACATCTATGTGACTGGTAACACTGTTGTCGACGCGGTGATACAACACCTTCCTTTAGCTGAGAAGAAGTCACACATCATGGACGAGATCCGTTTTAAGCGATTTGCGTTGGTTACGGCGCATCGAGCGGAAAACGTTGACGACCCAAATGTGCTCAGAAGCTTTGTTGAGGCTTTTGCAAAGGCTCCTATCCCTGTGGTGTATCCGATTCATCCAAGAAGTAGAAAACGGTTGCGCCAACAAAAAATGTGGGGCAAGTTTAGAAGAGCTGAGAACGTTCAACTTTTGCCGCCATTGGGTTATTTTGATTTTCTTGTCCTCATGAAACACTGCGAAATGATAATCACTGATTCTGGCGGAATACAGGAAGAGGTTACTGCTCCAGCCCTGCGAAAGTCGGTTTTAGTAATTAGATTATCGACTGAGAGACCGGAGGCTGTGGAAGGGGGTTTCGCAAAAGTAATCGGTGTTAATGAAGATGATATTTTGGATGCGATGAAAGATGTGTTAAGTGAAAGGCGTGAATTGCCCGAGATATCGCCTTATGGAGACGGAACAGCTGCTGAAAAGATTGTTGAGATTTTGATGCGTGAGGAGCTCAGATAGTCAGTGTGTGGTTTTGTGTTTGTGTGTGCAATTGAGGTAGGCCCCTCTATTTGGCTTCAAATATGTTATTTTCGGTTGTGACCGTTTGGAGTGTAGTGTTGTTTGGTTTTTGGATGCGCGCGCAGACTGCGCTTAACTCACTATTGTCATGAGCCCTTGACTTATTCATGCACTTTACTCTTTTCTATAACTGAAAACGTACAGTTTTCCGTTACCGAAGCCTTCTGGGTGGCCATAGACTTGCAGACTGTTTTCTTTGGCTTTAGATAAGACTTCGTTAAACTCTTCTGTGCCTACTCTGGGCTCGGTGACAATGAAATAGGCGACTTTGGTGTTTGTGTAATTCATGGACCATAGCATCCATCGTGGAGAGGGGTCTCGGCTCATGTTGACAAATAGGTCATGTCCAATTTTGCTTTGTTCCCCGAAGTAGTAGGCTCTTGGATTATTGATTCCCACGATCACCTCGCCTGCAAAAATAGTCCAAATATCACCAATAACATTGTATTTTTCATATGTGTTCTCTTCAATGTATTTCACAGCCTCCAACTCATACCATGTTGTCTGTAAAGGAGCCACGTGTGGGTAAGCAGCGCTTAAAGAAAATGTTATCCATCCTCCTAGGAGCACAGGGATTAAGATGTTTATTGCGAGTAATAGACTCACAACACGAAAGACATCACTTTTCGACATGGTCTTTAGACCAGCAAATGTTATGGTTGAGGGAGATCTTGCTTTCACAAAAGTCTTGAGTGAGGAAAGGATTGCGAAAATTGCGAGTGCCACAAATGGAGCGGCTATGAAGCCGCTGAATACCCAGAGTCTTTCTTCGTTAATCGGAAGCCCTGACATGAAGAGTTTGAGGATTCTGTAGTCGACTAAGATTATTAGAAACGCGGTGAAAAGGAAATAGATGCGTATCCGAATTTTGTCATTGGGATTTCTTCTCAGATTATACAATTGATATATCATCGATAGAAGTGCAAGCAAAGGACCAACAATAATGAGAAGTATAGTCTTAAGGTCAAAACCGTGCACGAGTTCTCCTAAGAAAAACAGGCCAACGATTTCTTGAAGTGGCAATTCATAGAATTTGTCTAAAGTGAAAACGGCATTTGAGGTGGAGTCGAAAAACTTCATGTAAATGAAGGAAAGCGGTAGAAGACTGAGACAAACTACGGATGAGACCACTAGGAGAATTCTTGCGTTTATTGACGAAGGCTTTTTTTCGCCTTCATATGTTTTGAAGGCTAGGGTTAAGAAGAGAAGAGAAAAGGACATGATTCCAGTTAAGTAGTGTGAAAGAAAGGAAAAGACAGAGAAAATCACCATGTAATAGGTAGTTTTAGAATCGTTTGTAGACAGATGCCTCAACATAAAGTATAATGAGTAGAAGAAAAAGATGAAGCCTAGACTGTTGGGCACTGAGATTGCTCCAAAATAGGTTGCATATGGGAAGACAGAAACTAGTAGACTGGAGAGGATGGAAGCGTTTTCGCTTACACCGAGAGTCTTGGTTGTCAGAAAGGAGGCAACGGGGATGAAAGCCCCCCACAGAACAGGAACAAGAAAAAGGTGAACATATAGAAGGTCTAGACTAAACATTCGAGCAAGAATTGTGCTTAGCGCGGCTTGTAGATTTATGCCTTTGAACATTTCAAAAACGAATGTTGAAACCGGCATTGTAGGCCGCCACCCTGTCCATCCGTGAAGAACGGCGTTGTCGAACACAAGTCTGGTTCTGCCTAAAATCATTTGTTGCCCGCTGAGATCACCTGCGGGGAAGATTATAGAGAATAGGGAATGAATGAGAATTGAGTGACTGATTATGAAGAGCAATTTGTGCGTTGTTTTCTCAGCTGTGAAGATGATGGTAAACAGAAGAAATGTTGCAATGAATAATGTTGAGTTAAAGGCTGGATGCAAAACTTGCCAGACTGTATGCGCTTCTCCAGTTCGAGAGGCTATGAGCAAGTAGAAAGAGAGGGCAGTAAAAAGCAAATAGAGAAGCTCGCTGATGCGTAGAAGCTTGGATGTCTGATTAGCGAGTGTCACTCTTATTTTTCATCCTTCTATTTGACAAAGAGGAAATTGTTGTTGTGATTAGGAGAACCATAGTGAACATTGGAACATCGAGATTGTGGATTATCATGACGAGCCAGCCAACGAAGCCAAGAAGCATGATCAACAACAAGACTCCAAACATCAAACTAGAAAAGGCATCTTCTTTCTCGAAAAAGGCTTGTGCCAGAAATATTGCGTTTATCATGAAATATAGGACGAAAGCGATGATCCCGATGGCAAACGACTGAATTGTACTTAAATTTACGTAAATTGTGAAAATAAGAGTGCAAGAAATTAAAGTGGCAAGAAAGTGTGAATCATTGGTTATGGATCTCTCCAGTTTGTGGAGTTGAATTGAACCTATCATTTTTGCATCGCCACGGACCCATTAATTAAGCTCTTCCTACTTAAAAAATCAAGATGTGGAGAGTTTTTCGTTTTAGGTATATTTTAATCAGATTAATTCACGATGAGCATAGGTCCTATTCAAATGAGTGCATAAATAGGAAGTGTACGGGAACAATGTATAAGTATTTCAAATTGTGCAATTATCTGTGGAAAGAAGTCGATATCGTTTTCGTTTGTTAAGTGGGAGGATGAGTGTTAGAGAGTGAAGCGAAAGTCTCTTGCAGCAACAATTATTTTTATGTTAATTGCTCCTTTGTTCTCATTTTCCGTTGGACAATCAGATACCAATCCCGGTCTGACGCCCTTTACTCCCCATGAAACTAGGGTTTTGGTTGTTTCTCCAGCCGATGTTTATTATAGCGGAGCCAACTATTTGGTGGCAGATCTTGCGCGGTACGGTTTTAACATTACTCTTGATGCTTCCAATGATGCTGTCGCTACTAACTATTTGAATGAATCGAAAACATCTGACCTCAGTCAATACGACGTTGTAATCGTCCAGGGTATTCTCGGTTTCCCAACCTCAAGAGTATCAGTCGCAGAGGTTGCTCATTTCACAAGTTATCGTGGAATTCTCATTTTGGTAGGTAATGCATTGTTCGTGAATGAATCGAGTGGAGACTGGTGGGGTTTTGGCAGCGAACCAGTTCGAAAGGTAGAACAAAGATTGGGAGTAGACTTCACTGGTTTCCTAGGTACGGGCGGGGCTTGGCACAATAATGGAATGTTTACGTTGATGGACAATTCAATAGAAGGATTGCCCTCATCATTGTCGTATGTAACTGAACATTATGGCAGCATAGATTTTCAAATGGATTTGGATTTCGCAACCAACGAAACACGCGAGATCTATGAATTCGATATTACTTCGAGTCCTTCGCCAAGCTTGGTGGACAAGTGGACTCTTGGTGTAACATATCATGAAGGCGTTGATGGTGTTGGAATCTATGTCCAAGGCGCATACATCTATGGCGTTGGATCAGGAACAGAGATAAACTATTTTGGACTCACTGACACTCAAAAAAGATCTTCGCTTCTCGGCTCCCTGATCGCTTACGCGCTCAAGAGGGATATTAACACCATAATTAAGCCTCAGCCGTTGGCAACTATGCGACTTGACGGCGTTGGTCAGTACTTCTTTCAGACATACTTGAATGCATGCCTCTTCAATTTTAACTCCATTATTGAAGACCATAATGTCACGCCCTCAATCAGTTTCATTGACTTTCAGGATAGTGCGCCAGATTATTGGAGAGCAGTGTCTCCAGAAGTCCTGTCTAAACTTAATGGAGAGTATAGAGACTGGGAATACAGCCCAGCTTTGAGAAACAAAAACACAACCTCATGGGCGCAAAGTGAAACCCAAACCTTGATCAAAGAAATGAGAGGCAATTATTCATCTTTAGGACTAGATCAATTCTCCACAATAACTACAAGCCCGGGTAATTGGGACAACGGAATATTAGGCTCCTCGGCAAATGAGAACGTGTACTTAATTGACTCAGCCGGAGAAGCGGTTGACCTAGTGAATCGCTTCTCAGAATGGTGGAGTCTTAGAGTTGCTTCGAAGGTTATTGTTCATAGCAGCGTGCAGATGGCGCCTGACTATGCTGGAACTGCCTTTGCTGAGAACTTCACTCAATCAGCGAAGACAGACAAAAACGCTCTTCATGCTAGATACTTCTATAATCGTGGTTCATTGGCACTTGCTGTAGTGAACGGATTTCCAGCTTTCGTTTTTTACGTGCCTAATTTTAGATGGAATGAAGTTGGAACTTACAGTTTACGAACAGTTTTTCGCAACCTAACGTCTGAGGTCCCAGACATTAGGTTTGTTCCCCTCATGGAGGCTGGCTTGTACTTTGGCAATAAATGGGCGCGCATAGGGAATGCTAGCAGAAGCGGCTCGATTATTGAATTTGACGTTGATGCCTCCGAAATACCCAGCGTAGTGAACATAGAAAAGGGTATGCTATGGCTAAGAGTGGATGCAAACAAGTCGATTCAAGGAGTTGAAATCGATAATAATCCTTGGTTCTACTTTGATAATGGCTCAATTCGCATGCCTGCACCGTCAGGTTCATCACATGTCAAAATAACCCTTGGAGCGGCGCCTAGCCCAAGAATCGCAGGAAGCAGGTATAAAGTTGTGGAAGCTCGTTATGACGGTTACCGCTTTAATGTTTCAATCTCTAGCGCTCCGGGCCTTAACGTCTCTGTTGATTTATTCCTCCCACAGGTTGGCCCATTCCGAAACGCTACTTGGAGCGTATATTCTATTGAGGATGCAGGAAATTATTATTTTGACCCTCAACCGCGTATGCTCACATTTTGGGCGATTTCAGACGGTTTTGTAACCTTTGAAGCCGGTCTCTTTTGGACTACCGAGCAAACACGCCCATGGTACAACTCGAGCGTCACAATAACGGTTAACGTTACTGTGTTTAGAATTGGCGAAAGAAACGTGACTTTAAGTTACCACGTGAGCGACAGATGGATCAACCTGACGATGGCACAAACAGACCGGTTATGGTCTGCAGCGATTCCGGCGATGCCCTACGGGACAGTTGTTGAATACAAGGTTTTTGTTCAGGATGCAGAGGGGCATTGGCTGGTCTCAGGAGAGCTCAGTTATAATGTTATTGACGATGCTCCTCCAGAGGTTGGAGATCCCACATGGAATCCTTTAGATCCAGCTGTAAATCAGTCGGTCTCAGTCAGTGTTTCTGTAACCAAGCCTATAAACTCCAGCGGCGTTCGAAAGGTTGTTTTATATTATTTTCTGGGCAGCGGGATTTCAGCAGTAACGGAGGCCACATCGATAAACATGACCCTTGAGAATGATAACATGTGGATAGCGGTTATTCCAGGTCAGAGTGATGGTGCGACAGTGTCGTTTTTTATTTCTGCTTACGACAAAGCAGGAAATGTTGAACAAACGGCATTTTATAGTTATGAAGTAGGCGAATCTCCCGTTTTCCCCTTTTTGTCGTTTCAAATCATGCTTATCGGAATTAGTATCGTCAGCGGGATTGGAATAGTATTGTACTACGTTAAGTCCAGAAAAAACAAGCGGAAGACGATGAAAGTTCAATAACTATGTGCGTGATATCTTTAGCGTTTTCCTCCATGGCTACATGTACAAACGTGCTCAGCGTTTAGCCTAGTCTATTTTGGTTTCCCAACCCCCGAAAAACTACTCTTGCCTTTTGAGCTTCCTCCGGATCAATTATGTGACGTGCATCAACAATGGCACAAGGCGACAACATTAACTGCGCGCGCGCAATTGTTAAGAGTGTCCAGTGATCTCGCAAATATTGTAGTGCCTCATCGAGTCGCCAGAAAAGGATGGTTCAGACATAAGCAAGATGCTGTGCAAAAGCTTTTCTTTGATGCGAAACATCTAGGACAATGGTTGAATAACAAAAACATTTCTTTTGATATAGAAGTAATTCGCAAGCCATTTCCAAATGACATAGTGCCGCTTTTTTATCTGTCCTGGGAAATTCACGTCGAAATTAGGAAACCATGCACGCGCAACCAATGAAAAACAGATTGTGCTTACACTATGCCTTTGCGTTTTCATGTCTTTCCAGCGCGCGCTTTTGGCTAGAATTGAAATATATTTATCAGTCTTTCGATCATATTTAGTAAGAAGTTGAGTAAACGGCTTAAGGGTCCGAGTTGGCTTAGCATTTCTTTCAGGTTGTTTATGTCTTGTTTGTTGATCGCTTTCGTTATTAGTATGCTTATGAGGAAGGTGGATAGGAAGATTGTTATGCCGATGGCTAGTTGTATCCAGCTGTTGAAGCTTAGCTGCGAAAGGATTGCGTAGGTGATGGCGGCGGCTATTCCTGATGATAGGAGTATTTTGGTGGATGAGGCCCAGTCTACAGTGACGCTGTAGTGTTTTTTTATCCAGTGTAAGCCTATTATGAGGCTTGGGATTCCAGCGGTGAGGGTTGTGATAATCAGACCTATTATCCCAAATTTTGGGATTAGTATTAGGCTTAAGGGAAATCCTATGGCTGACGTGACCAGAGTTAGTTTTAGGTTGAATTTGGTTTCTCCTTGGCTGTTTATGAGGTTTCCGAGGCTTAGGTTTCCTAAGGCAGAGTAGAGGTAGCTAATCGCGAGTAATGCCAGAAATAGTGGTGCGTCCCCGTATTTTTCGCCGAACAGTGTGGAGACTGCTGGTTGTGCGAGGGTTATTATGGCGGTTGCTGCTGGTACGACGAGGAGCGCTGCGTATTTTACTGAAAACTGGAAAACGTTTCTTAGTGTTTCTTTTTCTTTTTGTGGGTCAAGTTTGGAGAAGGCTGGGAACAGTATGGTTGTTATTGGTGTGGCGAAGAAGGTGATTAATACGGCGAAGTTTGTGGCTACCGCATAGTTGCCGATCAGCAGGTCTGTGGCGTAGATGGCTATTAGGAAGTTGTAGAATTGTGTGAGGAAGCCGCTTATGATAGCTGAAATTGATAAGGGCAGTCCGTATTTGAACATGACTTTTATGTTTTTTACAATTTCTGGTCTGTCGTCGTTTAGTTTGTGCAGTTTTTTGTAGAGAGCGAGGTAGGTCATTAGTATACTGGCGAGTCCAATGATTACGTAAGCTATTGTGTTTCCGAGTATTGCTCCGAAGGTACCTAGACCTACAATTATGAGGATGGGGACTAAAACGGTTTTGATGATTGATTGACCTACCATTGTGATGCTGTTTAGCTCCATTTTTTCAACGCCTGTGAAGGCGGATTGGGCGGCTGTTAGAAGGGCTCCTGCTAGGATGGTAAAGGATGCCATTTCGATTAACGGTTTTATGTCGGGGCGTTGGAAAATGCTTGTTGCCAAGAAACCTGAAAGCAAAAATGAAATGAAAGAGAGCGATAAGCCCAGGGCCAGTTCGAAGATCAGTCCAGCAATTAAGATGTTTTTTACGTTTGCTGGTTTGTTTTCTGAATTGTATTGCGCCATATATTTTATCATTGCTGCGTTTACTCCCCAGTCTCTGAATATCATGATGAGGTTTGGAGCCGTCAAAGCGATTGTAACTATGCCATATTCGGATGGAGACAGCAGCCTTGCAATAAGTATTACGCCCACGGCTGAAATGATTGATGAAACTGCTAGGCCCCAGAAAAGGTGGAATCCCCCCTTAGCCGAAACTTTAGCCATCTTGGCAGCTTTGCTCACTGAGTCATCATCCTAATTGTGTTCTTCACAGATGGAGGCAGCTATGCATAGTTGTCGGGTGTTGTTGAAAAATCTTCTTTTAAGAGTTTCGCAAGCAAGGGAGAGAAGAAAGTTAGGAAATCATCACCTCAAAAACATGTTAGGGTAGGTTTGTTCTCTGTGTTGTGGATTGTTTTTTTATTTTCCGTGTAGGTGAGATTGGATCGGGTTCTGTTGTCGTCGTCTTTTGGAATTTTGCGCCCCGACGACAACTAAACTAGTAGGGGATGAGTCAGATCGAGTGTGAATGTGAAAAAAGGGGAAATGAGGCTATTGAGAATAGACTGATCGGTTAAGGTTTTGAGCTTGTTTTTGATTTTTCTTTTTTCATCAGCTCTAGCGTGGTTGAGCTTTAGGGGCGCGCGCTATTACGCAACCATTGATCTTACACATATCCTCCGAGATGAAACCTATTTTTCCTGCTTTACTTAAGAAGAGAGGCATGAGAAGGTTTGCCAAGTCCTCTGAAAACTACACCTGCCGTCGTGGCTTCCTCTGGATCAATTATGTGACGCGCATCAACAATTGCACAGGGTGAAGACATTAATTCCTTTAAATAGCAAGCAGTTAGACTACGATACTCCAGATGATCAGTAACAATAACGGTACATGAGGTTCCCCTAACGGATTCTTCGATTTTTCTTGAAAAAGAAACCGCAGGGAGAATTTTGCTTGCCTCTTCGAATTGAACGAAAGGATCTTGGGCGGTTAGAATTGCTCCACTTTTGTTTAATTCTTCAATGATTAGGCGGGAAGGCGTGTTGCGTAGATCGCCGCTGTTGGCCTTAAAACTTAGGCCAAGAACTGCTACGCGCGCACCATTAAGTGGAAGGTGTATTTCTTCAAAAGCCTCGTTTATCAAATCCAGAATATGATCCGGCATATTGTCGTTTAGTATGCGTGCCACCGTGATTAGGCGAGGTGAATATCCTGCTTTCTTCGAAGGATATGCAAGATGATAAGTGTCTTTGGTGAGACAATAACCACCGACTAGGCCGGGAGTCAGAAGATGAGTCTTTGGATCGATATTTGCGGCATTTATAGATTGAATAACATTGACTCCGAGTTTTTCGCACGCCAATGCAAGTTCATTAACAAGTGCAATGTTGACATCTCTATAGATGTTCATGAAGAGCTTTGCGACTTCAACCGTCGACGTTTTATCGTAGATACAGATTGGGGCTGGGAAAATTGAGAAGACGTTTGCGGCCGCAGTTGCACAACGTTTCGTGACTCCTCCGACAATTCTCGGTAGAGTTTGGAACTCGTATAAGGCGTGTCCCTCTTTGATAGTTTCAGGCATAAAGGCTAGTCCGAAGTCTATTCCAGCTTTCAAACCTGACGTGTCTTCAAGAATAGGTTTGACAAAGGTCTGTGTTGTTCCTGGCGAGACCGTGCTCTTCAAAACAATAAGTGCGTCTTTCTTCAAGCCTTTTCCCACTTTTTGGCAAGCGTTTCGCAGATCAGTGTTATCGGGAATGTTTTTCTTGTCTACTGGGGTTCCTACGGTTATCAGCGTCACATCAGATTTGTGAACTGACTCAGCTGTATCTGTGGTGGCGCAAAACCTTCCCGATTTGAGTGATTTTTTGAGCAAATCATCGAGGCTTTGACGAGACTTGACAACTTTCTCATGAGCGGTTGCAGTAACATCCTGAAGATGAACCCCAAACTTTGTTATTGAAGCTAGTCTTCCACAGCTTGGACAAAAAGTTTCTTTAAGCAGGTGGAAAAGGCGTACACCACAGTTTGGACAGGAAGCATCAGACATGGAGGCGCCTTCACGCAAAAGAGCCGAGACGTCGTGTTCTATTACGTTGGTTTGGCCGCTGTTTATTCTTTGCACGGATTTTTCCGTCCTGACACAGCCTATGACCCTTGCTCCTTCAGAGGCGAACAAGACTGCTAAGGGAAGTCCTACGTAGCCCAATCCCACAACGCAAATCGTGACTTTCTCTTCTCGAATTGCTTTTATCACTTCTTCTTTTGGTAGGTCAAGAACCTTAACCATGTTTTTCCCCCCTTTAGTGCGTGCACGAACAACAAACTAATACGCTTTCTCATTTAAATAGAGGCATGTAAGATTAACACTTTTGAGGAGTATCGATGCAAGCAGTCATATTGGCTGGTGGCGTGGGAACCAGAATGCGACCCTTAACCTACATGGTTCCAAAAGCCATGTTGCCCATTGGAGGGAAACCTCTCTTGGAGCATATGGTCCAGTACCTCAAGGAATATGACATAACTGACGTCATAGTCTGTGTGGCTTATCTTAAGACTCATATAAAGAATTACTTTAAGCGTGGTCAAAGCTTAGGTGTCAGAATCAGGTACGCTGAGGCTGACGTGCCCTTGGGAACCGCGGGGCAATTGAAGACCGCTGAGAGATATATTTCTGACGGTTTCTTGGCGATGAACGGAGATATATTCACTTCACTCAACCTACGCAACCTTGTTGCCTTCCATGACAAGATGGAAGGGATCGGAACCATTTCCCTCAAAAAGATTGATGTTTCTTTTCCCTATGGATACATTGAGTTGGACGCCAAGTCGAACATTCAAAAATTCACAGAAAAACCCACTTTTTCGTTTTTTGCCAACGCTGGAGTTTATGTCTTAGAACCTAAAATCTTTAGTTACATCCCGAATGGCAGAGTTGCAAGCTTGGAGAAAGAGACGTTCCCAACAGTGATTGCGAAAGGCGAAAAACTGAATGGATACATGACTGAAGAGACATACTGGGCTGACATCGGAACGGCTACAGACTTCGAAAGAGTTGACAAAGAACTTCTTTCGAAATATTATATTGAACCTGAACTGAAGCAACAATCACAAAAAAGCACAGAAGGACAAAAGCCTTGAACTCCTAGCATGTTCCGCGCGCGCATATAGTAAACTGAAACAGGCTACACAAAAACAGAATTCAAGGCTCATTGCCTATGCGCAAGTTGAGAGAATTGGGTACCTCCGTTTGGTTCATCGATGAAAACTCGGAATGCGCGCGTGCGCAAGCTTTGCCTATTCCAATGTGCACGGACTATACGAGACATGGTATTCCTACCCGTCATCTTTCGACTCGTTGTCAAGATTGAAGGTTGTGAGCGCCGTTTTCCACACTTGGTCAGCTAGGTCAACAACAGAATAATACAG
>Ga0315268_10007350_pt1 | contig 11599 bp, 13 predicted proteins | sample C1_top_MG_FD_204535 | JGI IMG/M metagenome (GOLD analysis project Ga0315268, IMG submission 204535) | Sediment microbial communities from Yellowstone Lake, YNP, Wyoming, USA - C1_top | ecosystem: Environmental > Aquatic > Freshwater > Lake > Sediment | place: USA: Wyoming | collected 2017-08-01 | reverse complement strand
AATGTTCATCAGCGCGTAGCCAGCGTTGCGGTTGTTGCCCGATTCTTCAGAAATTTTTAAACAGGCCTCCAGCCGCTTCACGGCCTCCGGAAGGTTGCCCATAGCCCTGAAAGTCTCCCCCAGGTTGTTAAGGACTCGCGCCATCTCGTATGCATCTTTTATCGTTTCAAAGAGCTTGAGCGCCTTCTCGTTGGCCTCGACGGAGGCCGCATAGTTGCCCTGGTCAAACCTTATGCTGGCCATCAAAGCATGGGCTCCGCCCTGCATCTGGATGTCTCCGATGTTGTCCCCAATCTTCGCCGCCGATTCCGCCTCGTGGGCCGCGTCCACATGCTGGCTCTGGCGCCACAAAATCGTGCCCTTTCCGATGAGAGCGCGGCCCAGCAGCCTATGGATGCCTTGCTTGCGCGACAACTGCTCGGCGCGCTCGAACTTCCGCAGCGCGTCCTCCCACTTGCCTTTCTTTGAGATAATCTTCCCTGCCTGGATGAGAGATTCAACGGCGAGCTTCGTGTCGCTCAGCGCAACAGAGATTTGCGTCACCCCGTCCAGGTATAGGAGAGAATCGACCCACTGGCCCGTGACATCGGTAATCTCGGAGAGCAGCAGCAGTATTCCGGCACGCTGCCTCTGGGCCGTGGCGCCCGTGGCCTCTTTATCGACGAAGGTGAGCGCGCTTTTACAATGGGCGATTGCGGCGTCGTACGTCCGGCGCTCGAAGGCCGCGCGGGCTTTCTTCACTTCCTCGTCGGCGGTATTTGCGGGCACACGAGTAAATCAGGAAGGGGATATAAAAAGGGGTAAGTGAGAATAAAGAAGGCGTGGCGCAATATGATGGTACGGACTAGCTCCAAGAGGTCAGCGCACTGAACTCACGCTAGTCCTACCATTTTTTCTTGGATTTGTTTGGATGTAGATAAGAAAAAATGGTCCCGACTCCCAGATTCGGACTAACTCCTAAAATCTAGTTTGTCGAGATACCGTTAGCCATCTCTGGTAGTCTCTGAATTAAAAAAAATGGTCCCGACTCCCAGATTTGAACTGGGGACCTGCTGATTTCGGCGGCGATGCCGGCAAACCGGTAATCCTACTACAGTCAGCCGCTCCAGCCAGGCTGAGCTAAGTCGGGACAAAGGGTTCAATGGGCAACTGATATTAAATGTTTGCCGACTAATCCGCGTAGCGGACTTCGACATAATGGCCCCTGGTTCCGTCCTTGCACTCCAGCATCAGGCTGTGCTTGCCCTCCATCATTTTCAGGGGCACCCCGCCAATCCCCTGCAAGGGAATGTTCGGGCTCTCTATCAGGAGAGTCTTTTCCGCAAGACCCCTCACCCGGTAGCGGATGCACGATTCGTACGTTCCGTTCGGAACGTCGCCGACTAGCATGTATTCCGCGCTCGACGTCACTCCCCCGCGAAGATTCACCGTCAGCGGCTGGGCGTTCCCCGGCCCGCCCACGTACAGCAGCTTCGACATCTCGGCTATAGCGCTCGCCTCGGAGCCCATCTGGCCTTCCAGTTTCGCCGCCTCGTAAGCGCGAAGGCTGCCGTAGATGATGGGGGACGAAATCGCCATCACGACCGCTACGATTGCTAGCTTGAGCGGAAGGCCTTCCAGGCCGCCCATACCCGGTCGCGATCTCATGTGACGACTATCAGATTCGTCTTCTCTATCGTCATCGAACCGGTGTACGTCGCAGTGATGTCCACCTGCCCCGACGATGTTCCCGGAGACAGGGTGGGAGTTATAGTCAATTTCACTGTCCCGGTACTGTCTGTAGTTCCGCTGGCAGTCACACCGGCACCGCTGAGAACCACCACCACGCCCGACAGCTTGTTGTCCTTGGTGTCCCAGGCGGTCACCGTGACTTGGGTTGCCACTCCGCGAGCGACGCTCGCCGGGGATACGCTCACGGATTCCAAATCCACCTTGTTCTTCCACGGCTGGAGCCATGACAGGATGATCACCAGTGAAATCCCGGCAATCACCACCATGATGATTAGCTGCAGGGGCAGCCCTTCGATCGCACCATGCTTATTCCATTTCCGTTTCGGGTTAATAGCGTTTCGGCTCATCCATACTCACTTCCCTACCTGGTGGACCGGAATTATTTTAGAGTATATAAATTCTCGCCAGCTTTTTATACGCTCAGGACTTCAAGGCGCCGGACGATATGGCAATCCGCCAGCCCATAGTAAGCGTTCTCGGTCACGTCGACCACGGCAAAACCACTCTGCTGGATGCAGTCAGGGGCAGCACCGTCGCCGCCAGAGAGGCCGGGGGCATCACTCAGCACATCGGGGCGACAGAAGTTCCAATAAAGGTCGTACACGAGATATGCGGGGAGCTGCTGAATGGAAAATCGTTCGTCGCCCCCGGGCTGCTATTCATAGACACACCTGGCCACCAATCCTTCATCGCCATGAGGAACCGGGGCGGTTCGCTTGCGGACATAGCCGTACTGGTCATCGACGTGAATGAGGGCCCGAAGCCGCAGACAATCGAATCCATCCGCATCCTGAAGCAGTACAAGACCCCGTTCGTCATCGTCCTCAATAAAATCGACCTGGTCCCGGGCTGGAGAAAGGTCCTTAACATGGACCTGAAGGCGGCACTCAAAGAGCAGTCCAGCACCGTAAATGATTTGCTGGACCAGCGCATCTACAACATCGCCGGCAAGCTCTACGAACAAGGGTTTTCCGCGGACAGGTACGACAGGATCTCCGATTTCACTAAAACCGTGGCTTTGATACCCGCCAGCGCGAAAGCGAACGTGGGCGTCTCGGACCTCCTCATGATGCTCGTCGGCCTGGCCCAGAAGTTCCTCGACGAGCAGCTCCAGAAAGAGGACGGCCCCGGGGAGGGCACGATACTGGAGGTGAAGGAGGAGCGAGGCCTCGGCACAACAGTAGACGTAATACTTTTCAAGGGCAAATTGAGGGTGGGGGACCAGGTCGCCCTGGGGACTCGCGGGCAGCCGAAGGTCACGAAGATAAAGGCGATACTCAAGCCCAAACCCCTCGACGAAATCCGCGACCCGCGCGAGAGGTTCGACCTCATGAGCGAGGTCACCGCCGCATCGGGCGTCAAGGTAGTCTGCCAAGATTCGGAGGGCGTCGTGGCGGGCGCGCCGATTCGCGTGCTGGGCGACGACCCGGCGCAGGTTATAGCCGACGTTGCGGAGGAGAGCGCCATCTCAATCGAAACGTCCGAGGACGGGATAATAATTAAAGCCGACGCCATCGGCTCACTGGAGGCTCTCGCCTTCGAGGCAAAGCAGGCGGGAATACTGATAAAACGGGCGGACGTCGGGGACGTGACCCGAAGAGACGTCGTGGACGCGGCGACAATAAACGACCCGAAGAGGCGCGTCCTGCTGGGATTCAACGTAAGCGTCATCCCCGAGGCGAAAGAGGAGCTGGAGGCGCGGAAGCTGGATTTCATATCGAGCAACATCATCTACAGGCTGCTGGACGACTACAAGGCATGGCTGGCGAAGAAGACCTGCGAGATGGAATCCTGCTCCAGGTCTGAGCTCTGCTACCCGGGCAAGGTTTTGCTGTTGCCGGATTGCGTTTTCAGGGCGTCGAAGCCAGCCATAGTCGGAGTGCGCGTGCTTGCGGGACGGGTCAAAGCAGGCCAGAAACTCATCCGAGAGGACGGCCTGGAGGTCGGGCGTATAAAAAGCATAAGGAGCGGCGAGGAAACCGTGGGCGAGACGATTCAGGGTAAAGAGGTCGCCCTTGCGATCGAAGGTCCCACGGTCGGGCGCCAGATAAACGTCGGCGATGCGCTGTACGTGGACATCCCGGAGGGGGACGCGCGCTGCCTGACGACGATGAAGCTCAACCAGGACGAGCGGGAAGTGCTCGACCGCATCTTCGCCATCAAGGCCAAGGAGAAGAAATTCTGGGGGAAATAGGAATCTGGGCGCATTACTCAACATTTATATGGGAGAAGCAGATTGAGGTTTAACTCGATGAAAATGGTGATGACTGATGGCTGAATTCAGAGCCGTAATCGCGGACCCCAAAACGGGGATGACGTACCAGAAGGTCGTCGGCGGAAACCTCGCGAACTCGCTGGTCGGCAAGAAAATCGGAGACAAAATAGACGGGATATTCGTAGAGATGCCCGGCTACAAGCTCCAGATAATGGGCGGCTCGGACAAGGACGGCGTCCCGATGCGGAGCGACCTGCCTGGCCCCCGAAGGAAGATGATTTTGACGGCAGAAAGCATAGGCTTCCACCCCGAGAGGAAGGGCACCCGAAAGAGGAAGAATTTCAGAGGAAACACGGTATCGCCCGACACAATCCAGCTCAACATGAAAATCATTCAATATGGCCCCAGGGCCGTCAAGGAAATATTCCCTCCGAAGGCAGCGGAAGGCGAGGCGAAATAAGCCCGCCGGGCGATTGATGATTTATGAAGGTTCCACGTCAACCGGAAGTCAACATCGGCATGATTGGCCACGTTGACCACGGTAAGACGACCCTCACAAAAACTTTGACTGGGGAATGGACCGACAGACATTCCGAGGAAATAAAGCGCGGAATTTCCATCAAACTGGGCTACGCCGACGCCGCATTTTACAAGTGCCCCAAATGCCAGGGGCCAGAGGCATACACGAACAAGCCCAAATGCACGACGTGCGGCGGCGAGACCGCGCTTCTGAGAACTGTTTCATTCGTCGACGCTCCAGGCCACGAAACGCTGATGGCGACTATGCTCTCCGGCGCAGCCATGATGAATGGCGCGCTGCTGCTCATCGCTGCCAATGAGAAATGCCCCCAGCCGCAGACCAAGGAGCACCTGATGGCCCTAACAATCAGCGGCGTCGAGAGAATTGTCATTGTCCAGAACAAGATTGACATCGTCGACGAAGCCAGGGCGCGCGAGAATTACGCCGAGATAAAGGCATTCACCAAGGGAACGATAGCCGAGAATTCGCCTATAATACCCGTTTGCGCACACCAGGAAGCAAACATTGACATGTTAATCGAGGCCATAGAGACTTACATTCCGACCCAGACCATCGGGCATGGCAAGCCGGCCCGAATGTTCGTCGCCCGCTCATTCGACATCAACCCGCCGGGCAAGAAGATTGACGAGCTGGTAGGCGGCGTCCTGGGCGGCACCCTGCTGTCGGGCAAGCTCAAGGTCGGAGACGAGATTGAGATAGCTCCGGGGCGAAGGGTCGAGGACAAGGGGAAGATCAGGCTCGAACCGGTCGTCACGGAGATAACTAGCCTGTTCTCCGGCGGAACTCAGATGGACGAAATCAGCCCCGGGGGGCTCATCGCAATCGGCACTCTCCTTGACCCGTACCTGACAAAGTCGGATTCCATGATCGGCAAGGTCGTCGGCCGTCCCGGCACGCTGCCGCCGGTGCTTTCCAAGCTCACGATGAACGTCAAGCTCCTCGAGCGCGTCGTCGGCTATTCGAAGGACATCGCTGTCGAGGCGCTCAAGAGCAGCGAGCCACTGATGCTCAGCGTCGGGACCACCAACACCGTTGGAATGGTCACTAGCGCCAGGGGCGACAGCGCTGACGTGGCCCTGAAGATCCCCGTGTGCGCGGAGAAGGGCCAGCGCGTTGCGATAAGCCGCAAGATTGCTGGCAAGTGGCGCCTCATCGGATACGGCATCCTTTCCGAGTGAGGAGCCATGCCTGTCGTGGTCGCCGACGTAAATGGGCTCATGATGCCTTTTCAGTTCGGATTCAACCTTGATTCCGAGCTAACGAGATTGCTTGGCTCGTACAAAATCGTCGTTCCGGAGTCCGTCGTGGGCGAGCTCGTGAACCTGTCCAAGCGCATACCCGAGGCCAGAACCGCGCTCAGCCTAGCCCGTAGGTGCGAGTGCGTGCCCGTGGCCGCACACAACCCCGACGAGGCGCTCATGAATCTGGCCATTGAAAGAAAGGCGTATGTTCTGACTAACGATGTCGGTCTTATTCTAATGCTGAAAAAGGCCCGAATACCCATCGTTAGGATGAAGGGACGGAACCATCTGGCAATCGTGGGGGACGTCTCGTGAAAACCGCAATGCATGCCACGGACCTGATGCTTCTTCGGGCATTGGCCGCAAGAGGCGCCATTCAAAAACGCGTCCGGGTGACATCGTCCGAACTTTCTGCGGAACTTGGAATCAGCCAGCAGGCAGTATCCACGGCGTTGATCAGGCTGGAAAAAAAGGGATTTGCCGAGAGAGCGATGGCTGCGAGAGGCCAGTATGTGAAATTGACAAAATCAGGCGCGACGCTGCTAAAGACGGAATATCTCGCGTACAGACGCATCTTTGAATGTGAGGGCAGCGTCGGCCTGTCCGGCACAATTGCCGCCGGGCTCGGAGAGGGTGCGTACTACCTTGCCAGGGATGGATACGAAAAGGGACTGCGCAAAATCCTGGGAGCCGAGCCATACGGAGGCACCCTGAACGTCAAGGTAGAAGGTGCCGACCTTGAGGCCCTGGAAAGCATGCGCGGCTTGCCCGGACTGGTCATACCGGGATTTGAAGAAGGCGGCAGGACGTTCGGCCCTATAAAATGCTTCAGGGCGCGCATCGGCGGCCTCTCCGCAGTCGTCGTCGTCCCCTCCAGGACCCATTATACGGATACTCTGGAGATAGTTGCGGAGGTCAGGCTCCGCGAAGCCTTAAAACTGGAGAATGGAAGCCCAGTCAAGGTTGTTGTTGAGCTTTCGTGAGTCGATATCGTTCGATAGAGCACTTAGAACTTATCACCTTAGCACATACGATTTCGTTGCCGTATATTCATAAAGGCCCATCACCCCAAGCTCCCTGCCGAACCCGCTCCCCTTGCACCCTCCGAACGGCGCAGTGATGTCCACCGCGAGAGGGCTGTTGACCCAAACGACCCCCGCTTCCAGCTGCCGCGCGATTTCGAGGGCGCGCTCCCTTTTTCCCGACCACACCGTGGCGCCGAGCGCCAGGCCACAGTCGTTCGCCAGTCCCACCGCCTCTTCGACGTCCTCGAACGGCAAAATCGGGACGGCCGGCCCGAACTGCTCCTCCTTGACCAGCGGGCTGTCGTTGCCTAAGCCAGTCACTACGGCTGGTTCGTAGAAAAGACCGTACCTCATGGACCCTGGCAAGCGCCTTCCGCCGGCCTCCAGCTTACCGCCGGATTCCAGGGAGCGACTGACGAGCGACCTAACCTTGCGAAGCTGATACTCGTTGTTCACCGGCCCGAGCTCGACGCGCGGCTCGAGGCCGCTGCCGATTTTCAATGCTTTTACACGCTGTACGTATCTCTTGACGAATTTCTTGTATAGATTCTCTTGCACGTACACCCTCTTTGCCGCAACGCACACCTGCCCGCAGTTCCGCAAGGAAGCCCAGAAAATCGGCTCGAACCTCGCGTCCAGATTGACGTCGTCCATCACTATTAGCGGGTCGTTTCCTCCCAGCTCCAGCGTGACCTTCGCCGCGTGCTTGGCTGCCAATGCCATGACCTTTCGGCCCGTACCCGGCGAGCCGGTGACGGCGACCCTGGCGACTCCTGGATTTCCGACAAGCCAAGCCCCGACGTCGTCCCCGCCACAGACGACCCCCGCAGCATATTCGGGAAGCTGTCGAGCGGCCATGCCCACAGCTGCGGCGACAGTCAGCGGGGCATGCTCGGATGGTTTCACCACGACGGAGTTGCCAGCCAGGAGTGCCGGCGCCATCTTCCACGTCAGCATGGCCAGCGGATAGTTCCATGGCAAAACGAGGCCGCAAACGCCGTATGGCTCGCGCTCGTAGAACGTCTGAGCATCGCCATCGTCCCTCGTCGTAACATGACCGGGTGCGTCCATGTGTGCGTAATATCGCAGAGTGGCGATGGCGCCGGCTACCTCGGCCTTGGCTTCGACGAGGGGCTTGCCGACTTCGAGTGTCAATGTGTGGGCAAGCGCTGGTGTTTCGGCTTCCCAGGAGTCTGCGATGGCGTGCAGCCCCTTCCTGCGGTCGGCCAGCGAAACTGACGACCAACGGCCGAATCCCCGCTCCGCACGCCCCACCGCGGCCTCGACGTCGCCTCGCCCGGCAGGAGGGGCGAAGCCCACGACCTCACGCCTGTCCGCCGGGTTGCGCACGATGGAGCTGGCAATATAGATATCCCCCTTCCTCACCGTCATCTTCTTCCCCCATTTTTGATGATAAGGTCGGCCAGCGCCTTCGCTTCCTTTTTTACTGTGCAGTTGAACACGGGATAATTGGGATTGGCTTTCGCGTCGTTCGAAAAAATCCCTGTGAGCGCCAGGATGTTCTTTCCGCCGCCCAGACCACGTATCTTCAGTGTCTCGGCCAGCATGTCCACCGATTTCAACGCGACCACGCTATACGCCTCGCTCCCCAGCCCTTCGACGCCCTCGCACACGAGCACGTCGGTATCCGGCGGAAAATGCCTCTTGGCATCATTCAATGTTGTTCGGCCGCTCGCCGCCTCTATGTAGCCCATCTCGCCTTTGGACAAAGAAACCACGAAATCCGCCCCGGCCTGGCGGTGGCGCCATGTGTCTTTGCCCTCGGTATCGATGGTCATCCTGGCATGGTGCATGGACTTGACTGCGCCGACCTTGAGCCCCCTGAGCTTGAACTGGCGTATCAGCGCCTCGCACGATGTGGTTTTCCCGCTCTTCTTCAGGCCGAGAACCGTGACAATTATCATCCTTCACTCTTGAAAAGGCGCCTCACTCGAAGCATCCAAGCTGGCATTTCGTTATCTTGATTCCCAGGTCATCCAGCGTCGCCCCGACTTTCGCCGGAGGCGTTCCGGTTTCCTTGGCAATCGCCAGGGCGTTGCGGCACGAGATTTTACCGTCTTTCGCCCTCTTGCGCAGAACCTTCGCCAAGTCCTCGCCTTCGAGCGGCATTTCAACCACCGCTGATGAGGTGTATGACCTCGACCTTCGAACGGTCCGGAACCTTCGCCATGGGGAATCGCTCGTGGGGGATGACTTTCCCGTTGACCTTCACGACGACCAAGGGAAAGTTGTAATTCATCCTCTCCAGAAGCTCCGTTATCGTCTCGCCTTTCACGTATTCCACGCCGTTGCCATTCACCTTAACGGGCATTTTCCACCCCCAAGATTATCTCCATCACCATATTGGCCTGCATATGCGCCAGCAATCCGACCTTTGGTGCTAGCAAAACCCCTGTGTCGCTCGATTTCGCCCTCTTGTCCTCGACGAGGTAGAGCGGCGGAATGCGCCGCATCTCTATGCTCTCGCATGTTCCCCATCCCGCTACGCCAGACGCGGCCACTATCGGCTTCCCGGGCAGCTCGAGAAGGATTTCCTCGATGAACTGTGCCTTGGTCTCTGCGTTGTCCAGGGCCTCGATAATCACATCGACCTTTTTGAAGGGCTCCGACATATTTCCGGGCACAAGCCTGAGGTTGATTGCATCGACTTTTACGCCCCTGATGGCCCTGTCGATGTTGTTCTTCAGCGCATTGACCTTGAGCTCGCCCACCTGGTCTCGGAAGAAGTACTGGCGCGTGAGATTCTTCTCTTCGACCACGTCAAAATCGACCAAAACGATGTGCCCGACGCCGGCCCGCGCAAGCGCCATCGCGACGTTCGAGCCTAGGCCGCCGGCGCCGGCTATCCCCACGCTGGCGAGCATGAGTTGCTCCTCCACATCCTCCTTGGTCCGAGAGGTCATCGCTCATGACATGGCTGGATTTGGATAAAAAGGTTTGTTGAGGGCATGGATTCTGTAATCTAGACCAGATGGACGAACTCCCTCGGGCTGAGCGCCATCGCCAGCGGGTTCTGGAAAGAACCGGCAAGGCATCCGCAGTTTGAGCAGTCGGCGTTCGTCCCGAAGCACCGCCGAGTGTTCCAGGCGACATCGAAATGCCTCACGTCGTCGCCCCAGTAACACTGGCTTCTGTGGTCCGCAACCTCGTACCAGTCGAGCATCTTGTTGCTCAAAAGAAAATGCCTGGGATGCAGCTTCTTCACGCGCCTCAGCTCGTCGACGACAGATTTCCGCTCGCTCGTCTTTATTGCCATCGGAATGTCCTTGTCCGTACCGGATGCGCAGATGTTGCAGACGACTCCCCTGAAGCCATGCTTCTTCGCCAGCTCGACGACGTCTGCCAGCTCTTTGTAGTTCCCCATCGTTATGGTCATATTTATTGCGACTCTGGAATCGCCCGAGTAGTTCTTCAGGACCCTTGAGAACGTGCCCGCGCCGCGTATGGAATCGTTCGTCGTTTCCATCCCGTCCAACGAGACGAAGAGTAGGTGGTCGAACTCCTTGGGAATGAGAATGGTTCCGTTGGTGATGACGTAAACGAACGGGAAGGTCTCATGGGCGAGCATCAGCACGTCGTTTCTCAGCGCAGGCTCGCCCCCGACCAGGAGCACGAACCGCACGCCCTCTCCGTAAAGCCCCGCGAACCGCTTTTCCCATACGTCCAGCGGCAGTTCCGCCTTTTCGAAGCCTTCCTTTCCGTGGAAATGGTAGCAGTGGGCGCATCTGAGATTGCAGTTGTCCGTAACGTCCACCTCGGCGAAATACCTGGTTCCCCGCAGCTTCCTCTTCATCTCGAGATATGCCAGGTAAGAGACCATCGAGAGTTTGTTCATGGGTTTCGTCGATTGCCCTATTTCGCTCCGGGAGGCTTTTCGTTCCCCTGGTACTTGCCGCCCCACTTGTTCAGGCCGGCTTTCTCGTCCTCGTCAATCTTCTTCTGGAGCATGTCCAGCAAGCGCTTGTCCGCGAATCCCAGAGACTTCATCTTCTCCGGGGTCGGAATTCCGTTCTGCGTCCAGCCGCGCCTGTGGTAAACAGCGTCCGTGAGCTTCTGATACTGGTCGATGCGGTATTCCTTCAGGATGGTCAGCTTGTCGTGGATTATCATCTTGGACAGCTTCTCCTTCGGCACGCCGACGGTTTCCACGAGCTGCTTGTCGTACCTGTCGCGCCGGGACAGGTACTCCATCTCCGTGACCGGGCCGAGCGCCCGGAACGGCATCCTGTCGTCCTTGCGCGTGCCGCGCCCCATCCAGACGTTCATCGAGCGCTGGAAGTTGTAAACGCGCTCGCTCTGAGCTATCAGGTCCGCGGGCTTGAACTCCTTGCCTATCGTTCCCGTCATCATGTCCGCGTAGTTCTGGACGTGCTCCGGAATCTTGGCCGGCTCCTTCGCCTTCGCGTTCGATGGCGGCGTAACGTCGTTCCAGGGTAGCTTGCACAGGCCCACGAGGCCAAACCACGTCCGCCACATCGGGAAGTAGTGCAGCGCCTCGGCCTTGTCCGCGAATGTCGGAATCTGCTTGTTGACCATGTCCATGAAGATGAGCCACGCCTCGTCGTGCTGCGGCCCCTTGTTGGTCAGCCCGTACCCGCCCTGCTGGGCGAGCGATTCCTTGCACACGTATTCCGAGAACTCGAGCCCTTTGTTCTCCATCCCGCAGTTTTCGATAATGTACGGGTCGCCCCAGCCCTTGGAGATGAGCCAGTCCTTCGTCTGGCGTATGCCCTTTGCCCCCATCCGTATGAATTCGTGGCTGTCGCCGCGTGCAATCCGGTGCAGGAACTCCAAAATCGCCTCGCCATTGCCCCATACAAGTTCG
>Ga0315268_10007349_pt1 | contig 11600 bp, 9 predicted proteins | sample C1_top_MG_FD_204535 | JGI IMG/M metagenome (GOLD analysis project Ga0315268, IMG submission 204535) | Sediment microbial communities from Yellowstone Lake, YNP, Wyoming, USA - C1_top | ecosystem: Environmental > Aquatic > Freshwater > Lake > Sediment | place: USA: Wyoming | collected 2017-08-01 | reverse complement strand
GGTCCCTGGTGCGATAGGTGAGTCATGGCCAAAGCCATTTATCAAATTCGCACCAGGGGCTACCTGCGACCTGAATGGTCCGAGTGGTTCGAGGGTATGACCATCACCCACGAATCAAACGTCGACACGATCCTCTCTGGCCCCGTGAGAGATCAGGCGGCTCTGCATGGACTGCTGGCCAGGGTGCGAGATTTGGGGCTTGCGCTGGTCTCGGTGAATCAGGTCAAGCCTGCATCCAAATCGGACAGCTGAGTAGAGAGCCGAGGGGAGTTCACCACAAATGTTGTAGGCTCGACACCGTGAAAGCGGCACAGGACCGCTACGAAAGCGGCTTGATGCTTGGTGCCAAGAATACATCATCCTGCCGTTGACAAAAAGACAATATCCCGTTAACCTGTAAGCGGCCGGCTTGATAGATGAGTAACAAGGAGGGAATTATGACTGACGCAAGGCGTCTTCTCATGCTCGCTGGCAGTCTCAGCCTTGCCGTAGCGGTATTTCAGGCAGCAGTATGCTTCTCTGTGCCTGCAAGCCGATATTTCGGCGCGCCGGAGGAATTGCTAGCCGACCAGTCGCTGCTGATTATTGCGGGACTTGTCATGGCCGTGGTCTTTGCGCTGTGCGGGCTGTATGCATTTTCAGGGGCAGGCCGCCTTCGCCATCTGCCATTGTTGCGGCTGGGACTGGCCGGCATCGGCGGCATGTACACTTTGCGAGGCATCGCCCTTTTCCCCGAGCTGCTCGTTCTCCTGGGTTACGTTCAATCTCCCATGCTACCCCCGACCCAGGAGTTGGTCTCATCGGCAGTCTCGCTGGGAATTGGTGTGTTGTATCTGGTCGGCACGATCGGAAACTGGCGGAATCTATAAAGGATGCTTGAACCAACAAGCACTTGGAGGTTGACATGAGCAAAGCATTGTTGATTGTGGGCGGCATTCTGAATGCCCTGTTTGCGGTTTTCCATCTTGCATTGCCCTCGCTTGCGCGCTGGCAAGACACACTGAGTACCATCTCGACAGACAACCAGGCCATCATGTACACATTGAACCTGGCTGTCGCGCTGACCTTGCTGGTATTTGGGTATGTCTCTGTTTTCCACCAGCGAGATCTCTTGACGACCGGCCTGGGCAAAGCAATGACCGTCTCTGTTGGCCTCTTTTGGCTCGTGCGCTCCGCTGCAGAGATTCTGTATTTCCGCATCGGCGTGGATGGCTCGTGGATCGGCGTTGTGATCTTTGGGGCTATTGGGATCGTTTACCTGATACCTCTTTTCCCAGGTCTACGACCACGGGCTGGCGCTCAGTTGTAGTGCCGGACGGGAAAGGACATGTAATGTTTGACATTCGGGCCAGAGCCATGCGCCACCTTGAGAAACTATGCGTTGAAATCGGCTCACGACCCATCGGCTCACCGGCTAATCGGGCTGCCGCTGACTATATCCGAGACTCTTTCGGCTCTTCTGGATGCGAGGTTGAGGAGCAGCCTTATGCCTGCACCGCCTGGGAGCACACTTCCACAGTGTTAGAGTTGTTCGGCGAACGGCTGACTGTCGTTGCCAACGCCTTTTCGTTGCCCTGTGATGTTACAGCGCCGGTGGTCGCTGCTAGTACGATTCCCGAACTAGAAGCTGCTCCGGCCTGTGGACAGATTCTCTTGCTCTACGGCGACCTCGTCTGCACTCCACTCTCAGCCAAATCCTGGTTTCTGAAAGGAGAGCGCGACGAGCGCATCATTCAGGTCCTGGAAACGCTCAAGCCGACGGCGCTGCTGGCTCCGCCCACCGCCACGGATTATTACGGCCAGTGGACTGAGGATGGGGAACTCGATTTTGCTGCCGCGACTGTTCCACACGATGTGGCTCTTCGGCTCTTGCGCCTATCTGAAACGCCCGTGCACCTATGTATCAAGAGCCGTCGCATGTCGAGCTCCGCCAGCAACCTTGTCGCTCGTAAAGCTGGCAGCAACGACAAACGGATTATTCTGTGCGCCCACTTTGACACTAAAATCAACACGCCGGGTGCGCTCGATAATGGCAGTGGCGAAGCTGTCCTGCTGACACTGGCCGAGATGCTCACGCCCGAGACTAGGCCGTTCACACTGGAATTTGTCGCCTTTAATGGCGAAGAATACCTCCCATTGGGCGACGACGAGTACCTTCGCCGTGCACAGGGCTATTTTGGTAATATCCTGGCTGCTATTAACCTGGATATGGTCGGCCCGGCATTGGGCGCCAACAGCATCACAGCCATGTCCTGTACAGCCGAGTTCGAGGCCCAAATCAGGAGCCTGGCAGCACACTATCCCGGTGTAGTATGGGCGGAGCCGTGGCCAGAGAGCAATCACTCTACCTTTTCCATGCGCGGTGTGCCCAGTATCGCTTTGAGCTCAGTCGGTATGCGCAGCGTCACTCATTCTCGCGGCGATACGATTGAACACGTCAGTCCGGCAGCATTGATCGAGGCTATCAACCTTGTGAAGGAAATCGTGGCTAGTTTGCAGCAAGACTTGATGGCAACCGGTGTGAGTCGGTAGGTTGCCTGACCACTGAAAGGTGCGCTACGCCACGCCAAAGACCAGGCTGGCGCTCGGCGACGATTGCGACTGGCGTAGAGGTCAACCACCAGAATTCATGCACTCCCGCAAGGGCGTAGGGTGAGCCCACCCGCGCCGAAAACGGTGTGCCGCGCAAGCGCCTGGCAAACACGTGGCGACACGCTTACCACAAATGTTGTAGATGCACCGCCACAAAAGTGGTGTTGGTCTCCGTGCCCAAAATACATCATCCTGGCGATGACAAAAGACCAAGTGTCTGTTATCCTGTAGTCAGTTGGTTGAGCGACACAGGAGGTCATGGCCATAGTCTATTTGATACGCACAGTTCACGGTGTCATATCGCTCTTTTTCCTCAGCTGTCTTGCGTATATCTATTACGCCGGCATTACCGACCGCCCGACGATGTGGGCATATTTTGCTGTCATGGCCCTTCTAGTTGAAGGGCTGGTTGTATTTGTTAATCACGGCGATTGTCCCCTGGGCATCGTGCACAGGAAATATGGCGATCAAAAAGCGTTTTTTGAACTGTTTCTTCTACAGTATATGGCGAAACGGGCTGTCCCTTTCTTTGCGGTCGTGGCAGCCATAGGGACTGTGTTGCTCGTATGGTGATGGCTCTAAAGCTCACATCAGGGCCCTGAACACACTCGATCATGTTCTCTGGCCGATGGCAAAAGCACATACCATCGGCTGTCGCGGAGGCTTCATATTCATCTCATGAACTCGCCCGTTCTGAGCAACGTCAGGACGGGCGCTTGTTTTTCGTACCTGTGAGGGTTATCGTATGATACATCAGGTCAGTGACATAGCACAGGCAGCGGGCGAGATACAAACCATCTTGGACGAATGGCGTGCCAGGGCCTTGTACGTTGTGTTAATCGTGGTCGCCATTGCAGGCTTGCCGGCCTATATTTTACCTGTCGCCAATGCGAACCAGATCACGCCGCTACTGTGGGTCTATTTCATCATCTATCTCGCCTTTGTGGGATTAGCTATCTTGCCCCGGTTGGACGTTCGACTGCGGGGATGGGCCTTGATCCTGCTGGCTTATGCCAATGCCGCGGCCAGTTTTGCGCGGGTGGGACTGGCGGGCAGTGGTCGTCTCTATCTGGTGACGATGCCTGTCCTGGCGACGATCCTGATTGGCTCGTGGGCCGGTTATGCCACGGCAGCTCTCAGCCTGATCATCTATGCCGTTTTCGCGGCGCTGGCTCAAGCCGGCGTGTTGGGTGCCTGGCTGACGGTGCAGACCAATCCTGTTGCGCTTGGCTTTTGGTTTGAGGCGGGCGCGGCTCTGCTCACTTTTCTGACGATCCTCTTGATCCTGGTGGAACGCTTTTACTCCTTGCATGTGCAAACACTTGCCATCAGTCGTCAGTCCCGCGCGGAGCTGGAGCGGCTGACGCAGACATTGCAGGAGCGCGAAGAACGTTTCTCACTGGCGATGCAGGGTGCGAATGATGGACTGTGGGACTGGAACCTGAAAACCAACGAGGTGTACTATTCGCCGCGTTGGAAGAGTATGCTCGGTTACGACGAGCACGAGATCGAGCCTCGCTTCAGCGCCTGGGAACGACTGGTGCATCCCGACGACCAGGCATGTGCCTTGCAAGTCGTACAAGATTTCCTCGGAGGCCGGACTGACAAGTATGAAGTCGAATTCCGGATGCTCCACAAGGACGGTCACTATGTAGATGTCCTCTCGCGGGCGTTCGGAGCACGAGAGACTCCCGATGGGCCGATCGTCAGACTCGTCGGCACGCATGTTGACATCAGCGAACGCAAGCGTGTGGAGGCTGCCCTGCGGGAAAGCGAGGACAAGTTCCGTCGTATCGTCGAGTTTGCCAACGTCGGGATTGCGATCGTTCAAGATGCGCGTTTTCAATTTGTCAATCCTTGCTATGCAGCGATGCTCGGCTATACGGCTGACGAGATGCTCGACACCGAGTTCATGGGCTACTGTGCACCGGAAGAGCGAGACCGCATCGTCGAGTTTCATACCAAAAGGATGAGAGGAGAAGTTGTCTCGACCCGGTACGAGACTGCCACCCTGCACAAGGACGGACAGCGAGTTTACGTGGATGTGAGCGTAGGGCTGATTCCGTACGAGGGCAGGCCGGCCAGCTTTGTCTACCTGGTGGATGTTACCGAGCGCAAGCGGGCCGAAGAGTCTCTGCGAGAGAGCGAAAGTCACATGCGGTCCTTGATGGAAGCCGCCAAAAGCTTTGCCATTTACCGGCTCGCGGTTGACTCTTCCAATCCTTACCTGGGCCGTGTCGTCGTGGTCAGTCCTTCTTTGGAGGACTTGCTCGGCACCTCTGACCCGCATGACTTTGTCACCTGGTTCACCGACATTCACCCCGACGATTTGCCACGCATCGTCGAAGCCAATCGCCGCTCGCTCGAATCGGGTGTGCCATTCGACGAGCAATTGCGTTTTTTCAACTCTAGGCAAGGCAAATGGATTTGGGCACACGTCAGGTCAACGCCTGTGTACAACTCCGAGGGCAAACTCGCTTACTTTAACGGATTGATCGTAGAAGTCACCAAACAAAAACAGGCCGAGCAGGCTCTACAAGAGCGACTGGCCTTCGAGCAGGTCATAACCAGCATCTCGACCGAGTTTATCAACCTCGGCCCTGACGAGATTGACGCTGGCATTCAGCGCGCGCTTCAGGTGATTGGCGAATTCACGGACGGTGATCGAAGTTACGTCTTTCGGTTCTCCGAAGATGGAACGAGGATGGACAACACGCATGAATGGTGCCGCGCGAATATCAAGCGGCAGATACAGAATTTGCAGGCACAACCGGTCGAGACGCTTGGCTGGTCGGTCGCCAGGATCAAGCGCCTGCAAGTCGTCCATGTTCCCTATGTCGCAGAGATGCCTCCCGAAGCCAGTGTTGACCGGGCACAAATGCAAGGGCAAGATATCCAGTCACTTGTTCTGGTTCCGATGGTTTACCGGAGTCAGGCCATCGGATTTGTCGGCTTCGACTCGGTCCGCAGAAAAAAGGAGTGGACGGAGGACGTTGTCACCTTGCTCAGGATCGTGGGCGAGATCTTTGCGAACGCGCTCGAGCACAAGCGGGCGCAGGAGGCTTTACGGGACAGCGAGATGTGGTTCCGCGCGGTGTTTGAGGCGGCGCCAATCGGAATTCATGTGACCAGATGGGAAGGCCACATGACAGAGAGAGAAACACACAAGATAGAGGCGAACCGTGCCTACCAACAGATGCTCGGTTATACCGGGAAGGAGCTCGCCCAGATGCACTTGGAAGAGTTCAGCTGCCCCGAGGACGCGGTTGTGGATAGAGCCCTTTACTCCGAGATGGTTAGCGGAAAACGCGAACGCTATCAACTGGAAAAACGATATATCGCCAAGGATGGACGGATGTTCTGGGGGCGGTATTCTGCTTCGGCCGTCAGAGGAATAGATGGCAAACTGAGGCTGATGATTGGCACCGTGGAGAACATCGAAGAACAAAAGCAAGCGCAGCAGGCGTTAGAGTCGGCCTATCAGACACTTGAGCGGCGCGTCGAGGAACGCACGAAAGAACTGGCTACCCTCAATGCGATTGCGGCAGTAGTGAGCCGCTCGTTGGATCTGAAAGAGGTCTTGAGCGACGCATTGGACAAGACACTGGAGATCACCCAGATGGGATGTGGCGGGTCGTATCGCGTGGAAGGAGAGGGAGACGAAGCATATCTCAATCCGCTGGTGTATCGCGGCCTGTCGGACAAGTTTGTTCGGTCTGCAGGGCGACTGCCCCTCCAAGGCAGCGGGGTGCAGGTTGCCGCCAGCACAGGCCAGCCGCTCGTCTGGGAAGTGCAAACTTCTCCGGTTGAGCCTGCCATGAAACAGGCATTGCAGCGCGAAGGCATCGAGTTGGTCGCTTCCGTGCCGCTGATGGCCAAGGGCAGACTGGTCGGCGCGATTCAATTGGGCGCGCGTGAGATACGTGCCTTTGCTCCCGAAGAGCTATCACTCCTGGCGGCCATCGGCCAGCAAGTGGGCATGGCGGTCGAGAACGCTCGCCTGTATGAGCAAGCCCAGCAGTCCGCGGCGTATGCCGAGCGCAGCCGCCTGGCGCGCGAGTTGCACGATTCGGTGACGCAGTCACTCTACAGCCTGACGCTCTATGCCGAAGCCGTTGCCCGCATGATGCAAGACGGGGAGCACGCACAAGCTGCCGATGCTTTGCGCGAGATGCGTGACACGGCACAAGAGGCATTGCGCGAAATGCGCCTGCTCGTCTTCCAGTTACGTCCTCCCGCTCTCGAAAAGAGCGGGCTGGCGGCGGCGCTCCAGGCGCGGCTGGATGCGGTCGAAACGCGCGGGGGCATACGAGCCAAGCTGCTGGTAGAGGGCGCTTCCGGCGCAGAACAACTTCCGCTTCTCATCCAGGAAGAGTTGTACCACATCGCCCAGGAGGCGCTCAACAATGCGCTCAAGCACGCGCACCCTCGACAGGTGCGAGTCTGCTTGCGATTCAGCCAGGACGCCGTATATCTGGAAATCTCGGACGACGGCTTGGGCTTTGCGGTCGCAAGTGTTCAAGACAGCGGCGGGCTGGGCCTGCCAGGCATGAGAGAGCGTGCAGAGCGCATCGGCGCGGACTTGCATATCGAGAGCGCGCCTGGTCAAGGGACGAAGGTGATGGTGCGAGTTCCTCGTTCCCCGAAAACTGAGGAGGCAAGATGACACTGCAGCCTATTCGTATTCTCATCGTGGACGACCATGGTATTGTCCGAAAAGGAATCCATGCTTTGCTGTCTAAAGAGCAGGGCATGCTAGTGGTTGGTGAGGCCACCAACGGCGAAGAGGGCGTGGCCCAGGTGCAAGCCTTGAAACCCGACGTGGTGCTGATGGATCTGGTCATGCCCAAGCGGGACGGCATCGAAGCCACGCGGCAAATCACCCAGATTCCTGGCGTCCGCGTTCTGGTGTTGACCAGCTTTGCCGACGACGACAAGGTCTTTCCGGCGATCAAGGCAGGCGCGCTGGGGTATCTCTTAAAAGACTCCGGCCCCGACACGTTGATCAAGGCCATCCGCCAGGTCTATCGGGGCGAGCCATCACTTGAGCCTTCGATTGCGCGCAAGGTGCTTGCGGAACTCGCGCAGCCGCCCGAGACGCCATTGACATCCGAGCCGCTCACCGAGCGCGAGATGGTGATACTGCGCCTGGTGGCGCAAGGCATGAGCAACGGCGAGATCGCTGAGCAGTTGACGATTGCCGAGATGACGGTGCGGACGCACATGAGCCATATCCTGGGCAAACTGCACCTCGCCAGCCGCACGCAGGCTGCGTTGTACGCACTCAAGGAGGGCCTGGCTTCGCTTGACGATGTTGCGCTTAACAAAGAGTAACGCAGGTTGCCCCTGCATCATATGTGGTGGGCATCCATGGCCAGAGTGTTGCACCAGGCCACCTGAAATGCGTGGCCGGACGGTCTGAGGTAGGGGCCTTCGGGTTGGAACTCATAACCCGGAGGTCGTTGGTTCGAATCCAAGCCCCGCAATCATGGGGACACCATAGACCCGCTTCGCGAGGCTACGGTGTTTTTGTTCAAGGCCATCCCCGGTTTCCTGCACCTTCGGCAAGGCGGCAGGGGCCCTCAGCCCCACGACACTCAACAGTTACGGGCGCATCTGCGATAAAGATGTGGCCGCGTCCATTCTGTTGATACGGCAAATCCTTTGGGTTGCCCTTGGGCGATTCAGGGAGTAAAATAAGTATGTCCCATGGTGATTCTGGCACATGGGCGCTGCCGATGTGGAAGGGCACTTGACAAGCCAGGGTAGACCGTAGCTTGGTTTCAGAACCTGACCATGTCAACCAATACTGTCCCCGAACAAGGTCGACTCGTTAAAGTACGCAAAAGGCAGTACATCGTCACCGATGTCAGCCAAAGCACGCTGCCTGTCTCCCCGCTCGACCTGACCCGCACTGGCCCTCAGCACCTTGTCTCGCCGGTTTCTATCAAAGACGACGCGCTCGGCGAAGAGCTGCGTGTGATTGGGGAGCTGGAGCCAGGCGCGCAGATTCGCGAGCAATCCACCTTGCCGGCGCCGACCGGCTTTGACCCGCCGCACCGGCTGGACGCTTTCCTGGATGCAGCGTGCTGGGGCGCCGTGTCTTCCGCCGATGTGCGTGCACTGCTCGCGTCTTTCCGCAGCGGGATCGAGCTAGAGGATTATCAGCTTGACCCGCTGGTGCGGGAGGTGCAGATGCCCCGCGTCAACCTGTTGATTGCAGACGACGTGGGCCCGGGCAAGACGATTGAATAGGAGGCAATTATGATTCGGAAATTGCTCTTGCCGCTTGTTTTGGCATTTGGCGTCCAGGTGGTGCTGCTGCTGCTCCAACAGCCGGCGGAAGGCGCAACCCCGCGAGGCCACGCCAGCAGGCCATCGTCGTCGTGCGTGAATCCCGGCGGCACAGGTGGCTGCTATTCCCGCATCCAGGACGCCATCAATGCCGCCTCTGCCGGGACTAGCATTAACGTGGCTGCAGGCACCTACACCGAGCACATTACGATGAGAGACAGCATCTCGGTCTATGGCCAGGGTGGGTCAGCCACGACCATCCATGGCGGCTATTCCGGCCCGACTCCCACCGTCTACATGTCGAGCATCTGGGCCGGCACGGTCCTTTCGGGCGTGCAGGTCACGGGGGGCGGCACTGGCGTCACCACCACGTCCACGCAGGATGGCGGCTGCATCGCGATCTGGTATGCTGCGCCGACCATCGTCAACACCTGGGTACAAGGTTGCACAGCCAGGAACGGCGGCGGCGTGTTCGCCCGCAATAGCTCACCCACGTTCGACAACGTGCCTGCCTGGTGGAACCAGGCCCAACAGCGTGGCGGTGGGTTCTACATAGATGGCACAGGCCAGGTCACGATCACCGACAGTTCCCTTTTCGCTGGCACCAACGGCACCGTGTTGTGGAACACGGCCGGCTGGGACGGCGGCGGATTGTACATTTCCGGTGTAACCGCCACCGTCGGGGGCCTGCGCGTCTGGTGGAACACGGCCAATGGCAATGGCGGCGGAGTGGAGATCGCCAACGCGCCCAACCTGGCATTGTTCGGACTGAACCAGATCAACTGGAACTCGGCCAGCAACGGCGGAGGAGTGGACGCCTACAATGCGACCCAGCTCTGGTTGGGCTTGAACACGCTAGATGGTAATACGGTCAAATATTCGGGCGGCGGCGCACAGTTTTCCCAGTCCGCGGGGTCGTTCCAGTCAAACTGGCTCATGACCAACACCTCAGGTTCTTATGGCGGAGGTCTCTCAGTGATCTACGGCTCGCCTGATCTGACCCTGCGCGGCAACTGGATCGAGGGCAACCGATCTGGCTTTGGCGCCGGGATTTATCTCCAGACGACAGCCGCCCCATGGGTAGACGGCAACGTTATCGTAGCCAACACCTCGAATGTCGCTGCCGGCATCGCCCTCTATCAAGCCGGGGTGGCAACCGTCACGAACAATATCCTGGCGCACAATGTCGCTTCGACGACGGCGCACCTGGCAGGCGGCATCCTGGTGGACTCGTCGCCCGCGCGCATCGTCAACAACACCATTGCCGATAACACGGGCGATGGCGTGTTGTTCCAGGAGGCTGAAGGCGTGGCGATCGTGAATAACATTGTCAGTGATAACTTGGGTCACGGGATCGAGCACTATTCTGATACCCTGTGGGTCAGTCCTACTCTTGCCTACACCGCTGATTACAATGACGCTTGGAGCAACTCGGACGGCCACTACGCTGGACTTGGCGGTGGTGTGCATGACCTGCACGTTAACCCCCAGTTCGTAGGGTCAGGCACCGACCTGCGGGCTTTTTATCACATCCAGGCCACCTCACTGGTGAGCGTGACCGGCTCGACGGCCTGGGCACCCGAGTACGACCTAGATGGCGACCGGCGTTTCTTGGGCGGCAGCGTCTCGATGGGCGCAGACGAGATCGCCCTGGTCGAGCACCGCACCTACTTGCCGGTTGTGCTGCGCCAATAGCGGTGAGACCCGCTATTGGCATTCGTTCGAGGCGCACCAATTCTTGACCGCTGCATACGCGGGATGCATGAAGGGGCCTAGCGCAGAGAAACTGTACAGTGCGTTGATGTCAGGCCGCTTGACTCGCTGAATATGCGCACCGCAGCGTGCGCCGATGACAAGATCACAGAATCCATAATGACGTTGCCGGCCTTGATGTGCTCGCCGTACTGAGGGCCGGCATCGCGCACCAGATCAACTTTCAGGGCTTGTCCCTCGCCAGGCTCAAGCAGTAATTCGCAATAGTGTTCCGTGCGCCGTGCTCACGCGACATGGCATCTCAGATCGGCGGCGATGATGATGACGACGACGATGACGACGGCGATGATGATGACGATGGTGATGACGACGACGGAAATGATGACGAAGATTGAGATGAGAGCGGCCCCGACCGTTCACTACCGGACACTTTTTGTGGATGAATGACGGCTGGCGCTTGATTGGCACGACAGCCGCGCGATGAATTTTGCGGCGCGCTGGAAGGTGCGGCTACGCTTGACGGTCAACGCACACATGGTGTACTTGAATGTGTTCGGGGCGTAGCTCAGCTAGGTTTAGAGCATACGGTTTGAGACCGGGGGGCGGAGGTTCAAGTCCTCTCGCCCCGACCTTTTGGCCTTTTTAAGGAGGGTTGGACCAGTCAGGACTGACCCCGCCTGCATAGGAGCCCTGAGGGCAAAAAAGCGGGGTCAGTCGATTGACTGACCCCGCTGATCCCAGAGGGCCAAGGATCGGACGTGCTCTTTAACAACTCAATCGGGTTCGGCCAGCTGCAAACGCAAGCGTTGCAAGAAGCGCAGATTGATCAGGAGATAAATGAGCGTGTTCTGGTTCGCAATGGCTGGGCCGTTGCGCAGATGAGGCCGCTCAATGCCCAAGGCGACGGCTTGCGAGTTAATGCGTTCGACGGCGGTGCGTTGCCGATAGAGCTCTTTGTAAGTCTCACTGTGGCGGTCCAGGGAATACCGCAAGCGGGCTCC